>Ga0268356_10615_pt1 | contig 21936 bp, 22 predicted proteins | sample BioMet10_FD_194415 | JGI IMG/M metagenome (GOLD analysis project Ga0268356, IMG submission 194415) | Sewage microbial communities from Oakland, California, United States - Biofuel 10 (PacBio Assembly) | ecosystem: Engineered > Wastewater > Sewage > Unclassified | place: USA: California | collected...
CGTCGAGATTCTCTTCTTCAAACAGCGGGATTTCTTCTTTTCCCTCTGCAGCCGCCTCCGGGACTGTTTCGCCCTTCGGAACCGACTCTGTTTTTATCGCTTCAGCCTTATTTGTGGCTGTTTTTACGCTGTTGTCTTCTGAAGAATTTTCTGCGAGGGCTTCTTCTCCCTCCATCGGCTCCCCCAAAGAGTCACCATCCCAGACCTCATCATCCTCTTCGTCATCTTCTTCAAAAAGGTCCTTGTATTCCGTCAGATCCTCTTTTCTGAAGAGTTTGCCGTCTTCGTCCAGGAAGGAATCGTAGACGCCGGTGGGTTCGTAATCGGGCAGGACACCGGTCTGCGTCTTGGGCGGCTCAAAAAGGGTTTCGTCCGTTTCAAAAAGATCGTCTTCCGGCAATTTTTCTTCCACAGATGATGTTGAGGCAGCCGGTGCTTTTTCAGCAGCAGCCTTTTTTACCACCGGGGCGATTTTTTCAGCTTTTGGCTGAACCGTTTCAACCGTTTTTTCCGGTTCAACTGCCTTTGGAGGAATTTTTTCATCTGTTTTTTTTCTGTACGACAGGCGGTTCTTCCATCACCTCGTCTTCAAACAGATTTTCTTCATCGAAGAGATCATCATCGGATTCAAACAATTCGTCAAAATCTGACGAGGCTGCAACAGACTTTGCTGCTTCCGGGACGAATTCTTGTTTTTTATCCTCGACCTTTTCGTCTAAAAGCTCTTCGGAATCAAAGAAATCATCCAGGTCCACGTCTTTTGCAATGGGCGCTTCCGGCGTAAATTCCAGCGCTTCAGGCGCCGCCTTGGCCACTTCCGGTTCCTTCAGTGTTTCTGTTTCAAACAAATCCTCAGAGGATTCAAACAAATCTTCCGTTTCAAAGGGCGATTCTTCCTCCGATGCAACTTTTTCTTCTTCAACAACCGGTCCTTCCTCGAACATGTCCTCCACTTTTTCAGTCGCTGATGCCGGTTCTCCGACGATATTTTTCTTGGCAACCTGCTTCAGCGGGGCGGCATGGATGGCTTCCACCATCATTGGTTCGGTTTCTTTTTGTATATTTTCCTTGACTGGACTTTCCGCTTCGATTTTTTTATCGGCAACGGCATCAAGAGATTTGAGCGTTTCTTTCGGTGCTTCGGCTTCTGAAATCTCCTCGGTTTCAAATAGATCAGGCGCTTCTTCGGCCGTTAATTCTTCCTTTGCCGGTTCTTCGTCAGGCTGGATATCTTCGGCTGCAGGTTCTTCGGTTTCCGGCGCTTCTGTCACGGCTTCTTCCGCAGCGACGGGTTCAGCGGTTTCTTCCGACATTTTTTTGCCGTCCAGGCCTGCTTTCAACGCTTCCAGGATATCCCGCTGTTCCTGTTCGCTACGATTCACGTCATTTTCAGGTTCAGCTTTGCTTTCCAGTATGGCTCTGCGCTGCCCGGCGCCACGGCCCATCATCGCCTTATTTTTGGCATTGGCAGCCGCCGGTTCCACTTTTTCCGCTTCCGCATGACCGGGGATGACCCAGGGAATGCTTTCAGTCAGTCCTTCTTCCAATTCACTAATGGGTTTCTTGCGGAAGGCTTCCCTGTGGAATTTCAGATCCGATAAATCCTTTTTGGAATTTTGGGCTTCATCCGTTTTGGTCTCGGCTTCCGGTTCTGCTGTGCCCGGTACGGTTGTATCTGCTGCTGTTTCAGCTTCAGCTGCTTCATCATCCAGGATTTCCTCTTCTTCAAAAAGGTCTTCCTCTTCAAACAAATCGTCGGACAGGTCCTCATCTTCGTCCAGAAGCGCATCTTCGTCTTCCGGTTCTTCGGCAGCCTTTGCCGGTTCTTCAGCCGCGTCCGCATCACCAAAGAAATCGTCCACGGTCCAGAGATCGGATTCTTCCGCCGGTTGGGCGGCTTCCGCAGCCGCTTCTGCCGGTGCTTCGGCGGGCGTGGGTTTATTTTCTTCTTTAATCTTTCTTTCCGACTCATCAACAGCCGGTTCCACCACTTCCTTGGGAGCAGCAGAGGATCCACCCAGAGATTCAAATCCCTGCTGTACGTGGGCTTCCGGCAATTCTTCCAGCGCCTCCGCCGGAATTGAAGCCGTGACCGATGGCGCCTTTGTTTTCGCAGAAGCAGCCGGTTCCGTTTCCATAACCGGCATTTCCGGCTGGATCTTTACTGTCTGACCAGGCTGATCCGCCTTTGGGGCCTGATTGAATAACGATGGGATTTCTTCTTCCTTATCCGACATGGCGAAAAATGCGTCCATGGCATCGGGATTGATGGCAGATTCCCCATCGGTTCGAAGCCGTTCGTCGATGCTGGCATCCTTGTCGTAGGTGTATGTAGCTGGAGCCACCCCGTCCAAATCCGCTTCCCCGATGGGAGGCGCGGTCACAGGAGAAATGATATCCGCAAAGGGATTTTCATTCTGTGCCGGGACTGGTTCTTCTTCGACGGCCTCCGGCGTTTCCGGTGCCGCTTCCACTTCGGATTTCTCAACTGCCACGGGGGCCGGTTCGGCTTCCTTTGATTCCGGTACGTCCACTTCATCCATATGCAAGGGCTGAAGTGGTGTGATGGCATCATCCCACAAACCAGCCGTTTCCGGCATCGGTGCGGGTTCCGTCGCTCCTTCCATCCTGAGCGGATGATCTATTACATCCAGTTTCTCATTGGCAGAACTTTCTTTTCCAATGGCATCATCTGAAGCTTCTTCGTGGAGCTCCTCTTCATCAAAAGAGACTTCACCAACAGGCTTTTTATCAGAAGCATCCTCCTGAACCGGTTCTTCTTGAGAAATTTCTTCCATTTCCCGTTCTGCTACGGGTTCTTCCTCCGTGGCAACCGGTGCTGCATTCGTCAGCTCTTCAAAAGACGGGATGTCCATTCCTTCCGTTTCCGGTGATGGGACTGCCTGGTCCTCAATCTGATTTTCTGCAATCAAATCGTCATCCGGCACCGCTACTGGTTCCGGTTCCACCACTTCTTCCTGAGCGCGGCTGCGGCGGATCGCCTTTTCAAACAAATCCTCCACATTTTTATCGCGTTCAATACCATTTCGACTTTTCTTTACCGGCGGCCGGTGACTTCTGCGTCGGGACGCCGTCTGGGGTTTTTCCTGCGGCAAAGCCTTCATCTTTTCTTCGATCTTCCTTTCGCTGTCCGCAATTGTATTTTTGAGTTCTTCTGTTTTAACGAGAATTTCATCCATATTGTTGTTTATTTTCTTTTCATCATCCATGGTCTCTCACCAGCTTTCATATTCCTTATCCGGCTTAAGATCGATCAGCGCGAAGGCTAATAGGCTCCCAATCAAACTAAGCGTTTTGTATACGGTAATTATATCAGAATTACGGGTAATAAAAAAGGATATTTGAGAAATTTGTCCGTCTATTTATACAAACTGTTGAAAAAATATGCTATCATTGCCTTATATTTACCTATTTTGAAAAAAATTGTGGATATTTCCTGTGGATAAAGTGTCCACTTGTGGATAATGTAGAAGAATCTGTTGAAAATTGTGTAAAACTTTTTCATCGACTGGCAAAGGAGAATGTAATTTAATTGGACGATATTATGAAAACCGGTGAACGACTGGAGGATTTGGGATTGAATGGGCTCAAAATACTGCAAAACCCCCATCACTTTTGCTTCGGCATCGACGCCGTTTTGTTGGCCTGGTACGCCTCATCCTCAGTACGTCCCAAAACCCGGGTCGTGGACCTGGGCACCGGCACCGGCGTCATCCCCCTGCTGCTATATGGCCGCACCGGCGTGAACCATGTGGATGCTCTGGAAATCCAGCCGGACATGGCGAATATGGCCCGGCGTTCTGTGGCGATGAATGGACTTGACAATACCATTTTCATTCATTGTGCGGATTTACGGCAGCCTGGCCCGGCTTTCCACCCTTCCACCTACGACGTGGTGACTTCCAACCCACCCTATATGCCCGCCGGACACGGCGGCATCAACCCCAGGGATGCCCTGGCCATCGCCCGGCACGAGATCACCTGTACCCTGGCAGACATCGCCCGATTCAGCCAGATCATGCTCAAGGACCGGGGCAAGCTGTTCATGGTCCATCGGGCCGACCGCATGGCCGATATCGCCGCCATTTTGCGGGAACACGGCCTGGAAATCAAACGGCTGCGGGCTGTGTATCCCTATCCAGGAAAATCCGCCAATTTGATCCTCGTCCAGGCTATGAAAAAGGGGCAGCCCCATATGGTATTGGAACCGCCTTTATACGTTTATAATGATGATGGAACCTATACGGATGCCATTAATGCTATTTACGGAACCAACGGCCCCACTGCCCGATAATTATTTGCATGGATTATTACATATGCTTAACACATATCTCTAAAACATTATATTATTCAAACAATACCAAGTCATAACTTTAATATCACTGATACCGCCCCTCCCTTTGGGCCTGGAAGCAATCCTCGCACAAGGCGTAAGGGTCATTCCATGGAAGGATTTTGCCGCAGACACGGCAGCGCTTGTAGATCTTCTTGGCTTTTTTGAGGCGTTCGATGATGGCGGCGGAGACATCGGCCTTACAGGCCAGGATGTACTGCTTGATCCGGTCGGTTTCCAGCTCACCGGAGCCGAAGGCCCGCTGGAGGTAGTACACCAGATCCAGCTGCCGGTATTTGTCTTCCAGCTCGTCCAGATGGTCGCCGGGCAGGGCGGTGACGACATCGACACCGGTCAGGATGGCATTGTCCTCGTACACGTTGGTCATGGCGGTCTTCCAAAAATCCAGCAGCTCGGGGTTTTCCTCGTCAAAGGGGGATGGTGATGCCCCGGAGCATAGTTTCCTTATCCAGAGGACAGTTTTCCTCCAGCCAAATGCACAGCTGGATGGCCCGGTTCATGCTGGTTTTCTGGTAAATGCCCTGATCCGGCAGGCTCTGCCAGTCCTGGAGGATGCCGCTCAGGGGCTGGTCCATCTGGGCCAGGAAAGGGGGCATGGCAGTGCGGGCCCGGAGGATGGATTCTACCTTAGCGCCCAGCTTGTAACGGACAGCCCGCCAGTCGTAGCTGGCGTTGACCAAGCCCTTTTCCTCATAACCCCGGCGGCCGGCCCGGCCGGCGATCTGCTTGACCTCGCTGGCGTTGAGCTCCCGCTTGCTCACGCCGTCAAATTTCTGGTTTTCCAGGAAGACGATGCGTTTGACCGGGAGGTTCATGCCCATACCGATGGCGTCGGTGGCCACGACGATGCGGGTCTCTCCGGTGGCGAACTTCCGGGTTTCGGCCTGCCTGGCCTCGTAGGGCAGGGCGCCGTAAATGACGGAAACCTTGCGGCCGGTGTCTTCCAGGATGGACGCGGCCTGGAGGACGCTGCGGCGGGAGAAGACCACCAGGGCGTCGCCGGGACGCACGTCGTCAGGGAAGACGAAGGAGGCGTCTTCCATTTCCAGCGGTGTGGCCCGGTGATGGCGGACGATCTCCCAGGTATCGCCGCATTCCTCAATGAGCTGGATGATCAAGCCTTCGGCTTCCGGCGCCATGCAGGCGTGGACGGTGCTGGCGGCCACACCCAGCATCGCCTGGGTCCAGGCCCAGCCCCGCTCACTGTCGGCGATCATCTGGCATTCGTCGATGATGGCCACGTCGTACCATTCACTTTCGGAGAGCATTTCGATGGTGCTGGCGGTGTGTTCGGCGCCGGGAATCCGCTTTCCTCTTCCCCGGTGATCATGTTGCAGGGGATGCCGTCGCCGTTCATGCGTTCGGCCACTTCCATGGCCAGCAGGCGCAGGGGGGCCAGGTAGACGCCCCGGGGGCGGCTTCGCAGGCTACCACGGCGTCGTGGGTCTTGCCGGAATTGGTGGGGCCGATGTGGAGGATGAAGTGGCGTCGCATGCTGCGGGCCATGGGGTACAGGTCCGCGATGCGGTCGGGAATCCGTTCCAGCATGGCCTGACGGGCCAGCTTATGGTCCCGGGTGAAGGGATAGAAGGGATTTTCCTCCACGCAGGACAAAATGCGGTCCGTGGTGAAGTAAGGGTAGATGCTGCGTTCCAGGGCGTCTTCCCATATTCGGATGAGCTTTTCACTGACCCAGTTGTTGACGTCCACCCAATGACCCTTGCGGGAGACGTATTTATCCACGCCGGACAGATCCGGGTTTTTCTGGAAGAAAAGGCCCCGCAGGGCCCGGCTTCCCAGGTTCAAGCCGCCCAGGTAAAAATAAGCCAGAGGCGGCCGGTTGGCCCCTTCGCCGGTCCAGCGGCCCAATTCGAACTCGAAACGGCTGGTGATCTCCTTCTTGCCGCCCCGACGGCGCTGGACGTACAAGCGCTCGTTCTTCAGCCGGTTCTCGTACAGGGTGATGCCCACATGGGCGGCTTCCTTCCGGGTCGGCCAGACGACCTGATCCACGGCTTCCAGGATTTTTTTATTCTCATCGGATTCAAAATAATTGCGGCGTCTGGCTTTGCGGGCGTTGTTGCTCCTGCCACTCCGGTGACGGCGTTTCCGTTTTTTCTTCTTTTCCGTACTTTCGGGATTGTTCACTGGCCTTCTCCTCTGTTTCTTCCTTTTCTTCCTTAATATATAATAAGAAATAACTGTTCCAACTCCAAAAAATCCGGGTCCTTATACGGGGAAAGCCTCCAGCATTTCTGCTGGAGGCTTTTTCTCCCCAATGTATGAACCGAATCAGAATTCTCTACCCTCGATGACAATCCGGAGCGATATATCATCCAGTTATAGTAATTATTATATCACGCATTTAAAGTTTGTCAATGGGTAAATCCATAAGCATCCCTGCGTTTCTTACCCCCATGGATGAGGATACTGGCCTGATCCAGCTCGGCGATGGCTCGTTTGAAATCCGCGATAAACAGGGACGCCAGCTGCATGCTCAGGTCCGCCCGGACCACCACCCGCTGGACGATGATGTCCTGGATATCCGCCGGCAGCGGGTAGGCCGGGATCTGCCAGCCGTTCATGCGCACCCGGTCCGCCAGGTCGTACAAATCCCACTCTTTGGTCACGCCGTCTTTCATCTTCCAGCAGACGATGGGCATATCCGTGCCATCCCCCAAAATTTCAAACAGCCCCGTTTCCTCTACGGCCGCGGCGATGTGCAGGGCCACGTCCCGGGTTTTCTCGTGGATGGCCTTGTAGCCGCTGGCGCCGTAGCGCACGAAATTGTAATACTGGCCGATGATAGGGCTGGCAGACCGGGAAAAGTTGATGGCCATGGTGGGCATGTTGCCCCCAAGGTAGCTCACGTCGAAGATCAGTTTTTCCGGAAGCCAGGCCGCGTCCCGCCAGAGGATCCAGCCGATGCCCGGGTACACCAGGCCGTATTTGTGGCCGGAGGTATTGATGGATACCACGTTCTTCAGCCGGAAATCCCACTTCCGGTCCGGTTCGATAAAAGGCGTATACATCCCGCCGGAGGCAGCGTCCACGTGGATATGGACCTTATTTTCCGCCTGGGCGTTGTAGGCCGTCAGCCGGGCGTCCAGGTCCTCGATGTCATCGTACCGGCCGGTGTAGGTGATGCCCAGGATGCCCACAATGCCGATGGTGTAGTCGTCGATGGCGGCCATGGCCGCGTCCACGTCCAGGCTCATGTGGTCCGCGTCCATGGGGATGGTGCGCATTTCGATATCCCAGTAGGTGCAGAATTTTTCCCAGCAGACCTGGTAGCCGCTGCTGATGATCAGATTGGGATTTTTCGCCCGGACGTCCAGCCCGCGCTTTTCCGCCGCTTCCCGCCAACGGAATTTCATGGCCATGCCCCCCAGCATGCAGGCCTCCGAGGATCCCACGGTGGAGGTCCCCAGGAAATGCTCATGGGGATCGGCGTGCCAGAGGTCAGCGATGATGTTGACACAGCGGTTTTCCAGCTCCGCCGTCTGGGGATACTCCGATTTGTCGATGGCATTTTTCTCCAGGGTTTCCGACATGAGACGCACGGCCTTGGGCTCCATGTAGGTCTGGCAGAAGGTGCACAGATTCTGACGGGCGTTGCCCTCGTCCAGCAGATCGTCCTTGACGATCTGATAAGCGACCTCGGGGTCGATGGAATTCTTTCCCAGCCTGTACTTGGGCATCTCCTCATCGGTGAAGTAGGTCGCGAAGACCGGCGGCACATAACGGTAACCCAGCTTTTCTTTTGTTTCTTTGGAACACAGCATGATGGTCCCTCCTGTAATTTTTGATGAAAATTATACAGGAAGCACCTTAATGATACCCCGCTGTGATATAATTTCATACAAAGAAAGCGAGGTATTTTATGCGATACGAAGGCACGGTCTACCGGCCCCCCAGTGAAGCCCGCAGCCTGATCATCCAGGCCACTATCGGCTGCAGCCACAACACCTGCCGCTTCTGCGACATGTACAAGCAGAAGCGCTTCCACATCCGCCCCCTGCCGGACATCCTGGCCGACCTGGCCGAAGCCCGGACCTTCCTGCCCCAGGTCCGCCGCATCTTCCTGGCCGACGGCGATGCCCTGATCATGGCGATGGATCAGCTGGCGGCAATCCTCACCACGATCCGGGACCTTTTTCCGGAATGCGAGCGGGTGACCTGCTACGCCTCCCCCCAGAGCCTGCTCCTGAAGACGCCGGAGGATCTGCGGGCCTTGCGGGAGCTGGGCCTCGTCATGGTTTACCTGGGCCTGGAGTCCGGGGACGACGGCGTCCTCGCTGCCGTGGACAAGGGCTTCACCGCATCCCAGATTGTGGAAGCGGGTCAAAAGGCCAAAACTGCGGGACTGGCCCTGTCCGTCACCGCCATTTCCGGGCTGGGCGGCCTGCCCCATTGGGAAGACCACGCCATCCACACCGGAGAAGCGCTCTCCGCCATGAAGGCGGATTACGTGGGACTCCTGACCCTCTACCTGGAACCGGGGGTGCCCATGCGGGAAGACCTGGACGCCGGACGCTTCCAGCCCTTAAGCCCCTTGCAGACCGCCGCCGAGACCCGGCTGCTTCTGACCCGTCTGGACAGCGAAGGCACGGTGTTTCGCGCCAACCACGCCTCCAATTACCTGAACCTGGCCGGCACCCTGAACCGGGACAAGGCCGCCCTGCTGGCCAAGCTGGACCGGGCGCTGGAGGGGCAGGTGCCCTTTCGAAATGAAGGGATGCGGGGGCTGTAAGAGACCTTTAGTTGACAAATCGTACGCAGACGTTTATAATGAAAATATAAAAGGGCATTGTCAAAAATGATTCGCCCCAATATGCGATAGATAACCGCTAAAACTTGTTCAGGGCTTAGCGGTTATCGTTTTTATGGGCAGCGTAATTCCATACCAGCATAATCATGGTTACAATTAACCATATTATAAAGTATTTCATAGGCCCCACCCCTTTCCGGGGCAGATTAACCGCGTGTTTTGACAATGCCTTTTTGATTATAACATAATGCTTAGCGTTCAAAAAGTCCCTTCATCATTTTTTCTGATGAAGGGACTTTTGTACGCATTATTTTTCCAACAGCGCCGCAATCTCCGGAAACGGCTGGACGCAGCGCTTGAGAATCCCGTTGATCTGGGCCATCAGGATGCCGTAATTGGTGATGGGGATGCCCTGATCCACGGCGCAGCGGACCCGGTAGCGCATTTCCCGGGCGTTGAGGGTACAGCCCCCGCAGTGGACGATGAGCTTGTAGGGCGACAGATCCTCTGGGAATTCCCCGCCGCTGGTAAAGTGGAACTCAGGCCGGCAGCCCGTGTACTGGGTGATCCACCGGGGGATCTTCACCGTGCCGATGTCGTCGCACTGGCGGTGATGGGTGCAGCCCTCGGAAATGAGCACCGCGTCCCCGGTCTGCAGGGTCTCCAGAGCCGTCACCCCCCGGACAGTTTCCACCAGGTCCCCCTTGTACCGGGCGAACAGGATGGAAAAGGACGTCAGCCAGATATCCTCCGGCGTGTCCGCGGAAACCTTGGAAAAGACCTGGCTATCGGTGATGACCAGCCTGGGCTTTTTCCGCAGATCCACCAGGGTTTCCCGCAGCTCGTATTCCTTGACCACGATGGCCGCCGCGTCGGCCTCCAGGATATCCCGGATGGCCTGCTGCTGGGGCAGGATCAACCGCCCCTTGGGGGCCGCCTTGTCGATGGGCACCACCAGCACCACGAAATCCGACGGGTCAATGAGATCCGCCACCAGGCGCAGCTTGCCTTCCTCCGTGGGAGCCAGCCGGGCGATGCGTTCCTTGAGCTCGTGGACATTTTCCCCGGTGACGGCGCTGACCAGCATGGCCTGGGGCCCGAAATCCTGACTCCGCTGATTCGCCGTCATAAGATCGGCCTTGTTGATCACGACGATCCAGGGAAGCTGTTTCTCCTGGAAGCGTCCCAGGATCAGCCGGTCCTCCTCCGACAGGCCCAGGGTCCCGTCCACCACCAGGATGGCGATGTCCGTCTTGTTGAGGACCTGCCAGCCCTTCTTCATGCGCAGGGCGCCCAGTTCCCCTTCGTCGTCCAGACCCGGGGTATCGATGAGGGTCACCGGCCCCAGGGGCAGCAGCTCCATGTTTTTAAACACCGGGTCGGTGGTGGTTCCCTTGATTTCAGACGACGATGGCCAGGCTCTGGCCGGTGATGGCGTTGATGACGCTGGACTTGCCGGCGTTGCGCCGGCCGAAAAGGCCGATGTGGACCCGCTCGGCGGCGGGGGTTGCGTTCAAACTCATATTCTCTCTCCTGACATTTTTTCTTCTTTTTCAAATAGGTCGCACCGAAATGGCTGTCCATGACCCGGCGCAGATCTTCCTCATCCATCAGGCCCCGTTCCAGGATAATGGCCGGCACCTGCCGGGGATTCCCCTGGGCCGCCTCGATGACCTCAGCCGTGAACCGCGTAGCCCAGCAGGGGCATCAGCGTAGCCGCCAGGGCCATGGAATTTTCCAGATGGCGGCGGCAGGCGGCGGGATTGGCCTCCAACACCTCGATGCATTTGGTCCGGAAGATGTCCACGGTTTTGGACAGCAGCTCCAGGTTCTCCAGCAAGGTGTCGGCGATGAGGGGCAGGAAGGCGTTGAGCTCGAAGTTGCCGCAGGCGGCGGCAGGTTGGCGATGGCGCTGTCCCCGGCCATGACCTTGATGGCCACCTGGGTCACCATTTCGGGATCACCGGGTTCACCTTTCCGGGCATGATGGTGCTGCCCGCCTGCAGGGCCTTGAGGCGGATTTCCCCCAGGCCCCCGCCGGGGCCGGAATTCATGAGCCGCAGGTCGGTGGCAATCTTCATCAGGTTGACGGCCAGGGCCTTGAGAAGGCCCGAGACCTCCACGAAGACATCGTTGTTCTGGGTCAGGTCGATGGGGTATTCTGCCCGGGCCAGGCCCATCTCCGTCATGCGGCGGAGCTTTTCGATGACCAGGAAGCCGTACTGGCGGTCGGCGGCGGATCCGGTACCCATGGCCGTGCCGCCCAGATTGATCTGGCGCAGCCGTTCCTCCACCTTGTAAATCCGCCAGCGGTCCCGGGCGATGGCCTGGGCGTAAGCCCCAAATTCCTGGCCCAGGGTCATGGGCAGGGCGTCCATGAGCTTCGGTGCGTCCCAGCTTGACCACGGTCTCGTACTCATTCTCCTTTTGCTGAAGGGCCTCCTGGAAGGCGGCTGCAGGCGTCGGCCAGCTCCCGCACCAGGCCGATGGCGGCGATGCGCAGGGCCGTGGGGTACACGTCATTGGTGGACTGGCCCCGGTTGACATCGTCAAGGGGATCCACCTTCAGGCCATTCCCTGCCACCTTTTCTGCCAGGCTGGCGATGACCTCGTTGACGTTCATATTGGTGGAGGTCCCGGCGCCGCCCTGCCAGGCCGTGGTGACGAAAAGATCGTCCACCTCGCCCTGCTCTGCCAGCCGGCAGGCCGCCACGATGGCGTCGGCCAGGGCCGGCTCCATGAGTCCCAGTTCCTTTATGGGCCGCAGCCGCCGCTTCCTTGATCTGGAGCATGGCCCCGATCAGACGGCGGTTGACCCGCTTGTCCGTAATATTGAAGTTTTCCAGGGCCAGGGCAGTCTGCCGGCCGTAGTTGACGTCTTTCATCCGATTCTCCCTTCCTTTAATGATTCCATTCACCGTCAATTCTTTGTTCTAGTTTATCACCCGGTCTGTGGAAAGTAAAGCGGCACAAAAAAAGAACAGGCCGCCGGCATCGCTTCAAATACCGGCGGTCTGTTTGAGACTTGTATCGGTGGAATTTCGCCCTCAGGCTTCCTTCCGTTTTTTCTTTCTCTGTTCGGCTTCGATGATCCGGACGTTTTCTTCCCGGTCCTTTTTGCGGAGGACCCGTTCGTCGTCCAGCATCTTCTTCTTTCTCAGGTAGCGGGCCTGGCCCTTGCTGCCTTCCCACAATTCTTCGGAAACCGGTGCCCATTCCGCTGCGTAGGCATCGGTCTTGGCGCACAGGTGTTCAGCGGATTCCGGCGATTCGGGATCGGTGGAGTGGGCGCCGGAGGCGGCGACCATCTTTCTGAGCTTCTGAGGATTTTCCAGCATCGGGCAGGGTCTCAGCATGTTTTCGTTGAAGGGCTGGCCATCGTGATACTGCATGAACAGCGGTGACTGCAGGCATTCCAGCAGCGTCTTTTCCCGGATGTTGGAATCCGAGTAGTGGATGAACACGCAGGGGTCCACGTCCCCGTTGGCGTTGATGTGCAGGTAACGGCGTCCGCCGGCGATGCAGCCGCCAACGTATTCGGCGTCGTTCTGGAAGTCCATGGCGAACAGCGGCTTGGTGGCCCGGTACTTGCGGATGCGCTTGTACATTTCCACACGCTGTTCCTTGGTCGGCATGAGTTCCGGCAACGCATCGTTGCCCACTGGCATGTAGTGGAAATACCACACGAACAGGGCACCCAGGTCGATCATCTTGTCGTAATAGGCTTCCGAGGTGATGGATTCAAAGTTCTGGCTGGTGTAGCAGCAGGATACGCCGAAGGGCAGGTTCTTGGCCTTGAGCAGTTCCATGGCCGTTACGACCTTCTGATAGGTTCCTTTACCCCGGCGGGCATCGGTGGCTTCTTCAAAGCCTTCCAGTGAGATGGCCGGGATGAAGTTCTTCACGCGCAGCATTTCATCGGCAAAGGCTTCGTCGATGAGGGTGGCGTTGGTGAAGCTGAGGAATTCACAATCGTTGTGCTTTTCGCACAGACGGATGATGTCTTTTTTACGGACCAGCGGTTCGCCGCCGGTGTAAATGTACATATAAATGCCCATTTCCTTGCCCTGCTGGACGATATCGTCAATTTCGTCGAAGGTTAAATTCAGACGATTGCCGTATTCCGCAGCCCAGCAGCCGGTGCAGTGCAGGTTGCAGGCCGAGGTGGGATCCAACAGGATGGCCCAGGGCACATTGCAGTTGTACTTGTCGCGGTAAGCCTGCTGACGGTCCCAGCCGACCAGGTTGGCGTTGAGGAAGAAGTTGATGAAGGTGGTCTTCAGCACTTCCACATCCGTATCCTGGGCGAGGTGGAGGATCAGTTGATGGTACACGTGATCTGGGTCCATGATGGCTCCGCGGATCGCGTCACGCTGGGAGACAAATTCACCATTGGCGAAGCGGTCGACCCATTCCATTAATCTTGGCAGGTTCTTTTCAGGATTTTTGGTAATCCAGTTGATAACCTGCTTGATTCCAAATTTTTCCAAACTATATTTTAGTTGCATTTCAATCGCTTCCTTTTATTAAATAATCACTCTCTGTATTCATATATTTATTATCCATGATTTTCATAAGTTTTCAATCGACAAAAATGGGATTTTGTACTGGAAAACCTGCATTCACGATTTCAAACAGCAGTCCCTCCTATTCCATTACAAACCTATGCCCTCATTCATAACATTTTTCAGGCTATTTGGTCATTCTAACACTTTATCTGTAATTTTTCAATTCATTTCGAAATTATTTTGCGATTTCCCGGAAGATATTGTCATTTTTTCTTTGGAACCGGGCCCATTGCCCTTTTACTTGTTGCGCCTTTAATGATATAATCTAATGTAGAAAAGTATCTACAGGAGGAAACCCGATGGATTTGCGTTCTCAAACCTTCATGACCTTCAGCCCCACCGGCAAGACCGGAGACATCATGAAAACCATGACCCTGAACTGCCCGGACTGCCGTGTCTTCAACGTCAATCTGTTGCCTCCCCAGGAATCCCTCCGCCGGGTCTTCGGGCCCGACGAAATGCTGACCGTGGCCTTTCCCGTCTTTGGCGGGCGGATCCCAACGGCCCTGTACAACCGGCTGGCTTACATCAAGGGGAACCAAAGCCCCGCGGCCATCGTCGTCACCTACGGGAACCGCCATTACGACGACGCCATCCTGGAAATGGGCGATTTTCTCGAAGGCCACGGCTTCGTCCCCATCGCCGCCGCCGCTTTTGTGGCCGAGCATTCCATCGTCCCGGAAATCGCTTCCGGACGGCCCGACGCCGCGGACATGAAAGCAGGTCACGAAATTCGCCCTGGCCCTCAAGGAAAAAGTCGACGGTCTGAGCTGCGCCTGAAGCCGGACGCGTCGACCTGCCCGGGAACCATCCTTATAAAAAATTCGATGGGCTGCCCTTCGCGCCAACCTCCACCAAGGACTGCCGGGTCTGCGGCCTGTGCGCCGCCTGCCTGTCCCATGAAGGCCGTTCCCAAGGAACATCCGGAGCGCACGGATAAATCCCGGTGCATCACCTGCATGGCCTGCACCGCCGTCTGCCCTTACGGCTGCCGGCGCCTGCGCTGGATCAATGTGTTCGCCACCAAAAAACTGCTCAAACGCGCCTGCCCCGTCGTCCGCATGCCGGAATACTGGCTGTAGGATCCCACGGCAGGCCCGAATCAAAAAGGAGTGAAAATCATGAGAGTGAAAGAATGCAATTTGGAAGGATTGAAAATGGTCACCAAGGAACGGGCCCACGCCCACATCGCCCATCGCCTGGAGCTGCCCGATTCCTACGAAAAAAATCTGGATTCCCTGTGGGATGAGCTCATGGCCATCGACGAGGACACCATGATCCACCTGGACGATCCCGATGCCCTGATTGAAAACCTGGGCCAGTACGGCGAAGATATCATCACCACCTTCGAGGACGCCGCCGAGGGCAACGGAAAACTGGTTTTTGACGCCGACGAATAAACACCTGCATTTAAAAAGACGGAACCGTCTGCCCAGGCAGATGCTCCGTCATTTTTATTATCTTATTATAGAACATTGATGCTATTTGGACACGTCGCTGGCCGAAGCGATGGTACCGTCGGCATTGACTTCCACGGTGATGCCCTTGGACTGGGTGAACCCGCCCTGGTCGTTCTTCTGGGTCATCACGATCATCGTCGTTCCCTTGGACTTGCCTTCAAATGTGTAGGTATGGATTCCTGAAGTGGATGGCTGGCCATCCGAGGTCACGTCCGCCGTATAATTATCACTGGCCTGGGCAATGATTGCCGGATTATCAATGGAAATCTCCCAATGATAACCGGAAGTCGTGTCCTCAGTTACGTTTGCCGTCAAGGTCTTGTCGCTCCACGACATATTCTCTTTTTCCGCTGCCTTAGCCGCTGCCCGGACGTTCTGCTTGTGGACGTAAAAAGCCGTAACCCCAGCCACCAGAATCACACAAAGGATGATGACCGGCAGATAGTTTTTTACTTTGCTCATAACATAAAACCTCTCTTCTCCTGAAAATTCACTCGTCATGTATTCACAATGCCTATTATTATACCCGAAATCTTTATTTTGGGCAAGGTCCCTCAAATTGAAACCACCCAGGATTCAGACAGGGTACAGGATTTTTTAACCCAGCCGGGTCGATGCCCGCACCCGCAGCTCGTAGGGCAGCAGGATTTCCTGCTGGGGCAGGCCAGGCTCCTTCATGCGCCTGACCAGAAGCTCTGCCGACTTCCGACCCAGCCGGGTGGAATGGATGGCCGTGGTGGTCACCGCCGGAGTGATGAGGGCCGGCCAGTTGAGCTCGTTCTGCCAGTCCCAGTCCTCCGGTCCACAGATGCCCACCTGCCGAGGGATGTCGTATCCCCTTTGCTTGAGGACCTTGAACACCCGGATGGTGGTCACACTGTTGACACAGAAAATCACCGGCACATCCTCCGGCTTCATCCGGAGGAACACCTGGGAGACCAGATCCTCCAGGGTCTGGTCGTCGTAATCCACCACGTAGATATCCGCCTGCGGATCGTAGCCGTAGTGGTTTTCCACTGCCTTGATGAAGGCCTCCCGGCGGAGCATCCGGGGGGAATTGTTGATCCACTCCTGGGTGAACATCACCGGCCGGTTGAATCCCTGGACCTTCAGGTGACGCACCAGGGCGTCGATCCCCGCCACATGGTCGTTGGTGACAATGTCGAAGGGATAGCCCTTGACGTACCGGTCACTGAGGACGATGGGGATGCCGCTGTTGACCGTCTTGATCAGATAATTATTATTGTAGGAAGTGGTATTGATGATGAGGCCGCTGACTCCCTTGGTCTTCAGGGATTCGATATTGGCCATCTCCCGGTCCAGATTATCCCTGGAATTCATGAACAGGGTCGTGAAGCCCTGGGTGGTCAGGTATTCCTCGATGCCGCAGATCAGGGCTGTGGAAAAGGGCGATGTGATGTCCGCGATGAGGACCCCCACCAGGTTGGTGGTCTCCTTCTTCAAGTTCCGGGCGATCTCGCTGGGCCGGTATTCATAGCGCTCAATGACCTGGGCGATGCGCTCTGAGGTCTTTTCACTCATCAAATCCTTCCGGCCGTTTAAAAACCGGGATACCGTGGTCTTTGACACCCCCGCAGCCGCCGCTATATCGTTGATCGTTACTTTTCCTGATTTATTCATCTCTTATCACAGCCCTTTCACAGTCTTTTTGCATCATAGCACGGACGATTTCACAAGTCAAGCCGTTGCCGTCTGAAAATTCACTTAAGCAAAATATTACCCCTTGACAAAATTCAAATGAGCCTGTATTATATATTCATGAAATTACGAAACCGGTTTGTAAATAAAAGAAAGGCTTCGTATTTATTTTTTAAGGGTTTACGAAACCGATACACTTGTGACAATCCATGTTTGGGTCAAATGTTTTCTTTTTTTTAACCTTTTAAGAAACCGGTACACTTATTGCCATAAATCAAAGGAGAGCACCATGTCAAAGAAAGTTGCAATCATCAATGCCTATTATCCGGATTACGAAAATGAAAAGCGGATCCTCGCCCCCTTCGACGCTGAGGTCACCCACACCGTCACCGGGGACGACCTGGAGAAAACCATCGCCGCCGCCAGGGACGCCGATGCCGTCATGACCCGGGAAACCAAGCTTCCCCGTGAATTCATGGAAAGCCTGGACCACTGCCAGGTCATCGTCCGCTACGGCGTGGGCGTGGACAACATCGATCTGGACGCCGCCAGGGAATGCGGCATCAAGGTGGCCAATGTGGGGAACTACGGCACCGACGTGGTGGCGGAACACGCGGTGGCCCTGATGTTTGCCGCGGCCCGGCGCATCGTCACCCGGGACGCCGATGTGCCGTGCCGGCAAATGGGATATCGGCGCGGCTGAACCGCTGATCAGCTTCACAGGAAAGACCCTGGGGGTCATCGGCTGCGGCGCCATCGGCCGGGCCTTTCATCAAAAAGGTATCGGGTCCTGGGCTTCGGACAGATCCTGGGCTACGACCCCTACATCAAATCCGTGGACGGGCGTCGTGATGAGCGACCTGGACACCATCTTCAAAAATGCCGACGTCATCTCCCTCCACATGCCCTGACCCCGGAAACCCGCCACATGGTGAACGCGGACCGCTTCGCACAGATGAAGAACACGGCCATCATCATCAACGACTGCCCGGGGCGGCCTCATCGATGAAACGGCCCTGGTCACCGCCTTGAAGACCGGCCAGATCTTCGCCGCCGGCATCGACGTGTTTGAACAGGAACCCCCTGAAGTATCCGACGAGCTGTTCTCCCTGAAGAACGTGGTGGTCAGCGACCACACTGGCTGGTACGCGGTGGAATCCCTGGCCCGGCTCCAGTCCATGGCCGCTGAGGAAATCGCCCGGGTCTTTTCCGGGGAGGAACCCAAATCCTGGGTCAATCAATAAAAACGGACCTATTCCATTACTTAACCCATTATCACTTCAAAACATCATAAAAGGAGATCCATATTATGTACTCACAAGATATCATCGACCGTTTCAAAAAAGTGGCCACTGCTTCCGTCGCTGACGCCTGCGACCAGATTGTCGGACGCCGCTGCTTCATGGATTATGAAATGAAGGCCCGCATCAACGACAAGCGGGTGGTTGGCCCCGCCGTCACCATCCTGGAAGGACCGGCTGCCGGGGAAAACGTGGGTCCCACCCACGCCATCGACGCCATCGAAGGCGCGGCTGAAGGGGATGTGCTGGTCATCTCCCTGGCGAATGCGGACAAGAACGTGGCCCTCTGGGGCGGCATCATGACAGCCGGCGCTTACAGCAAGGGCATGGCCGGCGCCATCCTGGACGGCGGCGTCCGGGATACCACGGAAATCAAACGGGATTACGGCTTCCAGGTCTACGCCCGCTCCGTCTCCCCCGGAACCACCCTGGGCCGCTACAAACCTACGCCGCGAACGTGCCGGTTACCTGCGCTGACGTTTCGGTCAACCCCGGTGATTTGATCGTGGCCGACCCCGACGGCGTGGTGGTGGTTCCCGCTGACAAGGTGGAAGCCGTACTGGCCGCCACCGAAGAAATTGAAGCCAAGGAAGCCCTCCAGGCCAAGCTCATCGTCGAATCCAAGTCCATCAAAGAAGGCCTGGCCAAGTACAATCGGATTTAGGGAGGATCATCCCATGGAAAAAAGCATTTTACTGGTGGGGGAACCCATGGGCCTGTTCATCGCAGGTACCACCGGTCCCCTGGAAGGTGTGGACACCTTCACCCTGACCACCTGCGGCGCCGAGCTCAACGTGGCCATCGGCCTCAAGCGTCTCGGCCAGCCGGTGTCCTACATGACCAAGGTGGGCGACGACCCCTTCGGGAAAAAGATCGTGGGCCGCATGAAGGAAACGGGCATCGCCACCGATTCGGTCCTGTACTCCGAAACCCATCCCACGGGCTTCATGTTCAAGGAAAAGGTGACCTCCGGCGACCCCGGCATCTTCTACTTCCGCAGGGGCAGCGCAGCCTCCACCCTCTCTCCCGAGGATGTGGACGCTCTGGATTTCAGCCAATACCGCTCCATCCACATGACAGGAATCACCCCGGCCCTCACCCCCTCCACCCGGGCGGCGACGGACCGGATGATTGAAAAGGCCAGGGCCCACGGCATTCCCTTTTCCTTCGACCCCAACCTGCGCCCCCAGCTGTGGCCGGATACCAAAACCATGGCGGATTACATGAACGGCGTCGCCGCCAAGGCGGACATCTTCATGCCGGGCATCGGGGAAATCGAAAAGATTCTCGGGGAAACCGTTCCGGAAAAGATTGCGGACCATTATTTGAAGGCCGGCTGCGGCATGCTGATCCTGAAGATCGGCGCCCGGGGTGCCTATTACGCCACCGAAAGGGAATCGGGTTACGCGGAAGGCTTTGCGGTGGACCACGTGGTGGACACGGTGGGCGCCGGCGACGGCTTTGCCGCCGGTGTGCTCTCGGGCCTGTCCGACGGCCTGTCCCTGGCTGACGCCACCCGCCGGGGCTGCGCCGTCGGCGCCATCCAGGTCATGAGCATGGGGGACAACGACGGCCTGCCTTCCAGGGCTGAGCTGACCGCCTTCATGGCCGGGGACCCCGATTGGAGGAAAGCCAATGAAGACTGACAACCTGGCTGCCATCAAGGCCGCCCTGTCCCGAATCAAAATCGTCCCCACCCTGGTCATCCAGGACCCGGAAAAAGCGGTGCCCGTGGCCCGGGCCCTGATGGAAGGCGGCGTGGCCACGGTGGAAGTGACCTTCCGCACGGCGGCCGCGGCAGAAGCCATCCGACGCATCGCCGCTGAATTGCCGGAGTGCCTGGTGGGTGCCGGCACGGTGCTCACCCCCCGGACGGCCAAGGAGGCCATGGACGGCGGCGCCAAGTACATCGTCAGCCCCGGTCTCAATCCGGAGGTGGTCAAATTCTGCCAGAACGCCGGATTCCCCATGATCCCCGGTGTGGCCACGCCGACGGAAATTGAAATGGGCCTGGCCCTGGGTCTGGACACCTTCAAGTTCTTTCCCGCCGAGGCCAACGGCGGCTGCGGAATGCTCAAAAACTTTGCCTCGCCCTACGGCGACGTGACCTTCCTGCCCACCGGCGGGGTGGATACCGCCAATGTGGCGGATTACCTGGCCCTTCCCAACGTCTTCGCCTGCGGTGGCAGCTGGGTCTGCCCGCCGGATTTGGTGGCGGCAGGGGATTACAAAACCATCACCCGCCTGGCAAGGGAAGCCGTCACACAAATTTCATCGCTTTAAATTCAAACGATTTATATCATATACTGAAAATTCAAATGTGTGTATTCATGGCGGAAGCCATTTAATTAAGAGGAGGATATTATTATGAAAAAAAGGACATTTTGTGGAAAACGGCAGCCTGGAGAATGTTGGGGATTACAACATCCTGTTCCAATGGGATCACCTGACCTGGGATTTTGAACTGGAAGACAAGAAAAAAGCATTCCACGATCAGGAACACTACAAGGGCTGCATGCCTGCCGGTTTTTAAAATGGACTCCATGGGTAATTACTACCTTTCCGTCCCCCGCTGGAACCCCGGCGTACCGGCCAGCTTCAACCGCGTGGTGGTCAAGGACGGCAAACCGGTCCTGGTCCCCTACCCCAGCTGGGAATGGAATGAGGAAGGCAACTCGGATAGGATCCAGTCTGTACTGGGCTACGAAATCGACGAAAATGACGTGTTGTGGATCCTGGACCAGGGCCGCATCTGTGACCAGGACTCCGTGGACGGATCCCAGAAGATTATCAAATGGGACATCAAGAAAAATGAACTCATCGAAAGCATCAAAATAGACGATTCCCTCTCATCCTACAAGGCGTCGTTCCTCAACGACATCGTGGTGGACAACGAACACGGCTTTGCCTACATCGCCGACTCCGGCACCGGCACCGACCCCCTTCAGGGCGGCCTCATCGTCTACGACGACAAGACCAAGGCCCTGCGCCGGGTGCTCCACATGCACGAAAGCGTCCAGGACGTGGCGGATTTCTGGTTTACCATCGACGGCACCAAGGTCTGGAAGGACATGCCCATGCGCACCGGCGCCGACGGCATCGCCCTGTCCCCGGACAAGAAGACCCTGTACTGGTGCCCCCTGACGGGCCGCAAGCTTTACAGCATCGACACCGCCCTGCTCATGGACTTCGACACCCCGGATGCCGATCTGGAAGCCGCTGTCAAACTGGTGGGCGACAAGGGCACCAACACCGACGGCATGGTCGCCGACAGCAGGGGCCGGGTGTGGTTCACCATGCTGGAAGGCATGGGCATGGGTTACTACGACCCCGCCACGGACAGCATGACCGAATTCATCAACGACAAGCGCATGGTCTGGGTGGATACGCCCCAGATCACAGCAGACGGCTGCCTGATTTTCGACAGCAACCAGCTCCACTTCCTGTGCAAGGGTGAACTGGACTACACCAGGTCCGACAACCTGATCATCTGGAAAGCCAAGGTGGAAGACGGCGTCAAATCTTACCTGTAAACAGCCTGGACCAGACCTGCAGCGGCCTGGTCCTTTTTCATGTCTTAATCACTGAATGTGACCATTTGATTTTTTTCCCTTTATCCACTACAATGGGGGCATTGCAGCATCAATCAAGGCAATAAAGGTATCATGGCTTTCCCATTTGGAGGAAAAAATGTTCAAACGTTCTTATTAATAGTGATTCTGGCGTCCTGGGCCTGGTCCGTCTTCATGGCGGTCCTGACCAAAAGACAGCACGCTCTGCCCCTGCCGGAAAATGTCCGCGG
>Ga0268356_10881_pt1 | contig 21793 bp, 28 predicted proteins | sample BioMet10_FD_194415 | JGI IMG/M metagenome (GOLD analysis project Ga0268356, IMG submission 194415) | Sewage microbial communities from Oakland, California, United States - Biofuel 10 (PacBio Assembly) | ecosystem: Engineered > Wastewater > Sewage > Unclassified | place: USA: California | collected...
GTCGAGTTTAACGGCAGTTTCGTAACGCAAACCGATATTCCATTTTTCGCCAGGTTGATGTTCAATCCGATAATTCCGCCAAAACCGTCAGCATTGTCTTCGGTGTTTATTTTTAATGGTGTATCCGGCATCATTCCTGAAGCAGAACCGGCAAGAGTCATTCCAGCTTTGGTGGTGTTTTTGCAACTCAGATATCGTGCAGCAAGAGAAACGGAAAACATGTCGTTGATAGCATAAGCGCCTCCTAAAGAAAAAGCAAGGTAATACGATGAAGCTTTGAGCGATTGATCATTTGCCATAGTATAATCGGCTCCCTGGCCGGCATAAGCCTGCAATACCTGCAACGACATCAGTTCGGTTGTCAGCGAACCATCTGGATAATCGGCAGTGGCGCCGCCACCGGGGATATAAATTCCGCCGAAAATGGCCCATTTGCCCTTGTTGTACGAAGCATATAAATTAGGAAGAATAGGATCTATTTTATCCTGTTTGAAACTTTGTTCACCTTTGTCAAATCCTAAATCAAAGGTATGTTTGGGCATGCGGATTAAGGTTTGATTTCCGATATCAATGTGTAAACCGGAAGAAAGTTTAACCAATCCGGCCGGATTATAAACTACAATGTCGGCTGCATCCAGAGCGGCATTGCGGTTGGAAGTGCGCATCCATTCAGCGCTCATGTTGGTAAGGTTATCCATTTGGGCAAAAAGTCCCATCGAACTAAACAAGCTCATCAGGAAGAGAGCTGTAAAACGTAAATTTTTCTCATTGAAACTTCAATTTTGAGTTAATACTAAATCTGTAAGCAAATTTAAAATTCAGAATGTAAAATAAAGAACAATTTTCCAATTTGCCAAATGGCAAAAGGATTAAATTGGTTTGCTTTTTGCTTAAACGTCCGGTGCCGGATGGTTCTGTCGCGTCAGGCAATAATATGATCTTCATCCATAGCATCGGTAATCATTCCGCAATTTTTTGCTTTTTGAATCAGGATGGTTATGGCATTTTCCCCTTCGCTACCCAAGGTAACCGAAAAATCGTTAACATACAACTGAATATGCTGCTGCATCACTTTTTCATCCATTTCCTGGGCATGATTTTTCACAAAATCGCGGCTCGATTCGGGATGGGCAAAAGCATATTCCACGCTTTTTTGCATTACTCTGTTTATTTTCAGGAGGGTTTCCTTTGACAGACTTCGTTTTGCGACGATGCCGCCCAAAGGTATAGGACAGGAAGTTGTCTTTTCCCACCATTCCCCCAGGTCAATTACTTTTTTTAATCCTTTATCCTGGTAAGTAAACCTGCTTTCGTGAATGATGAGTCCGGCATCCACTTTTTCGTCGAGGATTGCTTGCTCGATATCCGAAAAAATAATTTCGGGCTTGTCGTTTATCTGAGAATTGGCTAAGGTGAGCAACAGATTGGCTGTGGTGAACTTTCCGGGAATGGCAACCCTGCGATCAGTAAGATCCGATAAAGATATATTCCGTTTGGCAATCACAAGAGGTCCGCAGTTGCGTCCCAGGGCGCTGCCCGAGTTTAGCAGAATGTAATTTTTAGTCAGATAAAGAAAAGCATGAAAACTGATTTTGGTAATATCCGGTTCATGGCGGAAGGCTTTTTGATTGAGCTCTTCAATATCTGCAAAATGATAATCAAACGAAAGCCCTTCGGTGTCGATTTTTTGATGAACCATGGCATCAAACATAAAGGTATCGTTAGGGCAGGGGCTGAAGTTTAGCGTAAGTGTTTCCATTATTCGTCAAGAATTTCAAGCAGAATGCGGTTGATATTGGCTACCGCCAGCGGGATATTCCATTTTTCTTTATTGCGTTTTTCAACGAAATTGGAAATAGCCCGTATCTGAAAACACCGCATTTTGAGACAAAGACAGGCATAAAAAAAAGCGGCCCCTTCCATGCTTTCCACATCGGGATGGAAAAGATGCTTTACCTGTTCGATAGTTTCGGTTTTTCCGAGCATTGTATTTACTGTTATTCCACAGACTTTAGGAAGTTTTCCTAAAACAAGACTCTTGATCGGGGAATTATTAACCAATATATTGTCGGTATACGGAAAATCATCTTTTTCGATGAGCTTAAGGTCGATAAGCGATAGAAATTTTTCACCCGATTCGGCTCCCATTTCCGAAAAACGATCGCTGGTAATGTTTACGACATCGCCAATTTTGAGTCCGGGATTGAAACTTCCGGCAATGCCCATATTTATGGCTGCATCATAGCGGCGGCGCGATAAAATACTTCCAAGGTTGAAAGCCATTGAAACCATGCCGACACCCGAGATCAGAATATCGATAATGTACTGTTTATAAGAATATCGCGTAAGATTAGCCGTAAGTTGTTTCCGGAATTTCAGTTTCCTGACAAGGGGCTCAATTTCTAAATGAGTTGCCGAAACAATTAAAATTTTCATGTGCTCTATGGATGAAACATCCCACAAATGTACAAAAAAATAGAAAATAAAAAAGTCCCTTCCGGCGGGGAAGAGACTAAACGATAAGAATTTATTGAATATCTTAACTTACATCACGTTAACCTGATGCATCAACTTACCTTTCAGGTTCGAAGCTTTGTTTTTGTGGATTCCCGAATGTTTTGCAAGTTTATCAATCATGGATAATACTTTGGGTAATTTTTCGGCAGCTTCGGCTTTGTCGGTCAATTCGCGGAATTTCTTAACGGCATTACGCATAGTTTTTGACTGGTAACGGTTGCGAAGTCTGGAAACTTCGGTAGAACGTATTCTTTTAATTGATGATTTATGGTTTGCCATAGTTCAAAGTATAAAATTCAAAATGTATATAAAAATGCAAAATAATAAGCCTACAATAAACTTAATACGTTGCTTTAGTAGCCCGTAGGGGACTCGAACCCCTGATTTCCAGGATGAAAACCTGGCGTCCTAACCGACTAGACGAACGGGCCTTTTCTTCGTTTTTGGGAGTGCAAAAATAAAACTTTTTTTTACACCAACAAATAATCCTTCAAAAAATAATAAGATAATTGATTAATTTATTCTGTGATGTAACATTCTTTACTTTTCACTATCGCTTATTTGCCTGATTAAAGCATCATAAGCCAGTTTTCGGTTAGTTTAAATAATTTGGATTTTGCTTTATTTAAATTCATCCTGGTCGGCCTGAAAGCGAAAACCGAGGCGTTTACCGGTTTTTATTTTCATGTTGTCGAGTGTGGTTTGCATTTCGTAAACGCTTACCTCTTTAACGGAATCATAAGGAGGAGTAAGGAGATCGAAATTAATGGTGTAAAGCATAGCCGATTCAATAATTTTACGGATACTTTCATTATCGAGGATGGAAGTGGCAAAGTTGAAGAACAAATTTCCTATTTCACGTTTTCCTTCGATAAAATAATGTTTTTCGCGGTTGATAAATACTCTGCCGATGAGGTAGCCCAAATCGTTGACCCGGTTGTATTTAAACGAATCGGAAAGGAAATTGTAAATGTTTATCACTCCACAATAGGAGCGTTGTTTATCGTCGCGGATGTAGGGTGTGCGCATCACTTCGTGGGTCGCGCGAAAATTCAAAAATATTGGTGGTGCATCATGAAAATGAGTACATCGCTGGCAAATTTCAACTCGACTTCAAACTCGCTGATGTCGGTAAATTCAAACGGAATAAACTTTTCGTCGTGAGTCTTGTCTTATTAAACTCATCGACCAGCGTTTTGATTACGTTTTGAAATCCTTAATGCGCTGAGTGATATATCATAAACTTCCTGTTTCAGGTTTGCTTTTTTTCGCAAAATATCGAAAATTGATGGTTGTTGGTTGAGTTCGTCCATGATTGAAAAATTTTGATAAAATTATAATTTTTTTGGATGTAATAGTTTGTAAAGTTTGTAAAGTTTCTTAAAGTTTTTAAAGTTCATAAGGTTTATAAAGTGAGCGAAGCGAAATCCCGATATAGAGTCGCTTAGGAGGAACGACTTAGCGATTCTTCGTCGGGATAGGGGTAGATAACACGATGCAGAAGGCGGAAGGCAGAGGAAAGTAAGTAGTGGCAGTAAACGAAACGAAAATTTGAATTAATTTCTATGTGTCCTGATGTGCCTATTGTGGTTCATAAAAAGACAGAAGACAGCTGAGTGGAAGTCCCGAGTCCGAATACATTTATCGGGCAACCGTGATTTAAAAATGATAACTGCCTGTGAAAAAGTTCTACAAGCAATTTGCAAACTATAATTGCCTGTAAAAAAGTTCTACAGACAATTTGCAAACTATAATTGCCTGTATAAAAAGTTCTGCAAGCAATAAAAGTTTCGTTATCGCCTGTGGGAAGTTCTGCAAGCAATAAAAGTTTCGTTATCGCCTGTGGGAAAGTTCTGCAAGCAATAAAGTTTCGTCATTGCCTGTGGGGGAAGTTCTGCGAGCAATAAAAGTTTCGTCATTGCTTGTGGAAAAGTTTTACAGGCAGTGAAAGTTTCGTCATTGCCTGTGGAAAAGTTTTTACAGGCAGTGAAAGTTTCGTCCATCAGCAAATAGCCAATATTTTGAGCCTTTATAAATCCCCGAATCGCTTTGCTCGGGACTTCACTTCGTTCAGCCTTAAAAACCTTACGAACCTTATAAACCTTATGAACTTTACCAACTTTACAAACCTTACAAACTTCTCTCCCCGTAATCATCATTGCACATCGTATCCCGTCGATAGCCGACGAAAAACGATGCCTCCGGCATAACCGGCGCCTTCGCCGCAAGGATAAGTCCTTTAATCTGAACATGCTGAAGGCTCTCCTTATCCCGAAGTATCCTTACGGAGACGAGGTGCGCGACTCCACGGCAAGCAGGTTGGCTTCTGCGGTATAGAATCCGTGCATTTTTTATCAAATTCCCTGAATGCCTTTGCTAATCTCTGAACAATGCCTTGGGGCAGCAGTTCGTGCAGCGGAGCAGAACAAACGCCGGGATGATAGGATGTTGGTTGCTAACGATTTGGATATTTTACGACTGGTTAAATCAGTCATTCGCTGGGCAGGAGCTATTTGTCCGGAAACAACGCCGGCAAAAACCGTACGTTCCACTTCTTCCTGGAAACGCAACCCAGCCAGGGCTTCATCGGTGCGGTATTGCACCAGGTCTTTTTCTTCCACGGTTACAACTATTCCTGCATTGGCAAAGGGTGAATTTCCGGCGCGAATTCGACATTCCATTCACTACAACCTGTTCCTTGTCGGTGGCTGCCGGCACAATAATTCCGCCAGGGCACATGCAGAATGAAAAACACCTCTTCCGTCAACCTGTTCCACAAGCTGATAGGTAGCCGCAGGAAGGTGAGGATGATTTCCTGCAGAATGATATTGAATGGAATCAATCAATGCCTGGGGATGCTCCACCCGTATGCCGAGGGCAAAAGGTTTAAACTCCAGATAAATTTTTTCGTGCTGAAACAATTCAAAAATATCGCGGGCAGAATGTCCCGTGGCTAAAATCACATTTTTGCTTTTGTAGGCATTTCCGTTCGCATCCGATACTCCGTAAATCTGATTGTTTTTAATATCGAAGCCAGTGATGCGACTGTTGAAATGAAATTCGCCACCGGCATCGGTGATGGTTTTGCGGATAGCGGTTATGATGGCTGGTAACTTGTCGGAACCAATATGCGGATGGGCATCGTAAAGGATTTCGGGTGAGGCTCCGTGAGCGACAAAGGTTTTTAGAATATCTTCCACATTCCCGTGTTTGGTAGAACGGGTATACAATTTGCCATCGGAAAAAGTTCCGGCTCCACCTTCGCCAAAGCAATAATTGGAATCGGGATTAATGATTTGGTTGCGGTTAAGTTTGGCAATATCGAGTTTGCGGGCGCTAACTTCTTTGCCTCGTTCAACAATTACCGGTTTAAAATTATTTTCGATAAGTGCGAGGGCGGCAAATAATCCTGCGGGGCCGGCACCTACAATAATTACCTGTGGCTGACGACTGACGTCGGGATAATTTTTCCTGCTTATTTCAATTCGTCAGGAGGAGTTTCGTTGATGAAAATTTCAGCTTTTAGTCTACATTAATTTTCCCTTTGCGGGCGTCCCACCGACCGTTTGAGCAGGCGGATATAGGTGATGTCATTCGTTGCCAGGTGCAACTGATTTGCTATTGCCTGCCTGTAAAATGATTCATCCGAAGCATCGTGAGGGGATAAAACTAATTCGAGTTCTTTAATCATGGGGATGATTTTTAAAAAGGTAAAGTTAAAAATGGAATGCAACGAAAAAGAAAAAGTCAGGGAAAAAGTTTATCATTGGTTATCGCCCGAAAAGCCGGGAGCGATTACCCATTGCTATTCAAAGGTAAAGGTAAGCTGAAATATTTTGGATGTAAGTTTATCAATGCCTTGGGTATAAATGCTTTTATCCTTTTTCAGAATATTGCTTAGCCCGTACGACATTTTAATTTCCGTTCCGAATTTAAACCAGTAATTATAAAAATCGAAGCCGGCACCTAATTCTGCATATGTGTCGTCGCGAATCAGGTCAACGCGTATGTTTTCTTCAGAGTCTTTTTTCTTTTTCTGGGTTCCCAGATCAATGCTGTATTTTACACCGGCTATTAGGTAGGGACGCACGTTGCCTATACGTTTCCCTTTGTATTTCACCATAAGGGGAAGGTCAATAAAGGTGGATTGAATGTCTTTATTGATAGAAGTAGGTCTGGAATTGGTGTCGATGCTGATGGAATAATGCAGGTTTCGCTGTCCGAACGAAAGTGATGGGATAAAACGCAAATCAAAATTATTGCCCAACCGGAGGTTGGATACTATGCCGATAGTAAATCCGAGCGATGGTTTTGCATCTACACTAAGAAGCCGTGCCGAATCGCCGTTTAGATCTGAGATGCTGGTCCCGGAATAAAACGTATTGCTTAAGTTGGGCTTTGTTTTAACCGTAAAATTCATTTGATTTACTTCCAGAACAAATCCAAAATGATAAGGAGCCTGGTCGTAATTAGGATTATTCAGCACATCGCCGTGGCGTTGGGCAAAACTTCCGGCCGGTAACAGCAACAAGGATAAAATTAGAGTAAGCGCTAATGTTCTTGTTATCTTCAAGGAAATAGTTTTTTGATTTTGTAATGTTAAACGTAGATTTGAATAATTTATTTTAATAAGAGGTTTTATTAAAAAGCAAGGCTTCATTTGCTGCAGTTAACATATATGTCATTGGCAAAAAACATTTTCATGTTTTTCTTTTAAAAAAGCTGGCCTACGTTAACCGAGTTGTTGTTAAATCCACGGAGTTTGATAGCAGTAATCACTTTTTTGGTGGAAAGCGGAAATTCGGCTTTCATCATCCAGTCGTAGTAGGAGGGTTCTTTTTTGAAAATTTCTGAAACTAAACTTCCTTTATGTTTTCCGAAATTAAAAATTTCCAGCCCGTTGTCGTTAAAGACAATATGTCCGGCAAGGTCGGCATTTTTTGAGTTATAGGAAAATTCGTGTAGTGCTTTAATATCGTTAACGATTGGGCAGCTGTTTCCTCCTTTGGAATCGGTATATTCCACATTCTGATAGCGGTCGAGCTGTGCTTTGAGTATTTCGTAGGTGGCGAGGGTATCGGCCTGGGCGCCGTGGGCGCCGATAAGTTCTTTATGGCAATAAAATTTATAAGCGGCGCTGAGCGTACGCGATTCCATCTTGTGAAAAATATTCTGAACATCAACCAGCCGGCGGCCGTTTATGTCAAAGTCGGTATCTGCACGCAGAAATTCTTCAATAAGTAGCGGAATGTCAAATTTGTTGGAATTGTAACCGGCCAGGTCGCAATTGAGCAGAAAATGAGCGAGCATGGGAGCCACTTCCTTAAACGTTGGGCAATCTTTTACATCATCGTCGGTAATTCCATGGATAGCCGTAACTACCGGAGGAATAGGAATGGTAGGATTAATTCTCAGTGTTTTTGTTTCTGTTTTTCCGTTGGGTTCGGCTTTTAAAATGCTTATTTCCACTATCCGGTCTTTGGTAACGTTTATTCCGGTAGTTTCAAGGTCAAAAAATGCCAGCGGGCGGCTTAGGTTGAGCTCCATAAAATTTATAACTTTTGGTTAAATGAAACCGTGATTTGAGGCGGCAAAGGTAGAATTTTATCCGTAATGCGGACGATTTAATTAAGCTGAGGCTCGTCCGAGCTGGGTAAATCCTTTGAACAGTGTGTAAATGTCGTTTGAAATTTTAAAATCGCGGGCATAAAGTAAATTCAACCGTTCGATGGTAGCCTGATCTTCAATTTTTCTTTCAGCAAATCGGTAGGATTGAGAACCCCTTTACGGATTTTGGGTAGATGTTCTAAATTGGCATCGGGAAATTCTGCATATCCAATCCAGGTTTTAAATCCCAATAAAACCTTAAAAATATTGACAACAAATCCAAAAGGATGTGCCTGAACAAAGATAAAAACCGGGAAAGTGAAAAGCAGGATAAGGCTAATTAAAATATCGATAAAACGTTTATTCCGGCGGTTGTTTGTTTTGGATATTGAATTGATGTTGATGATGTACAAATCGCCGGAGGTGTTGATGGATTTACTGCCGATGATGGACATACTTTCGGGAGGAGCTATTTATAATCCACCTGGCTATCCTGAAGTTTTGCCATGTGATCAATGATGTCTTTGGCCGGAATATCTTTGGCACAAAAAATCAATTCATCAATTTGGTAAATGGTGATGATGTCCTTTATTTGAGAAAGACTGCCGATAAATCCGTTGGTTTTATCGCCGTTTTCGGTAATGCGTACCAAACCGATAAATCCAGGATTAATAACCGTTTTCCGGAGCAAATCGGCCACCCTTTCGGCTTCCTGTTTTTCGCCAACGATGACAAATCGTCGGTTTTTATTGTTTTCGAAACGATAATCTTTATACTTTAAAAGATGTAGCAACGAACGGCTGATAATCATAGAAACCAATGCCCAGGCTGCTCCAAGGATAAGTAAAGCACGCGAAAAACGGTACGATTCGCTAAGCAGAGCATAAAAAACAAGGATGGTAATGGTGCCGATAAATATGCCCTGAAATACCTTAAACACTTTGAACGGACGGTCGTAGCCACCGCTTAGCAGTACTGAAAATAACCAGGTGAGGATATAAACTGGGGTAACAATAGTCATATACTCCGCAGGATAATGCCCTCCGTAAGAATAAGTGATGTTTTTTTCCCAGTAAAGTTTAAACAGATAAATGCCTCCATAGATAATTGCTGCGTCCATCAATGGAAGCAGGATGCTGTACAAAAAGCGGCTGATGATGGCCAGAAAAGCCCTCAGATAAATGGCCAGATTGATGATAATCGAAAATAAACGGGCATTTTTGCGGCTAAAATGTTTTTTTGCAAAAATAACCATAGCGTTGTAAAATGTGATTACATAATTAACGCTTGTTTTTTTTGTGCTTTCGCCTTTGTAATGGATAATGCGTGTTTGGGGGAAATAATAGTTGACAAATCCAGCCTTGGTTATACGGTACGAAATGTCGATATCTTCGCCATACATAAAAAAAGATTCATCGAGCAACCCGATGATATCAAGTGTTTTTTTACGCAGCAACATAAAAGCTCCTGCAAGGATGTCTACGGGCGCCGTTTTATTTTCGTCGAGGTAGCCTAAGTGGTATTTCCCAAATGTTTTGGATTTAGGGAAAAGTTTGGATAAACCTAAAATTTTATAAAGAGCGACAATAGGCGTTGGCAATCCTCTTTTTGATTCGGGAAGAAAATCTCCATTGCCATCTATCATTTTAACGCCCAATCCACCGGCTTCCGGATGCTCATCCATAAATGTGATAACCTTTTGAAAGGTGGTGTCTTCTACCACTGTATCGGGATTGAGCAAAAGAATGTATTCACCTTTTGCCTGGCGTATGGCCTGGTTGTTGGCTACCGAAAAACCTTTGTTTTCTTTGTTTTCGATCAAGTTTACCTGCGGAAATTTCTCGCGAAGCATTTTCACCGATTGGTCAACCGAATTATTGTCAACTACAAAAACTTCAACATCCAGACCCGTTGAAGCTTTTTGAACCGAATATAGACATTGCTCCAGAAAGTATCTGACGTTGTAATTAACAATGATAACGGATAGTTTCATGTGTTGTTAATTTTTTAATTTATTGGTCACATGGAATATTCATAAAATATCATTCTCGCTTGGTATGAGCATAGCCCTTATGGATATTTCATCCAAAAACTTCGGGATTAATTTTTTACCAAAAGTAAATAAAATATACTTGCATCTTAGTATTCCGAAACAAAAGTACTAAGTCAAACAAAATACACGTCCGTTTTTAAAAAAATAATTTTAATGTTAAAGGTGAACAGAAAAAAGGTATTTTTATTGTTTCAAAAGGATAACTATTAAACGCGTCGTTTATGAAACATATTTATTGGGTATTGTTCAGCCTGTTATTGATTGCCCGCATGTCGCCAGCCGAAAATGTATCGCTTCCCGATGCCGGAAGGGTAGCCCGGAGTTTTTATTACGAAAGGGTAAATCAATATTATCCTGTGGCTTACGATTTGATAAAGATACACGATACGTATATTTGCGAGGAAAAGGGGAATCCTCTTTTGTACATATTTAATTTTGAAAATAAAGGATATGTCATCGTTTCGGCTCAGGATGCGACTTATCCCGTGTTGGGCTATTCATTTGAAGGTAACTACCAGAAAGGAAATTCGCCGGCAATCTCGAAGCCTGGCTGGCATTTTACCAGCGCCAGATTTCGTATGCGTCGACTGCTGATTTATCAGCAAGTCAGAACATTCATTCGGAATGGAAACGTTTACTTGAAAGCGGTCCACAGGAATTGAAAATTTACGGCGGTCAAAAATCGGTATTACCTATGCTTACTTCACAATGGAATCAGGATCGGTATTATAACGATATGTGTCCGTTGGATTCTGCCGGTCCCGGCGGTCATGCATATGCGGGATGTGTGGCTACGGCTATGGGGCAATTGATGTATTATTTTCGCTGGCCTGATCAGGGCATGGGTTCGTACACCTATTATCATCCGGTTTATGATACGCTTACGGCTGACTTTGGAAACACTACGTATCAATGGGATAAAATGTCTGATGCCATTGGCAGTCCCAATGATGCCATTGCTCAACTGCTTTTTCATCTCGGCGTTTCAGTGGATATGGATTACGGTCCCGATGGTTCGGGGATGTGGAATCATAAAGCAGCTTATTCTCTCAGCACGTATTTTAAATATTCTCCTCAAACGCAATACGTATTCCGCGACAGCACTTTGCTGAACTGGGATAGCCTGCTTATCACTCATTTGGATAAAAAAATCCCGATGTACTATGCCGGTTGGGCAGGTGTGGGTTCCACCAATGGTCATGCTTTCATCTGCGACGGATACCAGGACAGTCTTTTTTATCATTTTAACTGGGGCTGGAGCGGACTGTACGACGGCTATTTTTATACCGATAACCTTGTCCCGGGCGGTGGTAACTTTAATTTTGCCCAGGAACTGATTATTAATTGCTATCCTGATACAGTAAATTATCAATATCCAACCTATTGCAACGGTGGAACCACATTGACTTTCACTTCCGGTTCCTTTGAGGATAACAGCGGACCCGGTGATTACCAAAACAATTCATCCTGTAGCTGGCTTATTGCTCCCGATGATCCCGAACAGGATTCGGTAAGTTATATCAGCCTAAATTTTTCGCGGTTTCACATTGATACGACTGATGTTGTTACCGTTTACGACGGAAAGGATACTTCGGCAGCAATTATTGGCTCCTTTTCGGGCAACAGTCTTCCTTCTGATATTACTTCAACTGGGAATAAGCTGTTTGTTACCTTTTTCTCGGATGGAATGAACACAGCCGATGGCTTTCATGCCAATTTTGTTTCTCATTTTCCAAAGTTTTGCAGTGGTATCACTACGCTTACTCAGGCTACCGATACGTTGTCGGATGGCAGCGGAGCCTATCATTACAACAATAATGCCTTGTGCCGGTGGAAGATTACACCTCAGGGTGCAAGCTGGGTAACGCTAACATTTACTGCATTTGATACCGAACCGAATACAGATTTGGTTAAGATTTATGATTTAGCAAACAATACCTTGCTGGCAACTTATTCCGGGAACGAAATTCCGTCTCCGGTAACCTCGCCAAGTGGAAAGATGTTTATCATTTTTGTAACCGATGATGGCAATACGGCTCAGGGATGGGAAGCTCATTATACTTCTTCAACGGTTGGAAATAACGATAATGAACTTATTTCCGATAATTTGGTGCTTTCGCCCAACCCTGCTTCCTCCTTTTTGAATGTTAAATTCCAAAACGATGATCATAAAAATATCAGGTTGGAAGTACTTGATATGTATGGCAAGGTAGTTGTCTCAGAAAAAATACCTTCGTCCATTGAATATTACAATCAGAATCTTGATGTATCTCATCTCCCCAAAGGTATTTATATTTTTCGTAAAATGGCTGAAAATGATGTAACTCAGCAAAAATTTGTTGTTCAATAAACATACAATTCAGTTTCAGTTTATTTCTTTTTCACCAGTTTTTAACTGACTGCCTGACATTATTATTTTTTTGGCAAGGTATTTGGTAGATGGTGTCGTATCTATATTTTTACATGTAAGATAAACAAACTGTAATTTCTGATGTTTATACTCAAAAATAATTCAATGAAAAAAATCCTATTTGCAAGCGTACTAATTTTAATGTCAGTTGTTTTTGCATGTTCAGGCACAAGCAGTGGCAATCCTCCTTCTGGAAAAGACGGTTCTGTCTCCAAGCCTGTTCAGATGGACAAAAAAATGTTTCTCACCCAAGTATTTGATTACGAAAAAAATCCAAATGAGTGGAAATTTATTGGCAAACGTCCGTGTGTCATCGATTTTTATGCCGATTGGTGCGGTCCATGCCGGTTAGTAGCTCCAATAATGGATGATATGGCAAAGGAATACGAAGGAAAAGTCGATTTTTACAAGGTAAATGTTGATAATGAGAAAGAACTTGCCCGAATGTTTGGCATACAAAGTATTCCGGCGGTGTTATTTATTCCATCTGAAGGTAAACCACAAATGACTCAGGGTGCGTTGCCAAAAACGACTTTCGTTCAGATAATTAACGATACCTTTTTTAAAAAAGTGAATTAACTAAATTAATCAATTATATAATATTTTTATGGAACATTTAACCAAAGAAACTTTTAAGGAAAAAGTGTTTGATTTTGAGAAGAATAAAGAATGGATGTATGAAGGAAAATTGCCCTGTATCATTGATTTTTATGCCGATTGGTGTTCGCCATGCAGGATGCTGGCTCCGGTTTTAGAAGATCTGTCCAAAGAATATGCCGGTAAAATCGATGCATATAAGGTGAATACCGAAGATGAGCAGGAATTATCATCTGTTTTTGGAATCCGTAGCATTCCATCCTTGCTGTTTTGTCCTGCCAAAGGGCAGCCGCAAATGTTGATGGGAGCCTTGCCGAAGCAATCGCTGAAACAAGCGATTGATGATATTCTGTTGAAAAACACAAAGTAAAATTTTAGGGGAGAAAGTTAAAAATTTCTCCCCTGTTTTTTTATATTTTATTCGTTTTCAAATATTCCAACAAATTATTTCGTTGACTTTGAATATGCAGAAGCGTTATTTACTTCCGGTAAGTCCTAATATTTTAGGAAGATCGCTTGCTGTAATAATTCCAAGCAATGGCATTACCGGGCGTCCGTCGTGGGTGATGATGATTGCCTGCAAATGCATCCCGCCTTTCAGTGTATTTCTGAATAGTTCCACTACTTCAAATAAATCGGTTTGGTTATTAACTACGGCGTAATCTTGTTTTTCAATAAAAGGTATTACGTCGGCAACAAAGGCTTTGCGAAGGGTATCTGTTTCGTGTATGTTTCCTGCCATCCAGCGGGCAAGTGTTTTTGCTGTGAGCAAATAGCGCAATGAATTATTTTCGATTACGGGAATGTGCATGATATTCCGCTGTGCAATTCCTTTGAGTACTTCAATGATGGGTGTAGATGGTGAAACGACAAACAGCTTAACCGTAGTCAGTAAGTTAACACGTGGCGGGTCGTAAAGTAAATCGCGGGATTCGTCCGATTTCATTGACAATGTCGTCGTGAGGTTCGGCAATAACAAAATTCTCTCGGCGGGTGTGGATGATGGCATTACGCAATTCGGCAAATTCCTTAAGGTCGGTTGAAAATTTCCGGACAATTTTATTAAAACTTTGTGCTTTCCGTATAAGTTCCAGAAAGCCCATGTGATATTGTTCGTGGCAGATTTCTTTCAGCTTATGTTCTATGTCGGTAAATGCGTCAAGAAAGAGGGTGGAATTAGGTGTTGTAGTATTATTCATAGAGAAATGGTTAAGCTTAGAATAATTTTCGTTTTTCAACGAAATCGAAAAAGGATTTACGATACGATTCGCTGATAGGAATTATTTTATCGCTAATTTTGATATGATTACGTTCGATGGTTTCAATTTTATCGAAAGCAACAAAAAATGATTTGTGAACTCTGAAAAATTGAGGTTCCAGAAGGACTTCTTCAATTTTCTTGCATTAAGTAAAGTCATGATCCGGCGTGTTTTTGTAACAATACGCCAGTAATCGCCCATTCCTTCGACGTACAAAACATCGGCGCTATTTACTTTTTCCATACGGGTTTCCGTTTTTACAAAAAAAGTAAATGCTTCATTTGATTTATCAGCCGAATGATCCGTAGTTGTAGGTGATGGAAAATCCTTTTGCATGCGTTCACTCACTTTATTCAATCCTTTGAGGAAGCGTTCGAACGAGATGGGTTTCAGCATATAATCAACTACGTCCAGCTCGAATCCCTGAATGGCGTATTCGTCGTAAGCCGTGGTGAAAATGACATACGGACGCTTTTGCAGTGCTTTCAGTAATTGGATTCCGGTAATGTTTTCCATCTGGATGTCAAGGAAAATCAAATCCACTTTATTCGAACGAATAAATTCGATGGAATCCAATGCATTATCGAAAGTGCGCACGAGATTAAGGAAAGGAATCCTGGAACAATAATCTCTGATGATATCCAGCGCCAGCGGTTCATCATCAATGGCTATACAATTTATTATCATTGATTTCGAGTATTAGTTTGATGCTAAACATTGTATCTTCCGGTATGATTTCTAAGGAATGCTTTTGTGGATATAACAACTCAAGCCGGCGGCGAATATTGTTTAGTCCGATACCGCCGATTTTATCTATAGAAGCATCATTGATTTTCCGTATCCGGTTTTTAACCTCAAAAATGATTCGGTTTGATTCAATAGTTAATCGTATCCAAATGCCTGGACGGGTGCCGCTTTTATCGCCATGCTTAAAAGCATTTTCTACAAACGGAATCAACAACATCGGTGCGATATACCGTCCATCGGCATTCCTTCGATTTGTAATTCAATATAATCTTTATGTCGCAAACGAAGTTTCTGAAGTTCAATAAAACTTTGGAGATATTCTATTTCCTTTTCAAGAAGAACTTTATCGGTGGTAGCGTCGTAAAGCATATAACGCATGATGGATGAAAGTTTCATCACCGCCTCGGGAGCTTCTTCCGCTTTTTATAAACCAGAGAGTAAATATTATTTAAGGTATTGAAAAGAAAATGTGGGTTTACCTGCGATCGTAGCAATGCCAGTTCACTTGCCTGATTTTGGGTAATTAAATCAGCTTTTTGTTTTTGAATAACATACCAGTCAATAGCCAGTCGCATCAGTACCGTATAAATGCCCAAAACAAGCGTTGACCTGAATTCGTTGAGCAATTCCCATGAGGAATAAAAGGGGAAAGTGAGCGTTTTATGGGAAACATAGGTATCCAGAAAATACCAGATAATGATCCGAAAAATGCCAATGATGAAAACGGCTCCTAATCCGATCAGGACGGCATATATTTTATTTTTAACCTGTTGCAAACGGGGAAATACCACCAGATAAAACAGATAGAAACAGAAAAAAAGATCAGGTAAGAAAAAAGCTGATCGGGAAATTCGAATTTATACTCTTTGATGAGAACGAAAACGATAAAATCAGGATAAAAAATGTATATCCAGAAAAGCAGATGAATGATTAAGATTTGTTTCGACTCATTGTAAGCTCAGGCAAATAGAATTGCAAATTAAAACAAAAAAAAAACTTTTACAAAGAATTTTTAGTCAAAAATCTATCAAATGCTTTCTGTTCTCGGCTATGCTTCGGGATTTATCGCCATAAATTTGATTTAGAAAAAAAGACTAACCAGCACAAACTATCCCGGCAACGTATCCCGGTCTGAATTAAATTGATTGTTTTTTTAGAAGTAGTTTCAGAAACGAAAAATTGTTTTTATTCTGTTTTTTTTTGGAAAGATCATCATTTAAGGTAACTAATAGATGTTGAATATCTTTACGATGAACAGCTTTTTTGAAGACGGCATCGAATAGCCAGGAATAGCTGGCTAAGCGGGATAAAAAAAGATTGATGCGGGATTCTTTCCAAAGTTTAGCTTTGATGGCTTTATCGTAGTTAATTATTTGATTTTTTGAAAAATCATAAAGCTGAAAACATTTCAGCACCTGGTTTGCCGCCAAACGTCCGCTAAGCAAGGCATTACCTATTCCTTCGCCGGTAAAAGGGTTGATTAGTCCGGCGGCATCGCCTGTCAGTAACATGCGTTCGCCCGAAACCGGAGTTTTTTTGGTGTATAAAGGTAAAAAATAGCCTTGTAAGTTTCCGACCAGGGACGCCTGAGCAAAACGTGGCGCAATTGTTTGATTTTCTGTAATTACATTATTAAAAATATGCTTCAGCTCTTTATGAAATCCTTTCCGGCATCTCATAAAACCAATGCCGACATTTGCCAGATTATTGCTTTCGGGAAACATCCAAAGATAACCCGAAGGCAATTCCTTTAAAAAGTGCATTTCGATAAACTGTTGGGCGTGAAAACCGGTTACGCCCTGAAAATAACCTCGCAAAGCGAATGCTGTGCTGTTCTTTGAATGCGGATGAAGATGTTTTTTAACAATAGATTGGTACCCGTCGGCGCCAACCACAACTTGCGAGTTTATGGTAAGATTGGTGCTTTGGGCTACTATTTTATCCGGAAGTACGGTAAGGGATTTGATGGGCGTATTTTCAAACAACGTAATATCGGGATGAAGACTTAATTTTTTTACCAGAAAGTCATCAAATATCTGGCGTTTGCAGGTAAAACCGGGAGCATGAACAGGATTTGAAGTCGGATAATACAAATCAAGCTGGTAAGAAGAAGGAGACACGATTCTAAAGCCATGGGATGAATTTACCCCCGGAAGGTTTAGAAAATCATTGAAAATACCGTCCGGCAATTTTTTTAATTCCGAAATGGTATGACCGCTCAATCCATCGCCACAAATTTTATCCCTTGGAAATGTAGCTTTATCGGCTATAGCTATCCGCAACCCCTGATTTGCAAGATGCAATGCACAACTACAGCCGGCTGGACCGGCACCAACGATGAGGACATCAAATTGCAAATCCATTTTTTGATAAAGATAAGAGTTTATCTTTGAGCTTAAAATTTTTATGTCAAAATTTAGCCGCCAAGTTGCATGGCAGCCTTGACAAATTCAACAAACAAAGGATGAGGATTGGCTACTGTACTTTTATATTCCGGATGGAACTGAATTCCAATAAACCAAGGATGATTTACCAATTCGATGATTTCCACCAGATTATTTTGAACATTAATTCCCGTTGCTAACATTCCTGCTTTTTGGTATTGATCGAGATAGGCATTGTTAAATTCAAAACGATGACGATGACGCTCGGAAATTTGTGTTGCTTTATAAATCTGCGCAACTTTTGAACCGGATTTAAGTGTACATGGATAGGCACCTAAACGCATGGTTCCTCCTTTGGAATATACTTTCTTTTGATCTTCCATGATATCAATCACCGGATAAGGGGTATTTCTGTTTATTTCGGTGGAGTGGGCATCTTTTAGTCCCAAAACATTACGTCCAAATTCAATTACAGCGCATTGCATCCCAAGGCAAATACCTAAAAAGGGGATATTATGTTCGCGGGCGAATTTAATGGAAGTAATTTTCCCTTCGATGCCTCTTCGCCAAATCCTGGGGCAACAAGTATACCGTTTAATCCATTAAGCTTTTCATTTACTGTTGATTCGGTAATAGTTTCGGAGTGAACCAGCCTGACTTTGACTTTGCATTCGTTGGCAGCTCCGGCATGAATAAAAGCTTCGTTGATGGATTTATAAGCATCTTTAAGTTCAACGTATTTGCCGACCAGCCCAATGGTAACTTCACTTTTGGGTGTTTATGTTTATAAAGAAATTCTTCCCACTTCTTTAAATCCGGTTCATTGTCAGTGGGCATTTTCATTTTTTGAAGGATTTCCATGTCGAGATGTTCGGCAAGCATTAAAAGTGGAACATCATAAATTGTTTCGGCATCAATAGATTCATTACCGAAGTCGGCTCAACATTACAGAACTGAGCAATTTTATGGCGCATGTTTTCGGTGAGATGTTTTTTCGGTACGGCAAACATAATATCAGGCTGAACACCTTGTTCTAATAGTGTTTTAACCGAATGTTGGGTGGGCTTGGTCTTGAGTTCACCGGCAGCGGCTAAATAAGGGACTAAGGTAAGATGAATAACAAGGCAATTGCTTCCCATTTCCCACTTAAGCTGACGAACGGCTTCGACGTAAGGTAATGATTCGATGTCGCCTACCGTGCCTCCAATTTCTGTAATCACAAAATCATAATTACCCAGATTTCCTAATATTTTAATGCGGCGTTTAATTTCGTCAGTGATGTGTGGAATAACCTGAACTGTTTCTCCAAGATAATCGCCACGACGTTCTTTATTAATCACGGATTGATAAATTCTTCCGGTAGTAACATTGTTGGCCTGCGACGTGGGAATGTTCAGGAAACGCTCGTAATGTCCCAGATCCAGGTCTGTTTCGGCACCGTCCTCGGTAACATAACATTCCCCATGTTCGTAGGGATTTAGCGTTCCGGGATCAACATTGATATACGGATCAAGCTTCTGTATTGTAACAGAAAACCCTCTTGCCTGGAGCAATTTTGCTACCGAGGAAGAAATTATTCCTTTACCAAGTGATGAAGCAACTCCGCCTGTAACGAATATATATTTAGAATTTGGCATAATATTAATATTTAAAAACCGCAAATTTCGGCAATAATTTCTAACCGTTAAATAAAATCTGAATTATAATTTTTGTTGAATGAAAAGGGGTGATCAATAAAATCACCCCGATATATAGTAATGTATCAGAATTTTAATAATACCGGTAACTTTTAACCTGGCCAATATGTTTAGCCAATCTGATTACCTGACTGGTATAACCGAATTCATTATCGTACCAAACGTAGAGAACGATATTACGCTTATCTTCAGAAACAAGAGTGGCAGCGCTATCAAAAACGCAAGCACAGGAATCGCCAATGCAATCGGACGATACTAATTCATTGGAAGTGGAATAACGAATTTGTTCGATAAGTGTTCCTTTTAAGGACGCAATACGCATGATTTCATTCACTTCTTCGCGTGATGTTTCTCGGGGCGACATTAAGGGAAAGAATAGCCAAAGAAACATCCGGGGTCGGTACTCTTACCGAATTGGCTGTAAGTTTGCCTTTAAGGCTTGGAACTGCTTTTACGGCAGCAGAAGCTGCACCGGTTTCTGTAATTACCATGTTAAGGGGTGCTGATCGTCCGCGTCGTGTTTTATTATGATAATTGTCGAGCAGGTTTTGATCGTTGGTATAGGAATGAATGGTTTCGAGATGACCTCTTATGATACCAAGTTCGTTTTCAATTACGTATAAGGGCGGCACAACAGCATTTGTAGTGCAGGAGGCTGCGGAAAAAAACGGTTTCATTTTCCAAATCAAGGCTTTCCTGGTTTACACCGTAAACAATATTTGGAATATCGCCTTTTCCTGGTGCCGTTAGTAAAACTTTGTCAATACCTTTAGCTTTCAGGTGACGGCTTAATCCGGCACGGTCGCGGGCTGTGCCTGTGTTGTCGATTAACAAGGCGTTTTTAATTCCGTATGATTCATAATCAATATCTTCCGGATTTGAACCGGTAATCATTTTTATGATATGACCATTGATAAATAAAGATTTGTTTTCCAAATCTTCGATAGCTACTCCTTCGAACTGACCGTGGACAGAATCTTTACGAAAAAGGGATGCTCGTTTACGGATATCTTCATCCGAATTCGATCGTGTTACAATGGCTCTAAGTCGTAATTGAGAACCGTTTCCTGCAGCATTGATTAACTGGCGGGCGGCCAACCTGCCAATTCGACCGAACCCATAAAGAACAACATCCTGAGTTTTTTTCGCTGCGCGGTTTGGCTCCAACAATATAATTGAGCTTTTGAATGAGAAAATCAGTGATGCTTTTGTAATTATTATGTTCCAAAAGCCATTCACTGTTCAATCGTCCGATATCAATACGGGCTGGAGCTAAATCTAATTCGAGCATCGCTTTGGCAATTTTGAGTGAATCCTGAATGCAAAGCGGTTGTTTTAATAATATTTAAGGCGTAGGAATGTTTGTGAAGGATATTGCTTGCTCCGCGATCGAGCAATTGGCGACGTAAAAATATCAGTTCAATAGATTTATTAAACCATAGTTTGCCTATGACATCAATAAATTCATTGGCTGCTTTTTCATCATTAATCCATTTATCTAACGTTTTTTGATAATGATTGTTTGAATCATTACCCTTGTACCCCGTATTTTCCATACTTTTTGATTTAGATTTTAAAAATTGAATAAGGAAGTCTTTACGGGCTTCAAATATATAAAAAAAAGGGGGTAACCAACAATAAATTGGATAACCCCCATATTTTTTTTTAAAAAAGTTTTATTGCCCCAGGTATGCTTTGAGCAATTTGCTTCGCGAAGTGTGCTTTAACCGACGGATTGCCTTTTCTTTAATCTGACGGACACGTTCGCGGGTAAGATCAAATTTTGAACCTATTTCATCGAGGGTAAGCCCATGGGGTACACCAATGCCGTAAAAAAGATTTACAACATCCCGTTCTTTTTCAGTAAGCGTTGCTAATGAACGTTGGATTTCTTGCGATAACGACTCCCGCATTAATCCATAATCGGTAACCGGAATATCATCGCTGACGAAGAAATCAATAAATTTTGAATCTTCATCCTGTGGTAATGGAGCATCCATGGAAACGTACCGGGTTGAAATTTTAAGAGCAGCATCAATTTTTTGCTGTGGAATTTCAAGAGATTCAGAAAGCTCAAGTGCAGAAGGCGGGCGCTCAAATTTTTGTTCAAGGCGTGATGCTTCCTTTGAAATTTTATTTAATGAACCCACCTGGTTTAGGGGCAGACGTACAATACGCGATTGCTCGGCAAGCGCTTGTAATATAGACTGACGTATCCACCAAACGGCATACGAAATGAATTTGAATCCGCGCGTTTCGTCGAAACGTTGGGCGGCTTTAATTAAACCTAAATTTCCTTCATTGATTAGGTCTGGTAAACTAAGTCCTTGATTTTGATATTGTTTAGCAACAGATACTACAAATCGAAGATTGCTTTAATTATTTTTCCAAAGCTTTCTTATCACCGGTTTTAATACGCTGAGCCAACAAAACTTCCTCATCCGCAGTTATCATTCCTTCCTTCCCAATATCCTGTAAATATTTATCCAAGGAAGCGTTTTCGCGGTTAGTGATTGATTTTG
>Ga0268356_10020_pt1 | contig 21729 bp, 9 predicted proteins | sample BioMet10_FD_194415 | JGI IMG/M metagenome (GOLD analysis project Ga0268356, IMG submission 194415) | Sewage microbial communities from Oakland, California, United States - Biofuel 10 (PacBio Assembly) | ecosystem: Engineered > Wastewater > Sewage > Unclassified | place: USA: California | collected...
TTTGTTGCCGGTGTATTATTGTTTGTATTTCCGTTGGCCGTTTTTGATACTGGGTTGGCGTATTATAAATTTTATATTTATTCGCTTAAAGATATGGTCCCTGATTCACCAGCAGTATTCCAATCGTGGTTTACCTGGCCTTTAATCATTCTAACAGCAGCTATCTGTATTTTGACACTCGAGAGCATCTTCCTTTATAAAAACCGCATCAAACAGATGTTGCATGTAAAGATCGGCATCTTTCTGACGATGCTTCTCATTGTTCTGATCTTTTTTGTGTACGTTACTCTTGTTGAGAAAAAGTTGCATATTTCTCCCGATTATCATGGAATTGTCGGCATTTATTTACCGGTGGCAGTGTTGGTTTTGCTGGTGCTTGCCTACCAGCGTATCATGCATGATGAAAAACTTGTCCGTTCTGCCGACAGGTTGAGATAAATTTAGAATAAAAACCTTCGGGGGTTATACGGATAGAATTATTTTGCGAATAACCCTTGGGGTTTATCAAACCCCAAGGGTTAAATAAAGGTTAAATAGTGTAGGAAGAATTACCTTTTCAGTTCCAGTATTTCCAGATCAAAAATACGTTCGCCGTCAATGGAGAAGCGTATTGCTGTCGATACCTGTTGCATTCCTTCCTTGCCGGCAGCTCCCGGATTGATATGAAGAAGGTGGTTATGCGGGTCGTTGATCACTTTAAGGATATGGGAATGCCCGGAAATAAAAATTCTGGGTTTTTCCAATGAAATGAGGGTGCGGGCTGCCGGACTGTATTTGCCGGGATAGCCGCCGATATGCATCATGGCTACTTTTACTTTTTCGCACCAAAAGACCAATTCCTCGCGATAGACTTTGCGTACATCATAGCCGTCAACATTTCCGTAAACAGCCCGCAGCGGTTTAAATGCATTCAGTTCATCGGCTATCCCAATATTGCCCATGTCGCCTGCGTGCCATAGTTCGTTACATTCGTTAAAAAAATCATACAGTTTCGGATGTATGTATCCGTGAGTGTCAGAAAGGAGTCCGATGCGTATCAAGTCAGCTTTTTTATAAGGTTATAAGGTATGTAAGGATTTGCAAAGTTAAAAAAAATTAAGGCTGAGCAAAGTAAAATCCCGAGCGAAGCGATTCGGGATTTTTAAAGTTGGGGCTGCAAATTGGGTTAAAAATTATCCCTATTGGAGAATCTGTGTTAAAAAGATCACCGGAATATTTTTGCTTCGTCGAAACAAGAGAACCCTGACAGGTTTTAAAAATCTGTCAGGGGTTATAGGTTGGTTAATTAATTCAGGATTTACATAATTACTAATTGTTTAGTAATAACATAACCTTCGGTTTCAAAACGCAGCACATATACGCCGGGATTGATGTGGCTGGTATTAAGTTTGGCTTCGCTTCCGTAGAAGACGTTGCTTAAAACCACGTTTCCCTGCATCGATGTCATGGTAAATTTCACCTTTGCTTCGTTGTTAGGCATTACGATGTTTACCCATTCGTCGGCAGGGTTAGGATAGATATCTACCTGTTGTCCGGAGGCTATGGTTTCATCATCCGGAATTTCCGATGATTTAAGCGAAGACGATACCTCTACGTGATCGAACTGGGCAATGGAAGTCCGGTCGGAACGTACACTTTCGGTAAAGATACCCGCAAGGATATTGGTGCTCATGCTTACTGTTGCTGTGTACCTTTTTTGCCAGGAGGATCCGTTGCTGGAGGAATAGATGATAAATTGACTTCCATTACGTTGTATTTTCAGCCAGGAAGTAAGTTGAGTAACCTGGCTGACCGATGACATGGATTTTCCTGTACTACTGCGATAACCAATGATTATATTAGGATTATAAACATGGGATTTGATCAGCACCGTTTTGGCATTGAAGCACAGCTTTCGCGCATTTCTATGCCAATCCATCCTCCATTTTCTATGTCCGCAGCATGAGCAATTACCGTTCCGGTATTACCGATCGTTTGATAAGCAAACTCTTGAATATCTGCATTTGATGCTGATAAGCCGGTAGATGTAAGTGTAAATGTTCCGTTATTTGTGCAGGGACTATAGGTGGCCGTGCCGTTAGAAGCGCCAACCATGCATGAAACCAAGGAGAAAGTAAAGTAGTGCCTTCCAAAACTGTAATTTGGGGAGTGGCCACAGTATGTTTCCGCAAGAATCAGTAACCGTAACCGTAACCGTTTGTAAGGCCAATATTAGAACAATTAACGGAAGAAGGAACGATATCCACCGATTCAACACCAACGGCCGACATCCGAAAATGAATTCAAGACATCGGCTGAAAGGAGTGTATAATTACCAGTAGGATCGAGCGTAACCGTGTGTGCCACTTTTGGCTGTAACCACGGGAGGGGTTTCATCAATAGTTATTTTTATCACATTCGATTCGACAGCGTCGGTCCAGTCGCTTCTGCAATTTACGCGGGCAAGTCTTTTGAACCAGGTGGTAACGGTAAGCGTACCGGGAGTAAGATTATCAGAATCGCTGTCTGAAATATCTGTAAAACCGGATGTTTGATTGGTAGTTGAATGTTGCCATTTGTATTCAAGGGTGCCACCGTAATTGCTTGCTCCGGAAATGCTTGTCAGAGGTGAGGGTGTGCTACCTGAACAAATAATCTGGTTGCTACCGATGGTTCCGGCAACTGTTGGATTGGTGCATGTGATGCCAGAAGTAGATTCGCCATAATCGGTTTCAAAATTATCTGCATTTCTGGCTTTCACCTTGAAAGTATAGGTTAGCCCGGTGGAAAGCCCGTTAACAGTAATTCTTGTATTGGAAACGTTGATATGCCATTGATTTGCGGTTTGCCATACAACAGATAAACCTAATGAACCGTTTGCCTGAACAAATTTTGCCGAGTTAGTTTCGTAAATAGCAAATTCTGTAACATCGGGATTCAGGTTAACGTTTACCGCCACATTCAGTGAATTGGCCGTAGAGCCATCGACGATGGGAGCACCGGGGATGTTTGCATGGGTTACAAAATTGGAGGCTGAGCCGTAACTTGTTCCCACGGCATTGGTAGCATAGGCCTTGACGTAATATCTTGTATTAATAGACAAACTGTTGATTGACTCATTGAAAGTTCCTGTTCCGTCACCATTACTTTCTTTTATCACTCCGGTTTCGCCGATAGTTGGGGTGTCATCGGAGGATGAATAAACTACACCTCTTTCGGTTACCGCAATACTTCCACCATCAGTAACATTACCACCCATGGTAGCTGAAGTGGTTGTAATGGATGAAGTCGCAGTTGTCGTTACCGTTGGTAGTACATCGTCATCAATGATGGTGGCCGTATGGCTTGTAGTTGCGCCCATGTTTTGCATTGGTTGGCGTGCCCATATCTACAATTACCGTTTCGTCGTATTCGTCTAGCACGTCTGTAAACAATGGTAATAGTGATTGTTCCCGTGGTGATCCTTTTGTTATCGTTATCGGGCTTTCGCTGATCGTATAGTCATCCCTGCACCTTCTGCGGTACTTAAAGCGTTGACTGTGAATGGTACCGTAACGTCGCGTCCGCTGACTGCCGAGAGTTGTGCTGTGATAGTCATCGTCCCTGTTTCACTGGCACTCGACTGTGTGGCTGTCGTAAAGATTACCGTTGGCGTGGCATCGTCATCGGTGATGGTGGCCGTATGGCTTGTAGTTGCGCCCATGTTTGCATTGGTTGGCGTGCCCATATCTACGACGATTGTTTCATCATATTCGTCCAGCACATCTGTAACAATAGTAATGGTGATCGTTCCCGTGGTTGCCCCTTTGGCAATTGTTACGGGACTGCTGCTGATGGTATAGTCAACTCCTGCGCCTTCTGCGGTACTTGAAGCGTTGACCGTGAATGGCACCGTAACATCGCGTCCGCTGACAGCCGAGAGTTTGTGCTGTGATAGTCATCGTCCCCGTTTCACTGGCGCTCGACTGTGTGGCTGCCGTAAAGGTTACCGTTGGCGTGGCATCATCATCGGTGATGGTGGCTGTATGGCTTGTAGTTGCACCCATGCCTGCATTGGTTGGCGTGCCCATATCTACAATTACCGTTTCGTCGTATTCGTCAAGCGCGTCATTGACAATAGTAATGGTGATCGTTCCCGTGGTTGTCCCTTTGGCAATGGTCATGGGACTATCGCTGATGGTATAGTCAACTCCTGCGCCTTCTGCGGTACTTGAAGCGTTGACCGTGAATGGTACCGTAACATCGAATCCGCTGGCTGCCGAGAGTTGTGCTGTGATAGTCATCGTTCCTGTTTCACTGACACTTGACTGCGTGGCTGCCGTAAAGGTTACTGTTGGTGGCAAGTCGTCATCGATGATGGTTGATGTTACCTGTTGCACTCCATCTTCAACAGCATTGGTAGCAGATAAGATATCGATGATAACGGTTTCATCATTTTCATCAAGTAAGTCCTGTACGGCAGCCAGGGTGGCTGTACCTGTTAACTCACCGACAGGAATGGTTATGGTTGTAGATGACAATGTATAATCATCAATAGCTGTAGCTGTACTTGAAGAGTTTGCCCCGATTATAACTGTTATTTCTTCGGAAAATGTTGTACTTAAAGTCGCCGTGATTGTATTGCTTCCTTCGGCTTCGTTAAATGAAGTTACCGATTGCGAAAGGGTTACTTTGGGCAGATCATCATCCAGAATGGTGATGGTCTGTTGCTGTATGCCATCCTCAATTCCTTTTGACACTCCTGTAATGTCAATAATAATTGTTTCATTTCCCTCCGTAATAACATCTTGTGTAGCAGTAATACCCGTCGCAGCGTTTGCCGAGATGCTACCTGCCGGAACTATTATACTTGTGCTAGCCGTAGCGTTGTAATCAGTACCATTGGTTGCCGTTCCGGAATAGGTCAAAGCAACCGTCACGTTCTGACTTGAAATTTCTGATAACGTGACTGTAATAGTTGAAGTTCCTCCATTTTCGATAATACTTGAGGAACCAACGCTTAAGCTGACAGAGGGAAAAGCTTGAATGACTATTGTTTTATTGGCACTCAGTGAGTTGGCTGCTCCGGGAGTAGCTAAGGTCAACGTGGCATTGTTTCCTGCGGCATCTTTAATTGTCCCCCCGTTTAAGGATAACGAACTGGTCGATTTGTAGTCCAGATCAGCCGATTCATCACCCGATTGGGTTGTATAGGTAAAACTCAAAGTAGTTGTTCCTGTTCCGGAGGAGTAATTTATTGTCCGGTCAACCGGGCCGGTTTCCAAATCCAATTGGGGAACGCCTGTTACTGTAACTGGTTCTGCAAAAGTTATCGTAATAATAATTTCTTCACCAATACCATATGTGCCGTCGGCTTTTGTTGATGTTACAGTGGTTACTGTTGGTGCTATGGCATCTACCAGCACTCCGGTTGTTATTCCAACACTACTTAAATTGAGTAGTGCATCATTTCCGGCGTCATCTTTCAGTGTGCCACCATTGGCGGTAATCGATGTCCCGATCGTAATCCCATCGGTGTCTTCGTTGCCACTGACAACTGTATACCTGAATACTAATGCGGTTGTTCCAGATCCACTTTGGTAGGCTGCATTTACTGTACCTCCAGTATTCAATGTAACAGGGATATATGGAATTCCACCGGTTGTAACAACGGTAACGGCTTCGCTACAGTTGACTGTGAAATCGAGATTTTGTCCGGTAATATAGGTTGCATTTGATGGAACATCAACAGATGAAACTGTCGGGGCAATGGCATCGACCAAACACCTGTTGTGCTTCCGATGCTGTTTAGGGTATGTGTAGCATTGTTTCCTGCAGCATCTTTCAGTGTACCGCCATTAGCCATGATGGATGCACCGACGACAATACCATCAGTATCTTCATTTCCGCTGACAACGGTATACCGGAATGTCAAAGCCGTTGTTCCCGAACCGCTCAGGTAGTCTGCGTTTACTGTACCTCCAGTATTCAATGTAACAGGGATATATGGAATTCCACCGGTTGTAACAACGGTAACGGCTTCGCTGCAGTTGACTGTGAAATCGAGATTTTGTCCGGTAATATAGGTTGCATTTGATGGAACATCAACAGATGAAACTGTTGGGGCAATAGCATCAACCAAAACCCCGGTTGTACTTCCAATGCTGTTAAGGGTAAGTGTAGCATTGTTTCCTGCAGCATCTTTTAATGTGCCGCCATTAGCCATGATGGATGCGCCGACGGCAATACCATCAGTATCTTCATTTCCGCTGACAACGGTATACCGGAATGTCAAAGCCGTTGTTCCCGAACCGCTCAGGTAGGATGCGTTTACTGTACCTCCGGTATTCAGAGTGATGGTTATGTATGGTGTCCCTCCGGTGATAACAACGGTAACTGCTTCGCTGAAGTTGACCGTAAAATCAAGGTTCTGACCTGCAACATAGGTCGCGTTGGATGGCACGCCGACAGAAGCCACCGTCGGGGCAATGGCATCGACCAAAACACCTGTTGTGCTTTCGACGCTGTTTAGGGTAAGTGTAGCATTGTTTCCTGCAGCATCTTTCAACGTGCCGCCATTGGCTGTGATGGATGCACCAACGGAAATACCATCGGTATCTTCATCTCCGCTGACAACGGTATACCTGAACACCAATGCCGTTGATCCCGAACCGCTCAGGTAGTCTGCGTTTACAGAACCTCCGGTATTCAACGTGATGGTTATGTAAGGTGTCCCTCCGGTAGTAATAACGGTAACGGCTTCGCTGAAGTTGACCATAAAATCGAGGTTCTGACCTGCAACATAGGTCGCGTTGGATGGCACGCCGACAGAAGCCACCGTCGGGGCAATGGCATCAACCAAAACCCCGGTTGTACTTCCGACGCTGTTTAGGGTAAGTGTAGCATTGTTTCCTGCAGCATCTTTCAACGTGCCGCCATTGGCTGTGATGGATGCGCCAACGGAAATACCATCGGTATCTTCATCTCCACTGACAACGGTATACCTGAACACCAATGCCGTTGATCCCGAACCGCTCAGGTAGGCTGCATTTACCGACCCTCCGGTATTCAGAGTAATAGCTATGTATGGTGTCCCTCCGGTGGTAATAACAATAACCGCTTCATTGAAATTGACCGTGAAATCAAGGTTTTGACCAGTAATGTAGGTTGCTCCGGATGGAACAGAAACGGAAGATACCGTTGGGGGTGTTACATCGTTTGTTGTTCCTGGGGTACCGGCTTGCGCCACAAATCCACCTGTTCCATCAGGCGTCCTCGAAAGTGTTTCTGTGGCATCCTGGCCATTGGCATTTTCATTATAAAGTGGTACTCCTCCCAGTGCTGCCCTCAGAACAGCGTCATCTGTACTTCCATAAACAATGGCATCAACCAAGCCATCATTGGTTACAACAGAGCCATTTGGAAAATCAGATTGGTCGCCAACAAATAGAGCTACGGCATCAGGCCCATTCTGTATATCAGTTGCGCTCCATGTCAAATCAAGATTAGGCACTCCTGCATCACCAACGACAAAAAAGTCTTTTGCAGCGATAGCATAACTATCCAAATCTACCGAAGTTTTATAAGTCTGATCGTCGCCTCCATTAAAAAATACTAATACTAAACTATTCATGTTTAATGTTGCCCCGTTATCATTATATAATTCTACAAACTCTTCAGCGGAAGGAGTTGTGTTCAATTCATTGATTGTTATTCCTAATGGTGTTACAAAGATTTTAAATGTTTGGTCTGGCGATTGATTGTCGCCTCCATTGGCTGTTCCACCATCATCGGAAATGGAAACGGTAATGATTGCTTTTCCGAATTTCGTTGCATCGGGAGTATAGGTCAAGGTTCCGTCTGAATCGATGGCTGGCTGGGTGGTAAAGAGCGCATTATTATCATTCGAAACGTTGAAGGAAACAACTTGCGTTATTTCTGCATCTCCATCGTTAATATTTGTTATGAAATTATTTACCGTTTGTGCTCCGGCATTTTGTGCTACCGTTTGATTGGTTCCAATGGTAAAGGAAGGCTCATCATTGACGGCCGTAATGTCTATGTTCACCGTTCCCAGAGAAACATCAGTGCCACCTCCGGAACCGGTATTTCCTCCATCGTTAGCCGTCAAAGTTAGTGTTGTTGCATTATTTCCATTGACATTAAGCTCCCCGGTGTATTTTATGTTTGAAGCTGTATTGAGATAAGTATCAATATTAGCGACTGTTCCGCTCAATGCAATTGTTGTCGTTCCTGAACCTGTAACAGTTACGCTACCTCCCGATGAAGCGGTTAAATTTCCAGCACCCACCGTAAGTGTAAGTGTTACCGTGCCTGAAGCAGCATCAACATCCGTAAAGCTTGCAGCCGAAAGGTCGACATTGCTTGCCACATCTTCAAGAACTGTAACGTCTGAAGGTAAGCCTGTAATTGCAGGGTTATCGTTTACTGCTGAAATATCAATATTCACCGTTCCCAACGATGGGTTTACCAAACCATCATTCGCATTAACGGTGAAAATGGCTGCATTATCTCCATTCACATTCAGCGCCCCGGTGTATTTTATGTTCGATGGTGTATCTAAAAAAGTATTGATATTGCCTGCTGTACCTGACAATGTTAATGTTCCGGTTCCAGTGCCGCCAACCGTAACACTTCCTCCCGAACTGGCAGTAAAAGTCCCTACCGATGCAGTTAGCGTAACGATAAGGGCATCGCCATCAGCGTCGCTAAAGCTCGCGCCTGACAGATCAATATTACTTGACAAATCTTCGGTTACAGCTATATCTGTCGGTAATCCGGATACTGCTGGAGCTGTATTTGTTCCTGTCCCCTGTATGCTGAAATTGTATGGGTTTTCATCGCTGTCGTCGTTGGCAATCGAAAGTGTTGCCGAACGGGTTCCGACGGCAGATGGATCGAATGTGATGTTGAATGTCGTTGAACCGTTGGCTGTGATGGAACTTGAAGGATATGGTGTTGATACACTAAAATCCCCGGCATTGGTTCCACCAATAACTACATAGGGGGAAGAACCTGTTAGAGATAAGGCAGATGTACCCGTGTTTTGAATCGTAAAGTTCTTACCACTGTTCCGCTTGCTACCGCTATTGAACCGAAATCGGTATGATCGTTCAGAGAAGGTGTCGCATCGCCATCGGCAATGTCGGTGCTGTTACCCTGAACATTTATATCTGGGAAAGCAGGGTATTGCCACGAGAGAAATGGATATCCGCTATTTTTACCGGCGTCGATTCCCCAATAATCATTGGTGCCATTGGCTGATTCTCCTCTGAAATCCCAGCCTGCCCCTGTAAAAGTTGATTGAGCTTTCATTTCGGCAGTTGTTTTAGCCGTAATTCCTGTGGGAGCAGAAGTTACAAATGTACCGCATACAGTTGAAGTTCCTGCAGTATTAGAATCGAAAAAACAATTTGAAAATGTACCTGCATTGTAATACCCAACAAAGCCGCCTTTGGTCGGACACGTCACGGAACCGGTTGAATAGCAAAATGAAAAGGTTGGGGTTCCAGTACCTGTACCACCAATGAAACCACCTGCACGACCACCTGTGGTGCTTGACACATTTCCGGTTGAATAACAATTAGAAATGGCATGTGTTGCTATGCCAATAAATCCACCCGTATTAAAAGTGCCTGATGTATTATTATTCGATACATTCCCAGTTGAATAACATTGACTTATTGATCCTGAAATATTCAGTCCTGCTCCAATTAATCCTCCAACATTGTTTGATGTTGCTCCAGTCGCCGTAACCGTAGCGGTTGAATAACATTTTGTTACTGTTCCGCTTGATGAGCCAAGAAGTCCACCAGGATTGTTATGGGATGTTGTTACTGTTCCTGTTGTATAACAATTATCAACAGTGCCTCCGAAATTATAACCGGCAAGTATTCCTAACCCGGCAGTAGAACCGGATAAGCTTGCTCCAGTTACCCCAAGATTTTTTACGGTTCCGCCGGAGCCTATCACTCCAAATAAACCATTATAAGAATCGGTCGTACTGGTAATGGATAAACCGGTAATTAGATGATTGTCTCCGTCGTAAGTACCAGAAAAATAAACTGTCGTAGTAGTTCCGATTTTAGTCCAGTTGGAAACACTGCTGATGTCAATATCTGCAGTTTGCTTAAGATATTTACCTGAAAAATTATTTCCTGAGTTTGTTTTTTCAGCTACCCATTTCAGCTCATCAAGGTTGCTGATAAGGTATGGATCTAAAGAAGTTCCTGTCCCTGCCGGGTCACCGGTTCCCTGAATGCTGAAATTATAAGGGTTTTCGTCCCCATCATCATTCGCAATACTCGCCGTTGCCGATTTCAATCCTACAGATGTTGGATTAAAGGTAATCTGGAATGTGGTTGAACTACTTCCTGAAATTGTTCCCGAAGGAGGTGTTGTTAATGAGAATTCAGTGGTAGCACCCGAGATAACCACATAAGGTGATGCATCAGTCAAGGTTAGGATTCCGGAAGCCAAATTTTCGATGGTAAAAGTGCGGACTATACTTCCCGATACAAAATTGGTATTTCCAAAATCAGTAAAATCTGCAAGATCAGGTGTCACATCCCCGTCAACAATTGAAACGCCGTTCCCTTTCAGGTTAATCTCTCTTGACGGGATAATGGTAATGGTGCCGCTCGAAAGAGCTGCATTGGAAAAACTACTGGCAATAGCTCCCCCCGAGATTGTTAATTAGCTTGTGATCCGATCGTTAAGGCAATGGTGCCGGATGAGGTGCTGGCCAAATCGGCAGTGATAAAATAGTAGGTTCCCGAAGTGGATATGGAAGAGGAAAACCCCGAAAAGGTAACCGTAGAACCATCCGACTGGCTATTCAATGGGTATCGCTTCCTGAATTAAAGGTTGCATCAGTTGAGCTCCAATTTTTAGGTTAGATACATTGATGCGGGTCCCGGTTACGGTAATGGTTGCTCCGGTAAGACTAGCTCCGGCCAACTCACCGCTAAGCTGGAAACGTCCGATTGGATTATTGGTTGTGCCGCCGGTTGGGTTTCCAGGGCTGTAAGCAGTTCCATTTGTAAACGAAATATTCGGATAATCAATTATTGAAGGTGTGCCAGTTCCATCATCTGCTGCCCATCCTGAAGAAGGACAACTTGCAGCATCGGCATGGTAAAAAAAGATAATCATAAAGGCCATGAGAATTTTTCAACTCATCATCAATATACCAGAAATAATCGGAGTTCCAACCTGTAATACTATAATAAATCCAGTAATTCAAGGTTTGGTGTTTCCATGCCGGTTTGCCATAATAATTTCCTATCCATATATAAACACCATTCGCCGCTGTCGGGTTTGTTACACCTGATAAATACTTATTTGGCTGACTTGTTGTTGGTGTTGTAAAACTTTTTACCCCGCCATAAGTAGTGCCGTAAGTATTATGACCATATGCCTGGTAATAATAAGTAGTTCCTGCAGTCAACGAACCAATTAGTTCGGAAAAAGTTCCTGTACCTGTCCCTTTTGTAATCTGAGTAACACTGCCCTCACCAATAGTTGGAGTGGCATCTGTAGAGGAATAAACAAATCCTCTGTCTGTTTCCGCGCCTCCGTCTGCAACAATATTGCCGTTCATTGTTCCTGAAGTTGTAGTAACTAATGAGGCAGCATCAGTAGAAACAGTTGGAGCTACTCCAGAAGCAGCATCAGTAATTGTTATAGATTGCGGACAGTTTCCACCACTACAGTTAGTAGTTACATCATACCATTGCTTCAACCCCGGATCGCCTAAAGTGGGATACGCATCTGGCCATTGATAATACTTCACATAAGTGTCATTCGGGTTTACTACCAGAGCACTTGCAAGCATCCAGATATTTCCATAAGAGCCACAATAGTTATCAACATACAAATAACAATTTTGGCTTGCATGTTTGTAATAAGGATGAGAATTTCTTTCACCTACATAATTATAAGTTCCGGTATATGTTGCATCTCCAGGAACAGTAACTGTTTTATTAGTTTGTGCTTGTAATACCAACGAAAACATTGGCATCAGCAGGAAAAGAATAAAGATTTTTTTAAGTAGTTGTAACTTCATGGTTTTTAATATTTATGTTTAATTTTGAGTTAATTAGTAGATTTTTTGTGTGTTTATTGACAAAATATGCGTTGTACCATCTTTTTCTGATTAAGAAGGCACTATTTTTGGCTGAGAAGATGCTACGTCCACCTTAGAAAGCTTTATTTTATGCTTAGCGTTTCCTAAAGACGACCGGGGGCGTATATCAAAGGATGATGAAGGACTGAACGAAGAAATAACAGGGGTAGGAGGTCGTATATATACAAAATCATTGCCGGGACTTACATCCGTAGCATGGTTGCAATCTATGGTCGGATTGGTTTTACCCCGATCCGTAAAAAACCTTTTCATAATCAGAAGTCTTTGTTATTAATAAACAGCATTAATAAGTCGAAAAGCATTCAGGTGATTATCAGGCCAACGTTCTTTCACTGGCATTTTTACTGCCCGAAAGGAATTATTATTCGTTAAAATTTCAAAAATGCAATAATAAGGAAAAAAAATAAAATATTGCTTGCATAATAAAAAATATTTATGTAAACGCGCAATTTTTTAAAAAAAATAAAAAAGTATAGATTCGGCAGATTGGGAATAAAAAAACCCTGACAGGTTTTTTTAAACCTGTCAGGGTTGCTTGGTGGTTTGCTTGATTAAAATTTACATAATCACAAGTCTTTTAGTAATAACATTACCTTTGGTTTCAAAGCGCAACACATACACACCTGGATTGATGTGGCTGGTATTAAGTTGAGCTTCGCTACCGTAAAAGATAGTGGTTAAGATAACGTTGCCTTGCATCGAAGTCATGGTAACTTTCACCTTGGCTTCGTTATCCGGCATTACGACGTTTACCAATTCGTCGGCAGGGTTAGGATAGATATCTACCTGTTGTCCGGAGGCTATCGGTTCATCATCTAATATTTCTGCTGATTTAATGGAAGATGAAATTTCTACATGATCGAACTGAGCAATGGAAGTCCGGTCGGAACGTACGCTTTCGGTAAAGATACCCGCAAGGATATTAGTACTCATGCTTACTGTTGCTGTGTACCTTTTTTGCCAGGAGGATCCGTTGTTGGAGGAATAGATGGTAAATTGGCTTCCATTACGTTGTATTTTCAACCAGGAAGTAAGTTGAGTAACCTGACTGACCGATGACATGGATTTTCCCGTGCTGCTGCGATAACCTATAATTACATTAGGATTATAAATATGGGATTTGATCAGCACCGTTTTAGCATTTGAAGCACAGCTTTCGCGCATTTCTATGCCTATCCATCCTCCGTTTTCTATGTCTGCAGCATGAGCAATAATGGTTCCTTTATTACCTAAGGTTTGATAAGCAAAATTGTGTACATCATTTTGAGCTGTTGATAAGCCGGTGGCAGATAATTCAAATTCGCCATATACCGGAGCCGTGCTGCCGTCGGGGAAATACTCTGTTTCTCCATCAGCCGATGCTGAAGTATTGCAGGCATTCCAGGGAATTAAGGTAACCTCAATGCTGTGGGTAGCCGATTTTCCAACCAGGCCTTCATCGTTTCCCGAAGTCCTTGCGGCAGTTATTGTGTAATTTCCAACCTTGCTGTCCCGATAGGTAAAAGTAGTATTTCCACTTCCATTGCTCATAACAGGACTTGCCGGGTTAAAAATAATAATTGTACCGGTAGAATTGGTCGACAGTGAAAATGTAGTAGCGCTGGTTACGGTAGTAGCGTTTTCATATCGATCGTATACCTGAATGGTAAAATTGGAGCTGGCAGAACCTGCAACCACTTCGTCGGGTCCGCTGATGCTAAAATGATGAGCCGGTCCAGGGAGGATTTCACCCGTAGTATTTGTCAGATAATGTATGGAATAGTTATTTCCATTATTACCATCATTGAGAACAAGTCCGCTTGCGGTCATTGTTTTTCCGGTTCCTACGAATTTGTATCATAAACCTGATGAGGTTGAGTGCTCACCCAATCTCCGGTTTGGATAGCTGAAGTTTCTACTATTGGCACTTCATCCGAACTGGTATTATCATCATAGATTTTGGAATCGCTTACCGCAGTAACGTTGATGGATTTAGTGGTAATGACACCTGTATTATTAGAAATATAGGAAACGGAATAATTATTTCCATTGTTACCATCATTAAGAACAAGTCCGCTTGCGGTCATTGTTTTTCCAGTTCCTACATGTTTACTGTTATAAACCTGAGTAGGTGAGGTAGAAACCACGTCGCCGGTTTGCAAAGCATCAACAACCGGAGCTATGCTTGAAGAGGTTGTTCCATTATAAACTCTGCTATCGGTTTGAGCCGTAACATTGATCGCTTTGGCGGTAATGACACCCGTATTATTAGAAACATAAGAAACGGAATAGTTGTTGCCACTGTTTCCGTCGTTAATCACCAGTCCGCTTGCGGTCATCGTTTTTCCTGTACCCACATGTTTACTATTATAAACCTGGGTAGGCGAGGTAGAAACCACGTCACCGGTTTGCAAAGCATCCACAATCGGAGCTACGCTTGAAGAGGTTGTTCCATTATAAACTCTGCTATCGGTTTGAGCCGTAACATTGATCGCTTTAGCGGTAATGACACCCGTATTATTAGAAACATAAGAAACCGAATAGTTGTTTCCATTATTACCATCATTGAGAACGAGTCCGCTTGCGATCATCGTTTTTCCTGTACCTACATGTTTACTGTTATAAACCTGGGTAGGCGAGGTAGAAACCACGTCACCGGTTTGCAAAGCATCCACAATCGGAGCTACGCTTGAAGAGGTTGTTCCATTATAAACTCTGCTATCGGTTTGAGCCGTAACATTGATCGCTTTAGCGGTAATGACACCCGTATTATTAGAAACATAAGAAACCGAATAGTTGTTTCCATTATTACCATCATTGAGAACGAGTCCGCTTGCGATCATCGTTTTTCCTGTTCCTACGTTTTTGTTGTTATAAACCTGAGTAGGTGAGGTAGAAACCACGTCACCGGTTTGCAAAGCATCAACAACCGGAGCTACGCTTGAAGAGGTTGTTCCATTATAAACTCTGCTATCGGGTTGAGCCGTAACATTGATCGCTTTGGCGGTAATATTTGCTGAGGCTGTTGGAGCTCCGGTTAACGATAAAGTATAATATGAAGCATTAGCTCCGGTAATTGTTGATCCGGTCAGACTTACTGTTTTGGAGTTACCAACATTTTTATTTGCAAATACTGCAACTGCAGTTAATGTAACAGCATCGCTGCCCACTTTTCCAACCAGAGTCAGGTTGTTTGTCAAGATGGATGAAGCGGCGGTTGCGTCATAAACTTTATTATTGGCAACAAAAGAGCCTCCGATGGTTAATGTTTTTATTGCAACGTTTACACTGAATACATCGGAGTATGTTTCGGAACAGCTACCACTTTTAACCAAGGCACGATATTGCCAGGTTCCTGGGGAAGAAGGTGTTTCGCTATAAGTGGTTGCAGTATTGCTGATATCGCTCCATTCGCTGGCCGTACTAATTTTTTTCTGCCATTTTGATACCGTTCCGACATGTCCGCTCAGAGTCATAGTTCCGGTAGAACTTCCATACGTTATAGAATCGGTTCCATTGATGCTGCCTCCTACGGATACCGGATTAACGGTTATCGTAATGGAAGCACAACTTGTGCTGTATAAACCATTGTTATAGTTTTTGGCATAATAAGTTGTCGTTGAAGTTGGACTTACCGTGATGGGATTGCCTGTTGTAAGTTGAGTGCCTCCGCAACTTCCGGTATACCAGTATACTGTTCCATCGGCTCCATTGGCTGTAAGTTGAGTAGATGAACCAATACAGATTGGATTTGTGGTGGCAGCAATTGAAGTGGGAGCATTGGGAGCAGTTACGGTACTAACTACAATTTTATAAGGCGAATCAGAAAAACCGGAAGTACAACTGGCGCCATGATTGTCTATTGATTTTATGTAGTAATCTATTCCCTGATCTGTCATTTGAGCGCCGGGAATTGTTGCTGTATATGTATCGCCGGAAGTAAAAGCCATGTCTAATGCCGTATAAATAGGAGTTCCTCCTGTTTTTCTGTAATAGAGTTTAACCGATTGTACATAATCTGTAACATCTGTTACGTTAGCCGTGATAAGTATGTTTGTGTTAACCGGACTGGAGGTAACCGGAGTATGAATAGTTTGAGGAGGCGCATTATCAACACCTACAGAGTATGGACTGTTGGCAGGATCAACAGCAGGACTGGTAGTAATAGTTTGTCCATCGGTGGCAAGAATATAAAAATCTACGCCAGGAAAATCCGTAGCAGAAGCAGAAATGGTAGCGCTATAAATGGTACCGCTTCCCAGAGTCATAGGTATTGAGGTATAAGTAGTCGTTCCTATTTTACGATAATACAGTTTGGCACTTTGAACAAAAGGATCAATGCTGTCAGTAATTGATGCAGATATTACCAAATCAAGAGTTGTAGCGTTTGATGTACAAAAGAGGTCAACCGTAGGCTCCGTTAATGCGATGACTGGTCCGCCTCCTGAGTTTATGCTTCCATATCCTGATCCTCCGGGGTAACCATAAGAGTCGGCCTGGGTAAATCCGTAAACGGAAATGCCAAATGATTTTCCGATTGTATTAGTAACATGATGAGTGGAGTTAATGGCGATTGGGAATGAAGCGACTGAATAGTTTGTCCCCGATATTGCCGTAAACGAAGCTGCATTTAGTGGCGACCCATCCATTTGCATTCCTGATACTCCGGTAGTTTCAACGGTAACATTAAAATAGTTTGTCGCAAAACCTTCGGCGGGTGTTGCAAAAGTATAATCATTGAGAAATTGCTGGTAGGGAGGAACAATCATCGAAAAGGGATCACCGGTTGTGTTATCATAGAGAATACCATTTGAATATTGCATTGACAGAATAGGCTTATCTGCCTCCACATAAGAGGCTGTTTGGAGTATCGTTTCATAAAAATCACCGAAATTCAGTGTTGCCTTTGTAACTCCATTTATTTTCAGTGTGGTATTGTTCTGTGATGCCATAAAACGCCAGGTATCACCGCCCGTCCTTGATGCAAGAGGACAGGTAACAAATTTATTTCCATAGGCCGATAGAGGAGGCATTTGTTCTACGATCATATCACATGCAGCAAAACCTGCGGGTATGTTTACACAACCAGCACCGGCAAATACAGCAACAGGTAATGATGACTGAATCACTGAACCCGACATATCGGTAGTAGAAGATGATTTAACTAAGTAAGTTTGTCCTTGGTTCAGTGTAATATTGAAAGGAACACCAGCTGGCTGGCTATTATCTGTCGCTGATTTTGGTGTAATAGTAACCACATTATTATCATAGGGACTGACAATGGCAAAATTTGATGCATAAGAAGCAGCTAAACCATTATAGGACAGAGTAAGATAGTTTGTCCCAAGTGCAGCAACAGGTATTCCGAGAAATGAATCCGTACTGGCGGTTATTCGATTTGCTCCGTAAACGGTAACATTTTTTAAGGAGACCACGTGAACTCCAAGCGATTGTATGATACCTGAAGTTGTGAGTTGTGCACTATTAGGAATTGTGATTCTGGTAATTGTATTGGCTGTAATAGTAAAGTTTTGTGTAAAACCAATTGCTGAACAACTAACTGTTCCTGTCGTATTTTCAGTTCCTGTAATATCAAGAAAAAGAAGTGGACCGTTTGAATAATTAGGTGTAAATGCCAGCCAAAAATCCGTACCTTGGTTAGTTTGCATAGACCCCGATTTTGAACCGGAAATGATTTGTTTGAAATCTTTTGGCATCGTCAGATTGCTTCGCTCAATACGTGGCTGATATTGATCTCTTAATCTCTGTGACTCTTCCGGAGAAGTTGTCGCTGGACAATGGTCACATTCGATAGTTGCAGGATTGTTTAGTATTTCCTGTGCATTTGAAAAACTTTGGTTTTGCGCCATGGCATTATTGCTTACAAATCCTAAAGCAATAATTGCAAACAGCATAACCCATAAAGAAGTAATTTTTTTCATACTTGATAATTTATAATTCATAATTCATATTTGTTTGTATTCAGCTATTTTTTATTTAATGTATAATTTTAAAGCTATTTATTAAAAAAACGAATGGCTATGTTGGATGCATTATTTTTAATTTGCTATTATTTGTAATATTTTGATATTTTTAATTTATATTAAACATTTTTGCCGCAAGTATCCTTTTTGTCTGTAATAATTACAAATTTTTATTGTCAGGATTTAGAAACAGATGTCAGGATTTATTTAAAATATTATTTAACCGTTGATCATTAATCGTTTATAAAATTACAGGGATAACAATACCTTAACAGTTGGCATAAAAACCGCAGTTGTAATAATGTTGAAATTTATTGCTCGGATTTATCTAAACCGAATTGCCGGTAATTTATTAATAATCAGGTAAAATAAAGAGCAAAATATTTCACTATCCTTTTTTTCGGGCGATGTTAAATAGTGAGCAGTAAGTATGCAGTCAATAGCGGGGTGATTACATGCTTTGGAAAAGTTTCCTTTGAATAACTCACGACGATTCGCTTCTTTTTATATTAGCTAAAAAGAAGGATGGAGTTACACCGGTAAAATGTTTAAAGGCTTCATAGAAAGTTGTGCGATTGTAAAATCCTGCCTTTAAAGCCATTCCTTCAAAACTGAGATTGGCATTTTCGCGATTGGTCATCCATATCAATATTTCGTGAATACGGTATTCGTTAACCATGTTGTTAAAATTTTTTTGGAAATATGTATTGATGATTTGTGAGAGATAAGTTTTATTGGTTTTCAATTGCTTGGCTAATTCATCTATGGTCAGTTTTGGATTAAGAAATAGCTTTTCGTTTTCCATCAGATGAATTATCTGAGCCATCAATTCAAATGGAGGATTTGTTTCTCCATCATCATCTTCTTCTTTAATTTTGGTCTGTGTTTCTGCTTTAGCAACTGGCAAATGATCATAAATGGAGATTTTATTTATCAGTTGATGGTTATGCGATTCGGCTTGTATAAAATCCAATTGTTGCTCTACTAGTTTGCGATTTGCATTTAGTAAATTGTAATAAAGTCTGTAGATGATAATGCTGATGATGATAATTAAAATCAAACCGGTAATGAGCACGTAGGTGGTATTTCGTTGATTTTTTATTTCAACAGTCAGCATGTTCAGTGTTGTTTGCTTTTCATTAATTTTCTTACTCACTTCAAGATTAGCTAAAACCTTTTCTTTTGGGGTATGCTTTAGCTGATTCGTTAAACCGACAACGGTAGACGAAAAAGCAACGTTGGGTGAAAAAAAATAAAAAGCAACTGTAATAAATATTACAGTTGGATAATATAAGTACTTCATTATTATTAAAAAGCGGGATTAATAACTTTGAGGCGGCAAATATAAAAAAAGACTTTTGACAATTATCAATTAATAAAAATTTTAATTTAGCTTCGTTTTTAGAAATCAGAAAATAATTCTTTAACTTTGTTTCTGATTTATGAATACTGTATTGTATTAAAAACGATTAACCGGAAAGTTATTGATACATTAAAAATTGTTTTATCGCACACTAAAAATCTATAAAATGGAAAACAAATCAGTTTATAAAAGATTTATCACAATTTTAGTAATAATTCTTTTACCCTTTCTGATGAAAGGACAAAATGCTCCCGTTACAACGGCAGGTTCAGCTCAGACATGCCCTAACGGCGTTGTGAATGTTCCATTGACTGTTACCGGTTTTAATCAAATTGCTTCCATAACATTAAGGCTTGATTTTAACCCGAATTATTTAACTTATAATGGATGCTCAAATATTAATCCATCCTTATCCGGTTTTTTTGTAAATGAAATTATTGTTTCATCCTCACTCCATAAGGTAATGATGGTTTGGTCGAGTATGGCGGCGGTTACTCTGGCAGACGGGGCCAAACTTATGGATTTAAGTTTTACCAGTCTTAATGAATCTTCGGAAATCATTTTTAACAATACGGCAAATGGCGGGAGCGATTGCGAATATTCCGATGTGAATATGACTCCGCTGAATGATATACCCACAAGCAACTATTATATCAATTCCGTTATTACAAATTTGGGCGCTGGAGCAGCCGGAACCATAAGCGGAGCCGAAACGGTATGCCGGGGGCAAGCAGGAGTGGCTTATTCAGTGCCACCAATTAATAATGCCATCGGTTATGTCTGGGAACTTCCGGAAGGAGCTTCTATAGCAAGCGGATTAAATACTCATGCGATTACCGTTGACTTTTCCAATACAGCTGTTTCGGGAAACATTTCCGTTTACGGAACGAATAGTTGTGGCAATGGAATAGCTTCTCCCGATTTTGCAGTTGTCGTTAATCCCTGTGGTGTAGATGTTTTAGGTATGGTTTCCTATCCAAACAATAGCAATACACCCTTAAGTAATGTAACGATAAGCTTAAAAAACAGTGCCGGTTCTATTGTTGGAACCACCACCACCAACGTTGCTGGTATTTATTCGTTTTCAAACGTTGTTCCCGGTAATTATTCATTAGTGGTTTCAACCAATGAGCCTTGGGGCGGTGTTACGGCTACAGATGTTTTATTATACTCCAAACATATTGTTAATATTGCCCATTTAAGCGGTATTTACCTGGCGTCCGGCGACGTGAACCTTTCCGGTAGTTTAACTGCAACCGACCTTCTTTTAATTAAAAAACGAATTGCTACTCTTATTAATACTTTTCCTTCCGGTAATTGGTTCTTTAATACTTTGCCATTCACGGTTGGAAATGAAAATGTAACCCAAAATTTTAATGGAATAATTTATGGAGATGCCAATGCTTCCTATGTTCCGTAGAAATAAATTTTCTTTTTTATCTTAAATGGGCAAATTGTCGTTGTGCCTCCTTGTTATGGCTATTTAACTTTTTTTACTTTTATTTTTGAAAGAACATTTAATGGAAAACGAACTAAAGGAAAACGTATGTCCCAATTGCAACAAGCCAATGGGGGAGGGAGACCGCTTTTGTGCTTATTGTGGTCAGAAATTGCTTGGAAAGGGAGATTATTCGGTAAGGAAATTTCTTGTGGAATCGGTTGGCGACTTCTTCCATTTCGATTCAAAATTCATGCATACGATTGTTCCATTGCTCTTCAAACCGGGATTGCTTACCAAAGAATACCTGGAGGGTAAACGGCAACGTTTTTTTCATCCGTTTAAGATGTTCTTATTTATCAGTGTGGTGTATTTTCTTGTTACCGGAATTACATCCGATAAAAAAGAACCGGAATTTGAACCGGCAGTTAAAAATGCCCAAACAGGGCAAAATAAATCGTCCAATACCTTTCATATCACTACAAATAATCCATCGCTTCAAAGACTGAATTCGATAAATCCGGATACTTTGCGTAAAAAAGTTAAAAATGAAGGCCTCGATAAGTTTATCAAAAAGAATTTCCGGGAATGAGCAGCATAAAACGGTTTGTTGCCAAGCAATATGTTAAAATTAACCTGTCGGGTACCGAAAAATTTACAGAAGAACTGAATCATATCATCTCCAAAATGGTTTTTCTGATCATTCCTTTTTTCGCCGGGTTGTTAAAACTTTTTTATATTCGACGGAGAACAAATTATTTCAATCATTTGATTTTTTCTTTTCATTTCCACAGTTTTATTTTTATGCTTTTCCTTGTTTGGGAATTACTTTCGCTGG
>Ga0268356_10951_pt1 | contig 21618 bp, 17 predicted proteins | sample BioMet10_FD_194415 | JGI IMG/M metagenome (GOLD analysis project Ga0268356, IMG submission 194415) | Sewage microbial communities from Oakland, California, United States - Biofuel 10 (PacBio Assembly) | ecosystem: Engineered > Wastewater > Sewage > Unclassified | place: USA: California | collected...
CGATAAACAGAAAAAACATGCTTTCATCGAAATAAAATGAGAGCACTAATTTACGATAAATTATTACATTTGCATCAAAAAAAGACATGAATTCTCAAATATCATTCAATTCCTGACTCAACTTAAAGAAAACAATACCCGCGAATGGTTCGGAGAAAATAAAAAACGGTACGAAGAAGCAAAAAAGATTTTGAATTTTTTATCAATCAACTTATACCGGAAATAGCAAAATTTGATAGCAATATTGGGCTGCTGAATGCAAAAGATTGTCTTTTCAGGATATTTCGCGACATCAGGTTTTCGCCCGATAAAACACCTTATAAAACCAATTTTGGAGGATATATAGCATCCAGTGGCCGGAAAAGCATAAAAGCCGGCTATTATTTTCATCTTGAACCTGGTAATTCCATCTTGGCCGGAGGAATTTTTATGCCCCAGCCGGAAGTTGTAAAAAAATTACGAACAGAAATTTATTTCAATGCCGAAAAATTTAAACAAATCATTAAGGATAAAGAATTTATAAACTACTTTAACGTTCTCGACGACTTCGACAAGCTAAAAAAACCGCCGAAAGATTTTCCTGCCGATTTTCCCGACATCGAACTGTTAAAGTATCGCAGCATTACCATTGCTCATGCCATAAACGAAAAAATACTATACTCTAACGATTTGTTAGAATATAGTATCATGATTTTCAAAGCTATGTTTCCGCTGAACCAGTTTCTGAACCAAGCTATCGAAAGTTAAGCATCTATTTTAGCATACTTGGCGTTCTTTTCAATAAACTCGCGGCGCGGAGGAACTTCATCGCCCATAAGCATGGAAAATGTACGATCGGCTTCCGTACCATTTTCGATAAGAACCTGACGCAAAGTACGAAGTTCTGGATTCATAGTGGTAGTCCATAATTGTTCGGCATTCATTTCACCAAGACCCTTATAACGCTGTATATGAATACCTTTATCGTCGCCATTGGTTGAATATCTCTGAACCAGTTCCTGCCGTTGTTCTTCTGTCCAGCAGTATTCCTCTTCCTTTCCTTTTTTAATCAAATAAAGCGGAGGCGTGGCAATGTACACATAACCTTGTTCAATAAGATCCTTCATATACCGGAAAAAGAAAGTAAGAATAAGTGTATCAATATGACTTCCATCGACATCAGCATCGGTCATAAGGATAATTTTATGATACCGGAGTTTATCGAGATTCAAAGCTTTGCTGTCTTCGTCGGTGCCTACGCTCACTCCCAGGGCGGTATAAATATTTTTGATTTCATCACTTTCAAAAACCCTGTGTTGCATGGCTTTTTCGACATTAAGAATCTTACCGCGCAATGGCAATATAGCCTGGAACTTGCGATCGCGTCCTTGTTTAGCCGTTCCACCTGCAGAATCACCTTCCACAAGGAAAATCTCACACAAAGAAGCATCTCTTTCGCTGCAATCGGCCAACTTGCCCGGAAGACTGGAACCTGAAAGAATACCTTTGCGTTGAACCAATTCTCTTGCTTTACGTGCGGCATGACGAGCCGTAGCAGCAAGAATTACTTTATTAACAATGGTTCTCGCTTCTTTGGGATGTTCTTCAAGATAATAATTTAATTTTTCGCTTACCAACTGATCAACGATTCCCATAATATCGGAATTTCCGAGTTTGGTTTTAGTTTGTCCTTCAAATTGAGGCTCTTGTACTTTAACCGAGATAATGGCAGTTAATCCTTCTCGGAAGTCATCGCCATTGATATCGAACTTTAATTTTGCCAGCATTCCCGATTTTTCGGCATAGGCTTTAAGGGTACGGGTAAGTGCACGACGAAAACCAGCTAAATGGGTCCCGCCTTCGTGTGTATTAATATTGTTGACATACGAATGAATATTCTCCGAAAATGAAGTATTATATTGCATTGCCACTTCAACAGGCACTTCACTTTTAACACCTTCTATACAAATTGGTTCGGGCATCAGACATTCGCGATTTCCATCCAGATATGTAATAAAATCCTTCAGCCCTTCGTCAGAATGATATACGGTACACAGATATTGATCATTCTCATCTTTTTCGCGATAATCCGTCAGTTTTAGCGTAATCCCTTTATTAAGAAAAGCAAGTTCGCGTAAACGGGAAGCTAAAATATCGTAAGAATAAATTATTGTATTAAAAATGGTGCCATCAGGTTTAAAAGTAGTTTCGGTGCCCGATTTATCGGTTTCGCCTATTTCCTTTACCGGGTAAAGCGGTTTACCAAATTCATACTCCTGAATAAATATTTTTCCCTGACGGAAAACTTTAACAGTCAAATGTTCGGAAAGACCATTCACACAGGAAACGCCAACACCGTGCAAACCTCCGGAAACTTTGTATGAACCTTTATCAAATTTTCCTCCGGCATGCAAAACCGTCATTACTACTTCCAGAGCCGATTTTTGTTCTTTTTCGTGCCAATCGGTAGGAATCCCCCTCCCATTATCATTTACGGTGATGGAATTATCGGGATTGATAGCAACATCAATTTTATTACAATATCCTGCCAGGGCTTCATCTATTGAATTATCAACTACTTCGTAAACCAAATGATGTAATCCTCTTTCACTCACATCGCCTATATACATGGCAGGCCGTTTTCTGACAGCTTCCAATCCTTCCAGTACCTGAATGTTTTCGGCAGTATAATTTTCCTGAGCAGTATAATTTTTACTTTTTTCAGTCATAATCAATTATTTATACAAATTTGTAGAAGCTACAAAGGTAATAAAATTTAAGGAACAATTTACACAAAAATGCCCTGAAAAGCATTGATTTTATTAACAATTACGCACAAAAAATGTTTATAAATCCGGCTAAAACGAATAGGTAGCTCCAAGCAAAAAATTAAACCGTTGGGACGGATAGTTATAATATTGGAAATACTTGGTATTTAGTATATTATTCAAATTCACAAAACCGGAGATTTTTTTGGAATAACGATATTCCAATCCCAGATTGGCATCCACTGCACCATTTATGGTTTTTATATCCTCTATCTGCGGTTCTTCCGGTAAGAAATCATTATATAAAACCCACCGATAATCTCTTACATACGTTTTAGTCCAGGCATAAATATCGGCTGTAGCCACAAATTTTTCGAGAAACTTATATTTGGCAGAATAACTGAATTTAAAATCGGGACAATTCCAAGGTTTACTTAGCTTGTCCATTGAATAATGAAAAAAATCCGCATTCAGCGTCATGGTTATTTTATCGCCCATGTGATAGGCTCCTTCTGCATGAATGTTAAAGAGGTTAACATCATCGTAAACCGCCAAAAAGCGGTTTTTATAAACATTCACAGTATCAGTAATAAAGAATGGCTGATTTTTCAGGGAAGCAGACGAAATACTTGCCTGTAAATCAATATCATTGGCTAAACGGCTTTTAACTCCGGCAAATATTTTAAATGTATTGCTTGTATTTTTTAAGGTAACGTCCGAATTTACAAAAGGGTTGTCTGTGGTAATTTCTTTATAGCTATTTCTTTGTAATCCACCGTCAATACCGGCTTCCACCAACAATACTTCGTCCAACACTTTTAACTGCACCTTAGCAACCGGATATAAGTGAAACTTGGAAACATCGCCTGTTTCTATCACAGGATTTAACCCTGCCTTAAAGGTAAAATCATTAAAAATAGTGCTGATATATGGTTTAATGGTTAAAATAGCATTATAATATTTACTTAGGCTATCAGAATTATGATAATAATCCCATTGAGCCTCCAAACCAATAGATTGCATCTTGGTAAAATCAAATAGTCTGAAGTCTTTAACTCCGGCCCCGCTTATTTTTAGATTGGTTTCTCCTGTTTTGAAACGATCGGCAAAATAATAGAAACTAATATTGGATGAATAATTCAAGGCAGAAGGTTCGGGATTGTCCGATTGAAATCCGGCAGAAGCGTTAAAAAGGGCAAAGCGTTGACGGAGATCGCCCTTGGACGGTTGTCCAAGAAAATCATCGGGATGGAAACCATAGAAATGTACCATCCGGCGGCTGAAACCCATTTCACCCGAAACCATCGTTTTGTTGGTGAAAAATTTTTTGCCATAGACATCCAACTGGTTCAAGCTATTGGTACTTTTGGAATAGTCATTGATTTTTCCATTATCTGACAAATGCATCAGGTGTGCTCCCCAAGCATACTCATTGGTACGCAAGCTATTATAAAAAGCTTCCAGATAGGGAGTAAAGTAATTGCCCAAGCCACCTTTGACATATCCTTTTGTCAATTCGGGCAAGGTTTCACCGGCAATATTAGCTGGTTTAATGGGTTCAACCTGAAAAAAAGTGGGCACCAAAAAGGAACGTATGGAATAATTCAGCGTTGGTGTTTCCGGTTTCGGAAGAGAAATCTCGGGAGTCAGGTTAATCTTAGAAGCATCGGCAATGGCTGGTTCATAAGGAGCCACTACGGTTACTTCTTCATTATATGTTTTGTTCTGCGATATTGCCGGAAAAGCCATAAGGACAAGTAATCCAAAAAGAAAAGAACGGTAAAAATGTTTAGCTGTGATCTTCATTTTTAATATATTTTCGGTTAAAATTGGACGATTATTGATTACCATTGTTAATTGGAGCATTGGCAGCTTTTTCCTGCCCGATGATGGTATTAAATTTTTTGATGGCTTCTGTTTTCAGGTCATCGCCATCATAATTGTCAATAATGCTTTGTAATGTTTGCTTCGCCTGGAAATTATTATTTAATTTAACGTACACATCGCTCAAGAGAATATAACCTTTAGCTACCCAGTAATCGAAGGATGAAAATTTTTCGGCAAGTTCAAAAACAGTTTTTTCAGCTTCCTTATAATTTTCCCCAGCATACAGCAGATAAGCTAATTGGTATTTAGCCTGAGCACCTGTTTCGTTGCGCGAGTTCTTTGCAACATCCTGGAACTGGGTTTTGGCCAAGCTGAGGTTGTTGGTAGCCAAAGCTGCAAGTCCTATGGTAAGATTAGCTTCGTTAGTAAGGTTATCATTCAGTTTATCCTGGCCCAGTAATTTTTCGGAAACAAAAATAGCTGTGTCATATTTCTGCAAAAAATAGTAACACCGCATCATTCCGGTAAGCGCTTCCAGAACATTGGCTTTATTCTCGGCAGTTTCGTTCAGACGCCGGTATTCGTTTAATGCCGGCTGATAATTTTTAAATGAAAATTGTATGTTTGCAGCATTGAGCAATGAAGTTTCTGTAAATTTACTCAAAGGTTGACTAATTACAAATTCATACCCTTTTAAAGCATTTTCCGAATGGTTATTTTTATAATCGCACTCTGCTTTATAAAAGTTGGCATTTACAATAAAAGAACCTTGAGGGAAATTTAGCGATAGTATTTTTCAAAACCCTGCGAAGACGCCTGGCAATCGCCATTCATATATAAATTCTCAGCAGCCATATAGGAAATAGAATCCTGTTCGGAAGTGGAAACGTTAGAAAATGGAATTTTCTGTGTATAAGCTACATAATCGTCCACACGGTTCATGTCAATATAAATATTTTTTATGGTAACCAATGCTTCTTTGGCTTCGGGTGTACCCGGATGATTATCTACAACATCGCAAAGACTTTGTAAAGCGAGTTCATTTTGGCTGTTATTATAGTATATCATTCCTATTTTTAGCTTGGCTTTGCGGGCAAAAACACTGCGAGGCAACTCACTGACTATCTTTTTAAAACAAGTCATAGCATCCTCCAAATTATTCATTATCAAATAAGTACTCCCAAGTTCATATTGTGCATTTCCCTGATATGACGATCGTTTATAATTGGCTATTAACTCTTCGAGGGTCGCTACCTTCTTTTTCATGTTTCCCTGAGCACCAAGCACAAGCGATTTCTGATAAAGAGCATAATCGGCATCCGCTATTCTGGACGAAATTACTTTGTCATAATTTTCCAAAGCATCTGCATATTTTTTATTGATAAAATAACAATCGGCTAAACGTAAGTAGGCGTCGCTTACAAATTTGGGATCTTTTTTTGTTTTGCTTGTCAAATATTTACGGAAAATTAATGCTGGCATCATCGTAATTTTTCTTTTTAAAATAGACATAAGCAATATTATAATTAACCGTTCCATACATTTCCGAATTATAAGCGCCAGGTAGCAACAAAAACGTACGGTAATTGGAAAGAGCCTCTTCATAATTTCTTTTGCGATAATAGCCCTCTCCTATCCAATATCGTGCATTAGCCACCAGCGTTTTATCGTAAGTAAGTGTTAATGATTTCTTTAGAAGTTCTATGGACTCATCATATTTTCCTTCATTAAACAACTCTAAACCACGATTATAGGTTATGCTTTGATAAGCCATTTTGAGCTTCTCATCTTTCACTTTAATATTTTCGAGGGAAGTAAATGCATCTTTAAAATTACGAGTCGAAATAAAAAGGTTAACCAAATAGACATAAAGTTCGTCAACGCGAGGTGATTCGGGATATTGATTGATGTATAATTTCAGGGATTTTATGGCTTCATTAAAAGGGTTTTTACCAAGCTCATAGGATAATTTAGCATAATTATAAAGGGCATCCTTCACAAATATCCTTATAGTATGTCATTTTATAGGCCGAAGTAAAAAGCATTTCGGGCGAATTGCTTTTGATTGGTTTTAATATAGCATTCGCCTAAATGATAACAAGCATTTTGAGCAAGGGAATCGTTACTGTAAGCTAAATCCTGAAAAAGTGGAATGGCTTTATCATAATTGGATTGTTTTATAATAAGCATAAGCTAATTGGTATTTTTCAGCAGAACCTATCCTGTTCCGGGTTTTATCTTCATACATTTCCAAAGTAAAGTAACGCTTCCTTGTATTTTCCGGTTTTAAAATAAGCTTCGCCAACCAGTCGGGCAATATCGGGTATCTTCTTTGATTTTTCGTTATCGAGTATTGGTAAGGCGGTTTTTAACAATTCTTCATAATCGCCCTGGATATAATAGATTTGAACAATGTAAAATGGAGCAATATTTTTAAAAGTTTCATTGTTTTCCAATTGTTTAAAGCCTTTCAAAGCAGCTTCATAATTTTTCTCAAGGTAGGCAATGTGCGAATAATAGTAATTAGCCGACGGGAGCATATCCGGAATCCGAATCTTTTATTTTATAAAAATCGGCTTTTGCTTTTTCAAATTGATTGGTTTTATAATAGCTAAAGCCTTTTTTAAAATAATATTCTCCAAATTCTTCATTGTTAAGGTTAAAAATATCTACCTTTTCAAATGCCTCGATAGCTTTATCATACGCTTTTTGCCGGTATTGGAATTTGCCAATCTGGAAATATGCTTGTTTTGCCTTAGGATTGTCGGGATGATTTTTAACAAAACTCAATAAACGATATTCAGCATCATCGTGAAATAGTTCCAAAGCACAAAAAGCTGCATAATATTCAGCATTGATCTGCAAGCTGGATTCTGGATCATTGACACTGGCAATAACCGATGTAAATTTTTGAAGAGCTGCTCCATATTTTTCTTTTTCAAACAGTTCCTTTGCCAAACGGTAGTTGTTGTCGGGATTGATATAAATGGCGGTATTCTGCGCTTGCAGAAAAGAAAATTTACCTAAAATCAACGAACATACAAGGATAATGCAAATGATTAATTTCTTCATAGTAATTTTTTGAAACGATGACTAAAATACATCAAAAAAGCAGCATAGCTCAAGCTGAAAAGCAAAATTTATTAACAAAGTATTCTTAACAACTTAACGAAGCGGCAAGGAATATATTATAAAAAATCCTTCCCTAATCAAAGGGAAGGATTACTAAAAACAATCAATCTGTAAGCGGGATTCTGTTTCTCCGTAAAGGAGCTTCTATCATTTATCTGCGATAGCGGTCACCCGATATCTTTAACGACCTACCCCTCCCGACATTTTACTGATTACTCAATAAAAACTGAACGAGCAGCTCAGAAATTATTCAGTTTAATCTTAAACTGCAATAATTAACGGGATATATTCGGTCTTTCAACCCATAAGGTTTACCCCCGCCGAAAGTTACCTTCCGTCGTCGTAGGCTCTTACCCTGCGTTTTCACCCTTTTCCCGATTTACATCAGGATGGTTATTTTCTGTGGCACTTTCTGTTCCCGGTTTTCACCAGGACCTTCCTGTTAGGAAGTATGGCGCTCTGCGTTGTCCCGACTTTCCTCCCTTCCGGTTTTATCCGGAAAAGCGATAGAACGATTGATTGTAAATCAATGCAAAGATACAAAGAATTAGCTATCTTTCGGAAATTTCATCGGGCAATTCCGGTTTATTATCCGTTATTTTTTTGTCAGATTTTTGATTGTGGTAAACGTCTAAGGCTACTAAAATGGCAATAAACCCCCAAAAAGGTACCGAAGCCTTATCGGTATCGAGGAAATTATTCATCATGCCGTGGATAAAATAGGTAATTAATGCTAATAAGGTGATGAGACTCAATAATTTTATTTCTTTATCCTTTGCTCTTTTATAAACTCTCATTCCAGTCGAAATTACCGTTATTACAATGCCCAGAAATGCCAACATCCCCAGCATTCCCTCTTCGGAAAGGGGACCAAAATATTCGCTATGCGAATTCCCAAGGTCGCCGGCATTAGTGCTAATGATGGTTTTCTCCCTCGCACGTTGGAATGGAGCATATACAAACTGATAGGTTCCCGGTCCCCAGCCAAAAAATGGCCTTTCGGAATACATACGAAAAGCCGATTGCCATCGGTTGATGCGTTCAAGATTAGATGGATCGGATGAAATATTTGTTATGGATTCTATATGTTCTACAAAATTAGCCGATGAACCTTGCTTGTTTTTTTCCAGAGCATTATATATTTCAAATTGAAAAACATAAAAAGCTCCAACCAATGCACCAATCGACAAAATAACCCATCGCAGTTTAATTTTGAAAATTATAATAAAATAGACAATCAATGCAAGAGCCAAACTTACCCAGGCAGCTCTACAAAAAGACAGAACAATAGCTATTACTAATATTCCAAAAACAATCATGGAAGCAAATCGGGTTCGTTTTTTATATTTCCGGTTAAAAGAAAATCCTAAGAAAACAGGAATAAAAAAGCAAGAATGGCCCCATAGGCCGTATGATCGTTGTAAAAAGGCGTCATTACAAAGTGACCTGCTTTTTCATTAAAATTAAATTGGGCATGGTTATAAATGGTATAAGCAATTACAATGATTAGCGTTGACACATACAACCAACTGAATAACTTAATATTATCAAACTTTTTAAACACCTGCGTACCTATCAGGTAAACAGGAACTACAAACCACAGCCGCGCAATTAAATATTTAAATGAGACCAATGGTATAGAACTGGTCAAAGAGGTAATAAACATCCATAGTAAACTGAATATTATGGCAATAGTAACTGGATGTTTTAAAATTTTCCTATCGAACTTATGATCCCAGAGCAATTTAATGAAAAACAGGATAAAAATGCCAAATAATATGGGTTCGGTGGGTAAAGATATTCCGAATCCCATGTCGAAATCTCTGATATTAATTGCGAGAGGTGTAGATAACGGAATTAATAATAATAAAATGTCGAGTTTGAAAAAGAATAAATAAGCCAAAAGTACAAGCACAGGTAAAAGCATTCCCCACCAAAATTCTTTTATGATGAAAATGCAGTTAAGGGCAATTACACAACAACAGATGATATAAACCCATAAAACCTTATTGCTTAAACTTAATTTCTTGTTTATCATGGATAACCGATTCTGAAAAACTAATGGTTTAGTTGTTGTATTTAAATTTTAAAACTAATTTTTTAAATATTTTCCGTCCATCTATTATAGCAATAGTAATAATGGAAAAGAAAAGTGCCGCACCCATAGCATAAAAAACGATTAACAAGCGAGATGGATAGGATTTTTTATCGGCAGGAAACGGACTCGTAACAATATTGGCAAAGGTTTGAACTTTAGTTACATTACGTAAAGCATCTTCGTATGAAATTTTAAAATTATTATATGAAGCACAAACCGCCGAAAGTTGACCTGTGATCAGCAACAACGAATCTCCTTTATTTTCAATATTCTGTTTTATTCTCTTTACTTCTGTTCGGTTAACATTAGCTCTGTTTCGACCCATCGAAAGTTCCAAGATATCCTTTGGTAACCTCGTTGGTTTGTATGCCATAATCAATTAATTCGTATTTAGTACGGATGTTGTTGATTGTTCTCAGCAACGAATCCTGCTGCCTCTTTTTCTCCATGAGACGGCTTTCCTCAATAGTTAAAACCTCCTGATATTTTTCTCTATGAATATTTTGCACCTTTTTGTTATAGAAATCTATCAAAGAGTTGACCATATCACAGGCAATCTGCGGATCGGTGTCATAAATTTCAATCTTAACTGATTCGTATTTTGTTTTGGCAATGGTAACATTTTCGTCAAAAGTTCTATAAATCTTCGACATATAAAATTTATCGTTTGTCTTGATTTATAATGTTGGGGTAAATCAAACTTTTAATCATGCTATCAACAATATCCCTCGATTCGAACCATTGAAGCATCTGTTCAGTTTCACTTTCTTCCGAAAATTTTGAAATATTGGCTGGATAAACAATGGCTACCGATTTAAATTTTGGTTTAATGAAAAATGGTCCAGAAAAAATTAGTCCTAAAATTCCCGCTATTAACACGAAAATTACCAAATGCCATTTCCATTTATAACACAATTGAAAAGATTTAAAGTTGCCAAAATAATTTTCCATACTCTATGATGATTTTATAATTTTTAATAATGATTTTGTAAGATACTATTATTTAAGGTCTTTTTTATTAATCTGCTCATAAACAATTATTCCCACACTTATCAGCAAAAAGGAAGATACGGCAGTAACTAAAACTATCAACCAGCGGATAGGATATGATTTTCGTTCGGCTTTAAAAGCACTATTTACAATAAATTTCTGAGGTAATACTTCTTCAGCGTCAATTTTAGCTTCCTCATATTTTGATTTAATCAAGCTCAACTGCTTACGGTCGTTTTCCAAAGCATCGCGAAGAGATACATAGGGTCCGCCATAGAGCGCCAATACATTTAATTTATCGTCCAAAGCTTTGATCCCCGCCCGATTATTTTTTCGCCAATTCTTTGGCTAACTGTTGGTTAATCATTTCCACCTGAGTTTCATAATCGTGAACACCTAATTTACGTAAAGTCGTCATGGAATCTTCCATGACTTTTATCTCATTCCGTAGTTTTAGATATTCATCAGCCACAATTTTATATCCTTTCATGGCTCGTTCATGTTGTATCTCATTTTTAATAGAATCAAGCAAATTGGCAATGCTATGTAGCAACATCAGCGGCCATCTGAGGGTCTTTATCCAAAACAGCTATCTCAACAGCCATAAACTCTGTGCGTCTAAAAGTGATATTTTTATCGTATTCCCGGTTAAGTTTAGTATTTTTATAACTGGAATTCGGATCAATATCATAATGCTTCATCAAATCAAATTTCTTTATTATCCGGTCGCGGATTTTATTGGAGTTTAGCATTTGAAGCATTTGTTCGGTTTGCTCTTCGTAGCCAAATTCAAGAATATCCTGCTTGCTATCAGCGTTTTTCTGATAATAAAGCTTTGGATACCGAGTTGCTTGAAGTGGGGAAAAGAATAACGGATGAACGAAACTTGGGAGTTATAAAAAAAGGTAATGTAAAAATAAAAGATAGCACAGCAGCAGCTAATGTGAATATAATCAATAGCTTACGCCAACGATAAAGAAATAATATTAAATTAAAAGAATTAAAGTCATCATTTTCGACATTATTATCTCTCATAGCTTCGTATAATATTTATTGATACAAAATAGGAATTTTATTAAACTTACAAAAAAGTAATTGCAAATATTCATTTCTTACGTTGCCGCAGAATAAACTATTTATGTCTATGATTATTTTATATTTTAAACATTTTCAATTAATTCCTCCAAATGCATTCCTCTTGATCCTTTGATTAAAAAATATGCTCCTTTCACAGGGTTCGCAATAAACCAATCTCTGGCATGAGCTGTATCAGGAAAGCATGTCATCTTTTGGGTGTTGCATTGCTTTGAAAATTGAGTACCGACAAGAAATACTTGTTTCAGTTTCAATTTTTCAAGCAATTGAACTATTTTAAGATGTTTCCGCTTCGGCATCTTTACCTAATTCAAGCATATCTCCGATAATTACCATTTTATTATCTGCCTTCAATGAAGCAAAGTTTTCTAAGGAAACAAGCATGCTTGTCGGGTTGGCATTATAGGCATCTAAAATAATCGAATTGTTTTTCGTTTTAATAATTTGCGAACGATTATTATCCGGTTTGTATTTTTGAACCGCTAATGCTATTTTTTCAGGTTCCACACCAAAATAATTTCCAACACTTACGGCAGCCATAATATTTTCTGCATTGTAATTACCAATTAGTTGCGATGTTATAGCGATTTTAGTGTCTGCATCACATTGCCAGAAAATTTCTGCAAAAAGGCCGGGGTCACCGGGAATGAAATAATCGTCAACTTCAGTACCTATACCATAAGTAATCCGGGAAATGTTTTTTGATAAATCCATCAATATATCATTTTCATGATTTACAAATACATGCCCACGATTGTTTTCAGAAAATCGTATAATTCATTTTTAGTTTTAATAATACCCTCAATACTTCCAAACCCTTCGAGATGAGCTTTTCCGATATTTGTAATCAGACCAAAATTGGGCTTGGCAAGTTGACATAAAAAATTGATTTCCCCAGGATGATTAGCCCCCATTTCAACTACGGCTATTTCAGTTTGATCTGTTATCGAAAGTAACGTAAGTGGTACTCCGATGTGATTGTTAAAATTGCCTGATGTAGCAACGATGTTTAATTTTTGTTTTAATACATTGCTTATTAACTCTTTAGTTGTAGTTTTTCCATTGGTGCCGGTAATAGCAATAATTGGTATCGAAAAGTGTTTGCGGTGGAAAACGGCAAGTTGTTGTAGGGTGGATAAGGTATCTTCAACTAAAATAAAACGATCATCTTTCTGACATTCTTTATTATCGACCACTGCATAAGCTGCACCGGCTTCCAAAGCTTTGGAAGCAAAAGCATTGCCATCAAAATTTTCACCTTTTAAACCGAAAAAAATCGAACCCGGGCGTATTTTACGAGTGTCGGTACAAACAAACGGATGACTTCTAAATAAATGGTATAATTGTTCGATAGTAATCATTAAGTTAAATAAAAACATTGTCCGAAATCTCACCACCTAAAATACAGGCAAAGCTATCATTTCGGACAATTATCATTTATTGGTTCAATACGTAATTAACAATTTTTCAATTTCTAAAGCTATTCCCAAGAAAAGCCGTGCTGTTTTGATAACCAGACAAAGAATATCTTTTAATGATTTCTTTTACTGGTAAGCGTACTTCCAACCCGAGTCATTGCACAACGAAATCCAATGTAATCAGTACTTAAATCCTCGTCCAGAAATCTTCTTGCACCTGGGCTAAGGTAATAAGCGCCATCCTTCCATGAGCCACCTTTATAAACTCTTGATTTATCGCTTATCAACGAGGTAACGCCATATTCATACATATTTTGGTTGTATTAGGATCGGAAGGTTTGCTATTCCAGTTATTGGTAATATTGGAAGGATAATCTCCATCACGGTAATTAATATTATTGGCTTCGCGGTAGTTGCGACGATTAAGGCTTTCCTGGGTAGTAACTTCGCGCCATTTCAACCGTCCCAGACTGTCTTTTTGTTCAAGAGCGCCTTCAGGAGTTGTAGCTTTGGTTTTAAAAATATTACCGCGGAAAGGACTTAAATCAGAAACATCTTCAAAGGAGAGCGGGCGATATACATCGAGCACCCATTCGGCTACATTTCCTGCCATATTATAAAGTCCAAAATCGTTAGGCCAATAGGATTTTACTTCTGAAGGGATGTCGTTTCTGTCGTTGAGATTTCCAGCTACGCCCATATAATCGCCTCTGCCTCTTTTAAAGTTAGCTTCAAATTCACCATACGATTTTTTATCTGAATTTCGCAGGCCGTTTCCGCTCCATGGATAAATTTTTCTTTCGGCTATGCGTTCATCCTGAGTATTTCCAATTAAACCCAGCGCTGCATATTCCCATTCAGCTTCGGTAGGAAGACGATATTTTGGAACTAAAATTCCATCTTCAATTTTCGCACCGCGTTTGCCTGTGCTGTTGGGAGCCAGATTAGCGAGAGGGGTTTTTACTGTTCCTGCGTATTGCCCGGCTAAATAAGCTTCAGTATTGAAGTTATTATCATCCTGTTGAGCGGGATCATGTTCCAGTATGCCTTGTTTAATGAGTAACATTTCGTTTACCCTGTCGGTACGCCAGTTGCAATAGTCGTTGGCCTGAAGCCAGCTTACGCCTACCACCGGATAATTCCGATAGGCAGGGTGACGTAAATAGGTTTCTACCAGAGGTTCGTTATAGGATAATCTGTCGCGCCAAACCAAGGTATCGGGCAAAGCTTTGCGGTATACAGCGGGATGGTTAGCTCCATAAACCCTTTGCAACCAGTAAAGATATTCCACATAGTCGAAATTGCTTACTTCGGTTTCATCCATATAAAATGTGGGTACCGTAACCCTGCGGGGAATGTTATTCCAATCATACATAATGTTATCGGTAGTCATTCCCATTACAAAAGTACCGCCTTCAATTGCAACCAATCCAGGGCCGGGTTGTTGCTCCTTAAAATCTGGTTTTTCAAAACCACCGTTTTTGGAATTGTTATATTCCCAGCCTGTTGTTCGGGACACTTCTTTGTGGCATGAGTATAACAGTCCTAACGAAATTACCATTGTGAATGCAGTGAAAATTTTACTGTAATTAATCATTTTTATTGTTTGTTTATAGTCATTCAAGATAATAATTAAAAATTGGGTACTTCGAGTTGATGAAGTTTATGTTGTTTTTCAAAACGAGGCAGTTGCCAAACTAACGACAATTCATGTGATCCGCCACTTAGGTTAATTAAACGAGATATTGAATAATCATAACTGTATCCTATTTTGAAATTTAAAAAACTCAAACCAAGCATTGCAATAATAGCATCGGAATTTTCAAAATTATTTCTGTACCAAACTCCTCCGGTAAAAGGATACTTATTCAGGTAACACCCAACATTAAGTTGGTGAAATTTACCTTGTTGCTGATACAGGATATTTGGGGAAAGCGACATTTGATGTTCGGTATTCCCTTCCGACGATTCTTTTTGCAAATCAAATAACGCTCCCCAGTGGGCGGTTATTTTCATATCGAGCGTACTTTTTTCCATAAAATGAAATATCGGGCTGAGAAAGATGATGCACTGCCACACCCCAATACATGCTTTTATCGTATCCCACGGTTATACCTGTGGAAAAATCGGGAAATCCTTTGCTCAACTGATCCGGTTTATTTTCAGCTGTTTCAGGTATTATTACTCCCTGCCGGGTATCTATCTGGTCGGCAAATACTAATTTATCCCAGTCCAATGTATTTTGCTGATAGGTAACCTGCATGGCAGCATTTACTTCCACCTTCGACGAAACATTCAGACCATAGTTGTATATTCCGCTAAAAGCGGTGGAACGATAAGCTTGTCCAGCTCTGTCGTTCATAAAACAAAACCTATTCCCCCATGCAATTTTTCCATATACATGTCATACGAAGCGGTATACGTTATAAAACCGTTTGCTATTGATGGCCACTGGTTCCGATAATTAAATATAATTCTCGGACACATTTTATTTCCCGCCAATGCGGGGTTAAGATTAAGCGGATTCGCAAAATACTGTGAAAATTCAGCATCCTGCGCATAAACAAAATTGAAACACGATATAACCCCAATCATCAGACAATGAAGTGTTTTCAACATAATACCATCCGCTAAATTGAAAAAACAATATTACAAATATTTTTTTAAAAATGGCATGTTTTACAATATTGCTATTTCTGATAGCGTTCTTATTCAAATTTAGAAAGAAACGTTAATTTATATATTTTGGTATTTTTGTTTCTGATTTTATTGTTTTTTTATACATTTTCCGGTTTTACTTTATACTTTGCATAATGATAAATTCTATTACACCCATCCATATAAAACGTATTTTTTTACTTATCGCTCTACTATCATTATATTCCACCAATTTTGCTCAGTTTTTAGAAAAAAATACTGATTCCATTGGCTCAAAAAACGCCAAATCCCAAAAATATGCTGACAATTCCGTTTTGGAATCGGGAAATTGGTATAAAATCGGGTTGAAAAATACAGGCATCTATAAAATTACTTACAACGACCTGGTAGCTATGGGAATTAATCCCCAAAATATAAATCCGAAAAACATTCGTATTTATGGAAACGGAGGCGGAATGCTTCCGGAAGCCAACAGCAGTTTCCGTTTCGACGATCTACATGAGAATGCCATTTTTGTGAGTGGTGAAGATGACGGTACCTTCGATGCCAAAGATTATATACTATTCTATGGGCAATCGCCGAATACATGGAAGTACAACTCACAAACCTCCAGATTTGAACACAGCTTAAATATTTATTCCGATTACACCTACTATTTTATTACTACCGATCTTGGCGAGGGCAAACGTATAGAATCGCTGCCATCGTCCGAATTACCTGCTACGGAAACGGTTACCCAATTTAATGATTATGCCTTTCATGAACAAGACAACATAAATGTGGCAAAATCGGGAAAGATATGGCTCGGAGAAACCTTTGATGCCATTACCACCTATCATTTTCCTTTCACGTTTGCGGATATCGATCCCACTTCCCCGGTAATACTTACAGCCAATGTAGCTGCCTTTTCGTCTGTCTCAAGCAATTTCTCTATTTCAGTAAACAACGTAAGTAGTAACAAACTATACCTCTCGCTCGATAAAGTAAGCGATCTCTACACAATGGCCACCGGAAGTTTTGGAACCAAAGCTTTTCTTCAACCGGACCTTCTATTGATGTAAAGTTGAATATAGCAAGCCTTCCTCTACATCGAAAGGCTGGTTGAATTATCTGGAACTAAATGTTGTGCGCAATCTTAATTTCAACGGGGGGCAGATGAGTTTTAGAAACACTTCCTCTGTTGGCCAGAATAAAGTTGCCGAGTTTATTCTTTCCAATGCCTCCAGCAACGTTACGGTATGGGATGTAACAGCCAACGGTAACACTAAAAAAGCAGAAGCAACCCTGTCGAACAATCAACTTCATTTTCGTTGGCCAAGCGATACGCTTCATGAATTTATAGCTTTCGACGGAAGTACTTTTATGACTACCGAATTTATTGAAAAGGTAGAAAATCAAAATCTTCACGCCATAGCCCCCACCGATTTAGTCATCATAAGCTATCCGGCATTTTTGGATGAAGCTTACCGTTTGGCTACTTTCCATGCTTCAAACGATAACATGAGCGTAACCGTTACCACACCTCAAAAAATATATAATGAATTTTCGTCCGGTGCCCAGGATATTTGTGCAATACGCGATTTATCAAAATGCTTTGGGATAAAGGCGCCCAGGTAAACAGGCCACATTACCTGCTTCTATTGGGTGATGGCTCCTACGACTATAAAAACCGCATGGCAAACAATACCAATTTTATCCCATCCTATCAATCATCAACATCTTATAATGATGCTTACTCCTATATCACTGACGATTTTTTCGGTTTTCTGGATGATTACGAAGGTACCGGAAAAAATGATCTGATTGATATTGGGATAGGACGCTTACCTGCAAAAACCTTAGAAGAAGCTACTAATATGGTTGATAAGGTAATTTATTACAACACCGAACAAAAGACCAAGGGCGACTGGCGAAATGTGATTTGTCTTGTTGCCGATGATAACGATTCTTCATTCCTGACACAAGCCGAAGAACTCGCTTCGCTTGTGGATACGACTTATGCCACATACAACATTGATAAAATATACCTCGATGCCTATCCAAAGGTTTCTACTCCCGGAGGTACCCGTTTTCCCGATGTTAATGCTGCAATTAATAAACGGGTGGATAAAGGGTGCTTAATCATGAATTATACCGGGCACGGAGGCGAAGTTGGCTGGGCTCAGGAACGTGTTCTGGAAATCAGCGATATCGAAAGCTGGCAAAATATCAACAATATGCCGGTTTTTGTTACGGCTACCTGCGAATTCAGCCGTTTTGATGATCCTGAACGTACCTCAGCCGGTGAAATGGTTTGCCTTAAACCCAATGCCGGAGCCATTGCCATGTTCACTACAACCCGTCCCACCTACGGTTATCCCAATAGCAAGCTAAACCAAAGCTTTTTTAAATATGCGCTAAAAAAAGACAACTCCGGCGGCTACTTAAAAATGGGTGATGTTATCCGTTTATCAAAACGAGAGAATATAAGTGATGGTAATAACGAACGTAGATTTATCCTTCTTGGCGATCCTGCGCTTTCTATTGCTTTTCCACGATTAAATATCCTTACCGATTCCGTTACCACTTACGGGGAACTAACCGATACGTTAAAAGCCCTTGCCAATGTTCAGATATATGGAAGCATCCATGAACTTAGCGGCGAAAAAGCAACTTCATTTAATGGTACAGTTTACATGGAGGTATTCGACAAACCCGAGAACATCACTACCCTTGAAAGCAATGGTGGTTTAAATGCAACATTTCAGCTTCAAAAAAGTGTTCTGTACAAGGGTAAAGCTCAGGTTGTGAATGGCAATTTCTCTTTTAATTTTATTGTTCCCAAAGACATTGCTTATCAATATGGAAACGGAAAACTGAGTTATTATGCCAGCAGTAGCACACTCGATGCAAGTGGCTACGACAAATCCATTATCATAGGCGGTATGTCCAAAAACATCCTGAACGATAACGAGGGGCCAAACATTCATTTATTTATGAATGATCAAAAATTTGTTAATGGCCAAACGACAGACGAAAATCCCGTTTTACTTGCTTTGGTAAGCGACTCCATAGGTATAAATACCATAGGAAATGGAATTGGTCATGATATAGTGGCTGTTATAGATGGCGACACGGAAAGCCCTATGATTTTAAACGATTTTTATGAGGCAAATCTGAATACATATAAAAGTGGTGTAATACGCTATCCCCTGAGCGGACTGAGCGAAGGTAATCACACCTTGCAAATTAAGGTTTGGGATGTTTGCAATAACTCATCCACCAGCAGCATTGATTTTGAAGTTGTAAAATCTTCAAAATTTATTATAAACCAGGTATATAATTATCCAAATCCAATGAGCGAAGCCACAACTTTTGCTTTCGTTCATAATCAAAGTGGAAAAGAGATGAACGTAAAAATTGATATTTTTTCCATTGATGGAAGGCTACAAAGAAATATTCAAAAAAACATCGCTACGGAAGGATACCGGACTGATATTATCGGGTGGGATGGAAACGATAGCCATGGAAACCGTTTAAGACAAGGCATTTATATCTTCAGAGTAACCTTGCGTACTACCGATGGGCTTACTGCCGAAAAAACAGGAAAATTAGTTATCATTCATTAATTGTTTGATTGTATTTTTATTTTACTTTTACAGCCATGAAAACTATGGCCATCGTTAAACCTACATTTAAGCTATTGATGCTCGCACTGCTGTTGCCTTTGATAAGCGAAGCCAGCATGCAAAAACAAATTCAGCCATTTAAGGAAAAGGTACGCCCCGATTCCATGCTTTATCATTTCGACACTTTCGGTCATCAAACGGTAATAAGATATTACACTTCTAACTCCGTACTTTCCACTGGAAAATGGTACAAAATCGGAGTAAAAAATACAGGTATTTTCAAAATCACCTATTCCGACCTGGTAAACATGGGCATTAATCCTTCCACCATCAATCCACATAATATTCGTATTTACGGTAACGGAGGAGGAATGCTTTCCGAATCAAACGAAATTCCCCGCCCCGACGACCTGATGGAAAACGCTATAAAGGTTGTGGGAGAAGAAGATGGCAGTTTCGATGAAAATGATTATATACTTTTTTATGGCCAATCGCCCAATACCTGGACATACAATACACAGTCGCAATTATTTGAACATACAAAACATCTCTATTCGGACGAAAATTATTATTTTCTAACCGTTGATTTGGGTATCGGCAAACGCATTGTTAACCAAAATTCGGGTACGCTCACTCCTAATACTTTTGTGAATACCTTTAATGATTATGCTTTTTATGAAAAAGACAGCCTGAATTTCATCCATTCGGGCAAAGAATGGTATGGTGAGGGAATGAATAGTGTAGCTCCCGAAATCACTTTACCGGTTTTTTCTTTCCCCGACCGGCTCACCGCCTCAATGGTAAGTATCAAGTTGAGAGTCGCCGCCAAAGCCTTTACAGGCAGTTCCTTTGATGTATTTGCCAATCAACAAGCCGTATTAAACTGTCCGGTTAGTGGTATCCTTCCTTCACAGGATATTTACTATTATGCCGCCGCCGCCGCCAATTACGGACGAGCTAACCTGCCTGATACTAATCTTACAATCCGTCTCAGGTATAATGCCCCAACAGCAGCAGCAAAAGGATGGCTCGATTATCTTGAAATTAATGTTATCCGGAATTTGATCTTCCATCAAGGGCAACTCAGTTTCCGAAACATATCCTGCACCGGGCTGAATAAAATCACCCGATTTTCGCTTACATCGAACACTCAAAACATTACAATCTGGGATGTGAGTACGCCCGACATTGTTCAAATGCCGGCTGTCGCCTCCGGCGATACGCTGCAATTTGTAACCAAAACGGATACATTGAGACAATTCATTGCCTTTGATAATGATACTTTTCTCACACCCGAATTTGTCGGGAACATTCCCAATCAGAATCTACATGCAATAAATAATATTGATTTTGTAATCATCAGCCCGACGGAATTTTTGGCGCAGGCACAGCGTTTGGCTCAGATTCACCTGCTTCATGACGGACTTGCTACCGTAGTTGTAAATCTTCCGGAAATTTATAACGAATTTTCTTCAGGAACTCAGGATGTTACTGCCATACGTGATTTTATTAAAATGCTATACGACCGTTCAGCTTCCGGTAAGAAACTACAATATGCGCTGTTGTTCGGTGATGGTTCGTACGATATGAAAAACCGTATATTGCCGAATACCAATTTTATACCCACCTACCAATCGACGGAATCGCTTAGCATAACATCATCTTACGTAACCGATGATTATTATGGATTGATGAACTGGTACGAAGGAAAGGATGCCTTTGGCGCCTTAGACATTGGAATTGGACGGTTTCCCGTTAAAAATATTGAAGAAGCCACAACGGCAGTGGACAAGGTAGCACATTACTATACCAATTCCAGTCAAACGATGGGCGATTGGCGAAATAAAATTTGTTTAGTAGCCGACGATGAAGACAATAACTTACACTTTAATCAGGCTGAAGAATTTGCTCAAATTGTTGATTCATCCCATCATAATATCAATATTAATAAAATTTATCTGGATTCCTACCGGGAAATTAAAGGATCAAAAAACGACGAATACCCCGATGTAACCAAAGCCATCAACAAACAGGTGAATGAAGGA
>Ga0268356_10028_pt1 | contig 21580 bp, 7 predicted proteins | sample BioMet10_FD_194415 | JGI IMG/M metagenome (GOLD analysis project Ga0268356, IMG submission 194415) | Sewage microbial communities from Oakland, California, United States - Biofuel 10 (PacBio Assembly) | ecosystem: Engineered > Wastewater > Sewage > Unclassified | place: USA: California | collected...
TTGATGTGCTGAACCCGGGATGGTGCGCTTGTAGGCCATCCGGAAAGCTTGATGACGGGTGACCACGACTCGTTTGGCGAGGCGCGCACTGCCGAGAGCTTGTAGACGCAGCCGAGAGAGGGCTGCGGGTCACACGTGGCGAGCTTGGTGCCCACACCGAAGGAGTCGATGGGAGCGCACCTGCGAGAAGAGCGATTGGATGGTGTACTCGTCGAGGTCGTTTGAGACGGAGATCTTGACATAGGGAAGGCCTGCCTCGTCAAAGGCCGCGCGCGTCTCCTTGGAGAGCTTGGCGAGGTCTCCGGAATCGATGCGGATGGCAGCAAGTCGCCCTACCGCCTCCATCTCCTTGGCGACGACGATGGCGTTCTTGATTCCCTGGTGCACGTCGTAGGTATCGAGGAGCAGACGCAGTTCTTGGGACTTCGACTTGGCGAAGGCACGAAAGGCAGGCGAGCTCCGAGGGAAAGGCCATGACCCAAGAGTGTGCATGCGTCCCAAAGACCGGTATGCCGTAGATCTTTCCTGCAAGCACGTTGGACGTGGAGGATGCCCGGCGATATAGGACGCGCGCGCCACCGCAAGACCACCGTCAGGCCCTTGGCGCGACGCAGACCGAAGTCGGAGACGGGATGGCCCTCGGCGGCCTTGACACGCGCGGTCTTTGTCGCCACGAGCGTCTGGAAGTTCACGAGGTTGAGCAGGGCCGTCTCGATGAGCTGACAGTCGATGACCGGCCCCATGACGCGACCATGGGCTCGCGCGGGAATACCACGTCACCCTCCGGAATCGCGTGGATCGTGAGGTCGAGGCGGTGGTTGCGCAGGTATTCGAGGAAGCCGTCCTTGAACATGGGCCCACCGCCAGGTGCCTGTATGCTCGCGAGGTACTCGATGTCATCGTCCTCGAAGACGAAGTTCTCCACCAGGTCTGCGATCTCCATTCCGCAGGCGATGGCATAGCCCCCGTTAAGGGATTCTCCGGAAGAAGGCATTGAACAGCCTCGCCGTCGACGAGCCCGACTCCCAGAAGCCCTGAGCCATCGTGAGCTCGTAGAGGTCGGTGTTGAGGGAGACGTCGGTGGGCTTGGTGCGATCGGTGAGAGACATGGGTGACCTTCCCTGTGGCTGGTGACCTTGGCTAGAGAATCGTGGTGAGAACGAGGACCACGGCGATGATGACCACGCGATGATGATGACGATCTCTGTCCCCAGGCATCTTGAGGTCATCGTCGTTCTCGTCGACCTCCATGAGCCTGCGGCCCTTCTCCTTGGCCTCGGCGATGCGCCGCCTGCTCGGCGGGAGATCAGCCTCACTCGCGGCCTTGTCGGCCTTGAGCCTCTCGAGCTCGGCGCGTTCGGCAGAGGCGCTGCGCTGTCTCTCGCGCTCGGCCCTCTCGGCCCTTAGCTGCTCGAGCTCGACACGCTCCTCGTCGCTGAGCGACGTGTCGTCATCTGCCATGATGCCTCCAGTCGGTGAGTAATACTAACGTAGCAGGTCTATACCCCACTTGGCCGCCTTCACGCGTCGAGCTCAGGTCCAGCAACACCCGTGGCGTCGAACGAGGGAACGAAGCTCTCGGAGGACGGTTACCGCCCTGCTGCCACCACATGCGCTCGAATCCGAGGTCATCAGCATGGCAGAGCACAGCCTCGTACTCGTCGTCAGTAACGGCGCGAGCGAGGGTCGCCGCCAGCGGCGCGGCACGCCTCGTTGGGCGTGTACTGATTCATCACGGAAAGATCGACGTCATTGCCGCAGAGGTCCCAGACGCGGTCGAGGACGGCGCAGGAGTCATCGACATGCCCCGGGAGGACGAGGTGGCGCACGATGATGCCACGTCTCATGGCTCCGCCGTCAGAGAGGGACGCGCCTCCGGCCGCGCGTAGGTCAGAGAGCATCTCGGCGAGGGCGGCTGCGGCAACCTCCGGGTAGTCGCGAGCACCCGAAAGCTCGGCGGCGAGCGCAGGACTCGCGTACTTGAAGTCGGTGAGCCACACGTCCACCACGTCGGACATGTCACGCACCACGGTCGCAAGCTCGTAGCCCGACGTGTTGCAGGACGATGGGCACGGAGAGTCCGTTCTCGCGGGCGAGGAACACCGCCTCGCGCACGTGCGGAGCAAAGTGAAGCGGCGTCACGAGGTTGATATTGAGAGCGCCCTGCGTCTCAAGCTCGAGCATCATGCGAGCGAGGCGTGAAGGGGTGACTTCGACGCCAAAGCCGCCATGCGAGATGTCGTGGTTCTGGCAGAAGGCGCATCGGAGCGGGCAGCCCGAGAAGAAGACGGCACCCGAGCCAGACTCCCCCGAGATGGGTGGCTCCTCCCAGAAGTGAAGGGCTGCGCGGGCAACTCGTGGCGTGGAGGTCATGCCGCAGAGGCCGCGCGCACCCCGAGACCTCCGCGCATGACAACGCCGCGGACACAGCTCGCAGCTTTCATATGCCCCCTGAGTCACGCCCCCGCCTCTCACAAACAAGAAAGGGGCCCGAACGCAGATGCGCGCGGACCCCGCAGATTCCCTGGTGGAGATGAAGGGATTCGAACCCTCGGCCTCTGCCTTGCGAAGGCAGCGCTCTCCCAGCTGAGCTACATCCCCAGGCGCTTTCGCGCATGTGGCATTGTCGCAATTTGAGAGCCCCATGTCAACGTCGCGCGCCGACGTAGGAAAAAAAGATACAGGTTAATCTCATACCGATAAGAGAGCCGCCCCCCGCAGTAACGATAATGAACCCACCTCCATAAGGTGGGTGTCCTCACCGCTCGTTCCAGCTTCCTCAGCAACGGAGGATACCTGTACTTGAAACGAGACTTTGGACTCCCTTGTAAAACTTGTCGGTTCACCCAGTTTGTACCGCAGGGGGTCGGCGATACAACTATACGAGCTGGCGCCGTGCGGAAAAAGACTTGACTTGATGAAATACCTTCGCAATAGTGGAAGTTGTGGCACATGATATGCGTTATCTTCCTTGCCCATTGTGCGTTTACCCTCTTGTCTCGTCGACCGAAAGCGCCGATCTGTCGTTTCTTGTATCATTGATCGCGTTGCAATCATCGCGTCTCGGGAGGAGCGAAGGTGTCAGAGAGTCTGCCCTACCTCTGCGTCTTTGCCGCGGCGCTCCTCACGGCGCTCGCAACCACCCCGTTTGCACGGAAGATTGCCTGGCGCGTTGGTGCCGTCGACTATCCTAATGCACGCCGAATCAACTCCAAGCCCACGCCTCGCATGGGCGGCATTGCCATCTTCCTTGGCATCGTCGCCGCCTTCATCATTCAGTACGTGGGCACCTCGCTCTGGCACTGGCCCACGGTCCTCTCGCCCTCGCCGCACCTTCAGGTCAATTACTGGATGGTCGGCCTCTCGTTCGTGGTCATTTTCGTGACAGGCCTGCTCGATGACAGGTACTCACTCTCTCCCAAGCAGAAACTCGCCGGCCAGGTTGTCGCCGCCTCCGTCGCCGCTGCGGGCGGCCTTGTCATCGGCGTGATAAACAACCCCACCGGACCCGGAAACATTGAGCTCGGATGGCTCGCCTACCCCGCCACGGTTGTCTATCTCGTTGCCTACGTCAACATCATCAACCTCATTGACGGGCTTGACGGGCTTGCCGCGGGGGTCTCGTGCATCGCGTCCCTGACCATGTTCGTTCTCTCCACGTGGGCGGGGCGCATCGACGCCGCGATGCTCGCGGTAGCGGTGGCGGGCTCCGCCCTCGGCTTTCTTCGCTTCAACTTCCATCCTGCATCGATCTTCATGGGAGACTCGGGATCGCTCACGCTCGGCTTCGCGCTCGGAACGATATCGCTTCTCTCCGTCACGCGCATAGCGGGCCTTACCACCATCATCGTCCCTCTCGTCATCGCCGGTATCCCTATCATCGATACGTTCTCGGCCATTGTGCGGCGCGCGAGGGCCCACGTAAGCGTAGGCCAGGCGGACCGCGGGCATATCCACCATCGTCTCATCGCCGCCGGCTATGACCAGCGACAGGCCGTGCTCGTGGTCTACGTGTGGACCGCCCTGCTCTGCCTCGGGTCACTCGTCATGACGCAGGTCGAGACGGCTCCGCGCACGGCCATCTTCATCCTGCTGTTCGTTGCCTCGCTCGCGTTCGCGCGAAAGCTCCACCTCTTTGACCCGGTGCTTTTCCATCACTACGACCCGAGCACTGGCGAGGACAAGCTCGTGGCCCCGGGAGACAAGGCCTTCGACGAGGAGGCCGAGAAGCTCGAGGAGCGTCGCGAGGAGTTTCGAGGGGCCATCACGGGCAGCCAGGACGACGGGGGACGGAAGTAAGAGGTCTCCCGGCTTTCGAGACATCGGTGAGGGACCGCATATAAGGGCCGCTACCCCCGTTCTTGGAGCAGCGGCCCGACACGAACCCGTCCCTATTACAACCTGCTCTCAGGCAGCCTCCTTCTCGCTGCGCCTCCGTGCCACCAGGCCCGCACCCAACAGGAGAAGCGCCAGCACGACGAGGGCTCGTCCGGCCCCAGCACCATCGGTCAGGGCGTCTCCCACGCTCGGTACGAAAAGCCTTTCGACAATACCGGTGCCACCGTGTTCGGCACCGTCTTCCGGGATGCCGACACCATCATCGTGAAGGTTATGGTAGTAGGCACTACGATACCTTGAGCTCACGCTCACTCTCCCGGTCACGTCGATGACGAGCGGGTCCGCTTCGGAACCGACGGCACCTGTGGCCTCGAGCAGAAGGTTCGCGGCCCTGATGACGCCCCCACGAACCGCCCCCCTCGGCACCGAGCTCGACGTCGTCTACCGCAGCCATCCCCTTGATGACAAGAACTGGGGCAAGGCTCCTGAGGTAGATGCTCAGCCCGACGGCGCTAAGGTTCTCGACGTCGATGACGAACGGTGTAGCATGCGAGCCGATGTTGCCGCCCGCCGCAAGGGCGGCAGTCTTCGCGATCACGTTCGCTCCGCCACCCGTGCCGAAGAGGTTACCCCCGGCGCTGATCTCGGCATCGTCCTCCGCGTTCACCTCGCGCACGCCCAGATCGGCGATGCCCCTGACGAACACGTTCTTTCCAGAAGCCGTGAGGTCCTCCGTGTCGACGAGGAGCGGATCGCTCCTGACGCCCACGTCGCCGTTGGCGCTGCGAATCACGATGCGATCGGCCGCGACGTCGGGGGCATCCGTATCGTTGTCGGCGACGATGGTACCCGTCGCGGAAATCGTTATGCTTCTCGCCGCAATCGGTGCCACGACCAAGGCGCCATCGCTCTCGACGTTGATCACGTCGATCTTGCCGACCGCGTCGTTGGGGTGCATGCGAAGCGTGCCACCCACCGCGACGGAGAGGGCGTTGGCATCCGCACCAACGGAGTCGGCCGTTACGTCAAGGTCGCCGCCTGTGGTGATAGAGGGCGTCACCTCCTGTGCGAGGAGTGCGTCATACTGGGCGCGCAGGGTAAGGGCCCTTACCGTCTCGTCGGCGGCCTTCTGAAGGAGGTCGTTTCGCTCGTCATTGAGGATGTCGTAGGCGTCTAGGGCGTCATCTCGAACCTGAGTGGCCGTGACGAGGTCGCCTGCTGCCGCCGTATGCGCCTTCGAAGCTGCGGTGAGCGCCTCTTGCGCCTTGTCAGCCTTGTCCCGAGCCGCAGCGACGGCAGCGTCAAGTGCGTCTTGCGTGACGTCGGCCTTGTCGATGCCAAGCCTGACGGCAAGACCGGCGATAACGTCCGCGAGGGATTCCTCGGCACTCTCGAGACCCGCCTGGGCTGCGTCTACGTCATCCTGGGCTTTCTGAAGCTGGCTCTCGGTGGCGTTCGGGTTGTTCCGCAAGGTTTCCAGGGCCGACTGTGCCTGCGTAAGCGCTTTCTTTGCATCGTCCACGGCGGCGCTTGCGTCCGCAAGCTCCTTCGCATCCGCCCGGGCGTCCGCGAGATCTTTCTCGGCTGCTTTCGCATTTGCATCAGCCATCGCCTCGGCATTCCTTCTGGCCTCTTCGGTTGCCTTTGCCTTAGCGAGATCAGCCTCCGCAGACTCGTACTTGGCGAGCAGCCGTGCGACTTCCTCGGTGCGTACCTCCGCGGCCGTCTTGTCGCTCGCGGCGGAGGCCTCTGCCGCACGAGCAGCCGCCAGCAGTGCAGCGAGGCCAGAGGTCTTGTCCATGGCGTCGGCGTCGATGAGAGAGCCGTTCTTTACTACGAGCGTGGTGCCGCCGCCGGAGGTGATGGCCCCTACGCGCATATCCCCATCGACTTCGGTGAGGAAGACGTCTCTGGGAGAGCTCGCGTTGACCGTGTCTGCGCTCGTCGTGCCGACGCCGTTGGTATCAAGCGTGATGGGCATGCCAGCCGATCCGACAAGGCCCTTGAGAGAGACGAGGGTTACGCCGGCGGCCGTGATGTTGGGAGTCGTCTCGCTCGCGTCGCGGACATCAACGATATCGCCCGTCGCAGAGAGCGTGACCATACCGCCAGCGCTGATGGCGTCGACACCCAGAGGACCGGTTGCTTCGACGACGTTCACGTTGCCTGTCGCGGTTCCCGCCACGGAGCCAGCGGCATCATAGTCGGATGCCATGATCCAGGCATAACCGATCGTCTCGACCAGCTGATAGGTGTTGGTGTCCTCGTCGAAGACGACCCTGGCGCCGGTGACGCCCCCGGGCCTGCCCGTCTTGGGATCGATCGTGACGATGGGAGCGGTGATATCTCCGACGGGGACGGTCCAAGCCTCTCCCGTCTCTATGACGAGGGCGCGGGCATCGGTGCCCACGCTGCCGGCAGCGAAGAAGCAGACGCGCTTGGCCTTCACGTTGACGGCCTCGTCGACCTTGGCGACGATGTCGCCCGCAGCGTGGTCGGTTGTCTTGAGCGTGACCACGCCAAAGTCGGAGAACACCCTGCCTACGGTCATGATGCCCGTGGCCTGGCTGATGGAAATGTCCCCGATGCTGGTCACGTAGGCACTGCCCGTAGCCTCGCCGACAGCCACCGCGAACGTACGCGGACCAAGCGCATCAGGCATGGTGCTGGGATAGTCGGCCTTGCTCCACGCCTCGTTGAGAAGCGCGGCCACGTCCTCGGGAGTCAGCAGCTTGTTCACGAGGGCGAGAAGATCGGCATCCTCGAACGCATCTCGGCCCATGAGCAGCTTGACAGCTTCTGCAAACGTCATGCTATCGAGCACGTACTCCTGCTTGATGGCACCGCCCTCGTCAACGATCGGGTTTCCGTGATCGTCTAGGACCTGCCGCTGGGTGGTCAACCCGGCAAGGAATGCCTTGGTGATGTCAGACGGCGTATCGGGGGTGACCTGGCCGCCCTCGCCCTCTTCGGAAGACATGGCGACCACTGCGGTACCAACGCTTCCAGGGACAGCGGGAGGAGCGGGGGTCACGGTCGCAAGCATCTCATCCATGACCTTCTGAATGCGCTTGGCGGTCCACTCGTCCATGCCGATGACCTTTGCGAGCCAGGCGGCGGTCACGCGCTCGTCCTTGGCCTCGATCAGACTGGTGAGAATTGCCTCCACATTGGTGGGGTCAAGCAGGCCCACGATGTCGTCTCGGTCCGTCAGACGCTTGAGAATCCATGCGGTCAGCTCGTCGACGCTGCCGCTGACAAGCGTGACGCTCACGTCTTGACTTGCGTCGTCGCCCAGCTTGAGACCTACGCGCACGTTACCGTTCTCGTCACGACCGGTCGTGGTGGCATTGGGCGCGCTTGCATCGATGGCATGGAGATAGTAGCTGGCCACATGCGTGATATCGAGGGTGACACCCTCCGGGATGTCGATGTCGAGGTAGTTGTCAGGACCATTGATGTCCCCGTTCGTGGCAAACGTCAGGGTATCCCCCGCAGCACCGGTGATGGTGCCTCCCACGATGGAAGCCTTGCCGCTGACATCAAGGCTCACGCTTTCGGCGAGCACCGCATCGGAGAAGGATACGGAGCCCTCTGCTGAGCGCATGATAACCGAGGAGCGCGTGCCTGCGTGAATCGACCCGCCTGCAACGATGCGAACGCCCGAGAGTTCGAGAACGGCACCATCACCTGTCTTGCCGGCGCCATCGATGACAAAGTTCTGGAAGAGGTTATCACGACCGCCGGAGAGGACCACCCTGGAATCCACACCCATCTGAATGCGACCCTCGGTTCCCGCCGACTCGTCGACATACGTTCCGATGACGTCACGACCGGCAGCGAGTTCGAGCCTTCCACCAGCCTGAACGTTGACGAGCGTATAGATGATGTCTTCCGTGGCCATGAGGTGGTAGTCGCCGGTACTCGCAACGGAAAGGTTGGTGGGAATGCGCGTAGAACCGATCGTCTTGATGAAGGCGGAGCCAAGGACGGTGTTCGCATCCGCGTCGTCGAGCGTGCCAAACGTGAGTTCCGTCTCGCCGCCCTTGGTGAATGGTGCTACCGTCAACGGATCGTCCAACGTGCCTACGTGGATTCCCGACGTGATGAGCTTGATTGTATCTCCCGTAAGGGAGGCACCGTCCCCGTCCGCTCCGTCGAGGACGCGCGCGCCCTTGCCTTGGTCGGCAAGCGTGACGATGAGCGTCTTTCCCGCGAGGTCATTGAGGGCGTAGCTGCAACCGGAGAGCGTCGCCATGCTCCACGGTGTCAGCGCGCCCGCGTTCTTTGGTAGCGTCACGTTGCCGTCGGAGTCGACCGTCGTCCCGCTCTTGAGAACGTATTCGATGAACAGCGGCGCGGTCTCGGTCACTCCGTCTACGACTTCATAGTACGTACGAGAGGTGAAACAGACCTCTCCTTCGCAGGAGACCGCGAACTCCTTTACGGTAACGTCATGCAGCGTATCGTCGATCGACAGGGTCTGACCGGTCTTGGTCGTCGTATCACCGATGCTTGCGAGGTTCCAGGTTGCACCGCCGTCAAACGAGACAAAGTAGTTACCACTCACGCTCTTGGCAACCAAGACGTTCTTGGAATCACATTTCTCGGAGGTGAGGAGCTCGAGACGAACGTCCTGGTCTTTTGCGAGCACGAGTGCCGCATCCGCAGATCCAATGGTTGTGGAGAGATAGCTCGACACGAAGGCTGACGTGGTGGATGGAAGGTAGTATGCCTGATAACCATTGTTACCGAAGAAGTAATACGTGCCGTCGGTCGCAACGTAGAGGACGGAGGCTATCTGATATGCACTCGTCACGGATGCGGTACCCGCCATCCTGGTGTTCTCGGGCAGCGTCACGCTACTGATGGGGATGCCCAACACCCTGCCGGAGAGAGAAAGCTGACCTGAGGGATTGTCGTCATCGGCCCTGCGTGCTGTGGCCCAAGAGCTACCAGAACGAACAGCATCCGCGTCGGCTACGGCCCTCCATGCATCCGCGACGTCTGAAGCACTCGCCGTTCCGCTTGCCACCAAAGTGTTGTAGCGGCCCAGGGCATCCTGGTACGTCTCTTCGGCCTGGGCGTCTTCGCTGAGCCCGAGCGACCCCAGAGAGAGCGTCACGTAGCCAACCGTAACGGAGTAGTTATACAGGGAGACATACAGGCGCATATAGAGGTTGTCTCTGACGTTGTATGCCACGGGGAAGGACCCTGTGTAGGTGATGGAGCTCTGGGGGGCGTCTTTGCCGTTACCGTTCTGTCCGTCAATGGTGAACTCCAGGGGCGAGAGCTCAAGCTGCGCGGTCCAGATCTTATTCTCCAGAGCGGTGTAGAGACTCCTTACGGCGGCAGGGGTCTTATCTGTGACGCTGCCCATGTTCACGTGGTAGGTCGAGGTCGACGCATCGTAGACGATGGCATCGAGAGCAACGGTATTCAAGTAAGGGAGACCGGAGGACAAGTACGACCAGAACGTGTAGGAGAACGTCTTGGTAGAAACTTCATACTGCACGGTTTCCGTTGTTCCGGCGAAGTTGCTGATTGAGATTGCAGAAGGTTCGGTAGAGATCGCGTCGATGACCGAGCTGTTGTACGCCGTCCTATCCCAGCCTATCTCATATCCCAAGAATCCGCTCGGCCCCCAGATCTCGCTGAGATACATCTTTTTATCAGAGTCGTACTTCTTTCCCGTAAAGACGTCCGTGATGCCCGTCTTTGTCTCGCCGTTCTCTACGTACGTATAAGTTACCATACCGTTGTAGTTGATTGCATCGCTTGCAGTGCCAACGCTCGTGCCACCGCTAGAGATGGAATACACCGACACCTTGTTCGTCGCGCTGTCATAGGATACGAGATAGAAGTCGCTGACCGAAGAGTCTCCGAAGGCGGCCTGCAGACCATAAGCGCTATCGCTCATCTGGTAATAGATCACGGTCCCGCACGTCCAGAGCCTGGAGAGACCCATGGTGATCTCCGTACTGGCCGTGTTGTCGGGGTCGCCCGAGGTGTCTTTCACGCTCACCACGAACTTGATGCTCCCCCTGCTGACCGCATCGATGAACCATGATCCGTCCATGGCGGAGAGCAGTGCGTCAAAGGTTGCCCCCGACTCAACGTCAATCGTCCCGGTTGAGAGATTGACGCTTACGCCATCGGCGATCTTGGCAATGAGCTGGCCGTCGGAGTTCGTTAGGAGCGCGTAGTCGGCGAGCGCCATGTCGGCGCCACCTTCGACGATACGGCACACGATGCCGTTGACATCCGTGTAGATGACGGTCCCATTGGGCAGGAGGTACTCGTTCATCTCGGTACCTTCGTTGTAGCCCACCCAGTAGCGCCTCAGATTTGTAAGATCAAGCGTGACGGGAGAGGTAAGGTACTCCACGCCCGTCTCGACGAACTCGAGCTCGCCGGGCATGGGCATCGTGATGATCGAGGAGTCCGCTGTGCGCGTGATGGTAATGGGCGGGTTGACGTAGATGTCGGTCACGCCCGACCCTTCGATTCCGCCCACCGTGGTGGCCACGTGATCGACAGCCGTCGAACCCTTGTAGACAATGACCGTATCGGTGATTCCGATGGTAATGTCACCAGCCGCGTGGATGCTCGTAACCGGGGCAGCGTCGTTTAGCCATGTGGAGTACACGTTGAAGCGAGTGGCGCTGCCGGCAACCCCGCCGACCGACGCCGCACCCATCACGTTGAGGATGTGCGCCCACACGGGGGCAACCGCGGCCGTGAGCGTCGTGGTGCTCAGGGTGTCACGCATCGAGAAGAGACCTCCGGCCCTCTCTGAATCCGTCCACAAGAAGGACACCGTGCCCTTCGGGTTGGCGATGAGACCCGCGACGACCACATTGCCCGCTCCCCTGCTCTCGATAGAAATGACGGGGATGATACCGGAGGACTTCGTGACGCCCTTTATGCGCCCGTTGATGCTCGGGTTGAGGTAGTTCACGTTCTCAGTCGTAATGGCGGCAAGCTGAACGTTCACGTCGGTACGGTTCACGATGGTTATGGAGGGCAGATAGTTCTGGTCATAGACGACATATCCCGCGCTCGGGTTACCCGAGATGGTGAGCTTGCCGGGAAGTGGATTGTAGATTGACGCAAAGACCAGCGTGCTGCCCTGCATGCTCCAGATGGACCGCTCGTTCTTAAGGCCAACCTGACGAACGGTGGGATTGGTCGAGCTTCCCGAGATGTCGATGACGATGCCGGCGGCGGCGTCACCAATGAAGAACACCACGCCAGACCCAATGGATACGTAGGCGGTGGAACTCGAGGGTGGCGTTTCGTACTTGTGGAGTGCGGAGACGAGCGAGGTGTGCGAGCCGTCTGCACGTGTCTTATAGATAATCGAGTTGCTTGCGTCCATCGAAACGTCTGCGCCATAGAGGGTCGCGTTCGAGACGGAGATGGTTGCTGTAAACGAGCTCCCACCCATGTCGGCGTTGGCGTCAGCGGCTCCTATGCCATGGATGATCGCCGTGGCATGAGAGTAGACGTTAGCCCCGCCGTTGTCATAGTCTTCGCCCGAATGGAGCGTGGTTCTTGTCGGGCTCAGCACCGCAAGCACATCGAGGTTGTCGTACCCGCGTAGGCTGGCGTTTTGGACGATCGTCTTGACGTTGACGATGGCCGAGAACACGGAGTGCGCATCCACGTTGCTGGCAAACGCCTTACCGCTGGAGTACATCCTGTCGACTGCCGCAAGGCTACCCACGAAGGCCTTGATGACAAGGTCATCAGCCGTAAGACAGGCCCTGTCGGCATCTGCCTGGGATGTCCCGCCGATAGTTACCAGCGAGTTGATGGTGAGACGAGTGTCAGAGCGGGTATCGGGCCTAGTGCCGATTCCCGAGGCAGAGATTCGGGCGATGTTGACAAAGCTTCTCATCGAGCTGTCCGCAAGGACGCTCACGGAGTTGAAGGTATCGATGATGGACGTCGCAGACTCTATGACGACCTCGGCGGTCGAGACGATCGTCGTGTAGGTGCGTGCCGTGCCGTAGGTCGCCATGCTCATCTTGCCTCTGACTATTGAGGTGGTCACGATGTCATCGTTCGCACCGGCAAGCGCCTTGATCATGATGTCGCCGAAGTCGGCGGCGAGCTTCGCGCCGCTCTTGACGATTACGGATACGACGCGGGTCAGGTAGTTGTACGCCTGAATCGCACCCTTAGAGACAAACCCACCCTTGGTGTCAACCACGGTCGTCGACTTCTGGGTGACGTCCGCCTCAGCAAGAACGGTGATGCCGTGTCTGGCGTTGAGGACCGCATTGTCATATATGACCGCATTGGTATCGATTTTGCTCGTTGCGTAGGCGTACGTGTTGTTGCAGTTAACGACAATCCCCATGATGCTCGACGTCGCGTTTGATGTGGCGGTGCTGGCGGTCTTCGCATGCACGGTGATGTCGTTTCCTGCGGTCACCCATGCGTTCTTGCCAACTTTGACCTCGGTATAGTAATAGCTGCTCGTGGAGAGCGTGGCCTTGACGATGCCGACGAACGCATACGACCTGCCGCTGATAATGTCAGCGCTCACCACTCCAGAGTTCAGGGCTTCGACGGTAACGTCCCTGGCGGCCGTGATCGTCGTGTCGTCGAAGATGTACGCGCGCACGTTCTGGTATTTCATCTCGCCTGAGGGTGTGACATAGCCGATCGAAGCCGTTGACTTCGAGACTGCATCTTCTGCGACAGTAAGAGATCCCGGAGAGTCACAGCATGCATAGGCCTTCGTTGATCCCATGGCACGCACGATGACATCGGAAACCTTTGCACAAAGCGTGGTAGCAGTGATGTATGCCTCAACATCATCGGCGGTACAGGCGTCTGCAGAGAGTCCACCTATGGCAATGAGGGCCACACTTGATGCCGTTTTCGTCGTTGCCTCGGCGTTTGAGAAGGTCTTCGCCTCGACATGGACGGAGTCCGCGGTAATTGAGGTCGCGTCTCGTCCAGAGCCGTCGATGTACGCCTTGTTCTTGCTCCGCGCAAGCGCAGTCGCAGAGTTGACCTTCACGTCGATGAGACCGATGGAATAGGCCGCGACATCCGTACCCGCCGAGGACCCCACCGTTGCAAGGGCGCTGATCGGCGCACCAGACGTACCCAGATAGGAGGTGACAGAGAGGGCGCCCATGACCACGAGAGAACCCGAGTGACTCACGAGGGCGCTCTGATCCATGCTCAGCGACGCCTCGATCTGGTTAACGGCGACGTTCAGGCCGCTCACGGTAACCTTGTGCGTACGCCCCGTCCCCGTGGAGGACCCCGTCCCGTTTGTAGTGACGGAAAGGTCTCCATAGACGGCGAGGTCACCAGAGCCGGAGAGGATGCTCGCAGCCGTTGACTGTGCATCGGCAGTGGCGACGTTCACGGACGTGCCTGCAATTCCCGCACTTACACCACCGGCGGGGCCAGTTGAGGCCTCCGCGATGGAGCTGTAGGTACTGCTGATGCTCGTGGTGCCAATGGAACTCTTTGACCCAATATCGAGAATTGCCTCGAACGTGCCGCTTGCAAAGGCCTTGGTGACAAGAACGGTCACGTTGACAAGCGATATTTCGGCTTTCGGAACGTAGGCGTCCGCATTTGCATAGCTCTTCGCATCAACAGTAACGGCAACGGCACCACAGGTCTTGTCGCTGTCGTAGGTGTTGAGGGAGATTCCCCTGGTGAAAGCCTTGACGATTGAACTCATATCGGCATGCGCCACGGAGGCCGTCGCCGTAAGCAGGGTGACCGCTGCGCCACCGTTGCTGCCGACGATCGCCTTGGAACCAGTCTGTACGTCGATGTTGAATTCGGAGCGGACCTCGAAGGAATACCCGTTGGTTCGAACGCTTGGCGCAGCGGATGTGTCAGAGGTGCCGGACACCTTCGCGATCTGCTCGACGCCAACTCGCGCAAGGGCGAGGTTGGCAGCGATGCTCGCACCTTCGACTTCGACTGCCGCACCCTTGACCGTGGCTTCGGCCGTGGCCTTGCCCACCGTCCTGACGCTCACGTTTCCATGGGCATCGAGTGTTCCAGGCCCGACGATCCCGGCATGGGCCCTCGTCCCCGCAGAAAGGGCGAGAGCGAGGTTGGCACGCGCGGCGATGCCGTTCACAGAGACTCCGCCCAGCGCAGGGTTGGCCTCGGCGGACACGTTTGCAACGTAGTCGGTTGAAATTGTGACAGCACCCGTCTTCGCGGTAACGCCCTCGGGAAGTGCCAGCTCGGATGCAAAGGTGGCCTGGCCATACGCGAACGTCATGACAAGTGCCACGCAGAACTTGGCTCCCACCGTAACGTTAGACGAATCGGCCCTGACGTTAGCGCTGCCGCGACTTTCGACCGTGACCGGTCGGAAGTCGGTTCCCGAGACGACGTTCAGCACACCCGCAGTGACCGTGGCCACGTTGCTGCTCCGCCCATAGGCAACAGCGATGTTTGCGGTGATGGCATACCCGCCATAGGAGCCCGCACCCGTGATGATGCTCGCATGCGATGCATTGTCCGAGCGCCTGGTATCATTCAGGGCAGAGCGAACCTCAAGGGAACGGGCCGTGAGAGCACCGGGCGAGACGGTCGCGCTCTGGTCACTTCTCAGGACGGAAACGGCCACGCTTCCCGAGAGGAGCAGACCGCTCGGAACGGTGGAAAGCGAGAGGCCGACTATGGTGGACTCAGCCGTTGCGACACCGTATGCCAGGACGTGCACGTCGCCCGTCTCGACAGTTCCCTCTCCGAAAATCTGGGCATGGTTCTGTGTGTGGTTATCGGCAATCGCGACGTTGAGACCAGCACTGTTCGCACCGACGTTCGCAGAAGCCGCCGTGGACGCGGCGCGTGACTCATTGACGTTCCCAGAGCGGCCAGCATACACGTAGACGTTCGCGGCGCTAAGTCTCACACCGGTCACGTCGACAAACGCACGCGTATCGGAATCGAGAATAGAGATGGCCGTGGAGAGACCGACGGCTACCGATCCGACCGTCGTGGCCACTATCGTGCTCGTCGCCCTGGAGGTCATGTCCGCATCGATGGTGACGTCTCCAGAGGCGATGATGGTCTTGCGAGAGATGCCCGCGTAGTTGACGGCCTTGTTGACCACGACGAGGACGTTCCCAGAAATCGCAACGCCCCCTGCGGAGACGGAGAGCACGGCGGTCGTGCCCGTGGCAGTCACATCGTTTTTGATGGCGAGGGAGTTGACCGCGAGGGCCTTGGAAGTACCCTCCGCCCCTGGTACGGCATCGAAGGTCCTCTCGCCGATACGTGGCGTGGAGCCGACGTAGGTGAGGATGGTGGGAGAAAGAATCGCAACCGCGGCGGAGATGCCCGCGGAGACGGAGCCGCCGGAGATCGAGATGAGGTTCGCATGAGCGGTCACGTATGCCGTCGATCCGAGCGAAAGCGAGCCGACGTTATCGAACTCGACCGCACTGCCCACGAACGTATCGACGCGCATGCGATCGATGGCGAGCGAGAGAGACCCGTTCACGGCGACCCCGCCGCCCGCGAGCACCGTGCCAAACGTGGTGGCATCGAAGGTCGTGTCGGTGAGAACCTTTACGGTACCAGGTACGTTGCTCACCTTGGCGACTCCGATGATGCCGGAGTAGACCGATCCATGAGAGACGACGACGGCAACGGAGGCGTTCACGCCCACGGCACCGCCCGAGAGGCCAAAGACCGCGGCGACGGCCAGCGGATAGTATGTCGTCGCTTCGACCTTAACGTTACGAGCACCGCTGACATCGCCCGCGATGAAGGCGTAGACGTTGCTGTCGAGCGTAAGGACGGCGATGGAGATCGAGACGCCTACGATGGCACCGGATCCGTTGGCGGAGATGACGCGAAGGCCACGGCTCCCGAAGATGTTGGAGACGTTGGTCGTATCGGAAGACGAGGTCTTCGAGGCTGACTCAAGCGCATCGTTACGCTCTATCTCATTGCCATCCGCTCCCTCATCAACGACTGCAGAGCCCGTCTTGGCTGTAACGGAGACGTCTCCCGTCGCGTTGAGAACGGAGCCGGCCTCGGTGTATGCCATGACGTTGGCATAGGTGATACCCACGGCGATACCAGGCGAGACTGCTGCGTAGGCGCCGCCGGAGACGGAGGCCGTGATGAGATCGAGCGTGAGAACGCTCTCGGCATGGACCGTGATGTTTCTCGCCGTTACCTTGGCACCGCTTGCGATGTAGGCGTTTACGGCGTCCTTCGCATCAAATGTCGGAATCGTGGAGCTCGTGCTGGTGGCACCGTTGCCACCCGAGAGAAGTCCGCTCACGTTACCGAGGTCGGCGTTGCCCGTGCCATCGGTCGTAGTGGTCTTACCGAGCGAGTTGCCATCGATGTCCCCATCGGAGTTTGTGGAACTCTTGGAGAAGTCGCCGCTCACATAGCCGGTCTGGTTGTCAAAGGAGCCGTCGGCACCGCCGACGCTCGTCTTCGAGGCCTTCGTTCCGTCACCCTCAAGATCGGCGTTGAGCGTACTTGCGCTGAAGCGCGTGCCCAGCCTCATGCCTGCAGAGGTATCGGTGCCGACGTTGTCGACAAGGGCGGCGCCCAGATCGCTCATAAACGAGGAGGGATTAAAGTACGTGACGGTTTCGGTCGAGTCCGTGCTCTTCTTCTGGCCGCGAATCGCGTCCGCGCTATCCTGATCGAGCTTGCCGCCCACGACCGAGACGAGCACCGAGACGCCCACGCTCGCGCCACCGGAGCCGGCAATCGTGGCCACGTAGGCCTGAACGTCACGCCTGCCGATGGCATCCACTAAGACGTCGCCCGAGCATACCACGACGGCGTTCTTGCCAAGATATGCCTCGACGGTGTTGTTGGAGATGCTGACGAACGCACCGACGCCCACGCCGGCCGTCCCAGAGACGGCGGCCGTGGCGACGACGCCCAGAAGCTTGTAGTCGTCCTGCGCATGAACAGTCAGCGAGACCGCGTTGATGGTTGTGCCTACACCAATGTAGGCACGGACGACAACCTTGGTGATGACGACGCCCACGGTGCCGGAGACGGAGGCGACGCCAGAACCCGTGACGCCTACGGCATCGGCATCGATGCGCTCAAAGGAGTCTGCGTTCACACTGACGGCCCCACCGGCGGTGACGACGGTACCATCAGCGATGGATGCGACGGTCGTCGTAGTGAAATAGGTAACGGCCACGACTCCCGTCACACTCGCCGTGCCAGAGACGCCGACGGCGGCGATGGCGTCGACGAGATGCGTGCTGTTGTAGGCGGTTACGCTGATGTTGCCCTTGGCGATGACGTTTCCGGCGAGACGGGCGCTAACCACGTTCTCAAAGTAGAGGACGACGGAGCCCACGCCAACCGCGGCCGTTCCTGCGGCAGAGACGCTCACCGCAAACACCCCTGTCGTGATCGCGTCTTTTGCACCCTCGGCGCCATCGGCCGTCGTCGTGGGGTCATCCGTAGTGGAGGCCCGTACGTCGATGTCGACCGCCCTGATGATGCCATCGGCACCGGCAACGACATCGCGCTCGTAGACGAGCGTGACGATCGTCGCTCCCACGCCAGCGGTACCGCTGGCGGCAAGCCCGCCACCTACGATGAAGATGCTGGAATCAGATGTCGCGGATACCAGTAAGTCACCCTCCGAGTCATTGTCGGAGTTCGCGTTGGTGCTGCCCCCGCCATATATCATCGCGTGAACCCGGTTGCTAAAGACTCCGGTGTTGATAACGCCGGTAACTGCCGCAGTAGAGCCGGCACCACCGGATACCGCCACGATGACGTAGTTCTCGTGCGCGTTGGCCGAGACCGCGATGCCCTTCTTCCTGCCGGTCTGGCCGGGGATGCTGATACCCTCGGCAGCGCCAGCGGCAATGAGGTCGGCGTTGTGGCCCGCGAGCGCGAGGATGTCGTTGTCGACGACCGTCGTGACGACCGTTGCTCCGACGGCGGCCGTGCTCGAAGCCGAGATGGCCCCTGCCACGACGTACATGTCGGTGTCGTAATAGGCAAGGATGCCGATGGAGCCCTTGGGGGCAATGAGTTCTGTGCCCGTGGCGTCAAGGTAGTCATTGCCACTCGCATCGGTCTCGAACGTGCCGACGAGGGCACGCACGCGGTTGGTGGATACGATGACGGGTATGGTCCCGGAGACGGCTGCGGTAGAGCCAGCGGCGCCTCCGACGCTCACGATGACGGAGAAGTCCTTCGCGTTTGCCTGGACCACGACGTTACCGTCGGAGGAGATCAGGGTCGAGCCCCTTCCCACCTGCGCGAGGACATCGCGACTGAACACGAAGACGTTGACCGCGGCGCCCACGGCGACGGAGCTCGACGCGCCTCCGGAGACCGTGGCGGAGACCATGAAGGTCTCGGACTCGGCGCGCACAATGATGTCATCCCTAGCCGAGAGCAGGGAGCCCTCCCCCACCAGGGCCTCCGTATCGGAGCGGGTGATAACGGCGTTGATGACGGCTGCGACAGCCGTGCTCTGAGTCTGGGAGAGACTTGCGAGAATGCCGACGAGGAACTCGGAGGAAACCGAGCCCACCGTGATGGAGCCGGCAGAAGAAGCGACCTTCGCGGTGTCGCCAATGCGAGAACGAGTGATCGTCCCGTTGACGAGCACCTGAAGCGTACCGGCGACAGCGATGGAGCTGGACTTCGCGACCGAGAGCGTGACAGGAAGGAGTTTTGCGTTGTTATGCGAGGCGACGATGACGCCACCGTCGCCTCTGACGTCGACGGAATCGCCGATCTCCGCCACGAGGGCGTTGTCCATCACTATGACGGCGACGGTACCGCCTACGGAGACTGTGCCCGAGCCGGAGAACGCGGGCGCGACCACGATTACGAGAACGTCGCTCGTGCCAGTGGACTCGACGTCAACCGTACCAGCAGCGGCAACCCTAGTGGATGCCACACCTGTTCCGGACGACCCGATGGCGGCATGGGCGCTATCGTTGTCAACGTAGGAGGCCGTACCAGCCCCAACTCCGACACTCGCATTGGAGACGGAGAGCGCACCCGCAATGATGCGCGTGTTTGTTCCGATGGTCGCATCGAGCTTCATGTCGCCCGCGAGCGTAATGAAGCAGCCGTCGCCGATGAGAGCCCGGACGTCGTTGTATCCGAATACCATGGCGATGCTACCCGCCACGGACACCGTGGATCCGGCGCTCGTATCGATGCTACCCGCGATGGCCTCGGCATAGTAGTTGGTCGACGAGAGGAAGTTCAGGAGATCGACAGCCGAGAGGATCTTATCGGTGTCCACGTCGATGTGAATCTCATAGGTGGTCTTGCCGTCCTTTGTCACCGGCGTGATGGTCACGAGGGACCGGTCCTTGGCATCGGTGATGCTCTCGTTGGTCTTGTTCGCAGCCTTGGTGGTGGGGTTGATGGTATAGAGTGCAGACCAGTCGAGGGCCGTCCCGTAGTCGCTCATCGTGACCATGGCCTTCTCGGCGGCAATGCCAAGGCTCTTTGCCGTGATGGTGACACCGTCACCCACGAGGGCGTAGACCTTGTCATGTCCATAGATGAGGGCGAAGGAGGCGCCGACGCCCACGGTCGATCCGCTCGATGCCGAGACGGCACCGGCACGGACGGCGAGCTTGGACTTGTCATAAGCCTTCACGGACACGTCACCCGCAGTGATAATGGATCCTTCAGTGACCTGAGCCTCGGTCATGCTTCTTGAGACGAGTACCGCGACGGCCCCTGCGACGGTGACGGTGCTGCCCTGACCACTAACTGCGCCAGCGATCGCCTGCGCGCCGAGACGCCCCGCGTAGACTCCGTCCATGTTCTGCGTGAACGTGGCTTCCACGTTCACGCGTCCGCCGCTCTCCACCGTTGATAGGTCAGAGCCAGTCAAGTCGACCGTATAGACCTTGCCTGAGAGTACGGCCGCACTCTCGTTGCCGTTCACGCCCACCGCAACGGCAGCGCCGATGGCGTTTCCTTTGGTCCGGGTCATTGCGGCACCTGTCGCCACCGTGCGATAGTTCGCCTGGTTGACGGTGAGGATGTCTACCGCGCTGGCACAGAGTGTGCCGGTAAGCGTCGAATGGACCTTGTGCTTGGTGATGTTGGCTGCGATCGCTGCGGCCACGAGCACCTTCGAGCCGGGTTCCGAGGCACCTTCGGAAACGGCCGTCTTGGTGGTGTTCTCCTTGACGGCATCGGTTCCCTCCTTGGTGCTGTCGGTCCTATCCGTCTTGACGTCCTGGGAGTTCAGGACGTTGGTCGAGAGCGACGCCCGGTTGCTCGGGTCGGTGGTGCTCCCACCCGATGTGTCTTCGGAGTTCTCGTTGTCCTTGAGGGTTTCGTTGACCTTGTCGGCGGTTTTGTTGTCGGAATTGCTCGTCGTATCCTTGCTCTCGAGCTTAACCTCACCACTGGCCACCTTGTTTGCCCAGGCATCAATCGTATCCGTGGCACCGGCGAACTTGGAGAAGTATCGCTGCATATCAGCGCCCATTGCCGTTGCGACACCTATCGAGTCGTCCTCGTTGTACTCCTTGCCCTCCAGGAGGATGGCCCCGGCGAGCACGCCCTCGCCCGCAAAAGTGGCGGATGTGTTGGAGATAACGACGTTGACCGCCACGGCCGCACCGACGGCCGTGCTGTTGCCGACGGCGAAGCCAGAGGCGTTGGCCAGGGAGGTTCCCTTTGCGTAGGCGTAGATGAGCGTGTTGTACTTTGTCGTATCGTCCTCGAGGCCGCCGAGCGTATCGAAGGCCGTTGTGCCATCCGACTGGATGACACCCGTGGTCTTGAGCGTGCTGCCCTTCGAGAAGGTCGCCTCCGTGGAGACGTTCATGACGTTGACGGCAGCGGAGGCGTCGACCGAGATGTCCTTGGCCGAGGTGCTGCTGTCCTCGAGAGGATCGGTGCCCGCCACGCTGTAGATTTCGCTTGCGTTCGAGCTCTTGGAGTGAAGGTCGAGCGTGCCCGTCGTGATGGAACGATTTGCGCCGATGAGAGCCTCGCTCGTGATGCCCACGTAGTCAAACGCGAAGGCTGCACCGACGCCGACGGTCTTACCAGAGTCGGCGGACGAGTTCGCGCCCGTCCCAGAGCCGGTACCAGAGCCCGTGCCGGAGCCCTCCTTGACCGTGTTCGTCGTGGTGGTCCCCGAGTCAGCCTTGCCCTCGGCGTCCTTGTTCTTGTCAGGCTTGCCGTCGGTCATGGCGGCGGTAGCGACGGTATCAAGCGTGTTGACCGTCTCGGAGCCTAT
>Ga0268356_11034_pt1 | contig 21332 bp, 18 predicted proteins | sample BioMet10_FD_194415 | JGI IMG/M metagenome (GOLD analysis project Ga0268356, IMG submission 194415) | Sewage microbial communities from Oakland, California, United States - Biofuel 10 (PacBio Assembly) | ecosystem: Engineered > Wastewater > Sewage > Unclassified | place: USA: California | collected...
AAAGAGCATAGTCATAAGAGTGATTCCTATTGACCACAATGAATGACTGTGCTTTCATTATGATGAGGAGTCCCAAGTGAGAAATAAAAAAAGGGCCATCAACTCCACCGTCGAAAGTCAGTTGATAGCCGCTTGGTTTAAGCAAGAAAATGATAACTATATTTGATGAAAGAATCAATATTGAAAATCATAAATACATCAATATTCAGGAAATCTATTACCAGATCATAGGGATGTTGCCAGCATTGTGCACGGTGCACTGTCCAACATGTGGCGCCATAGGATGCCTGATCTTCTGGGGATTCTATATGCGCAGCTGCTATGACGAGGATGGCGATAAGGAAAAGCTTTATATACAGCGCGTTATGTGCAAACTGTGCCTTCATACCCATGCACTGCTGCCTTCTTATTTGTTCCGTATCGGAGCTATCTGCTGAAGGTTTATTGCCAGATCCTCAGGAGGGAGAATGATCTGGCAATGCTGGATGTCTATTTGAATCTTACGGAGGCAGACCTGGCAAGGATCCGGCATCAGGGGCGTGGACCGGTCGCAAGACTGACGGCAATAAGACATTTGATTGAGGAACAGATCTATCATTTCCTGCGGGATTTCATCGAGTATGAACATATCCAGTTCATGCAGGTACGGAAGCACTGCAGGAAATATAAAGCATATGAACAGCACTATCGATGCTGGGAGAACATGATCATCGCAGCCAACAACACAGGATGATATAGGAAACTGCTCCAGAGGACATATTGTGAAGATGACAGGAGGTCTATACACAATATGGACAAGAGACAGCCAATAAGATGGCAATGTTCCGCTATGGGATCATTGCGCCTTACATCAGTGACAGCCAGCACACATATCCTACCGCAGAGGCATTTTTCAGAGCGGCCTCAAAGAAGACATACCGTGATCCGTTTGGAAAAGAACGTCAGCCGGACAGCTCGACAATGCGGCGCTGGTACATGGCCTATATGGAAAATGGCTATGAAGGCCTGAAGCCGCACCGCCGCACTGATCTTGGAAAACCGCGGAAACTGGATACTGATCTTCAGGAGAAGATCCGGTTCGTAAAGCAGACATATCCGCGCATCCCAGCCACAGTGATATATCAGAAGCTGCTTTCCGATGGGACGGTGACGCCAAAGGATGTATCGCTCTCATCGGTCACGAGATACGCGAAGCAGATCGGAACGGAATGCCAGATGACGAGCAACAAGGAGATGCGGCGGTACATGCTGGAGCACATCAATGAAGTGTGGGGCGGTGATACATGTTATGGGCCATATCTGAAAGATGAGAAAGGCATCAGGCACAGGGCATATCTCATCGGGCTGATCGACAACGCATCGAGGATGATCACGGGAATGGACATCTTCTTCAATGACAATTCTGTCAATCTGATGAAAGTAATGAGGGCAGCGGTATCAAAATATGGAAAGCCGGCCAGATGGTGCTTTGACAATGGCAAGACATATCGGAACCAGCAGATCGAGATGCTTACGGCAAGGATCGGAACAACAATACAGTACAGTGCGCCATATACGCCAACAGATAAAGCATTTATGGAACGTTTCTGGCGCACGCTCCGAGATCACTGGATGTCAGGATTGGACATGCGTGAATACCACGATATGGATGAACTGAGGCAGTCATTGTTCAGATGCATCAATGAGTACAATCATACAGCCCACAGCTCCCTGGATGGGCAGACACCGGACCAGCGGTTCTTCAGTGAGAGCGAAAAGATCATCCGGCTTTCAGATAAAAAGATCGATGACTCCTTTATGTTCGAAGTAGAGCGCCGGGTATCAATTGACAATGTCATTGTGATCGACCAGGTGGAATATGAAGTGCCTTACAGATACAGCAAAATGAGGATCCGGCTGCGATATGCCCCAGATCTTTCAAGGATCTATATCATCGAGGACAATGATTCACTGACAGAGATCAAGCTGCTGGATAAGCACGCCAATGCCAAAGCCAAACGGAAAACGATCCTCCTCACGCAGGAAAGCAGTGGAGCCGAATGAACTAGGCAAGATATGGAATGGAGTTCAATCCATTCATCCATAATGCGAAGAAGCAGACCGTGATCGAGACAGCACAGTATAAAGAAGTACAGTACCGTCTGAACTATCTCAAAGAGATGAAAGGATTTGGAGTGCTCACAGGCGGAGCCGGCACCGGCAAGACAACAAGCATCCGCAACTGGCAGATGACACTGGATCCATCCCAGTACAAGGTGATCTATATCTCGTTGACAACAGTCACAGCAATCGAGTTCTATCGCGAGATGTCCCTGCAGCTGGGCATGGAATCGCGATATAAGAAGATCGAGAACTATCACCAGATCCAGGAAGCGGTGAACAGGCTGGTCCTGGAAAAGAATATCACGCCGGTCATACTCCTGGATGAAGCAGACCACCTCTCTTCATCTATCCTCTGCGATATCAAGGTCCTCTTCAGTTTTGAAATGGACTCAAAGGACCGTGCAATCGTAGTGATGACAGGCCTTCCTATCTTCAACAATACGCTGCGTCTGAATGCGAACGAACCATTGAGGCAGCGCATCATCATGAACTACAATATGGCACCGCTGAGCGAAGAGGACGGACTGCAGTACATCCATGGAAAGCTGGATGCCTGCGGCTGCCATCAGCCGTCTTCCTTCCAGAAGCAGAACGGGCGATCCTGAACGCATCCGGGAATGCGCTCAGGGAGGTCAATAAGATCTGTGACTGCTGCCTCCTGCTCGGCGACGCAAGGAAAGCAGAGACGATCAATGCGGAACTGGCAAAGGATGCCATCAATGATGCGGCACTGTCATGAAGATAGATGTGCCTCATGCAGGAATGCCATAGAGCACATGGCAGAGGCACTGATGTCAGAGGGATACAGTTCAGAGGAGATCAAGATGATACAGGAGAACGGCTGTGTACAGCTCAGATTATCTCTAGAAGAGGACGGACATGTCAGAATACAGAAAAGCATTTGAATACCTGATGATGGCCTGTGCGCTGGTCAAAAGATGAGGATGATGATTTCATTGACCGGCTGATCGAGCTGAGGATGCCGAAGACAGCTTGAACAATATAAACATAATATGATGAAGTCTTGGAACGTGCAGAAGAGGAACATCAGGAATTGATAGAGATCAGAAAGTTCCTGACTGAGCAAGGCATCACAATGTCAGTGCACAAAAAAGAAGATATGCCTTTCTAAAGCCCAGTACAGTCTGGGCTTTCTTTGATATAGAACGTCTTCAATTTAATGATTCTCTCAATATCAAATTAGTCAGTACACGTACAATCAATGAAAAATACATCTTCATTTATGGCTCTTCATCAACACTTGTGGGTAACAGAAATGATGAATGAGCAGTAAATATCTATATCTGCACTTGATTTATACCTATTAAAAATGGGCATGGGATTTTATACTTATTCTTGCGAGTAATAAGGAGTAAAACCATGCCCAACAAAACTTTAATCAAGCAGCTCCTCCGCGTCAAGAACATTGTGATAGATTCTTATAAATATTGCGCGGAAGATGATAGATTCACCATCTCTGTGCATCCTACAAAGGGACAGCAGTGCCTGTGTCCAGTATGCCAGAAGAAATGCTCATACTACGATTCTCTAGAGACCCGCAAGTGGAGATCTCTGGACATGGGATATACAAAGGTATTCCTTGAAGCACCGGTGCACAGGATCGAATGCCCTGTCCATGGAGTACTCACGGAATATGTCCCCTGGGCACGGCATCATTCATCCTTCACAAGGGACTTTGAGAACACTGCTGCATGGATGGCGCTGTATCTTCCCAAGACTGCGGTATCCACGTACATGCGGATCGCATGGAACACCATCGGGCCTATCATCTCCAGATACAGGAAGGATGCGGACCCATGTCCAGAGCACCGTTTCAATGGTCTGAAGCACATCGGCATCGATGAGACGAGCTATAAGAAAGGCCACAAGTACATCACCGTCATCGTTGACCATGACACCAACAGCGTCATATGGGTACATGAGAGACATGGCAAGGAAGTGCTGCGGGGATTCTTTGAACAGCTCAGTGAAGAACAGCGTGCATCGATCGAATGCGTCACAGCTGACGGTGCCAGATGGATCAGCGAGACGATGGAGGAATATATCCCCAGTGCACATCGGTGCCTGGACAGCTATCACATGGTGGAATGGGCACAGGCAGCGATAGATGAAGTACGGACAGAGGCATGGCAGCGTGCACGTGCAAACAATCATGAGCCGAAGAAGGGCCGTGGAAGGCCAAAGAAAGGCGAAGAGAAAGACAGGACAGCAGACCAGATCAAGAACACAAAGTTCACTCTTGGGAAGGCTCCTGAGAACCTTACGGCGAGGCAGAAGGCAAAATTGGAATTCATTGCCAAGACAGACAGGAAACTATATAAGGCCTACCAGCTGAAGGAGTATCTGCGGACACTGATCCACCTTCCCCTGGAAGAGCTCGAAGGATCATTGAAGGACTGGCTGTGGAAGGCATCGCATTCACAGATCAAGCCGATTTATGAACTGCAGAAGAAGATCAGGAGACATTATGAGGCGATCATCAATACTGCCAGGTATCATCTTTCCAATGCACGCATAGAGGCAACGAACAACAAGATCAAGCTGACTGTACGATTGGCATACGGTTTCAGAAACATAGACAACTTACTTGATATGGTCATGTTGAGATGTTCAGATATCTCTGTCCTGCTGCCATATCAAAGACTCATTCCTGCCCACACTTCCTGATGAAGCCTCTCATTTATTTTGATAAATCGCATTTCAAAGAATCTGCTGTTCAACAACGATCGGACGTAAACCTTTTCTCAGGACTTCAGGGTCAGATAAAAAGTCATCCCAGTTCTCTCTGAAGATCTGCTGGAGGGATGGCTTCTTAGGATCATAAATGTGCTCAAGCCGTGTATAAGCTCGCGAAGCAATGTTATATAGTGGACGTGCCCAGCTCTCACATATCATATACTGTAAATATATCGTAATGGGATCTGTTTCTGAAGCTTCTAAAATGGCAGGCTGTGTATTTTCAGCCTGTCACTTTTTTAGTGCACTTTCTGCCAAAAGCAATGGAAAAAGTTGACCTGTTCATTCCGGGAAAAGTGTCTATGATAACAGTAGAAAGAGAAAAAAATGGATCATAGCAATCAAATACTGCAGTGTCTAGAAAAGACAGATGCAGTCAGTGTCGAAAAATTAGCAGAGAGGCTTCACATTTCGGAACGCAGCATACGGAATGCTGTTTTACTGCTGCGAAAAGATGCATCCAGGAATGGTTTTGCAATCCATACGATACGCAGCAAAGGCTATTGCCTGCATATCAATGATGTCAATGCATACCGGAAGTACCGCAAAACATTGCAGACCATAGATTTTGCGGATAAGAGCGAAAGGATCAACAAGATCATGGAGCTCATCTTCATGCGGCATGACGGCTACATTACGATCGATGAGATCAGCAGTGTCCTCGGCGTCAGCCGCAGGACCATCCTAAATGATCTGAAGGATGTCCGGAAAGAATTGATCCCGTATTCGCTTGCCATCACCTCTAAGAGCCACTATGGCATCAAGGTGAGTGGCGATGAGATCAAGATCCGTACCGCTATCTCGGATCTGCTGAACAAGAACAGCGGAAAAGATGGCAATACCATAGAATATTTCGAATTTGCTGAAAGGATCGACAAGAAACAGCTCAAGAAAAAATACGAAGAAATCATCCAAAAACATAAGCTCTCCATTAATGACAGCTCTATCAATGCGGTTGCCCTGCATACCATTATCATGATCTACCGGATCAAACAGAACAACACGATCCAGGAAGTCCATATCAATCACCAGATGATCAATAAAGAATACTTCAAGGTTGCAACCGAAATGATGGCCTACATTCAGGAACAGTATGCCGTTACTGTACAGCAGCAGGAAATCGAACTGATGGCTTCCCAGCTGTTCGGCAAATGTGAGTATATCGATCCGAAGATGGGTGAGAACAACGAATTAAAAGAATCCATTGTCACGACCTTAAAGGCAATGGACAGTGAATATGCGACGGACTTTGCCAAGGACAATCTTCTGATTGAAGGTCTGCTCCTTCATATATATCCACTCAGACTCAGAGCTGCTTCCGGACTGGAGCTGAATAACTCCTTGGTCAATTCGGTATCCGCCCAGTATATGAATGCTTTCATCATGTCCATGCGGTTCATCGAAAAAAACCGTATCTTGAATCAATACAGTTTTTCACGGGATGAGATTGGCTATATTGCCTTCCACTTTGCGACGCATGAAGAGAGGAATATGCAGCTGACGCTGGAAAGCGTCCGAAAGATTGCTTTGATCATCGACTCGGTACGCAGTGATGTCAGTTTGCTGAAACTTAAGATCAAACAGGTATTCCCAAATGCCGAGATCAAAGTTGCGGAGAGCAGCACGATCACGCCAGACAGTCTGGCCGAAGCTGATCTTGCCTTGACAACGATCCAAAAAACAAACGGCATCCTGAAGACAGCCATCTATATTCCATCGGTCGTGGATGAACATGTCCAATGGAATCTCCGCAATCAGGCCATCTACTATATGAAGACCAAGACGGAAACGATGCCGGAACTGACCGGACTGTTCAATGAAGATCTGTTCTTCATTGAAGAAAAGAAAATGCCGTACCAGCAGATCCTGAAAAAATACAGTACCCGGATCTATCAACTCGGCTATGCTACAAAAGAGTATCCGGATTCGGTACTGGAAAGAGAGAACAAGTTCTCTACTGTATATGACAACGGTATTGCAGCACCGCATGGCTTGCGGGAAACATCCTTAAAAGACTGTATCGCTGTGATCTTGCTGAAAAAGCCGATTGAAGATCAGGGAAAGAGATGCCAGTGCATCTTCATGATCAATGTCAGTGAAAAGCATTTATTCATTTATCAGGAAATCGGTGATTTCCTCATCAAACTGATCACCAATGATCAGATATCCAAGGAAGTAAGCAGATCAAGAACATTCGAGGAGTTCAAATTATATGCCAAACAAACCATGTGATAAGGAAAATGAAGAGGGAATGACGGAAATGCAGATCATCCTGCATGCTGGAGATGCCCGTTCCAAATGCCTGATGGCTCTGCAGAAGATCAATGAAGAAAAGATCGATGAAGCCAAGACACTGATCAGTCAAGCAAATGTGGAGATTAATCTGGCTCATAAAGTACAGACAGAAATGATCCAGGATGAAGCAAACGGAAATAAAAAGGAAGTCAGTCTTCTCATGGTCCATGCGCAGGATCATCTGATGACAGCAATTGCAATCCGAGATATGGTGATCACCTTTATTGCATATGCTTCCATGATGGAACAAAAAATTAAGAATTTAGAGGAAAGGAAATGATGGAATGTATAAAATAACACTCGCTTGTGCCGGTGGTTTCTCTACCAGCATGATGGCCTCCCGCATGAAGGAAGCAGCCAAAGCCCAGGGCATTGACGTAGATATCAATGCTGTTGCGGAAGAAGACATTGAACTATATTCCGATTCCGATATTTTACTGCTGGGACCGCAGCTTGGTTACCGTCAGCAGGAATTACAAAAAGATTTTTCGATGCCGGTATTAGTCATTAATTTTCAGGATTATGGATCTATGAATGGCAAGAATGTTTTGAATGATGCAATTTCGAAAATAAAAGGGGATAAATAAAATATGGATCAGACCATAGAAAAAAAGACTTTGAAAGATAAGTTCTTTGTATGGGCAACGAAGTTTGCCAACAACCGTACTATACATATTATCGCAAATGGCTTCTCCAGATTACTGCCGATCACCATGATCGGTACACTCGTTTCTTTGATTACAATTGTTGATAACTATACCAATCTGTTAAAGAATGCCAACCTTCTTCAGTATGTCACATTAGGGGATACCATGACCAATGGTATTATCTCGATCTTCTTAGTCGCTGCCATGGCTTATGAAATGGCCAAGGGCATTAAGAAGAGCCCGATTGCGGCCATTCTGATCTCACTTGTATGCTTCTTCATTCTGACTCCTATGACAAGCTTCACCGTCAAGGATTCTACCGTCTCTGCCTTTACAACAACGTATCTTGGTTCTAAGGGCATGTTTGTCGGCATGGTCACTGCCCTTCTGGCAACAAAACTGTTTGCCGTATTCATGGACAAGGGCATCAAGATCAAGATGCCGGCAGAAGTACCATCGGCTATCAGTGAGTCTATTGCATCCGTCTTTGCTTTTGCTTCCGTTGCCTTCATCTTTATTATCATCAACGGTATCTTCGCTTCTACTTCCTTCGGCAGTGCCCATGGCTTCGTCTATGCCATCCTGCAAAAGCCTCTAGAAGGTGCCTCCGATTCTATCTGGACAATGCTGATCATTGCCTGCTTAGGAGAACTGCTCTGGTTCTTCGGCATCCATGGAAGCAATGCCACAAGTGCAATCACCAATACGCTGTATCTGCCGTTATCCATTGCCAATGCACAGGCTTTGGCTGTAGGCACTTCCTTACCGTATATCCTCAATTCCTACTTCCTGGTCATCTGGAAGTGCCCGACAAGACACTTTATTATGGCAGCGCTGCTGTTATGGGCATGCAAGTCCAAACAGCTGAAAGCCATTGGCAAGTTGCTATTGTCCCAGGTTTCTTCGGTATCTCTGAACCGATGAAGTATGGTATTCCAATGGTCTTCAACCCAATCCTGCTGATCCCGATGGTCATTACACCGATGATCAGTCTGGTCATTGCGTATGTAGCTACCGTAATTGGTTTCCTGCCGCGTGTCGGTCTGAATCTGCCTTGGTACATTCCATTCCCAATCAATGGCATCATGGCTGGCGGCTGGGCTGGCTTAGTTGTTGAGATCATTCAGTGTGCGGTTGTTGTAGCTATCTACTTCCCATTTGTAAAGCTGCTCGATAAGCAGAAGTGCGCTGAAGAAGCAGAAAAAGAAAAGCAAGCTGCAGAAAGCTTAGATAAGTAATGGTTTCAAGTAACTTCATGCAATAGAAAGCTGGTGCTGCAATCAACAGACCAGCTTTCTCCTTCTATATCCCATGTATGGTATGGGACAGAGCCAGATCTGGATATCCACAATAAAACAGAACTGGACAAAGGAGAAGGAGATGTGATCCTTTTACCGGTATCCAGCAAGCAGCGCTATACTACGTGTATGAAAACAATGGGAAAAGATATCTTTGCGCCGAGCGTACCATACCTCTGCATGGTACATTCAAACCTCCGCGATCTTGGCGGCTATCCTGCCAAGGATGGCAGGACCGTCAAATGGGGACGCTTCTTCCGCTCGGATGCCTTGAACAACATTGACGAAGACGGCATGCAGATGCTGCAGGCAATGGGCATCCGTTCTATCGTAGATTTCCGGAATATCGGCGAACGTACCAAAGCACCGGATATCCTGAGCCCGGATTGGAAATATACCAGTCTCGATCCGCATGCGGATACCGCAGCTCTTGCCAGTGCCGGTGTCCATGATGATAAGACCAAGATCCATCATTTATTACAGATTGCTTCCACGGAAGAGGGCCGTAAGACCCTGGACAACAAGAAGACCGAAATGATCGAGCAGTATAAAGAATTTGTGAGCGGGGAAGAATCCCGGAAAGTCTATCAGCAGTTCATCCGGATCTGTCTGGATGAAGACAATGTACCGCTTATCTATCACTGCCGCGGCGGGAAGGACCGCACGGGATTTGCGACGCTTCTGATTCTTTCCATGCTCGGTGTCTCAAAAGAAGTCATCAACCAGGACTATATGCTGACCAAAGAGAATATGGCCGCAAGAAATGAACGCCGTATGAACGAGTATCGGAAATATACCGCTGACCCGTTTGTCCTGGATTATCTCCATGGACTGATGATGACAAAGGAAGAATACATTGCTTCTGCATGGAAGGAAATCGACCAGAAGTATCATGGCATCGATGCCTACCTGCAGCAGGAACTGGGCCTCAGTCAAAGTGCTCTGGCTTCTTTCCTGGATAAGAATCTGTATTGAGTCATTAACAAATAGATATGACCGGATATACCTCTGGCAAAGGCTGTCCGGTCTTTTTTTTCCATTGACATAAAAAGTGATATACGCTGGTATCGTATATCACAAATGGGGAATTGAGGCTTCATCAGGAAGTGTGGGCAGGAATGAGTCTTTGATATGGCAGCAGGACAGAGATATCTGAACATCTCAACATGACCATATCAAGCAGGTTGTCTATGTTCCTGAAACCGTATGCCAATCGTACCGTCAGCTTGATCTTGTTGTTCGTTGCCTCTATGCGTGCATTGGAAAGATGATACCTGGTAGTATTGATGATCGCCTCATAATGTCTCCTGATCTTCTTCTGCAGTTCATAAATCGGCTTGATCTGTGAATGCGATGCCTTCCACAGCCAGTCCTTCAATGATCCTTCGAGCTCTTCCAGGGGAAGATGGATCAGTGTCCGCAGATACTCCTTCAGCTGGTATGCTTTATAAAGTTTTTTATCTGTCTTGGCAATGAATTCCAATTGTGCCTTCTGCCTCGCCATAAGGTTCTCAGGAGCCTTCCAAGGGTGAACTTTGTGTTCTTGATCTGGTCTGCTGTCCTGTCTTTCTCTTCGCCTTTCTTTGGCCTTCCACGGCCCTTCTTCGGCTCATGATTGTTTGCACGTGCACGCTGCCATGCCTCTGTCCGTACTTCATCTATCGCTGCCTGTGACCATTCCACCATGTGATAGCTGTCAAGGCACCGATGTGCACTGGGGATATATTCCTCCATCGTCTCGCTGATCCATCTGGCATGGTCAGCTGTGACGCATTCGATCGATGCACGCTGTTCTTCACTGAGCTGTTCAGAGAATCCCCGCAGCACTTCCTTGCCATGTCTCTCATGTACCCATATGACGCTGCTGGTGTCATGGTCAACGATGACGGTGATGTACTTGTGGCCTTTCTTATAGCTCGTCTCATCGATGCCGATGTGCTTCAGACCATTGAAACGGTGCTCTGGACATGGGTCCGCATTCTTCCTGTATCTGGAGATGATAGGTCCGATGGTGTTCCATGCGATCCGCATGTAGGAAGACACTGCGGTCTTGGGAAGATACAGCGCCATCCATGCAGCAGTGTTCTCAAAGTCCCTTGTGAAGGATGAATGATGCCGTGCCCAGGGGACATATTCCGTGAGTACTCCATGGACAGGGCATTCGATCCTGTGCACCGGTGCTTCAAGGAATACCTTTGTATATCCCATGTCCAGAGATCTCCACTTGCGGGTCTCTAGAGAATCGTAGTATGAGCATTTCTTCTGGCATACTGGACACAGGCACTGCTGTCCCTTTGTAGGATGCACAGAGATGGTGAATCTATCATCTTCCGCGCAATATTTATAAGAATCTATCACAATGTTCTTGACGCGGAGGAGCTGCTTGATTAAAGTTTTGTTGGGCATGGTTTTACTCCTTATTTCTTCGCAAAAATAAGTATAAAATCCCATGCCCATTTTTAATAGGTATAAATCAAGTGCAGATATAGATATTTACTGCTCATTCATCATTTCTGTTACCCACAAGTGTTGATGAAGAGCCAAAAAGATAATATTAAATAACGAGTCGGCCGACGAGCTTCACCCAAGGCACGCAAAATGTTTATGCATATTTGAAAAATAAAATAAGGTGTAAATCCGAGTGAGTATATTTTTAATAAGGTATTTGAATCGGATAGAACATCCGTAGGGACATGAAGAATGCTTAATATTTGATAACCAAAAGAAAAATAATTAGAGAACATATCACGCCGAAGATAACGGATAAAAGCAATGACATTGATGTACTACACTGAACACGTTCTTGATTTCTTTGCCCAGAAAAGAAAGCTGTGACAAACATACTACCAAATACAATTCCGCCAGACAAACCAGTAAATATGCCAATCATCATGCTTGCAGAACCCGCCGACAATTGCAAGAGCAGAACTTTTTGCAAATTGACCAACGACAATCGCATCAGCCATTTGATAAAGTTGTTGGAAAATTCGCCAGATTAATATGGGATACATTAATAGTAACAAATTTTCAGTGACATTGCCGTGGAGTATATCCTGCCTATATTTAAATTTCATATACCTATTATACTGATGCATGTAATTAGTTCGTTGCATTATTTGTTGCGTTAAAAGGGAAAAGATTGCATTGAAAACGCTTAGAAGGTATCTAGAATGTAAATTATCGAGAATGTAGTTAGCGAGGAAAATTTATAATCAAATATTTAATTGCAAGCCATGGAAAATATTCGGAAGGAACTGTTAGTTTTTTGAACATCATGTTGGGTCAAAATGAAAATATATATACCCTAAGCGCGTTTCTAGATGATCGAAGCATACAAGATCTTGTGCTTTCAAAATTAGAAGAAATTGGATCGTTCGATCAATTGATTGTGTTTTGCGACATTCATGGTGGAAGTGTTGCCCAAGAAGTATATCGACAATTATCAGAAGACCAACGAAACATACAAATAATCGCTGGCTATAATCTAGCTCTTGTCTTGGATGTGATATTAAAGCAAGGAATCATAGGGGAAGAAGAAATCAGGGAATCAATTGAGGGTGCCAAAAGCGCAATGGTATATCTCAATGATATAGAACAAGTTCATGACGATGAATTGTTCTAAGAAAGGAGGAAAGTATGATTAAACTTTTGCGTATTGATGAACGGTTAATTCATGGACAGGTAGCGAATCAATGGGCTAGACAACTTGCGGTCAATGCAATTGTAGTAGCAAATGATGTTGCGGCACAAAATGAGGTCGTGAAAATGTCATTGCACATGGCTGCACCGGATGGAATTAAAAGTGGTTGTCAAGACTGTAAAGAATGCAATCAAACAGTTAAATGATCCACGTGCAGATTCGCTATCTATCTTTGTTGTCGTTAATTGTCCTGAGGATGCATATGAAATCATCAAAAATGTTCCGAGTGTTCCCTATTTAAATGTAGGAAACTTTGGCAGAGTAAATAAAGACAAAATGAATCGTAAAACATATGCAGATTCACTGTATGCAAATGAACAAGAGATTGAAACATTCCACAAAATTATTGAAACAGGTATTGATTGTGAAGTACGCATGCTCACAAGCGATAAAAAAGTATCATTAGCATCAGTCATAAAAAAATAAAAAAAACGAACCATTAAAGCAAAGTGTTGGTGAAAAAAGCTCATTCACCCGCATCTTTGCTTGTTTTCTTATATTCAAACATCATCTTTAAGAGCTTCATTGTTACTTTATACAAGTCATTTTCTTCGTTATTCTCGTTATCTATGAAAATGAACAGATTGATATAGTCCTGTAGAAGGTCCTTCCTGAATCCGCGATGTTTATTGATAAAGAATTTGAATCTGTTACAGAGCTGATCAATTGGTACTAGCTCTTTATATGATGTTTCCGTACCACCTTTATACATCGTCCTTTTTAGTTTCATGCATTCAACGGTATAAGTCATTGATGTGTCTTCATCACCGATCAGATGAGAACCCTCAGTGATATGTTTTTGACAGATGGAATAATTCTTATCTCTATGTGGTCTGCCTTTGCCTTCTATCTCAGCGAAAGAGATCTTTTTATCTGTTGCCAAGAGAATGCATATCTTATTCCTTGATATCCCACGTGGCTGTTTTTTTACTTTCTTGATCTTGCCCAGCTCTTCATAATAGAAGATCTTCGATTTATCTTCATGTACGTAGGTCTCATCAATAAATACTTCCTTGCCAAGACAGATACTGTCCTGATAATCCTTCAAAGTCAGGAATATCTTCCTCATCCACACAGAACCAGTGACAGGTGATATCTTAGCTGCCAGACAGGCTGCGTGGACAGATGTGCCGCTCAATAGGCATTCCAGAAACTCGAACCAGGCTTTGATATTTATCTTGCTTGCGAAGAACAGTGAGCTCTTTGTCTCACTGAATGTCTGATTACACTTCTTACAGCGATATCGGTGGAATCCATTTCTGTCCTTTCCATAACGGATGAAATCGCGAGACCCACAGTTTAAACATTCAGTCTCTTCTTGGTCAGGCAACAACTCAATAAAGGCTTTCAGATCATTTTCATGAAAGCGGTCATAATCATCTGTATCCGGTCTAAATCTGTCTTTCAAAAATGTCTTCACTTTCTTCCAACTGCGAAAACAGTTTCTTATACGAGGAACTTCTGGTCTGGCTCATCAGTATTCCCTAATATCTTTAAGCAGTAACCCAGTTAGAGTAAAGTCGCCAGACCAAGAACCAAAGGACTGAGTTACTGCTTAAAAACATCCTTTCTTGGCCTAGCACATTAATTATAACTGTTTATACCTGGACGGGAAATTACCAACACCTTGCTTTAATGGTTCGTTTTTTTTTTGTATGATAGCGTAAATTCCACTACAATTGGGTTTGATGTCGTTTCTCTTCAATGGTTTGAGATCTTCTCGTAGTTCTGGCGAATAGGTCTCGTTTCCTAGTCATGGTACGCAAAAGTAATTCATATGGGTAAATTCTGCCTGCACGAGTTGGATATTGTAATCTTACCTATAACACATCTCCGTGAACGCGGCATACTTTCAGATACAGGATATTTTTGATTAGCCATTTTCAAAATACAATTATCGGAAAGGGCGAATACTCCACTCTAACTAGGGATGGCAGTACAAGATGCATTCTTGCCACAAAGTGCTGCGGGAGATGGTAGAATCACTAGCAAATACAGGAAAATAAAAAAGCCTGAGTCCTTGCGAGGCAAGGAGTCAAGGCTTAAAATCTAGATCACGATTTTGTCTAAAGAAGTGGGTTTACTTAACTGTTTTCTACTTTTTTTTTAAGATTTTCTGTTTCATTTGAAATAAACAGGTCTTACTTCAACCGTGGTTTATCAAATTGTACCCATATATATTTTCATATAATTCAAAGAAAATCAATTAATCTCTTGCATGGATCTAAGGCTTGTAAGCTCTCCGCTGCGTATCATCTTCACAAAGACCGCAGAAAGTTCTGGATCAAATTGCTTACCAGATTCTGCTTCAATAACAGATGCGGCTTTCTCACAGCTGATTCCTTTTCGATATGGCCGATCAGAAGTCAGAGCATCATATGTATCTGCCAGGGAAAGACATCTTGCAGGCAAGGAATTCTCCTCGCCCTTCAACCCTCGTGGATAACCTCTGCCATCCCATCGTTCATGATGGCCAATAACAATTGGGACAACATATTCCATATCTGGAAGATGACGAATAATATCAATCGAATTGTTAACATGACTTTTCATGATTTCATATTCAGAAGCAGTTAATGCGCTTGTTTTGCTGAGAATCATTTCCGGCATACTGATTTTTCCAATGTCATGAAGCAGACCGCCTTCATAAATCATTGCAATCTGTTCATCATTGAATCCAATCTTTACTGCTAATGCAGCGGCATAAATAGCAACATCTTTACTATGCTGAAAGGTATAGTGATCCTTGGCATCAATTGCCGCTGTTAATGCATGTATGGTAGCCATATTTTCACCAAACGGAGATGATTTTGCGTCAATTTTCTCCATTACATGCGCCACCCGGTCAGATACACTGAAGTTTGCTTCATCTGTATTCCTAAACTGATTGATCTGATCTTTTCCAAAATTCTTTGCGTTAAAAACTGCTAGATCGGCATGCTCAATCAATTCTTTTGCAGAAGAAGCTCCATATGGGCTGACACAGATTCCGCAGCTTACGGAAAGATCCTGCATGCCTTTTCGTTCTGGTTTTGCATTAAATTCGCTCAATTGAAGGCGAATTGTCTTAGCCAATTTTTTCGTCCGTTTGCCGTCATAATGCGGAAGCAATGCAGCAAAAATCTTACCGCTATATCGATATACACTGCCGCTTTCTCCAATACATTGCTTCATGATATCGGCAACAGTCTTAAGGATATGATCTCCCTCCAAGGTTCCATAAATTTGATTATAGAGACGGAAATCGTCAATATCCACAAATAAAAGTGCTAGGCTGTCCTTCTGATACTCATCAAATTGAACATTTGTCTGCTCAGCAAAATAGCGGTAATTATAGGTATCGGTCAGACTGTCAATGCGAGCTTCGCGATACATCTTTTCATAGAGAATTGCATTTTTCAGTGCAATCGAAGCAATGGATACTGCGGTTGCTATATAATCCAACTCAAGATAGGTATACCTGTGATTGCGTTGTTTTTCAGAAAGCAACACAAGACCAGAAATCTCATTTTTACTGCGAATTGCAAATACACATGCAACAGACATTTGTTTTTCCAGTATCTTTTCATTCTTCCAGACAGATCGATATAGTGGATCTGTACGGAAATCAGACATCATATAATAAGAACTATTTGTATTCTCAAAATATTTAACATAAGCACTGTCTGCCGAAAACACTGAATAGACGTGTGGAAAGCTTATGCTTTCCATTAAAAGATTGATAGCCTTCTCGGCTTGCCAGGCAGACATTAACTTCCTCGACCGGCACTTCCGATTTAATTGTTTCCACCAGTTTTTCAACAATAACCGATGTGCTTAGGCTCTGCGATGCACTGTCCGAAAACCTCTGCAGAACTCTAGAATGATCTGATGTATGACTGAATAAATTGTCAACAACTCTATTCAGCAGATGATAGATGAAGTCCAGAAGCAGAGCAAACAGCAGGATGACAATATCGATTGCTCCGTTGCTTGAAATCTTGAATAGAGACATTAAAAGATTACGAAATATAGTCACAAAGAAAGATGTTCCGATCGCACATATTAGCAATCCTCCGAAGATTACAAAACTGCGCGATATCAAAAGACTTAGGTGAAACATATGTTTCTGATACAATGCAAGCATCAGGAAGACTGCAAAGAATATTCCAGCTAGGGCATCAAATGGGAAAATGTTTCCGGGAAGTATCTGAATCATATTGCCAAAAATCATTACTGCGCAACTGATAATGATGAATCGAATCCCTGGATAGTATTTCCTTTCTTATGAATAATTTCAACGAATACTTTGACCATATACAGCAGGTAAATTAATGCAAGAATTGCGACTACAATAATTGGCCATTTCATATCATAGGTGAATACAATGCCGCCGTCTGCGTGCACTGCACCCACTGGTTCTGACAGCACAAAATCAAATATTGTCAAAAGATCGATCAGTCACAGTTCCAACTGTGATGACAGCTCGCGAATACGGTTTTTTCAGTTTAGCAAAATTGCAGATGAACTCATAAGCAAGCGCTGGGATTGTAAACAGCGCAACAATTGAAACATGAAACCAGAAATGAATTCCTGGCACAACCTGCAGACGCATCAAAATTGATCCTCCGACCCAAAGGATACAGGCCAGGAGCATAACGATAAATGCGCGGACTTCAGACGTTTTTTTCGATGCTAAAAAAGCAAGAAGAAGCAGTGCAAAGCTGCAGAGAGCTGTCAAGTTGACATAAAGATAAGGAACGTAGGTCATTTCAGCGAACCTCCATGAATACAATCCATTCTTGCCTGTAGCGTAACAATATCTGCTGCATCCAGCATATCTGGATTAATACGCAGCAGTCTTCTGCCAGAACTACTCTCCCATGCTCGAATCGTTCCCTGTTTCAGTACTGTGATTTCAAGTGGATCAATTCCAAGCAGTTTTTCCAAATCACTGTAATCACTGTCAAAATACTTGAAATATACAGACAGATGTTCACTTAGTGTATTAATGCATAAAGATTCAGATAATGGCTGATTTTCCTCCATCTCTAGATACATGTGAAGAAAAGGGATACCATCGGGGTTGTATTCTTTCTTAGCAAACCATTCACCGATTTTTAATCCAGACAATTTGATTGCCTGATTGACGGAGTCTTCTGTAATGCGTGTAAATCCTGCAATATCAATCACATTTCGGCATCGGTCAAGAAATGAAATATGTGGCAGTTCATTTGGCTTCGCTGAAACACAATGGTACATGTCGCCAATCCGATAGCGCATAAATGCTCCGCCATGAAAAATGCTCAGTACAAGTTCATAGTTCTGCCCCTCAGCAATCTCATTCATCAGGCATGTGCGTGGCTTATAATCAGGGTTTTCAATCTCTCGCCGCAGCTCACTTTCTGAAATGAATTCATAGAAAGCTGCATCCGGGAAAAAGACCATTCCGCGATGCTGCCATGTTTCGCATCCGATACAGGTACTTTCCGTTCCTGCTGCGATTTCCATTGGAACGGCTCCCCATGATTTTTCAAGTTTCTTCCGATAACATGCAGCATCTGTACCGGCACTGATCAATCCTTTTAAATGAAAGATATCGCCTGGACAGATTGGCTTACCACTTTTTTTACTTTGTATCTTGGCTTTGAAATAGCGAAGAGCAATTGCTGGTGAAACATTGGTCTTATGCTGGCCGCTTCCAGTACTCTTCGAAAAATTATCGGTGATATAATTTGCTACACTGCCAATTCCAAAGAAATAATCAATTCCGCCTGTCTGTCCCATGCGGAATCCTTCTTTAATTCGATCAGAAAATCCACGCCCATTATCATTTGCGTCGGGGAGCCATTCTAATTTTATCTCTTCATTCAGAAGTGAGGGGATCAGTCCAGTTGCATAGGGAAGCGGTGCTCCGCCATAAAGAACGCGGTCACCTGCCTGAAGATCGAAATCTTCATTTCCATGACTGGAAGAAAGTAAGGCAACAGACAGCATGTTATGCCGATACACGTCAAGCATATCCCTGCTGTAGGGCGCAAGCTTGATTGGCCGTATACCGCCTTCCCACGTGGTCTGAATCCAAACGGCTGGGTCATCCGGCAAAGAATTTTTATCTTTCTTAAGCAGCTTTTCTGCATAATCAAAATAATCTGTCAACGGCATCATATTGCGAAACTCATCAATAGAAACTGGATCCTTCCCGTTCAAAAGCTGCTGTCCCAATGGACTGCTCTTCCATCGATGAATCTGTTCCAGCATCAATCGATTCTGGATATACATATAGGAATCGATGGAAAGATTCAAATATCCACAGTACTCATTCCAAATCTGTTCACGCGGCCATGTTTTTAATTTCTCCTGAAAATTCATCTCTGTTTTCCTCTTTTCAAACAGCATTATTTGCGTCGCACCGGTATCAAAAACGGTACTCGCTTTTTATATTGTTCATATCCAGAAAGAATCTCCGGAAATACAATTCGATCTTCATAAGAATCAACAGCAGATTGCCGAGGGTATAGATTGCAAGGGAACCCACTGGAAATCCAGCAATCAGTGAAAGCCCAATCATTAGAAACAGCATCCACCAAAATCCGGGATGCCGGCAGAAACCATACATTCCCATATCATATACACGTCTTATTTTTCCTGGCTCACAATATGCATCCGCAGCTGGAAATGAAAAGAATAAGCATTTGATCAGCATAATAAAACAGCCGGCACTCAGCAGCAAGATCAGGGTAGTCAGCCAAAATCCATGAAGTGCGGCATCTTGAAACGAAAGCTGGAGAAGAACTGCGATGGCAAGCAACACAGCTCCACATGGAAAAAACCAGGAAAGCAACTTCTCATGCATTTTCCTGTCATTGAAATCTGCGGTAAAAAAGCAGATAAATCCTAAAATTCCCAGCAATGTCATCCAAGGTTTCACAAATCAATTTCCTTACTGCCTTCTATCATATCCAAGCGGTGCTGAATAGAAATAAACTACTGTTAAATCAAATTATATATTAGCATTTATTTTTTAAATAGTAAATAATTCCTACAGTTCATATTCACTACATTATTGTCATTAAGAATCTGTTTCATGCATGTTTCTCAATGGTTGTTTTTTGTGTTTCCTTCTTGAATAAGACGATACGGCATGTCAACTCAGAAATAAGTTTAGAATTGTGCTTTTCTGTCCATTTTACGATAAAACTCAAGTGGATGTATGCAGAGCTGACGAATCTTTACAGACATGAGAAATGTGTAATTCCTGCAAAATGATAAAGCGGAGGCCGTACTGTCGCCAAGAATGGATTTTTTGTACTCGCTTCACATAAAAACACAAGCTGTATTTATGCAGCCTGCGTAAATATACAGTACTATCTTTGAAATCTAAACTTTGTCTAAAGAAAACAAGCTGTTATGCACATCAAAAACGGCATCATTCTTATTGACTGTTTCACAAGGTTGTATAGATACGAGTTATGGCTGTGACGTAACGAACTTAAAATTTTAACTTTTAACACTATCAATAAAGTAATCTTTTCGCAATCGACAGTATACCCGACTGTCCCTATGGCCTTGACTTTCCTGCCCACACTTCCTGATGAAGCCTCACTTTGGCTCTTCATCAACACTTGTGGGTGACAGAAATGATGAATGAGCAGTAAATATCGGTATCTGCACTTGATTTATACCTATTAAAAATGGGCATGGGATTTTATACTTATTTTTGCGAAGAAATAAGGAGTAAAACCATGCCCAACAAAACTTTAATCAAGCAGCTCCTCCGCGTCAAGAACATTGTGATAGATTCTTATAAATATTGCGCGGAAGATGATAGATTCACCATCTCTGTGCATCCTACGAAGGGACAGCAGTGCCTGTGTCCGGAATGCAGGAAGAAGTGCCCTTACTATGATTCTCTTGGAACACACACATGGAGATCGCTGGACATTGGATCTACGAAGGTGTTCCTTGAAGCACCAGTGCACAGGATCGAATGTCCTGTCCATGGAGTACTCACGGAATATGTCCCCTGGGCACGGCATCATTCATCCTTCACAAGAGACTTTGAGAACACTGCTGCATGGATGGTGCTGTATCTTCCCAAGACCGCAGTGTCCTCCTATATGCGGATCGCATGGAACACCATCGGACCTATCATCTCCAGATACAGGAAGGATGCGGACCCATATCCAGAGCACCGTTTCAATGGCCTGAAACATATCGGCATCGATGAGACGAGCTATAAGAAAGGCCACAAGTACATCACCGTCATCGTTGACCATGACACCAACAGCGTCATATGGGTGCATGAGAGACACGGCAAGGAAGTGCTGCGGGAATTCTTTGAACAGCTCAGTGAAGAACAGCGTGCATCGATCGAATGCGTCACAGCTGACGGTACCAGATGGATCAGCGAGACGATGGAGGAATATATCCCCAGTGCACATCGGTGCCTTGACAGCTATCACATGGTGGAATGGGCACAGACAGCGATAGATGAAGTGCGGACAGAGGCAGGACAGCAGAGCAGATCAAGAACACAAAGTTCGCTCTTGG
>Ga0268356_10349_pt1 | contig 20952 bp, 19 predicted proteins | sample BioMet10_FD_194415 | JGI IMG/M metagenome (GOLD analysis project Ga0268356, IMG submission 194415) | Sewage microbial communities from Oakland, California, United States - Biofuel 10 (PacBio Assembly) | ecosystem: Engineered > Wastewater > Sewage > Unclassified | place: USA: California | collected...
AAGAAAATGCAGGAATGGAGCACTAACGATGGTATTTTAACATCGAATGATAAAACAACGTATGGCTGAATAAACTAAGAACAAAATGGAGTGTGCGGATAGGGGGACTCGAACCCCCACGCCTCTCGGCACCAGATCCTAAGTCTGGCTCGGCTACCAATTACGACATATCCGCCTTTGAACGTGCAAAGATAATATATTAGTTTTAAAATAAAAGAAATTTAAAGAACTACCACTGTATATGACAGCTAACAAAAGACTATTGTCTGCGTTGTTTTTTTATCGCATCATAAATAACCTGCTGAATGTCGGTACGTATATTCATTTCCGAGAGTTTCTTGTTCTCGGCATCGGGATAAATGCGGTTCGACAGGAAAACATAAACAATGCCATATTCAGGATCGGCCCAGGCATAAGTTCCGGTAAAACCGGTATGTCCGAAACTTTCGTACGAAGCATCGCGGCAGGTTGGTCCGGGCTGGCTGATATTGAGCATAGGTTTATCAAAGCCAAGGGCACGGCGGTTGCCGGTAAGCAGAAACTGGGTGCTGGTAAACAAATCGACCGTGGCTGTATCGAGATAACGTACACCAGCATAATTTCCTTCGTTGAGCAACATCTGCATTAAAACAGCCAGGTCGCCGGCATCGGAAAATAAACCAGCATGACCGGAAACACCACCCAACATCGCCGCCCGTGGATCGTGCACATCTCCATGAATAAGCTGATGACGGAAGATGGTATCATTTTCCGTAGGAGGTATCCTCGTCAGATCAAAACGATGACGCGGATTAAAACCCATGGTTGACAATCCCAGCGGCCGGTAATAAACACTATCTACATACTTGTCCAACGATTCTCCGGTAATACTTTCCACCACCTGACAAAGCAACATAAAACCAAGATCGCTGTATTTGTATTCTTTCTTTGTGGATACCGGTGACTTAGCAATGCTGTCGAACATCACTTTTGCATAATCTTTGCGCATAAACATCCCTTCAGCTACACGGTAAGGATAGGCTTCCGAAAAAGTTTTATGATAGATTTCCGGATCGGGTTGCCCCTCCCTGAGCGTTGCTGGATATCCCGGAATAAAAGACTGCAAGCCCGCCTGATGAGTCATCATATCGCGTATGGTCAGACTGCGTTTATTGGTTTTTTTCAGATACGGAAGATATTTACTTAATTTTTTATCCAGATCTATCCTGCCTTCTTCATAAAGTTTCATCACGGCAAGAGTGGTGGCTGCAATTTTGGTAACCGATGCCAGATCATAGATGTCGGTATTGCGTACCGGTATTTTATTGTCATAAGTATGATATCCAAACGATTTATCATAAATCACCTTCCCGTCTTTAGCCACCAGCACCCGGCAACCCGGATAAGCTTTTGCGGCTATTCCTTTCCGGGCAATGCTGTCAATGGCATCCAGATCGCGGGATGATATTCCGGCTTCCTCAGGAAAAGTATATTTAAATCGCTGGATTCCTGCAGTTGTCAATCCTGTTCCTATCGGAAATTCAGGAGAAGCGGTTACGGGTAACTTCCCCTGAAAAGGAATCCCTCCAAGATAGCCTGAGCCGAAAGATTCTGTGTTACCGGATTATCCTGATAGGAAACGGCAATGGCTTCGATATTTGAAAGGCCTTTAAAACTATTCAGCGAATAGGGAATGGCAAAAATATCGAGAACTAATTTTTTATGTTTTTGAAGCGTATCTATCAAAGCTATCGTTTGCCGGCTGATGCCGAAATTCTTCACCGGCGAAGGATGTGTATCTACTATGCCTGCAATCACCAGATTAAAATCCGAAAGCTTGGCTAAAAGATTATCTGTTTTTTCCTTGGAAGGATTTTCCGGAAGATTGAAATGAGTAAGCGGAGAATAGTTTTCCAGCATTTGCTGAAAAACGGTAGATAGCGTATCGCCAATAATTACCGTAGCTATTTTAAGCGTATCCGGCCATTGAATAGGCAGAAATCCGTTCTGATTTTTTACCAACGTAATGGCTGGTTCGTATAAATGCTGACACAACAACTGGGATTCCGGAAGGTTAAGTTCTTTGAAAAGATTCTGTGTATCGATGCGTTTACTATTTGCCAATCCGGCAATATATTTGTAATGCAATATCTTTTTACATTTATCTTCAATCAGTTTGCGCGATAGTTTACCGCTGTCAATGGCTTGTTCTATCTCGCAAATGGCCGTCTGCACATCCTGCGGAAGAAGTAGAATATCGTTTCCGGCTTCAAGGGCTTTCAATTCAATTTTGCCGGGTTCTGAGTATTTGGTAACACCATTCATATCAAGCGCATCGGTAAAAATCAATCCGTTAAAACCCAATTTATTCCGCAAAAGCCCGGTAATTACCGGGTAGGAAAGAGAAGATGCTGTATTTTTTGTCGAATCAAGAGAGGGGACAAACAGATGAGCTACCATAATGCTACTCAAGCCATTATTAATTAGCTGCTTAAAAGGATAAAGGTCTAAGGTATCAATTTCTTCAGCCGAATGATTGATCAACGGCAAAGTAAGATGCGAGTCGGTATCGGTATCGCCATGACCGGGAAAATGTTTGGCTGTAGCCAGCAATCCGTGATCCTGAAGCCCGTTCATATACATCAGGCTTTTCCGCGTAACATTGAATTTATTTTCCCCAAACGAACGAATATTAATCACAGGATTGGCAGGATTGGAATTAATATCCACCACCGGAGAAAAATTCATATCAATATTCATCAGATGACATTCGCGGGCAATTTCAGTACCCATTTTATAAATCAAGCTGTCGTCGGTAATAGCGCCAAGAGTCATCTGACGGGGGAACGAAATCGTACTGTCAAGGCGCATCCCCAATCCCCATTCGCCGTCAATAGCTATCAAAAGTGGCACTTTGGAAATAGCCTGCCAGTAGTTGGTAAGGTTTGCCTGATTAACCGGGCTTCCTTTAAAAAAACAAACTCCGCCAACATGATTATTCTTTATGATTTCGGTTAGTTCATCGTTGTAAATTTTATCTCTCCCCGAAAAAGCACGTATCATAAATAGTTGTCCGATACGCTCATCGGGACTCATCGAACGATAAACAGAATCAACCCACAGGGAATCTGGACTGGAAGAGAAAAAAGTATCAGAATATGCAGTAAAATGAATTAGTGTCAGAATAAACAGCAAAACAGAAGTAAGATTCCGTAAAAATATTGTTTTGTACATCAGATCGTTTGATTTTATCCCGGCAAAATTACTCATATTTTGGCTACACATATCCGGAAATCCGTACTTTTGCCGTCGCAAGTGAAAATAGAATTGACGGCTGTCCTGTCTTTTATTTTTGCATAAAAATTCATTCGATCAACTATTCAATCTTAAGATAATGCCAACACCTTCCGAATTACAAAAAATATCGAGCCAGGTCAGGCGCGATGTCCTGCGGATGATACACGGAGCCGCTTCCGGTCATCCCGGAGGAGCATTAGGCTGTGCTGATTTTATAACGGCTCTATATTTTCAAATCATGAATCATCACCCCAAAAATTTTACCATGGATGGCAAAACGAAGACTTGTTTTTTCTTTCCAATGGTCATTTGTCGGCGGTGTGGTATAGCGTTCTTGCCCGTTCCGGCTATTTTGATGTGAAGGAATTAGCTACTTTCCGCAAACTGAATACCCGCTTGCAGGGTCATCCGGCAACGGCAGAAGGGTTGCCCGGAATACGTATTGCCTCGGGATCGCTCGGGCAAGGACTTTCGGTTGCCATAGGCGCTGCTTTAGCAAAGAAACTCAATGGCGATAAATCCATTATTTATTCGTTGCACGGCGATGGCGAACTGGAAGAAGGACAGAACTGGGAAGCCGCAATGTTTGCCGCCGCAAAAAAAGTAGATACTATTATCGCCACGGTGGATTACAACGGTAAGCAAATTGACGGTCCTGTGGATGAAGTTATGTCTTTGGGAAACCTGAAAGCAAAATGGGAAGCCTTTGGATGGTTAGTACTCGAAATGAACGGTAACAACATTGCTGATATTCTTTCGGTGATGACAAAAGCCAAAGAAATGACCGGTAAGGAAAAACCAATAGTAATACTGATGAAAACGGAAATGGGATTTGGTGTCGACTTTATGATGGGAACTCATAAATGGCATGGCAATGCGCCTAATGACGAACAAACTGAAAAAGCCCTGGCACAATTGGAAGAAACCCTGGGAGATTATTAATTTGAGATTTTAGACTTTAGACTTTAGATTTTAGATTCATTAGATTATGAAAAAATATACTGTTACCGGACAAAAAGATACCCGTTCGGGTTTTGGCGAAGGCTTACTGGAAGCCGGACGTAAAAACCCAAACGTAGTTGCCCTTTGTGCCGATCTGATCGGTTCTTTAAAAATGGATGCTTTCGTAAAAGAGTTTCCCGAAAGGTTTTTTCAGACGGGAATTGCCGAAGCCAACATGATAGGCATAGCTGCCGGACTAACCATAGGCGGCAAAATACCTTTTACCGGAACTTTTGCCAACTTTTCCACAGGCAGGGTTTACGACCAGATACGCCAGTCGGTTGCCTATTCCAATAAAAATGTAAAAATCTGTGCTTCCCACGCCGGACTGACACTTGGAGAGGACGGAGCTACACACCAAATACTCGAAGATATTGGATTAATGAAAGGCTTGCCCAACATGACGGTTATCAATACCTGCGATTTTAATCAGACTAAAGCGGCTACAATAGCTATCGCCGATCACGAAGGGCCGGTTTATCTTCGTTTTGGCCGTCCAAAAGTTCCGGTTTTCATCCCCGAAGATCAGAAATTTATCATCGGGAAAGCGCTGTTGCTAAACGAGGGAAAAGATGTAACCATTTTTGCTACCGGACACCTCGTTTGGAAAGCTATTGAAGCCGGCGAAATTCTTGCTGAAAAAGGAATAGATGCTGAAATCATCACATCCATACCATTAAACCTTTGGATGTTTTCGCCGTATTAAAATCGGTGAAAAAGACAAAATGCGTGGTTACGGCCGAAGAACATCAGATGAACGGCGGACTTGGCGAAAGTATCGCCTCGTTTCTTTCGCGTAAGTTTCCCGTACCCGTGGAAATGATAGCCGTTAACGACCGGTTTGGTGAAAGCGGTAAACCGGAAGAACTGATGATAAAATACGGCCTGGATACCTCAAACATTGTAGATGCTGCCCTTAAATCGGTGGCACGTAAAAACTGCTAAATTAGGAATTCATAAAATAAAAAAAGCCCGGTCAATGGACTGGGCTTTTTTATTGCAATAAAGCTATGATTAATTCACAAGATGAACTGCTTTCAGGATTTCCTTACCGCGTTCAATAGCTTTTTCATTTTCAGGAATAAGTTTATGATGCCTTTCCGGTAACGATTTTTCCAGGCCTTTATGAATAAATTCGGGACCTACCAATGGTTTTATTTTAAGAAAACCACCTAAGACAATCATATTAAAAACCTTCATCAATCCTCCTTTGGCAGCTTCATCGGCAGCCTCAATGGAATAAATATTGATGTCCTTGCGTTGGGGATGGCGGGTGATTCCGTTAGGATCATAAAGCAATACGCCACCAGGTTTAACGCTGTTTTCAAACTTATCCATAGATTGCTGGTTAAGAATGATAGCCGTATCAAAAGCATTGATAATAGGTGAACTGATGCGTTCGTCGCTGATGATAACCGTAACGTTGGCTGTACCGCCACGCATTTCGGGACCGTAGGACGGCATCCAACTGACTTCTTTATTTTGCATTACGCCGGAATAGGCAAGGATTTTACCCATCGAAAGTACACCTTGTCCTCCAAAACCGGCAATGATCATTTCTTCAGTCATATCTTGTTAAATGTTAAATTGTTCAATTAATTCATTATAAATAATTCCGGAATTATTTGCCGATTTCGTCCTTAAGATCGCCCAAAGGATAAAATGGAAACATGTTTTCTTCCATCCATTTATTAGCTTGGTTAGGAGTCATTTTCCAGCCGGAATTGCAATTGGAAACGAATTCGACAAACGAAGTTCCCTTGTTGAGTTTCTGGCTTTCGAGCGCTTTACGAACTGCTTTTTTAGCTTTGCGTACACTTGCCGGATTTTGAACCGACTGACGTGTTACAAAAATAGTTCCCGGAAGTTGAGCAACCAATTCGGTAATTTTTAATGGATTGCCATTATGTTTCAAATCTCTTCCATAAGGTGATGTAGCCGTTTTCATACCGAAAAGCGTAGTCGGAGCCATTTGTCCACCGGTCATTCCGTAAATACCATTATTTACAAAAAAGATGGTAATGTTTTCGGCGCGGTTGCAGGCATGGATGGTTTCAGCCGTACCTATGGCAGCTAAATCTCCATCGCCCTGATAGGTGAAAACAAATTTCTCGGGCATTAAACGTTTTACTGCCGTTGCCAAAGCCGGAGCTCTTCCGTGAGCAGCTTCCTGCGTATCAATTTCAAAATAATTGTATGCCAATACCGAACAACCCACCGGAGCAATCGCAATGGTTTGGGATTGTATACCCATTTCTTCCACTACTTCTGCAATGATGCGGTGTATGGTTCCGTGGCCACAACCCGGACAATAATGCATGATGTTATCCGTAAGAACCGGAGTACGTTTGTAAATCAGGTTCTCTTCTTTGATGATGTCTTCTTTTGTTAATATTTCAGCCATGATGATCAACCTCCAATAATTTTTTGTTCAATAGCATTCAGAACTTCGGATGGGCTGGGGATGATTCCGCCAAACCGTCCATAATGTTCTACTTTTACTTTACCGTTAACCGAAAGACGAACGTCTTCCACCATTTGTCCGGCGCTCATTTCCACGGCAAGCATTCCTTTTACCTGATCGGCAAGTTCATTCAGGACTTTGCCAGGGAAAGGATAAAGCGTAATGGGACGCAGCAAACCCAGTTTAAGACCTTTGTCCCGTCCCAGTTCGATTGCCTTTTGGCAAATACGCGAACTGGAACCGTAAGCTACAAAAATGTATTCAGCATCGTCGCACATAATTTTTTCGTAGCGAACTTCATTGGCTTCCAATTCGCGATACTTGGCCTGAATACGCAGGTTTACTTTTTCCTGTTTTCCGGGATCAAGCTCAAGGGAAGTAATGATATTATGTTTACGATAATCGGGTTTCCCGAAAGTAGCCCATGGGGTGTTTTTGCGGATTTCTTCATCGGTGAAACGTGGGCGCTGTTCGTCCAATTCCACTTTTTCCATCATTTGTCCGATAGCACCATCGGAAAGTATCAACGCCGGATTACGATATTTAAAAGCCAGATCAAAAGCGATCTTTACAAAATCGTACATTTCCTGCACCGAAGCCGGGGCTAAGGTAATTAATTTATAATCGCCATGTCCGCCACCTTTTACCGATTGAAAATAATCGGCCTGTGAAGGCTGGATTGTTCCCAATCCGGGGCCACCGCGAACCACGTTAACAATCAAACAAGGCAGTTCGGCTCCTGCAATATAGGAAATCCCTTCCTGCATCAGACTAACTCCGGGACTGGACGAAGAGGTTAAACACCTTTTGCCACAAGCAGCTCCGCCATAAACCATATTGATGGAAGCAACTTCACTTTCGGCTTGCAAAACAACCATTCCCGTACGTTCTTCCGGTCTTTCTACCATCAGGTATTCCATCACTTCCGACTGCGGAGTGATAGGATAACCAAAATAACCGTCGGCACCGGCCCGAATAGCTGCTTCAGCTATCGCTTCGTTGCCTTTCATTAATTTTAATTCTTTCATTCCTTTGGTATTTTAATTTTTTAATCGTTCAATTTTGCCCTGTATACAGTAATTACTCCATCGGGACATACCACTGCGCAATTGGCGCAGCCAATACAGTCATCATTCACCGTTTCGGCAAAATGATAACCCTTACCATTCACTTGCTTCGACATTGCTATAACATCATTCGGACAAGCGGTTGTACATACTTCGCAACCCTTGCACCGCTCAATGTCTATAACAATGCTTCCTTTTACTTTTGCCATTTTTATATTATTATGAGTCCTTAAATATGTGTTTTAAAAGATGAAGCGAAATTAGGTAAAATTAACGGAACGATGTCCGTTTTTTATCCGATTTTTTTTAATAATTTTCAAATAGCCAAAGTTTTTTTATCAAAATCTATCTTCCGACGGTTAGTTTTATTTTAAAAAAGCTGAATGCAAGCCATAAATACAACGTTTTGATTGGGTAAAATTTTATTGATAAAAATTCACGACACATCTCATATCAGAAAGAAAATAATTTTAATTTTTTCAGAAAAACATTTGCATAATTAATTTTTTTATATTTGTTGCATAGTTAAACCATGAATAAATTGACGGATACAGAAAGAAGATAGTTGTTGGATGATTTCAGATGGAGGATCATGGTTTTTTTTGACTTAATGCCCATTTGCAATAAACAACAGGCTTTATATAAGCCTGAAAACAATTATAAAAATGAACCGTTGCCATTACCGGTTTTTGCCTGATGCCAGTGATCCTGTAGCAGGGATCGGAAATATGCATAAGCAATACCGTAAAATTGTTTACGGCCATCATTGGTGTTGTTACGTCCCTCTTAGCCGTTCGTCCGGATAGCTAATCCCGGATGCCTTTTTCTGTGCCGGGTGTTATTTCTGTTGGAAAAACAAAAAAATATCTGAGTATTTAAAATATTTGTAATTTAGTGGCAGAATTTAATGAAATAATCAGCAGATAATTGAAAAATAAAAGCAGAAAAACAAATTGCCGTTCCTGTGATTTATAAAAATATAAATAGTAAACTCAGTGGTTCTCCGTGTAATTAATATATTATAACACAAAACTGCACAGAGAACGTTTCAACCCTATGATTTGCATAAAAACAAACGCTATGAAAAACACCTTTTTTACCATCGTCATTCTTTTATTTCAGGTATTGAGCATACCTGCCTTTTCTCAGAATTGGAAAAGAACTTATACTTATCCAGAAAGACATTCAGAAGCATATTCTGTTACGGAAGCCTATGATAAAGGTTATCTTTTATTGTCTAATTTTCTTAAAAACGGAAGCAGTGTGCATACCGGATGGCTGATCAAAACAGATATTAATGGAAATAAACTCTGGGAAAGATTTATCGGAAATTATGATGGTTATGAATCGGCTTATGAAAAATTGATAGAAACTTCTGATCAAGGAATTGTTCTTGCCGGATCCTGGACCAAGACGCCCTACAGCAATAGTATTGATCCTCTTTTCGTGAAATTGAATGCCTGCGGAAACTTAGAATGGTGTCAGTACTTCAAAACCGATGACCACGGAGATTTTGGAGTTAACATAATTGAAGTATCTGATGGATACATTGGCTTAATGGCATATTATGGGTATGACTATTTTACTCAACGGATTGCATTAACCAAATTAAATTTGGAAGGAAATGTAGAATGGGTACAAACTTATCATAGCGATTCTGCCATAAATGAAGAAGGCAGAACCCTTAGACAGCGATCTAATGGGGATATTATGGTTACCGGGGAAGCTAATGTGATTAAACCCGGAAGTCCTTACCAACAACCCAGACCTTTGTTTATTCTTACAGAACCGGATGGAACCTTAAAAGATTTTGGGGTTCTTGATGTTTCAGATACCCTTTGGTCTACTGCATGGCAAACAAAAGAAAAACCAAACGGTATATTTTACTCTACGGGCGGTATCTACGTAAACCCTCCCTCTTCATGGCCCTATCCATATTTTCTGAAAACAAACTCAAATAAGGAAATTCTTGAATCCAAACTATTGGTAGATACAGCGATTGCCTCATGTGGTGAAACCAGATATTTAGATTTTCTTTCAGATACAACGCTTGTGATGTCCTATTGTTTTAACTATAAGCATGAATCTAAAATAGAAAATGGACTATATAAATTGGACACATTAGGTAATATATTAAAAACAAGAACGCTTTTACATGGGGAAGATATATACTATATAGAAGGGCTTGATGTTACACAAGACAATAAAATACTGGCATTTACTACAGAATGGCAGGAAGATTATAAATGTTCTGTATTGTTCAAACTTAATTCCGACCTGGAGGACGATAGTATTTATACGGCACCATACACCTATGACTGGGCTTGTCCGGGTGGCGTCGACACCGTCCTTACCATCGATCCCGATTGCGGGGGATATGTAAATATAGACGAACTGGAACGCCTGCCCGATGTTTCCGAAATCAGTATCTCACCCAATCCAGTCTCAGACATGCTAACGGTATCGCTACCCGAATATCTTGTCAGCCGCAACGCCCGGCAAGGCATGCAGGCTTCGGTTTACATCCGGAATTACCAGAAAGATGCCCGCCTCGAAATCTACGACCTTAACGGAACATTGCAATGCATTCAGCCACTCACTCCCGGCCAGCGCGAAGTCCAATTCAGTACCGGCAAACTGAGTGCTGGAATTTATTTCGTACGTATGATCTATCAAAACCGGCAAGTTTCAACGGTAAAGTTTGTTAAAGAATAAAAAAACAGAAAAGCATATGCACAACCTGGCAAGCGATATAATTTACAAATTAGAAGCCGGTAACCCGAAGGAATCTGACAACAGACTCTGAGGATTTCAGGTGTGTCCCAGGAATCGCTGTTTATTACGGATAAGAAGAAATAAAAGAATAAAAATAACAAGGATGATAAGGACAAGTATTATCTTTAAAACCAACGGTGCTTTGATGATCCAGGTCCTGAGTTCGGATGTGATCGATTTCTTTTTATCCAATAAAAGGCTATCCGTTTCGTTGAGCATCTCCTCCGTTATTTTCGTTGAATCACTCAGCGCATTATAGCATTCAAGGTACTTTTTAGCACGGTCAAATTCCCAGATGGCAGCATAAGAATAATGAAGTTGAAGATAATTTTCCATCATCTCAGGTTTAGCGCCAATGGATTTGGCTATTTCGAGGCTTTGATTAAAATATTCATTGGCTTTCCGGAAATTTTCCTTATGCATCAAATTCACTCCTATGGAAGTCATTGCACTTGCGCTTCCCCGCTTATCGTCGAGTTGCTCATATAGTTTTAGGGATTGAAACAATATTTCGTTAGCCTTATCATATTCCTGTTGTTCCTGATAAATACTTCCGATAGTGTTTAACGTAACCGCCATTCCCGATTTTGCCCCCAGCGTTTCGTTAATTTCCAAAGACCGGTATAAATACGGAAGCGCATGCGAATATTCAGATAAATCATAGTATAAATTACCCAAACCATCCAGGCAAATTGCTTTGCTTTTCAGATTTTTTAATTCATCGGCCAATGTAAGCGCTCTTTTATATTGATACAGGGCTTCTTCAAATTTTTGCTGCGATTCATATACTATGGCTATGTTAATACACGAATTCATCATCCCGTTTTTATCACGCAATTGTTTTTCAATTTTATATGCCTGTTTAAAGTAACGCATGGCTTCCGTGTAATCACCTTTGCAGCCATATACAACTCCGATATTTTTTAAACTCTTGGCTATTCCTTTTCTATTACCAGTTTTTTCTTCAATTTTTAATGATTTAAGATTATAATCAAGGGACGTATCATATTCCCCTTTATCCTGAAAAAGTATTGCTAAATTATTATAGCAATTCGACATCCCTTGCATATCATTCAGTGCCGTAAAAATTTGAAGGGCCGAAAGATGGTTTTGTTGCGAAAGATTAGGATTGCCGGTATAATAATAGCATACCCCGATATTGCTCAGCGAATTGGCTTCACCAATTTTATCATTCAGCTTTTTAGATAGTTTTAAAGCCTTTTCCGCATAATTCATGGCCTTTTTAGTATCGGAATTTCGTATATTTTCCGAAAGGCAATTCAGAATTTCCACTTTTTTTTGCTCCGGGGCAAGTAATAAATCCCTGTCGGTACATGTTTTTCCCTGTGCAAAAATTCGGGCAGTAAAAACGACAATACAGAATAACAGCAGGGGCATGGCTGTTAACCGGTACATTGTTTTATAGCGATATTTTTTCTTCATTTGTTACTCATTTTTTAGAAACCTTTCCTGTTATTCAACCACAAGATAAGGTTTAATTTTTTCAAAAAGTTCAATGTAAATCAGTTTGGCATTTTTTAAATCTTCAACAGATTTATACTTCCCGTGCTTGTCGCGATAGTTTACAATGGCTTTGGCAACATAGTAGTCAAGATATGGATGTTTGCTTAAATCCTTAATAGTAACGGTATTGAGATTAATTTTTTTGATCAGTTGCTGGTCGACGGTAAGATTATCTAAAATAGGCAGTAAACGTGCGCTATCCATGCCGTAAACTTCCAATAGCTGTTCTTTGGAACTGAAACCTCCGAGCAGATTACGGTATTTTACGATACGTCGCGAAAAAGATGCTCCGATGCCATTCAATCTCATCAGCTCAGCCGAATCGGCAGTGTTAATTTCAACCACCACTGGCGGCAACTTAGGTTTTATTCTATTATATATTTTGTTCTCATCCTGCTTATTCTCACGTTCGGGCAAGGTAATAAATGGTTCCAAAACAAGATATTCAGTCCTCCGAAAGGCCATATATTTTCTTCAGGTCTTCCTTTTTATAAAATTTCCACCTTTAGCTTCATAATTTTTTATCGTACGTATCTGCCGGTCCGTTAGTCCAATTTTTCTCCATTTTTCAGACGAAAGATTATTGGGGTTAAACGGAAAAGGATGGAGGTTACGTTCTGCCTCCGAACGGTCTACATTATTAAAATCAACATCATGGGTATTTCTGCGTTGGGAGGCTGAATCGTTATACTGCTTCCGTTGATTTTCAAATGCTGTAATTTCATTATGAAAAGATGCAAAATCAGTTTTTTGCTTTCTGTTAAAAATTTTCAAATAAAAAGGCGAGAGTAATACCAACACAATAATAAACAACAGGACAATCGCTCCATTACGTTCTAATTTATTAAAAGTGAAAAAATTCTTAAGCCAATTGCTCATATCCGTTGAATAAAATTGAACCGGTTACCGAATTCATCCGTTAATGACATGGTTTACCAATACAAATATACAACAAAATGACTTAAACCGACCAATAAAATTCATACGAATTTTATCCATGAACGGAAAAAATACTTCAGGGTGCTGTAAAATCAGGAAAATGCTTCAAAAAAATTCAGAATGAATTATTTTACATTCCTTTTCCAAAGGAAGAAAACAGGAACGCCCAGCAAAACGATGATCAGTCCGGGCCAGGTATAATCCGGTTTATAAATCAGCAGGTCAATCATTACAAAACTGGCAACCAACAGATAGATAGCAGGTAATACAGGATAACCAAAGGCTTTATAGGACCGTTCGGCTTCTGGCTTTTTGATGCGAAGAATAAAAATTGCCCCAATGGTTAGCACATAAAAAATTAATATCGCAAAAACAACATAATCCAACAATTGGCTATACGTTCCCGAAAAACAAAGCAAAGCAGCCCAGATGCCCTGTGCCCAAAGCCCTGCGGCAGGAACACCCTGCGAGTTTAGCTTGGCTACTCTTTTGAAAAACAAACCATGATTTGCCATGGCATAGTATACCCTGGCTCCGGATAATATCTGGCCATTATTGCAACCAAAAGGTGGAAATCACAATAAAAATTGCCATGATCACGGCGGCATATTGACCAAACACACTTTCCATGGAAGCCGTGGCAAGCCTGTCGTTGGTCCGCAAACTGTATTCCCCTTTCGATGGCATGTGGCTCCTTCCGGATTTCCGCGCAGAGGAAGAATGTTGAGATAGACAACATTTGCCAGCAGGTAGATAATGGTAACGATCAGCGTAGCCAAGAAAAGTCCTAAGGGAACATTGCGTTTGGGATTTTTTACTTCCCCGGCAGTGTATGTGAGATTTTCCCAGGTTACGGAAGTGAAAAGCGATCCGACCATAGCCGTACCCATAGCTGTAACGATGGCAAATCCGGTAAGTGGAATTATCTTACCGCCCGTAAATTGCTGTGCATCCCAAAAGATAGACATGTTAAGTTTTACTGTTTCGTGATTGGTTCCCTAAAACCAATCCAAACAAAATGAAAAGGATTAAAACACCGACTTTTACAACGGTAAAGCTGTTTTGAACAGTATTTGCCGGTTTTTATCCCGTTGGTATTTAACCAGGTAAGAAAAATGATACAGCTTATCGCCAGTATCTGAACCGTATTACATTTGATGAAACCCAAAGTCGAGCCAGATATTTTTTTCAGAAAACCAAGGAAACAGCACACCGGAAAATTTGGCGAAAGCCATAGCTACAGCTGCAATGGTTCCCGTTTGTATGACCAGAAAAAAAGTCCAGCCATAGAGAAAACCAAACATGGGATGATAGGCTTCGCGAAGATAGACATACTGGCCTCCGGCATGAGGCATAAGCGAGGCAAGTTCGCCATAGCTTACAGCTGCAATGATAGTCAAAATACCAGTAATCAGCCAGGTAAGCATCAGCCAGCCGGGAGCACCTAAAGTGCGCGACATGTCGGCACTGACAATAAAAATACCCGAACCTATCATGGATCCGATGACCAAAGCCGTGGAATCGAACAGATTCAGGCTCTTTTTAAGGGAAAGTTGGTTTGCCATCTTCGAAATGCTTTAATTACTACACATTATATATTTAATTGATTTATTCTGTCTTATTCAAATTGTCTTTCTTAATTTGCTGTGGCTTATACTATATGTGAAATAGATTATAAATCCCAGTGCCATCCAGATTATTCAGCCGCATCCATGTATCGAATGGCTAGGAAACCATCTGGACAAAACAAATCAATGCCCCCAAAGCAGGAATTACAGGAACCCAGGGAGTTTTAAAGGGCGGTGAAGATCAGGCTTTTTATATCGTAAAAAGATAATACCAACGCAAACAATTACAAATGCCATGAGAGTTCCAATGGAAACTAATTCACCTAAAATGCCAATGGGTAAAATTCCTGCCAGAACGACAGCAACAGCTCCGGTAATAATAGTGCTGACATATGGAGTTTTAAATTTGTGATGAACATGCGAAAAAACAGGAGGCAGCAAACCGTCTTTCGACATGGAATAGAAAATCCTTGGCTGGCCCATCAGCATCACCAGAATCACAGAACTCAATCCTGCAATGGCAGCTATTTTTATGATTGGACGTAACCAAAACATGCCACTTCCCATAGCATTTACGCCTACTGCCACCGGATCGGCTACATTGAGCATGGTATAACTTACTATACCTGTAAGAACAATGGCAACAAGAATGTATAAAATGGTAGAAATCGGTTAGCGAACCCAAAATACCCCATGGCATATCCTTCTGCGGATTTTTGGATTCCTGGGCTGCCGTGGAAACGGCATCAAATCCAATGTATGCAAAGAAAATTACGCCAGCACCTCGCAATATTCCACTCCATCCAAAGTGCCCCCAAGTTCCGGTATTCTTTGGAATAAATGGATGCCAGTTACCGGCTTTAATAAACATTATGCCTAAACAAATAAATAAGATAATAACCGACACTTTTACAATTACCATGATGTTGTTGAAGTTTGCCGATTCACGTATGCCGATAACCAATAATACCACCAAAGCACCAATGATAAACATGGCCGGAAGGTTCATGATGGCTGTAACATGCGGAATGGATGCCAGGTTCATTGTGGCGATGGTTTCTTTGGGTAATGATGCTAAAGCCGTCCAGCCCATGTTGGGTATGTCATACAATTTTGTACCCGTTGCTGCAATAAACTCGGGTGGAATGATGATATTAAAATCCTTTAAAAAGCTAACCATATAACCCGACCAGCCTACCGAAACGGTAGAAGCGGCAAACAGGTATTCAAGAATTAAATCCCAGCCGATAATCCAGGCAAAAAACTCACCTAATGTTGCGTAGCCATACGTATAAGCGCTACCTGCGATGGGTATCATGGAGGCAAATTCGGCATAACATAACCCTGCAAAGGCACAGGCTAAACCGGAAATCATGAAAGATATCACAATGGCTGGGCCTGCATACATGGCAGCAGCCTGCCCGGTCAGAACAAATATTCCCGCTCCGATAATTGCACCTACTCCAAGCGTGGTAAGATTCAAACGGGTAAGGGTGCGCTTTAGTCCATGACTTTCCCCTTGGGCTTCCGACATTAGCTGACTCATCGGTTTTGTTGCAAACAGTTTATTCGACATCGCTATTTTATTTTGAGGATTTTAAAATTGGGTTCTAATTATAGTTTGCTAAAATTTCTTTCATTTTCGACACCTGTTCTCTGGTTCCCAAAACAAAAAGTTTGGAATCGGGAACCAAAACCGTATCCGGCATAGGATTGATAACAAATTCCCCGCTGGGTGTTTTAAAGCCGATGATGTTTATACCTATGGTTTTGCGAAAACCTAAATTTTTAATGGTAAGGATCTCATTAGCTTTTCGGAGGCTGCCACAATCAATTTCTTCCAGGTTGGTAGGCGAACTTCCATGAATGGATAAATGATTTAAAAATTCCACCATATCGGGATGCGATACCAAAACAGCCATTTGCGTTCCGCCCACCTTTTTCTGGGAAAATCACATGATTTACTCCTGCAATACGCTAGTTTCTTTTCCTGAACTTTCGTGGACTCGCCCTGCTTACGATAAGAATATCCGGTTCAAGGACCGGGCGGTAAGAGCTACAAACAAATTGTCGGCATCAATTGGCAATGCAGTGAATCAACGCCCTTGCATGTTTGTACTCCGGCTTCGATAAGCGTTTCATCTGTTGTGGCATCTCCCTGAATAATATTTCCGATCTTCTCTTTGTTTTCGTCAACAATGATTTTATTCTGTTCGATAATAACAAAATCCTGGCGATAGGCAAGCAGTTCGTTTGCGGTTTGCTGGCCATTGCGACCGTAGCCACAAATAATGATATGGTTTCTCATTTTTTTATCCTTGAAATGATTTTTAACCTGTGAAAAGTGTCGCGCAGATTCAGCGAAATAAATGGCTGGTTACCACGGAAATGGCATAAGCAAAAGTTCCCCAGCTAAATACAATTAAAAAAATGGTAAAATTTTCCCATTTTCGGTAAGCGGACGCACTTCTTCAAAGCCAACGGTAGCTATGGTTATCACCGTCATGTAAATGGCATCCAGCAAGGAATAATTTTCGATATAAATAGTATCCTGCGATTCCAATCAGGGTGATTGTAATCAATATGAGTATTGCCAATCCGATGTTACGCAAAACCGGAAAATCTCTTCAAGGGATAGGAGTTTTTTTACATAAAATTTGCCCCTGCAATTTATACTATTTTCTTATTCCTGCACAAGTTGCGAGAAAAAAATTTCCAATACAGAAATAAAAACAGCTCTTTTATCGCAATATCCTGATTATAAATAAAAATAAAATTATCCAAAGGAAAAATGTTAGCTCCAAAATTAAAGAGATACAACTCTTTCTAACAAATCTACAGACTAAAATCAGTACTGTTTATAACCGTGATCACAGGTGCCGGCTCATTGGAATATCAATTATTCCTTTAATTCATCCGCTGCATCCGGAGGATAGAGTTCGGGATATTTCAAATAGTTTTTCTGGCATTTTGTTCCCACTTTCAGAATAGCTGGTGTAAAGGACTTATCGTAATAATCACGAATACCTAAAATCAGCGATGCTCCGAAATTTCGCAGATCATCCGGTTCAATCCATCTGGGAGAATAGCCTGCTCTTCCATAAGTCATTTCAAGGGTCATGGCCATCACTTGGTCATGGTAGTTGACCCACCACCAGCTTTCAGGATACGTTTTACTTGCAAAACTGCTGCCACCTTCTTCTGTAATGGGTTCAATCATATCGACTCCATAATGTGTTGCAACGCTGCTGATAAAATGAAGTTGTTTTTCCCATAATGAAGCCTCAACAGAGGAATATCCATGAGATTCTGTTCCAAAATGCGGATAGAAAAAGGGGCGAATATCGGGTTCACTGTTTGAAGCATGCAGGTTAAGCGCTATTGAAATGGGTTGTCCTCCATCGTTCATCAGATTTTTAGCATACTGATGAATTGTTGTTACTTCCGGGGGTGCATCCGCAGTTAAATTGAGAGGATTGTTGCTATCATAATACCACATCATCTCAAGATTTTCCGATTTCGGAGTCGAACGGTAATTGCCGGCAATTACTCCATCAACGTTCTGCATCGGAAAATATAAAACTCAAATTTGGATAATATTTCAGAAGCTTGCGGAGTACCGGATAAAAGAAAATTAATCATCCCTTCAATCAGAAAAGAGGAAGGCGTTTCGGCCGGATGAGTACGCGCATGCATAAAGATTCTTTTTTTACCGGAAGCAGGCGCATTAAAATCAGTAATTTTAAAACATAGATGGGTTTGCCCTTTGAGAATAGCCAGGTATCTTGACGTCAATGTACGGACTGCTCTGGATGCTCTTTATGTAGTTTTCCAAATCGGTAAAAGTGTAGGGATAAAACCGGGCCTATCCAGACCGTTTTATGGTTCAAACTGCTTCTGCACAATCAATTCATTGTCTTCGTTCTGAGTTACCTCATTTTCAGCAAAAATGGCGCCATTCCTTTTTGATCGTAGGAATATACAGGCAGGTAATAATAGGGCCATCCCGAGTTTTTGATGGTAATTTTAGTCGGAGCATCCAGCACGAGGTTTTCCATTTTTACATACCACCAGCTACGCCATTGGTCGGAAAGGGTTGGATCATTGTTGTCGTTGGCTATGTATAAATTCCACTCATTATCTGTTACTTTTGTAAATTCGCCGATACTTCCCGACTCAAAAGAATCGGAAACTTCCGTAGCTGGCTTTTCAGTTTTATCTTTCTCACAACCTGCAAAAAAAACTGCCAGAAATATAATCACCAGCATCCATCCGCTCTTACGATGCATCATTTTAAATATTTTTTTATAAATATAATTATGTTATGCAAACCCGAAAGTCTCTTCAACGGGAAAGAGTTCTTTTACATAAAATTTGCCCTGCAATTTATAATTTTTTACAATTCCAGATATCTTCGCAGTAAAAAATTTTCAATACGGCAATCATACCGCTAATCAATAATAGCCTGATAACTCAATACCCTGAATTGCTTATAAACCGGATAATAAAAATTCGGAACAAACTGTGTCATTAAAATCAATACTAATTCCTCTTTGGGATCAATGTAGAAATAAGTATTACCAGAACCCGACCACCAATATGAACCTTTTGAGCCAATGATTTTTGACTGAATATTATCCTGCAGTACGGCAAAACCAAATCCAAATCCCATTCCCGACAGCAATGGACCAAAGAAATCATCATTAGGCATAATTTCGTTTGATAATTGATTCGATGTCATTAAATCAACGGTTTTGCTCCCTAAAAGCCGCACGCCATTATATTCCCCTTTATTTAGCAACATTTGTGAAAATATCATATAATCCGTGGCAGTCGAAACGAGTCCTCCATTACCCGATAGGAATTTTACCGGTATGGAAATATTACTGGTGTCTGGCTTCATGATGACTTTAATCCCAGCAGAATCCGGTGCATACACGGCAACAACCCGTTCTATTTTTTCCTTGGGAACATAAAAATCAGTATCTTTCATCTTTAAAGGATTGAATATTCTCTCTTTTAAAAACACATCAAACGGTTTACCCGAAATAACTTCCACTAAATAAGCTAATACATCTGATGATCTGCTATAATTCCATCTTGTGCCAGGTTGGTATAAAAGTGGAATTTTAGAAAGTTTTTGAATCATATCTTTTAAGGTTCCTTCCGAAAGATTTGCTTCCCTGTATATCGAATCCACAGGAGAATCTGCCCCCACGCCAGTAAGTCCGGATGTGTGGGTCAGAAGATCGCGGATAGTCATTGGACGTATTTGATCCACCGTATGTATCCCATCTTTATCTATTGACGAAAATACTTTCAAGTCCTTAAATTCAGGAATATAATCAGCCACCGGATCATCCAGCTGAAAATACCCTTCCTCATATAACATCATCACGGCAACGCTTGTTACGGGTTTTGTCATCGATGCCATCCTGAAAATAGTATTTAATTGCATTGGTTTGTCCACATCCATCCACCCATATTTTTCACAATGAACAACTTTGCCATGGCGGGCTACCATTGTGATCATGCCCGGCAGTTTATTTCGTCAACATATCTCTGCATTACAGGCTTTATACGATTTAAACGTTCGGACGACATGCCCACCTTTTCCGGTTTAGCGGTAAGTAATTTGATTTCCTGCGGAGAACAACCAGTTAAGATTGCAAGAACAAGGCACAAAAGAATTGTTTTATTCATAGCTCTGTTTTATTAATTCCAATTAGAATTTTCAATCAATAAAATTTCAAAAGGCAAATTTATATTTAACTATTGTATTTTCTATTCGATATTGTTTATGGCATAAATTCAAAATATCCTTCCATCATTACGGTTTCATTCATTGGTTTACGCTCTGTAAAATGACGGTTTGGATCCAAAAACCATTTTTAGGATATCCTAAAATAAGAAGGGCTGTTGGTTGAATGTATTCCGGAATATTAAATTCTTTTCTGATAATTCCGGGATCGAATAGTCCAACCATAACGCTGCCAATGCCTATTTCCCTTGCCGCCAACATCATATGATCTGTTACAATTCCGATATCCAAATCGCCGGAACATTTGTTATCAAACGTTCTAACCAGTGCATCTCTTTCATCTCTGCAAATAATCAAAATGCACTGAGATCCAAATATCTTATAGGCTTTTTGAACTTTTTTAATATTTTCCGGATTCTGAACGACAATAATGCGCTGAGGCTGCTTGTTACAAGCTGTTGGGGCAACACGTCCAGCTTCCAGTATATGCTGAAGTTTTTCTTTTTCGATTGATTTATCTGTGAACGAACGAATTGAACACCGTTGTTTTGCTAATTCTAAAAAATCCATGCTAAA
>Ga0268356_10795_pt1 | contig 20942 bp, 27 predicted proteins | sample BioMet10_FD_194415 | JGI IMG/M metagenome (GOLD analysis project Ga0268356, IMG submission 194415) | Sewage microbial communities from Oakland, California, United States - Biofuel 10 (PacBio Assembly) | ecosystem: Engineered > Wastewater > Sewage > Unclassified | place: USA: California | collected...
TCGCAATCATGGCCCACGCGAGGGATTCGACTGGCGAGCAGATCCACTCGGATGTGGCGCCGCTCTGGGGCATGATGGAGAAGGTGCTTGATGCCGGGACCATCCATGCGATGAAGGACCCGACCCGGGGAGGCTTCGCGAGCGCCATCAACGAGATGGCAAAAGAGCGGCGTGCAGGTCAGGATCAGCGAGGAGCTCATCCCCATTCGAAAGAGCGTGAAGAGCGCTGCAGGGATGCTCGGTATCGACCCGCTCGAAGTGGCAAACGAAGGGAGAGGTAGTCATGGGTGTCCCAAAAGAGGATGCAGATGCGATCCTTGCGGCCCTGCATGCACACAAGTACGGGAAGGATGCCAAGGTCATCGGGAAGGTCGTGAGCGGTTCGAGCGTAATCATGGAGACCGCTATTGGTGGCGAGCGGTTTATCGAGACGCCCATGGGCGACCCGGTGCCCCGGGTCTGCTAGGCTTCAACTCATATTTTTTGGCTTTCTGAAAAAGGGATGGGCCTCCCGTTTTTTTCTTTCTTTTTTGGCACATACTGTCGATGCCCGTCTTTCCGGTCATCCCCAGGTTTCACTTTCACCCTCCACGCGGCCGGGCCCTTTATCCCCCACTCAGCAGCAGTGACTCCGGTGCCATGCAGATCGAGATCCGGGAAAGGGCTGGCTCTCCAGCCGGGAACATTTGCCGCCGTTGTCGTACCGGAGAAGGCGATGGCTGCCGCACTCAACAGCACAGCGGATCTCAAACGGTTCCTCTTCCTCTATGTCGGCGGGAACTATTCCCGGATCCTGTCCTGCCTGGACCGGTCCTCGAAAAATCTTGAGGTCCGCCGGGCCTTCACTGCACACCAGCTCTTTACCATCCTGCGAGAGACCGGCCACACGGTGATCTTTGTCGAACACGATCCTGAACTCTTCGACGGGGCGGCAGCGATGGTCGAACCGGTGGCAGGGGCGCTTGCCGATGCCGGCCGCGAATCGCTCGTGATCCTCTACTCACCGGTTCCCGACCGCACCTTCTTTGCGCTCTCCCGGCGGGCCGGACGGTTCGTCGAGATTTGTACCGAAGAAGAATTGCACCCGCCATACCACATCCCCCGCAGTGCCCGGGAGTCCGGCATGCGGCCGGCCGGGCAGCGGACGCTGGAGGTGTCGTAAACGGGCAGGAGCGTGGTGAGCATACGGCAGGGGGCAAACACCATCGCGGAGCGGTGGGCCCGGTCAGCCCGGGCGCTCAAAAAAGAGGATCGACGGTACGGCGAACGGCTTGCCGAACTGGCAAAGATGCACTCAAGCGAGGCGTTTGCCGGCTGCGACGATGCGCTTGAAGGGGTGGTCTTCTCGGTGCTTGTCGAGATTTTTAAAGCGCCAGGACCGGCCCGAAGGAGAGGGGAGACCGCCGTGTGGATCCTTGACTCCACGTACCGCGACGGATGTGTCGATCTCTGGGTAAAGGACGGCGGGACGGTACAGCGGGTCCGTACCTCGTACGACCCGCCGTTTTTTTGCCAGGTTCACGATCCGGCCGCGTGCCATGAAATGATCGAAGCCCTTGGGGATCAGTACGGGGCAGAGGAGTGCTCCATCCGCACGGTCTTCGGAGAGGACCCCGGTTATGCCGTGTATGCCGGCCGGGCCGTGGCGGAAGCGAATCGAACGGCAGGCACAGTACGGTGTCGATCTCTACAACGTGGACGTACGAAGGACCAGCGGTTCATGGCCGAAGAAGGCATCGTCCCGTGCACCGGGGACGGGGAGGACCGGTTTTCGCCGCTGGCAGATCACAGCCTTTCCCTTATGGAGGTACGCGTACAGGGTGATTTTGGGCAGTCTGCGCAGGGTTTTGAGATCGCTGCGGAATATGCCGGCGAATCCTGCCGGTTCGCAGGAACGATCCATGACGTGCTGGACGACTTCTCCGGGTATCTTGCTGCGTGCGACCCGGATACGATCCTCATGCCCGACAGCGATACGCTGGTGCCGCGGCTTCTTTCACGGGCAGAGCAGCACGGGATTACGATGCCTTTTTCCCGGAACGGGAACTACCGCGGGCAGTCCTCCCGCTCGTACTGGAGCTACGGGAAGATGGAGCACAAGGGTTCGGCGCTCATTCCCGACGGGCGCATCCTGATCGATACGGAACAGTCGTTTGTGTACCAGGAAGGCGGGCTCTCCGGGGTTCTCATGGCAGCCCGGCTTTCCGGGCTCTCCCCCAACCTCGCGGCCCGGTTCACACCTGGCACGCTGATCAGCAGTTACGAGATCCGCGAGGCCGTGCGGCAGGGGATCGCGGTGCCGTTCCGCAAGAGCGAACCCGAGCAGCTGCGCACGCTCGCCGCGCTCCAGGCAGCCGACCGGGGCGGGATGATGTTCCAGCCGGTCCCGGGGACGTATGAGGATGTCGGCGAGATCGATTTTACCTCTCTCTACCCCTCGATCATCGCACACGAGAACCTTTCGCCCGAGACGCTCGGCCATCCCTGCCGCCCGGGGTTTTTGTCTGGCGTGCTCAGGCCGGTGCTCGACCTGCGCATCCGGACAAAACAGCAGAAAAAGACCGATCCCCGATTTGCCGGCCCCGATGCGATCCTCAAGTGGATGCTTGTTACCTGTTTCGGGTACACGGGCTACCGGAACGCGAAATTCGGGAGGATCGAGGTGCATGAGGCAATTACTGCCGCGGCGCGGGAGATCCTGGTCCGCACAAAGGAGATCGCGGAGGAGATGGGATACAGCGTCCTCCACGGGATCGTGGACAGCCTCTGGGTGCAGGGAGCGCCGATCGGGGCGCTTAAGGCGCGGGTCGAGCAGGAACTGGGATATGCTCTCGAAACCGGGCATTTCGACTGGCTTGTTTTCCTGCCTCTTGCGGACGGCTTTGGCGCATACAACCGTTACTACGGCCGGCTCTTCGGACGGGAACATACGGGTGCGGGGGATCGCGGCACGCCGGCACGATACGCCTCCTTACGTGAAAGAAATGCAGTGCCGGATGCTCGGGGCGATGAAGCGGGCGCGGACCATTGCGGAACTGGAAACGACAAAGATCGGGATTGGGGAGCTCTACCGGGATGCACTGGCAGGGCTTGCTGCCGCCTCTCCGGAGCAGATGATGATCTGCCGCCAGCTCAGCCGGACAGCGTACCGCCACCGATGCCTCGAAGGGGCCGCGGTGCAGGCGTACCGTGAGCAGGGGACAGAAGTCGCTGCGGGGATGCGGATACGGTACGTTGTGGAGGACGCCCGGCGTTACCGTGCAGTGCCTGTTCGCGATGCGACAACCTTTGACGTGGCCTTTTACCGAATGCTGCTCGAACGAGCCCGTGATGAGATTCCTTGCAGCTTATCCTTCGGAAGCTCCATCAGGGAGAGCACCGGCCCGGCCGTGGGATGGACCAGGGAAACGTACGGTGCAGAAGAATGCAACGCTCTTCTGATGTATTCGCATCCTGGTACCAAAGGGCTATCCGAATGCTGCAGCATTCGGTCGATCGGCCGGCCCGGCCAATTGTTATCTTAGTGGGGGAGGGGGGGCTGGTAAAAAAATCCCGAGGGGGTGGGTAGGGGGCATCCAACATTTTGGCGGAGAGGGGGGTACCCCCACCCATCCATGCGATCACCCCACCCCCCTTCTCTTGTGCCGGAGGGGTGGTCCCCCCTACCCGGCTCATCTGACACTCCACGCGAAATACAGGTTTTGGAACTGGAACCATTGGGGGGTAGTCCCCTCATTTTTGCCGGACAAGGGGGGTGGGGGTCTGTCCATGAAATAGAAAACCCGGGGGTGGGGGGTGGCAAAAGTTTTGGAGGGCACCCCCCTGCCGGGATTTGAGGGGGTGGGGTGGGGGGTCATAAGATGAGATTTTTTGGAAGTGTTGCCGGATCGTGATGCGATTTTTTTTTGAGATTCACAAAAGTAGAATTGCGATTTTAATCATTGGCAATTCCGTCAAACTTTTTTTGAACTTCTCAATACCAGCATCGAGACTAAAAAAACCATCAGTGACTCGATCAAGATTTTTAAAATAAAAAATACTCTTGTAAAAAAATTTTGAAAAATCGCGTTTAGTGCGAGGGATGGGATTCGAACCCAAGAACTCCTACGAGACTAGGCCCTCAACCTAGCGCCTTTGACCTGGCTTGGCTACCCTCGCCCGATACAATCGTGCGCATCTGCAACGCCGGACATTCCCGTCAGGCCCTGCTTCTGTGCCATAACAAAGAGGTTGTCTATCTAAAAGAATGTTATGGCATGACACGGGATTATCACGTCAGAAATTCCGTATCTCAAGAGGCTTGGGCGCAGATGGCTTTGGCGGTACCTGTCTCTCGGAAACCCGGGGCAACCCGGGTGTTTACGGTATATCCGACAAGGGGTTTTACAGGATTTTTCGGGGAAAGATCCGGTTTTACCGGCTCGCATTGCCTGACAGTATACAATACCCCGATGGCAGGCAACGGGCATACATGTATATTTTCATACGTTTTACCCGGTGCATATATGTGGGCTGATATCATCCGCGAATTTGCCGATTCGCCGTCGCAGGGCCGGGTAGTAAAATTCCTGCTCGAAAACGGCTTCGGGGTGAACGATGAGGCGCGGATCTGTTGCAACGGTATCGAGATCCCCGCGACCGCGGTTGCAAAGGCCATCGGGTCCGACCGCCGTGTCGTGGACGCCACGGCAAAGCGCATCCTCGAACGCCCCGCCCTGCGCGATATCTTCCTTAACATGCGGGCAACCCCGGACTTAAGCCGCGTTGCCGAACCCCTGGGCCTTGCGGTTATCACTGTTCTCCCCAGGGATGCGAGCGAGAAGGATATCATCGGCGCAGCGGTCAGCGTCCTTTCGGAGCACTCGCTTGCCATCCGCCAGATCTTCGTCACCGACCCCCAGCTGTCAGAAGATCCTAAACTGGTCATCATCGTGGAAAGCCCGCTTCCCGCGGAAGTAGTAAGCGAGATCCGCGCCCTCCCGCAGGTGCGCCAGGTCATCATCTGAAAAAAGATAAAAAACTGTTTTTACTGCGCAAGCAGTTCCACTTCGTTTGCGAGCCGGTACATCCGGTGGCGCGCTTTTCTGGGGAGGTGAACCGCCCACGCAATGCTCTCGTCAATGGTTTCCCGCGTTGTCCCGGCGAGCAGGTTGTCCGCGTTGGTGACGATCTTCTCCTCCACCGTCTGCGGCATACTGTCCCGGGGAAGGAGGCCAAGAAGCGTGCACTCGTCCGCGGAGAGACCGGCCCCGGTATGGCACTCCACGATCCGTACGAGCCGCTCGGGAAAACCCTTCTCCCGCAGCAGGTCGGCACCGGCCTGTGCATGCCCGATCGAGTGCGTCCGGCTCCTCCCGATATCGTGGAGGAGTGCACCCTGCATCACGAGCGTCCGGTCGGCAAGGCTGCACCGTTCAGCGTATTCTTCGGCACAGGCACAGACAGCCCTGCAATGGGCGATAACTTTCTTTGCGCAACCGGCCTCTTCGAGCAGCGCAATGCAGGCGTCGGGTCCGAGGAGTTCAGGCCCGGCCGAGCGACTTCTTGATGGCATCGATACGCTCGCGAAGCGATTTTACCAGGAGATCGTTATCGAAGTGGCCCAGCGGCTCCTCGCAGTTCGGGCACTTGAAGTCTCCGCCTACGGCCACATTGAAGGTAAAGAGGTCGTGGCAGTTCTTGCAGATGTAAAAGTCGTTCTCTTCCTCGAACCGGGCGCGGCGTTCGAGCTTGTCGAGCACCGTCTCCATGTCCTCGCGGATCGCGTCGGGGACCCGGTCGATCCGGAGCTGCCAGAGATAGGTGAGCCATCCGGTCTCGTTGTTCTTGATCCGGTGGTATTCGGCAAGCCGTTTCTCGTATAACGTATAGAGCGTGTGGCGCACCGAGTTGAGGTTGATCCCCGTGCTCGCCGCCAGGTCCTCGTCACTGTGCTCGCCATCTTTTGGGAATTTTTCCAAAAGGTCGAGACCTTCGTCGCCGATCAGGCGGTGGATATAAGCACGCATCGCCGGATCGTTAAGCACGTCTTCCACTGGATCCATCACCCCAGATATTGTCGGACAGTGCTAATATTCTTATCCAGCGCGCAGAGCGCCTCTTTCCGGGTTGGCCCGGTGCCGGCAACACTTACCAGTGCCTGCCCTTCTTCAAAGAACGCGCCCGGCCAAGGGATGTCGGAAACGACCGGTGCGAGCTTTTTGAGATCGGCGCTGATCGTTGTGTCCCGGTCGGCAAAGAGGATCCTCCGGGCCGCGTATTCCCCGGCCTCCGGGACATCAGGGAGCCTGCCCGCACACGCATCGACATGGTACTGGAAGAGGCTGCACCCGTACGCCATCTCCACGGTATCTACCGTTCCCTGGAACCGGGGGTTGACCTCAATGACAGATGGCGTGCCGGACCCGGCAACGAAATCGATGCCGAGCGTACCCACGCATCCGCTCGCTGCCGCGATCTTCTCGGCGACTGCCCGCATCTGCCCTGCAAGCGGGTGATCGAAGGGGGTGACCGAGCCCGAGAACCCGAACGCAGATTCACCGCTCCCCCGAAGGATCTGTTCGTTTACGGCAACGGCCCGTGCGTTATGGCCATCTGCAATGCAGCAGACGCTTGCCGGGATGCCTTCTGCAATCTCCTGCCGGATATAGGGGATTTCAGGGTACAGGGAAGCCCATTCCCGTTCCTCGTCTGCGGAATGGAGTATGGCGTTCCTCCATCCGCCGGCTCCGTGGCGGGGCTTTCCCATCACGGGATAGCTGCCATCCGCTGCAATTCGGGGGACGGGGACATCGATCGTTTCAAAGAACCGTTCCGTTTCGAGCTTGTCGAGGAACCGGGCGGCAGTCTCCCGCGGGGTGCCGCAGAGCCGGACCGGGAACGCAATCTCTTCGGCTCCCGAGGTTGCAACCGCGAAGTCGAATTTGTGCAGGCGGCACATACGGTCTATGGCCTCGGGGAGTTCGTCAAGTTCCTCGAAAATGAGCCGGTCCTGTGTGCACCAGAACAGGTCCTGGTCGCAGAAATGGTCTACGGCGCAGACCTCGTAGCCGGCCCGGGCCGCCGACTGGGCGACATGCCTCGTGGCAAAGCCGGCAACGAGGACCCTCCCTCTCACAACTCCTCCGTATGCTTGCCGGCCTTTGAGGGGACGATACGGATCTTTGCCCCGGGGAACTCCCGTTTGAACTCCTCTCCCTCCGCAAGGTGGTCCAAAAAGAGCGCAAGGCTCGATATCTCCGAGTGGGGCTGGCCGGTGACGGCTACGTTAAAGTCCGCAAGGCCGTACATCTCGCCCGGCACCTTCTCGGCTCCGACCACGACAAGGAGTTTTTCGCACGGCCGTATCTCCCCGATGGCATCGGGCAGGTTGATGCCGTACATCGTGAGGTGGACGACCTTTCCCCCGGCTGCTTTCCAGTCTTTGATACAGGAACGCCACTTGACGTTGTCCTCGCAGAAGAACTTCCCGCCCCAGCGGTCGGCAACGTCCTGCACGCTCTCCACGACACCCTTGTCGCTTGCCGCAAGGTACATTCCCGAGGCGCCGAGCGCCCGCCCGGTGAGTGCTACGTGCGTAGTCACCCGCTGGTCGCGCTCGGGCCGGTGGCCGATCCGAAGTATTGCAATTTCCCGTTCTGTCATGGCTGTTCTTTCCGTGCCTTAATGACGCCGTTTTCTATCGTGTAGGGAAGGGACTGGTCGTATTTTACCTGGCAGGCGATCAGCGCTTCTCCTACCGAGAGGACCCGGACCTGCCCGTCTTTACGCACAACGAGGAGGTAGCGTTCGAGCCGGGCAAGCGAGGCATCGACAACTGCTGCGTCGAGCCCGCACGTTTTTTGGATCTCCTCCGGGGCGATCGTTTTGTCCTGCGGGAGGTTGTGGTAGATCAGCCAGTCGGCGTCCTCATCTTTCACCTGTACTCATTCCCGTTCGTGCCGATTATACTTTGTTGCCGGTGAAAAAACCGCCTTTTCCTCCACGCGGTTTTTGTAGTTGCCCGCCAAATAATCCTCATGGATGCAGAACCCTCCGGACCGTCTTTTTCCGAACTGGTCCGGGTTGCCGACTGCCTGCTCGAAGAGAGCGGCGAAGACGACGACGCGCTTATGCGCCGGCTCGAAGAACTTCCCGCCCCGGTGCGGGACGAACTTTTTGTCTCCGATCTCCTGAACGCCTGGCAGGTCTTCTACTATTATTACCGGATCGAGCCGGACGAGCTCATACAGGAACGCCTCGAACTCGAACCCGCATCATCGCTGCCCGCTGGTGTTACCATCGATGAGATCGATCTCCTGGAGCGCGTGTTCCGGGTCACAAAGAACCGCCCCGAGATCCTCGTGACCGATGGGAAAGAGACGCTTAAAACCTTTACCGGGACAAGTGCGGTTGCCGACAGTCAGGCCTATATCGAGTCAACCTTATAACCGGTCGCCGGCGGTAATCTTCTGCTCGTCCACCCGGGCCGAAACAACCGGGGGAACTTCTCCCCACGTAATGACATCGGGCCCGAGGATTGCATACACTCCCCGTACCGTTGCCGGGTCGAGGGAGGACAGTACTTCCCGGTCATCGGTCCGCAGATCGTTGCAGATCCTTGTTGCCCACGCATCCGCCCGAACCGGGTCATCGGCAAAGATCGTGACCGCGTCCGCAATCCCGAACGAGACCGAGGGGCCGACCGTGGCAGACGAAGTGCAGACCCCGAAGATGCGGTCTTTTTTCGGGACGATAAAGGCAATTTTGTCCGAGAGAGGCGAGGTCCCGGCGTGCACGCCCACCCGCACGGGCCGGTCGCTCACGAGCGCGATATCCCCCCCGTTATCGATCACCCCGAACGATGCACCGGCTTTTATCATCGCCTCGATCCCTGCCGCCGCAACCGTTCCGGCAACCGATGCCATGGGGCCGACCCCGGCCTCTGCCGATGCCTGTGCCATGTGCAGGATCAGCGGCTCGTCCGTATCCGGTTTGTAGGGAAAGAATGTGCTCTTAAAAAAAGGGTCGCGGGCGATATAGCCCTCGATTACCTGACGGGCTGCCATCATGCCGGTCTTTGCCGCTTCGATATGGGCAGGTTCGTCCGCGAGGATTGCCGCAAAGGTCTCGCGGAACCGGAACGGCTCGCGGATCATACGGGGAGCGTGAGCGCCTTGTGCGGGCAGGCGGGGATGCACTTGCCGCAGAGCACGCACTTGTCCTCGGCAACCACGAGTTTAAAGTCCGCATCGAACGAGAAGACCTCGCGGGGGCAGACCGAGATGCAGGCCCCGCAGTCAACGCATTCGCTCTGGTCGACGCCGATACCGTGTTCGAGCTGCCGGACGGTTGCACCGAGTCGGGTCATCGTGCTCCGGATCAGTTTGCACTGGTCGTCGGGGACCTCGATGAGTGCCTCGCCTTCAGAGGAGTCGATCACGGCACGCTCGACATTGATCAGCACGCCGGTGTCTTTGACTGCCTGTGCGATGATGGGTGCAGTACCTTTCTTTTTCGAGAAGTTCACTAAAAGCCTCATTTCAGCCACCTCCCGCCAAAGAGTTTCCCGAGATTTATTGCGGTGAGCATCCCGATCACGTGGCGGTCCTTGTCCACAACCGGCAGCGCGCTGATGTTGTTCTGTTCGAGCTTGCGGACTGCAATATCTACTGCCTCTTCGGTCGTGGTCGTCACCACCTTCTTTTTCATGATGTCTTTTACCGTGCAGGCTTTCCCGGGGTTTGCCACGGCTTTCGAGATATCGAATGTCGTCACGATCCCCGCGAGTTTTCCGTTGTCCGCGATCACCGGCAGGTGGTTGGTCTCCCCTTTGAGGAGTTTCTGGGCCGCTGCCCGGATCTCCTCTGACTCGCCGATGGAGACAAACTGCCGGTCCATGATGTCGAGGACCCGTGGCCCCTTCTTCTTCTCGTGCATCGGGTGTACTGTTTTCGTGGTGTCGATAGGCCGGGTGGGCAGGGCGAGCTGGAGCGTGCCCTTCTCGATCCAGCCCTTGAGTTCGGCTGCCACCTGCCGCGCTTTCCTGAAGCTCGACAGGGACGAGGTCCTGACCTGCTCGCCGTTTATCTCGACCGCACCCGAGCGCAGCTCTGCGTAATTAACGCTCCGGATTACCGGCCTGCTGCGGCTCGGGACACCGTAATCGACAAGGTCCACCGAGATGTCCTCGTCGCGGACTGCCGTTGCCCGCACCACGTCGAGGTCGACCACCGGCAGGGGCACGCCAAGGCCCACATACATCGTGACGCCGTAGCCGGTCATGGTCGCCGCCCGGAGGTAATCGGGTATCATCTCTTTTAAATTGCCCTTGACCATCAGTGTCGCGAATCCCCCGCCCGGCGAGTGCTGGGTTCCCTCGCCGACCACCATGCCCTCTGCCCCGCACAAAAAGATCGGGACGCCGCTCCCGATGAACCGGAGATGCGGATCGTTGGTGATTGGGTTAAGCAGTCCCTGCGCCCGAGTAGGTTACGTTCCCGGAATCGGGCAGGAGCGTACCCATGTAGGTGTGCAGGAGCCGGTCCGTGGTATTGATTCGCCGCGTTGTAGCGCTGGTAAGCGTTCCGCGGGTTGCACATGATTGCCTGGTTTAAGTCTTCGAGCAGGAGTTCGGTCGTGATCGTCCGCCGCGGGTAACAGTCCGTGCCGCGCGAGGTTGCTCTGAGCTCCACGGATTTGCCCGAGACAAGGTCTTCGAGCACGTGCGCCCCGCCGTACTGGTCTTCGAGGGTATCTGACTGCTGTGTGGCTCCGATGTACGTGTCGACCGCGGCAAGTCCCCCGTAGGCCTCGACATCGTTGAGCCAGATCCGCTCCATCCGGATCGGCGGTTCGGAGTGTCCGAAGTTCAAAAACGCTCCCGAAGAACACATTGCGCCGAAGGTCCCGGTAGTAACGACATCGACTTCTTTTAACGCCCCCTCTTCACCCAGTTCGCTCACGATCGCGGGCATCTCTTCTGCGGTGACGACGCGGGCACTGCCGTCACGGATGCGCTCGTTGATCGTTTCGATGGACTTGTGCATGAGGCAAAATATCGTTTTATGAATATTTATACTAATTGTTATTACCTCAAGTAATATACGGTATATATCCCTGTCCGGCACATTCCCTTATTATATGCACGTGCGTGACTTTACCGCAGAGATGGAGCTGATTGCCCCCCCGTCCCTTGCCGAGGAGTTCGATGCAGGAAGGATCGGCCTTATTGTCGAGGGGGCGCCGGAGATCCATACCGTATGCTGTGCGCTCGATGCAACGCCCAGGGTGGTCCGGGCAGGCACTCGATGCAAAGGCAGACATGCTTGTTGTCCACCATACCCCCATCTGGACGCCGCTTACAACACTCGTCGGCCCCACGGCATCGCTCATGCGCGATATTCCTTGCCGGGCACCTCAACGTGTACGCGATGCACACGAACTTCGACCACTGCCCCTGGCGGCGTCAACGATGCGCTCGCGGAGCTGCTTGGTCTTTCCGGCTGCCGGCCCATGTCCCTGGGCCTTGTCGGGACCTGCACGCTCTCCCTTGAAGAGATTGCTGCACGGCTTGGGGCCCCCCTCCGGGTATGGGGAGAATGCGGTGCTGTAAACCAGCTTGCCATTGTCGCCGGGAGCGGGTTTCGATCCCATTATCATGGCAGAAGCACGGGATCTCGGGGCGGATGCATTCCTGTCGGCAGAACTCAAGCACTCGGTTGCCCGGGCGGCACCGCTTCCCTGCCTTGAATCGACCCATTATGCCCTTGAAGCTCCTGCCATGAAACGTCTCGCAATGCAGAAAGGCTGGCAGTATATTGACGACACGCCAAAGCTCCGCATAGTCCCATGAACGATCCCTGGCAGATGCTTTCCGAAAGAAAAGCGCTTGACGAGGAGATCCGTGCCTCCCTGATAGCCGAGTACGGCACGCGGGGAAAAAAGGCTCTCGATGCGGTCGACCGGGGGCTGGTCAGGAAATATCTCGACTTTTTTGTTGTCACCGGCTCGACCGGCGACCACGTGATTGACGAGGATGTATGTACCTGCCGGGACTTTGCCTTCCGGCAGAAGCCCTGCTGGCATATCCTTGCCGTCCGGATAGCCAGGGCCACTGACAGTTTTGTTCCGGTCGGGGAATGGTACCAGGAAAACTGGAAAGGATAAGTGCGAACAAAGACAATAACTATCCCGGTACCTTAGAATACTAACAGGCAAGTTTACGTGGTTTTCACATGTTCGAAGAAGAATACCAGCTCGAATATTTCAAGGACCAGGGATTTACCCGGAAGATCTGTAAATCCTGTGGTTCTCCGTTCTGGACACGCGACCCTTCCCGCGAGAGTTGCGGGGACGCGGCCTGCGAACCCTATACGTTTATCGGCAACCCGGTGTTCAAGGGGCATTCGATCGACGAAATGCGCGAGGCCTATCTCTCCTTTTTTGAAAAGAACGGTCACACCCGCATCGAACGCTACCCGGTGGCCGCACGCTGGCGGGACGATATCTATCTCACCATCGCATCAATTGCCGATTTCCAGCCGTTTGTCACCGCAGGGATCGTTCCCCCGCCGGCAAACCCGCTCACCATCTCCCAGCCCTGCATACGGTTAAACGACCTCGACTCTGTCGGGAGATCCGGCCGGCACCTGACCACGTTTGAGATGCTCGCCCACCATGCCTTCAACAGCCCGGGCGAGGAGATCTACTGGAAAGACCACACGGTAGAACTCTGCGACCAGTTCCTTGCCTCCATCGGCGGCGATTTGAACAAGGTCACCTACAAGGAGCACCCGTGGATCGGTGGCGGGAACGCCGGCCCGAGTGTGGAGGTCATGATCGGGGGCCTCGAAGTCGCAACGCTCGTTTTCATGAGCCTCGGCCGCCAGAAGACAAATCACCCCGGCTACAACCTCGACGGAACGATGTATTACCCGATTAAACTCCGGATCGTCGATACCGGGTACGGCCTCGAACGCCTGGTCTGGGCTTCGAAGGGATCGCCCACCATCTACGATGCAGTCTTCCCGGAGATGGTGAGCCGGGTCATGAGTTCAGCCGGCATCTCGCACCTGCTCGACAACAAGGACTACACGAAGATCCTTGCCCTGAATGCGAAGTTTGCCGGGCTTATGGATATCTCCGGCCCCAACCTGTTTAACCTCCGTAAAAAGGTTGCAGCCGCCATCGATATCTCGCCCGGAGAAACTCGACAAGATGATGACGCCGATCGAGAAGGTGTACGCGATTGTGGACCACACCCGCTGCCTCGCGTACATGCTCGGCGACTGCATTGTTCCCTCGAATGTCCGCGAAGGCTACCTCTGCAAGGCTCGTCATCCGCCGGACCCTGCGGATGATGAACGATTTCAAAATGCAGGATTCCCTTGCCGATCTCATCGAGGAGCAGATGAAGATCATCGGGATGGGCAAGTTCCAGCAGGACATTACCATCGTGCGCGAGATTGTCGACCGCGAAGTGGACAAGTACGCCGACACGCTCGAACGCGGCACACGGATCGTCCAGAAGGTTGCAAAGACCTACAAGGCAAAGAGCGAGCGCGTACCCCTGTCTGAGATCGTCACCCTGTACGACTTCCCATGGCATCCCGCCGGAGATGATCAAGGACATCGCCGCAAAGGAAGGTGCGGTCATTGACCTGCCGGATAACTTCTACTCCCAGATTGCCGACATGCATTCGGAGTCCAAGAAAGAGGCGGCTGTGGACGCAACGGCACAGTACGCCGAGCGCGTACAGGGATTGCCCGCAACCAAGAAACTGTACTACGAGCAGCCCGAGGATGTCGAGTTCGAAGCGGTCGTGCTCGACTTCTTCGACGGTTACGCAGTGCTCGACCAGACCCTCTTCTATCCCGAAGGCGGTGGCCAGCCGGCCGATACGGGAAGCCTTGTCGGCGCCGAGAGCATGGCCCGGGTCGATAACGTCATCAAGCTCGGCGAGGTGATCCTCCACCACATCAGCGGCGGCATTCTCCAGCGCGGCGAACGGGTCAAGGGAATGGTCGATGAGGAACGCAGGTTCTCGCTGATGCGCCACCACACGGCGACCCATATCCTCCTCCACGCGTCGCAGGAAGTGCTCGGCGCCCATATCCACCAGGCCGGGGCACAGAAAGGGGCGGAGAGCTCACGTATCGATATCCGCCACTTCAAGCATATCACGCCCGACGAACTCCGCAGGATCGAGGTTGCGGCAAACCGGATGGTTATGGCAAACCAGCCGGTCGAGATCACGGTCGAGAACCGGACCAAGGCCGAGCAGGAGTATGGTTTCTCCCTGTATCAGGGCGGTGTTCCGCAGGGCAAGGACATCCGTGTCGTAAAGGTTGCCGGCGATGTCGAAGCCTGCGCCGGGACGCACTGCCGGAGCACCGGGGAGATCGGGGCAATCAAGATCCTTCGTGTCGAGCATATCCAGGATGGGATCGAGCGTATCGAGTTCGCGGCGGGGAATGCGGCGAATCTTTTATATCCAGCACCTCGAACAGATCGCCACTTCTTCCGCTGACACCCTTTCTGTCCAGCTCGAAAACCTGCCCCCGACCGTTACCCGGTTCTTCTCCGAGTGGAAGGATCAGAAAAAGGAGATCGAGCGCCTGAGCCAGAAACTCGTGGAACTGGAAGGCTCAGACCATACAGCCCGAGACAATCGGGGGAATCCCGGTTATCGTGAAGCGCGTGGACCTTGCCCCCCGCGAGCTCTCAACGCTTGCGACCACCCTTTCTGCAAACGGGGGTGTCGTGCTCCTTGCCGCAGCCGGCGAGACCGCCCGCGTCGTTCTCTTCATCGGGGGACAAGAGGGTAAACGCCGGTGAGATCATCGGCCAGGTGTGCAGCCTCCTTGGCGGCAAGGGCGGCGGGAAACTCTCGATGGCGCAGGGTGGCGGGCCGGAACTCGAAAAACTCGACCTTGCCTTAAATGTCGGGCGTGAGCGCATCATTTCCGCACTTCAGAAGAGTTAGATCATGACCGAGAACGTGGTGGTCCTGGAACCGGGCGACGAGCGTGCCCAGAAAATCGCAAAAGCGATGGCAAGCCAGACGGCTAACGATATCCTCACCCTCCTTGCCACGGGTGCAAAGAGCCTCACCGATATTACCGAGGAACTCAGGATCCCGCTGACCACCACGAAATACCATGCCGAGAACCTGCTCGACGCCGGGTTAATCACGGTAGCGGAGACGAAATACAGCGTAAAGGGGCGTGAAGTAAAGATGTACGCACTCACCGACCAGCTCCTGATCGTTGCGCCAAAACAGACCAATATCCGGTCACTTCTCCTGAAGTACGCATCGCTCTTTGGGATCGTCGTGGCAGGTACGCTTGCGGTTCATCGGCCTTGCCCCCTCCTTGCCGGGCAGGTCTCCCTGTCCGAAGCCTCTTCCACGATGATGACCCGGGCCCCGGCAACCGGAGGAGCAGAAAACCAGGTCTATGCGGCAAAAGCCGTTGCCGATACATGGGAGGTTCAAGCCCCCTCCCCGGACCTTGCGCTTGCATTTTTCTGCGGCGGTGTATTTGTCATCTTGTCCTGCTCTGCTACGAAGCATATCTCTGGAAAAAACGCCGTTAATCCGGGTACAGTCTTTTTAAGAACCACTGGTTGGAAAACGGGATTTTATCCAGACGCTTTCTCTCTTTTTAGGATTGCGGGTATTCTATCCCTGAATTATTGCGTCCGTAATCGGGCTGCGCAACGCATTTTTCAGCAGCAGATCCAAAAGGTATCAGAATTTTTAAGAGTCCGAAAGGAATGCATTCCCTTTTGAAAAAGAGGACCTGAAAAAAGGTATTGACGGTTATTCTCGTCCGGATTTCATCCGGAAGATAAGAAGTGCTGCAATCCCAATAGCTCCCATCACAATGACTGCGGGGAGCGGGGACTTTGTCGTGGTCGGGATAGGTGTCAGCGCCGCGGTCTTTGTCGTGGTCACCATCTTTGTGGTCACCGTGGTTACCGGTGCCGTGGTAACGGTCGTCGGGGCAGTGACCTGGAAGGTTATGATGCCGATCTGGCCCTTGGCATCGGAGAAGGTAACCTTGTAGTTATCCGCCTGGGTCACCGGAACCGTCTGCGAGAAGGAACCGTCGCCGCTCTGGATCAGGTTCGTGGTCTTGATGTACTGCGGGCCCCAGATGTGCCCGGCGGATTCGCCGTCAACCTGGAGCTGGATCCCCTCATTCCCGCCTTTCTTTAACGTCCCGGCAATAAAGAGCGCACTGGAAAGGTCCTGCGTCATCGGGGATGTGATCGTAAGTTCGCTTGAACGGTCGACAACCGGTTACCAGTTCGCTCGATATTGAACCGGATCTCATCGAGGGAACCGGCCCGTCAAACTGGATCTCAATCTTGTACTGGCCGCCCTTCAGGACCCGTAGTATCGAAGAGCTTGTACTGCGTTGCCTGGCTGGGCTGGATGGTCATCGACTCGCGATCGATCTCGGTCGAAGTGTATTGGGACTGATAGAAATACCAGATCGAAGCTGGTTCCTGCCGGGAAAATCGGAATCTACCGCACACTTGATCATCTGGCCGACAGGTACAGAATCGGAACAGTTCAGGTACATGCCGTATGCTGATGCCGATCCCACGAGAGCGAGGGAGAGAAGGAGTATGAGTGGGAGAAACTTTTTCATGACTACAAAGTCGATTGCACGAAATTAAAAAGGTTCCCTATTTTGTTATCGGGTTATCCCGGCAGGAATACCCGGGTGCCGGCATACCTGCCTAGATGAGACCGACAAAATTTTTAAGGATTTTTAGTCCCGCAGCCCCGCTCTTCTCCGGGTGGAACTGGACGCCGTACACATTTCCTGAAAACACCGAGGAGGCAAAGGGGAGGATATATTCGGTCTCGGTGAGGGTGTATTCCGGGGTCGTCTCTGCATAATAGGAATGGACGAAGTACATGTACTGTTCCGCAGAAATGCCGGCAAAAAGAGGGTTCTCCGGTTGCGCGAGCCGCACGGTGTTCCAGCCCATGTGGGGAACCTTTTTTCCCGGTTCCTGCGGGAACCGGCGCACGGACCCGGGAACAAAGCCGAGCCCCCGGTACGTGCCGTGTTCCTCGCTTGAGTCCATGAGCATCTGCATACCAAGGCAGATCCCAAGGAGGGGTACCTTGTCCCTGACCGCATCGCAGAGGGTATTTTTTACCGGGCCCAGCTGCTCCATTCCCTCGTGGAATGCGCCGACACCGGGCAGCACGATACAGTCGGCCGCTGCGATCTCCTCCGACACACCGGTTATGGTTGCCCGGGCACCGGCCGCTTCGAGCCCGCGCATAACGCTGCGCAGGTTCCCGAGACCATAGTCAATGATGACGACGTTTTTGTTGTGCATGTACTCCCTCCCGTATCCTCCAGGCCCCGCTTGCGATCCAGTCTTCTGGGAGGCCTTTCTCTTTTCGCCATGAATCGAGTTTTTCCTTCCAGGGTTGCCAGAGCCCGGGGAAGTCTGCCTCGATCATATGGATCAATGCCATATCACTGGACGGGCACATGAAACATCCGATCCGGTCCAGCCCGCGCTCGTAGAGGACGTTATACGGTGCCTTCTCCCGGAAGAGGTACAGCCAGACGTGGAGTGCGGTCCAGTCCTGGATCGGGGCAGCGGACACCTGGACTTTTACTGTCGGGTTCCTCCAGACCCGGTCGCTCTCTGCCCGGGCAAGGGACTCGTACCGGCGCTGGCCGATAAAGGAGAGGCACTCTCCCCAGCGGGTGCGGATGGTCTCTGCCACCGGCAGGAGCTTGCAGACACTGCAGCACCAGCGGGCGTTGACCGCGGGCGGCCCTTCCCGTTCGAGGGTTTTGTAGAATTTTTCCGAGGTATTTGTGCGGACTACTTCTGCACCGTATTTTTCCCGGACTGCCTCTACATTTTCACAGGTTTCGGGAAATTCAAGGCCGGTGTCGGCAAAGAGCAGGGGCACGTTCCCGAGCGCTTTCTGTACAACTAACAGTGTTGCAAGGCTGTCCTTTCCCCCGGAATACGAGATGGTCGGCTGGAGGGGATAGGCGGCAGATACGTCCTTTACGAAACGAATTGCGTCTGCTTCTGCCTGGTTAAGGATCTCTGCGTTGGCGTTTACCGCATCGTCCCAGGTTGCTGCTCCCGGCACGATGGTCGAGGCGACATTTCTCCGGGTACGTACGACCTGGCCTTTTTCCATGGCCCGCGCTTCCGTAGCATTCGCCTTTGCCCGGCCAACACCAATGCATTCGCCGCTTTCCGTGACAATGAAGACTTCGTCCCCTTCCCGCACCGAACCGTCGATGGCGATCATTCCCGGGCGGAGGAGGCTCATACTCTTGTCGCGGATGAACGGTGCAACGCCATCCTCAACGGTTACCACGCGCTTTGTGGGATGGAACAGGGCATAGGCCTCGGGACGGGGGATCGGTTCCCAGCGTCGCTCCTTTGGCAGGTAGCGTATGGAACCGGCATTTCCCCCGCCAATAATGATCTCTTCCATACGGTCGTCATCGGGGACCTTGTTTAAGAGAACCAGCTGGCCCGGGGCGATGAGCGGGGCACCGAAGTGCTCCCCGTAGATCCGGTTGATGAGGGCAATATCGTGGGGGAACGCCGGCCGTGCATCGCCCGGGGGGGTGAGCGGGACTTCCCGGGTTGCCTGTCCGCAGGCACAGGTCTTTCCCAATACCGGGACATGGCAGTGGTCGCACCACCGCAGCAGGATCTTCCCCAGGTATGTCGGGCGCATTCCTTCATCTGTTCGCAGCCGGAAAATAAAAAAGGTGGGCGCGTTTTTTATTCGCCGTGCCGCAAATCCGATGGCCTGACAGCAGGTCTGGCGAGCCTGCGGGAGGTATAATAAGGGCAGGTTCTCTATTGTTATAACGAGAAGAATCACGGCATTGCAGGAGGAACCGGTTAAAGGGGAAGTAGCCCCCTTGTGAGCCTGGCCCGTTCACGTGCAGCAGGTAGTCCCCGTTTCTCCCCTCATCCATAAGGATGCCGTGAAGGTGAATCGTATGACTATAGACATCTGGTTTGTCGCCGCACTCTGTCTTTTTGTCCTTGCATGCTGCGCTGTATTGCGGATCATTGCCTGCCATTCCCTGCCGGACCGCCTGCTTGCCGCCAATGTCGCAGCAACCCTTGGATGTGCCGGGGCGCTCTCCCTTACGGTCTCTGTCGGGGACCTGCTCGTCGCGGTGTTTGCCATAATTGTGGCCTGCATTGTTTTTGCCGTAACGATCCGTGTCTCTGAAATCCGGGCGGGTGATGCCCCATGATGGATCTCCTGATGGATATCCTCCTTACCATCCTGCTCCTTGCAGCCATCGGGTTTGGCGGGATCAGCCTGATGGGCCTGCTCATCTTTCCGGATATACGGAGCCGGTCTTTTACCGGCCTGCGGGCCGGCATCCTTTCAATCGCTCTTGTGACCGCAGCTGCGATCTTTTATGGCCTGTATTCGTGGGTCGTTACCGGTGGAATACAGTACCTTGTTTTTGTCCTTATCTCCGTCATTGCCTTCGGCATTGTAGTGGTTCTGGACAAAAAGGCGGCAGATACCGTCTGTGCGGGTGCCGGGTCTCCAGGTACCGCCAGACAAGAGCCCGGTAAAGAACAGGATAAAAAAGAGTAATCTTTCCTTTTTTACATCTGGCAGGATCGGTTTGTTTTTTTAGGATGTCCGGGAGAGATCAGGCGGCCTCTGCCACTTCGTCAGCATCTTCATCATCCGGCTCCAAAAAGCAGAGGACTGCTGCTGCTCCAAGGATAAGAATTGCCGGTGTGTACCAGTACAGGAGAAAGAGCGTCCCGGCAAGGGGAACGGACAGGGTAATCCATACCGCTGACGAAAGGAGCATCCACCCGGCAAAACGGGTCTCGGTGTTTGCGATTGCCGCACCCATCAGCCCGAGGCTGGAAAACAATGCCGCCTGCACACCGGAGAGCGTCATGTCGGCCGATCCCGAGACTGCTATTACGTAGATCGCAGTGACAATCCCCACAAATCCTCCGATAGCGCCGATAACGAACTGCCGTTTCATCAATACACGTTGGGACAATCCACACGTTTAAAGATTCCTTTTTATTTTTCCGGTATAATGCCGGAAAACCGATAAACCCCGGGCGATCCTATGACAATCCTGTTCCCCGAACGTCCGGACATATTCCCTTTCAGTAATTTTTCCCATTACTCCCGATACAGAAAAAAACCTTCATGATTAATCGTCTCTTTTTAAAATCGGGGCGTTCTACCGCAAGATATATCCCATGGGCCGCGTACATTCACGAATAACGACAGGAGGAGTCAGACCTTAAAAAGACACGAGCACTGTGTAACGGCACAAATGTACCGCAGGAGAACATGGTAAGGAACAGGTGATAAAAGTTCATCCATCCGAACATGTACCTGCCCGCTGGATCGGTGTTGACCTCAACACGACCGGGCATGCGGCCGTGGCAGCCGACCCGGAAAGCGGGAAAGTCCTGAAACTGGGAAAAACGTACACTACGTCCGCAGCAACTCCATCAAAAACTGTACCAAACTCTATCGGGAAGGAAAACTCTGGAAACTTTCCCGCGACAAAAGCCGTGAACGCAAGGCGTTCAAGGCAGCAATCAACAAAATCTCCCGTCAGATCGTCTCCTTTGCAGAGACCCTCGGTTCGGGCATCAAGTTCGAAAAGCTCTTTTCCAGCCGGTACTCGCACTCCCGCGATCCCGCCGGGTTTGTGGAATTTTCGTTCGGGAACGGTTCGTTTCTCTCCGCTCCAGCGTCTTGTCGAGAAACGTGCATTAAAACAGGGTATCCCCGTCATGTACGTTACCCGGCCTATACCTCGAAGAGGTGCAGCCGGTGCGGCTCCATGGGGCGCCGGAGCAGGAAGCATTTCGAATGCCCGCACTGCGGGTTTGTCGCCCACGCCGATGTGAATGCCGCATTCAACATCGCGCT
>Ga0268356_10272_pt1 | contig 20891 bp, 26 predicted proteins | sample BioMet10_FD_194415 | JGI IMG/M metagenome (GOLD analysis project Ga0268356, IMG submission 194415) | Sewage microbial communities from Oakland, California, United States - Biofuel 10 (PacBio Assembly) | ecosystem: Engineered > Wastewater > Sewage > Unclassified | place: USA: California | collected...
GACGAAACCGTTGAGTTGGCAGTTCGCATTTGCACAAATGATCATGTCTTCGCCAGCATTCACCGTTGGCGGCGGAGCCATAAACACGTTTACACTGTCGGTGGATGTGCATCCGTAGGGATTGGTTACGGTGGCATAATAAGTTGTATCGTGTGTAGGACATGTCGTGATACTAAATGTTGTGTCGCCGGGTACTCCATAAGCAGAAACCGCTTCCGGTAGCCGTGAGCGTAACACAGTCCCCTGCACAAATGGCTTGGTTGTTACCGGTTTCGGTCTGGCAGGAGCACATGCCGTCGGGTAAGGTAATGCCGGGAATGGCACACATTCGTTGCCTGAGCGAATCTTTAGCTGGTCCCCGGGGTGTCATTAAAAGGTAGTCAATTGCTATATCCGCGTCATTTTGGCTATGCGATGTTTTCTGTTTTGGTTATCCAGATATTGGTTGTCTGTTCGGGAGGAATAACAATTTTTCCGTTCCAGTTCAGGTTGATTAAGGAATGCTTCGTTCCTATACCATTGTATGAAACTGAAGTACCGCCATCCACCTGAACCGACTGAATATCTACATCGGCGTCTACCAGCAGCGAGAGCGCATAAAAACTGAAGTTCGTTGGCAGATTCCCCTGAAAAGTTATTGTTAAAACATTACCATTCAGTTGAGAATTTATGGTTAGCGTGTCCTTGATGATCAAATATTCCAGAACTTCTTCTTCTGTTGCCATCCAAATGTTATCCAAACCGTTTTTCCCATAGGTGTTTTCAACATAATTCATTTGGGTTTTAAACTTATCGAAGGAAATTCCGTAATTGGAATTGGTAACAGAATGCGAAAAAGCAACGCCCCAGTGATGTGCTCCGTTAATGCTCAAAAATGCAATACCGTCTACAATATCGGAGATACTTTCATTTTCGGAAAATGCGCTACGTCCCATATCAAAATACCTATGGTTCCAATTTCCGGTAACATCAAAACTTGGATAGCCAAAAGAATATCCCAGACGGTAACTTACTAAGTATCCGTATTGAAAAGCATAAGGCGATCCGGCTGCATCTCCGTTGGGGTTTACAAAAACGCTCATATCCACTCCTCCCGGAGTAGCTTCCTGCGTTTTTAATTTTACAAAACTATGGTTGCGAGGTATAGAATAGTCATAATTCCCGGCATCAGAATTAATACCATGATTATAAATTCCCCAACCGTTCTGATACATTTCATTAAGCTCGGGCCAGGTTACGTTGATAAGGGCATAATTGCTGTTTGGATCGTGGCAGTCCAAGCCCCAGCCATTAAATGAGAAAAGAGCCGTACTCATCTTAAATTTGATGTCATTACCGCAACCATCGGTATAGCTAAGCCCCGGATAAGTGGTGCCATTAATAACGCCACCGTTTAATAATTGATAAGCATGAGTGTAAATGTCTTTAGCTCCGTCGTCAAGGTGCATACCATAGGCGAAGTCCTTGTTGTATTTCAATGGAGCCTTTTGAACCGAAAAGGTAGAAGGAACAGTAGAAAAGGTAATCGTTACGCTGTTCACTCCAACATTGCTTTGGGCAAATACAAATGTAGAAATAAAGAGTAAAAAAACCGACATCAGAATCCGGTACATTTTCATCAACGGCTATTTAGTTTATAAAAAAACAACATGAGATTATGTAGTTGGGAACATTTAAAATTGAATAGGTAAAATTACACACTTTATGAGATAGCGTCTTCCCTTTTTTGAATTTGACTCAAAAAATCATTTAACTCCTGGCCGGAACTAAATTGCTTAAAAAAATTGCTGTTTAATAATTCTTCTTTTTTCATAATAACTTTTTAGACTTACACACTTTGTGAAATACTCATGAATCCCTCCATTTCACGAGTGTATCGCTTCATCGCCCGGCTTTGATCACTTCATTGCACACCCCAATCCTCAAGCCTAAGCCTTACAATCAGCAATTGGTTAATCAACAATCGCCTATCCTTTAAATACTACCGGATACTTCGTACGCTATCTGGTTTAAAAAACACTTATAATCTCGAACCCCCATGCTATATTTTAATACCCGAATTTAACCCTGTCCGGTAAATAAACAGTAAAACGATAACAAATATAATAATACTCCACTTAAAAGAAATCCGCCGAATGCCTCCCAATGACATCACTTCATCTTTTTCAATGCGATGGTAATTAAAAAGCATAGGAATGATCAGCAGCAATGGTGTAATGGTCTTCAGGGTAAAGGGAAGATAATGCTTGGGAAAAGTGATAAGGTATATTATACCAATGCCAGTAAGCCAGGGTAGAAATACCTGCGTAAGGATAAAAAACAACCTGTATTTGGGCATGATGAGTGTTGCCGAACCCGATGAAAAACATGAATAGCTTTGTGGCATACCTTCCTAAGAATATCATTATAAAAAGAGCTACCAGAACGAAAAGAATTTCTTCCACATCGTACATATAACTCATAAACAACCATTCGGAGGTATAAATAAACTCGGTACGTGTTATAAAACCTACCAAATAGGAACCAAAAAACAGGTTTATTCCATTAATGGCACACCATAGGAAAAACAAACGATAAGGCGCTGTATGCGAATTTTCAAGAAAAAATAACGCAGGGAAACTACGGCTAATAAAAATGAAATCAACGGCCCAGTACCAAAATAATGATCATCGCTATACGGGTGTATAATGGTGAATATGTGTAAAGCGGGAACTTTAAAATGTTGTAATACCATACCGTTGGAATATTGAACGACTTCGCTATTATGATGGTTGAGAATTGATATATCGCATACATCAGCAAAAACGAAAGCAAAAAATAACCGGTAGATTGAAGAAAATTAAAAATAAATTTATTACGCAGATCAACAGTGGAAAGGATTTCCCGAAACGTGGCAAGGATAGTTTTTACCTTCTTTCTGAAACTATATTTACGGTCGCGTTTGATTAATTTTTTGATTTGCTTTCGCATCCCTATCTTCTTTATGCTTAGGAAACAAGGTATGTATGGGATCTTTTTTGAGCCGGCTAAACCACTTCTTTCTATTTTGGTCGTCGCTCATAGCGAAAACGTTGGCGTATTGCTTGTTCATCGCGACCAGGCCTTTTTCCTATTTTAAATAGTATAAATGGATTATGCAGGAATGCGCTTAGCCATTTCCAAAACATTTCACGATGCTCACGACGAACCTGTTTGAGAATCATCTTACGATCCCTGTCAACATGCCTACGACCGAAAGGATCGGAAATAAATGATATAAATTTTTTATACATCCTATGATTCCACTCTTTTCTTTGCACATGATGCATCCTTTTTAACTTGGCTCGCCTATGACGCCGTTCGTTCCGACGAATTTTTAATTCCTGTTTCCAAATCTGATAGCGCCTTTTTAAGCTTAGTCTTCTTTTCCTTGAATGTTCCATCGGCCTTTTATTTTTTCATTCCAAAGTTATAAAATTTTTCTTACTAAAAAATACATAATGTATTTTATTTTCAACAATCAATATCTTGTCATTTAAAATTGGCTTTACGGATGATCGATGTTGCTTTTATTTTATTGAGCATATCAAAATTTAAAAATTATTCTGGAAATTACATTATACTGATTTATAACAATAAGTATTTAAGTTATCGCCAAAAGAAACATCTAAGTAATATTATATTTCAAATATTACAATTCCTACCGTTATTAATTCGTATCTTTGCAAATTAGTATTTGCTATACAAGATAAAATGAAAGAATTAAGAATCGGGGGCATGTTAATACCTGTTCCTATCGTTCAGGGTGGTATGGGTGTTGGCGTAAGCCTGTCAGGACTTGCCGCTGCAGTTGCAAATGAAGGGGGAATCGGCGTCGTAATTTCAAGCGCTGGTCTGGGACTTCTCTATGCCAAACTTTCTTCCGACTTCCTCGAAGCCAGCATTTTGGGTCTTAAAGAAGAAATGCGAAAAGTAAAAGAAAAAACAAAAGGGATCATCGGAGTGAACATCATGGTAGCCATGTCGAACTTCGAAGATATGGTAAAAACAGCCATCGCCGAAAAGGTTGACATCATCTTTTCGGGCGCCGGATTACCTCTTAACCTACCCAAATTTCAAACACCCGATAGCGTTACAAAACTTGCACCTATTGTGTCTTCAGGCAAAGCAGCTCGATTGATCTGTGAAAAATGGAAATTGGCATACAACTACCTGCCCGATGCTATCGTGGTAGAAGGCCCTAAAGCCGGTGGCCATCTCGGATTTAAAAAAGACCAGATCGATGATCCTAATTATGCTCTTGAAAAACTAATTCCTCAAGTTGTTAATGAAGTCAGGGTTTTTGAAGAAAAATACGATTGTAAAAATTCCGGTAATTGCCGCGGGTGGAGTTTATACCGGCTCCGACATGTACGAAATGATGCAATGCGGCGCCAGCGGCGTACAATTAGGTACCCGTTTTGTTACGGACCAACGAATGTGATGCCTCCCCGGGATTCAAACAGACCTATCTTGATGCCAGCGAAAATGAAATTGAAATTATTCAAAGTCCGGTAGGAATGCCTGGCAGAGCCATCTCAAACAGCTTCCTCGATAAGGTTCGTGCCGGATTAAAAACAGCCCATTAAATGCCGTGTAAACTGCATTAAAACCTGCGATATCCATACGGCGCCCTATTGTATCATTCAGGCGTTGATGAGCGCTTACCGCGGAAAAATGAATAATGGATACGCCTTTGCTGGCAGCAATGCTTTCAGGGCTACTAAAATCAATTCCGTAAAAGAAGTCATGTCGGAAATCATGGCTGATTTTAAAGCTAAAATCAAAGAAAAGACTTCCAAAAAATAGTTGCTTGCTGATAAATTTCTATTAAATCCCAATATTTATGCCAATAGAAAATATTCTGGCGCGGGGATAATCATAGTAGTCTATTCCATCGTTAACTTCGGGATCTAATCCTTTGTATTTTGTAATGACAAACGCATTCTGCACGGTGGCGAACACATCCACGGCCAGTTTTTTATTCCCGATTTTATCAAAACGATAAACCTAAACGAATATAATCCATTCGTAAAAAAGAAGCATTTTCCACAAAATAATCAGAGAAATATTGTGGATTATTAAACCCTGTTTCGTTTACCGACTTATTCAGATTCCGAAGGTAATGGTTATTATATAACATGCTGTATGCGTTATTAGAATTTACATTGTTATACACATAGTTGCCAATGTTTGCTCTTGCCGAAAAAGATAATTCCCATTTTTTATAGCCAAGTTTGGAAGCTATGCCTATGATCATATCCGGCCCGGACGATTTATCATGATAATAGTTATCCATATTTGCTGCTACATTTCCTCCTTCTCCGCTACGGTTAACGTATTCTTCTTCTAACGGCTTCCCGTCACTTCCGTATACTTGTTGCAACACGAAAAAGGAATTTAACGGATATCCCGGACTTTGTATCATAATACTATTTCCTGTTCCGCCGGCAATTGTTCCGTATGCCATTCCTATACATCCATTTACTGTGGGCGTTTTTATTTTATTTTTATTATATGCCCAGTTACCACTTACTTCCCATCTCCAGTTTTTTGAAGAAATGACTTGCGTGTTCAATACAAAATCCCAGCCCTTGTTATCTAATTTTCCATTATTTACCAATATAAAGTTACTCAGGTTGGAACCATTAGGAATCATCACCATAACAATCAGTCTGTCGCATGTTTGTGTATAGTAATTTAATGAACCCGTAATTTTATCTTTTAAAAATCCAAAATCAAGTCCGGCATTAAAAGAAGATATCTCTTCATGTTGCAAATTATATTTTTTATTATCAGAAGGTTGCCCGACACCCGTTTTTCCATAACTTATCCGGAATTTCAAATCAGAGATAAACGTAATTTTTCTCATAAACTGTTCCCTGTAAATATTCCAGGCAAAAGCCGCAGCAGGATTAAAAGCCCAGCGATAATTATTAGTATATTTTGAGTCACCATCGTATCGAAGAGACAAGTTTAACAGATACTTTTCTTTAAAATTATAAACGATTCTTCCGTATTTTGAAGTATAATAATTCTTGTTTGAATATCTGTAATTTTGAAAAACTTCTGCTGGTTGTGCAGTGTTTCTTATATAGTCCGATCCTTTATTTTCGATAATTTGGTAAGTATAACCCGTAATAAAATCAATTTCACTCTGTATAGATTTAAAATATTTAGAGTAGTTTAGATAAAAATCATACATATTATTTTTAGTTGTTAGATTATTCCTTTGGTAATACCCCCTTCCAATCCAGGAAGTCCAGGATGCTAATGAATCCACATCCTTCTTGATTTTTGATTTATAATAATCCGATCCATAATTAAAAACAAAATGCAAATCGGGAAAGAAATGCAGTTTATAGTCAGCCTTTACATTCGTAATTCTATTGGTTACATCGGAATTATAATTGGTTTGCTCCAACAATGCCACAGGATTTGCCGTTGCCATGATGTTAGAGCTCCCATTGACCAGCCATTCATAATATTCTCCATAATTATTATTGGTATGCACCGGTTGTGTAGGATCAAACATCGCCGCATCGCCAAATACATTTTCATCAACATAACGGTTTTTCTCTTTCGTAAGATTGTGGTTAAGGCTTATTTGTAAATGATGATCAAAAAATTCGGGCGAAAAAGCAAGTCCCAAGGTATTTCTTTTCAGGTTTGATGTCTTCACTATGCCATCCTGGTTTAAATTACCATAGGAAATTCGAAAAGGAGCATCTAAAACAGAAGTGCAAAGGCTTAGATGATGATCCTGTCCAAAAGAAGTACGGTAAATTTCTTTCTGCCAGTCGGTATTGGCATTTCCAAGCGAAGCAATGGCTTCGGGATTATGAGAAAGTTTTTCATTGATCAATTCCCGATATTCCACGGCCGAAAACACATCATATTTTTGAGGTAATACCGAAAGGGAACCCTGTACATTATAATTTAGCTTTAATTTTTTGCTACCTCTTTGAGTATGGATAAGAATAGCTCCGTTTACCGCTTTTTTCGCCATAAATAGCCGTTGCCGAAGCATCCTTTAAAACGGTAATGCTCTCTATGTCGTTTGGATTCAAAAAAAGCTGGCTATTATCCATGGGAACATCGTCAATAATCACTAAAGGAGTCGAAGATGTATAAAAACTATGAATTCCCCGGTTACGGATAGTAAAGTCAGTGCCCGGCATCCCATTATTAGAGCTGATCATCAGTCCCGGAACTTTTCCCTGTATCAGTTCAAAAGGAGAAACAAGAAAGCCTTTATTGAAGTCTTCTTTTTTTACTGTGTAAATATCACCGGTAACTTCATCCTTATCCACCGTACCATATCCGATATTTACCTGTTGGGCTTTGTTTTTTTTGAGAGAATCCGGAACCTGACCATTTGCAGCTGATGTTTGTCCAAAAACTTGGTTAATGGTCATCATACTTATAATAATCAATCCAAAAAAATTGAAAAATTTGTAAATTTTTGTTCACGTTATTGTTGTTTAAATTTATAATACGGTAAATTAATGATATTTTGCTAAACAAATAAGCAAATTGTAGCAGGAACAATAATTTATTGCAGCAAATTGTATCAAATATGCAAATATCAAATTTTTTTTTTAAAATTATCATTGTAATCTACTATTATTGCATTGTTTTTAGAAAAAATTTGATAATAAATATAAATTCAGTAGGTTATACTCGTTCTTTGATTTTTTGATTCCAATTCACGATAGATTCGCAAAAAAAATCGTGAATAAAGGAAAGTTTGTTTTTGCTCAATTGGTATCATTGGTTAGTCGCTATGAATTTGATAAATGTGTTTTATGTTATCAGGGTGATTATAAAGTTCAGGAATTTAATTATTGGAGCCAATTTATTTCGATGATGTTTGATCAACTTACCCAAAGAGAAAGTATTCGAGATATTTTCACATGTCTGAAAGCACAGAATAAAAAGTTTTACCATCTTGGAATTAAGAAACTTGTTACCCTTTCAACATTAACAAGAGCTAATGAAAACAGGGGTTAGCATATATGTGCCGACTTTACTGTTTATCTAATTCATCTTGTTCGACCATTATATCAAGATGAAAACGATTTTGATCTGGATTTGCAAAATACCGTTTATGCTTTGGATTTATTTGATGTTGAAAAAGATGCTTTTTATATAATGGACAAAGGTTACGTTGATTTTGAAAGATTATTCAATATAGAAAAGAATGCAGTTTTTTTTTATTACCCGAGCCAGGATTAACCTTAGTTTTGTGCGGGTCAACGCTTTAAAGATTAACAAATCAACCGGTTTACGATGCGACCAGATAATAAAACTTAAAGACAACAAAAGTTCGAAATTATATCCAAAGAAATTGAGAAGAGTGAAATTCTAAGACACAGAAAACAGAAAAAACTAGTATTCATTTCAAATAATTTTGAAATTGATACTTTGATGGTTGCATTACTTTATGAACATTGTTGGCAAATAGAATTATTTTTTTAATGGATAAAACAGCATTTACGAATAAAGATATTTTGGGGTACTTCTTCAAATACTGTAAAGACCCAAGTTTGGATTGCTATCAGCATTTATTTGTTGATAGCATACGCAAAAAAACAGTTCAAAACGCCATTAACTCTATACCAAATCTCACAAATTATAAGCGTATCTATATTTTATAAAACACCTTTAAATGAGCTTTTTACAAATTTTTTAAAGAATACCGAAATTAATGACCTTTATAACTAATTGGATTTATTCGATTTATAACGCAACACTAGTGGGTGAATAGTTACAATATTTTCTTTCTCGTTTTAAAAAAAATATATCTTTGCAGCGGAGAGATGGCAGAGTGGTCGATTGCGGCGGTCTTGAAAACCGTTGAGGCTAATACCTCCGGGGGTTCGAATCCCTCTCTCTCCGCCAAATAAATAGAATATAATACGTATCCTTTCTTTCGTTATTTTTTTTATTTTAAAAAATTTAGGAGAGATGCCAGAGTGGTCGATCGGGGCGGTCTCGAAAACCGTTGTTCTCTTTTGGGAACCGAGGGTTCGAATCCCTCTCTCTCCGCTGGAATTTTAATAAATTCTCTAATTTGTAGAATTCACAAATCTAATTAAATTTTTCTTATTGGTACTTCTAAAATTATAAGAGTTCCGGAAATCTTATCGTTAGTTTTGTCTTTTATATTTTTTATTGTTAAGTTTACATTCATTTTATATTTCTTTTTCAAAAGTAAAATCCTTTCAACTGTAATCTTTGTCCCTAATGGATTATGTTCCATTTTATTTAACTTTTGAATTTCTTTAGATTTTTCTATTCCAATGCCATTATCTTCAACTTCTATTTGAATACTATTTGCTTTTTCAACAATTCTAATATCAACCTTACCCATTTGATTTTGATTTAAAATACCGTGTTCAATGGAATTTTCTATGAATGGTTGTATCATCATGGGGGGGAATTGCAATTAAAGATTTATTAATTTCATTATCAATTGATAAGCTATATTGAAATTTATCTTTAAATCTCAATTCCTGTAATTCTAAATATAATTGAATCGTTTCTATTTCTTTTTCAAGAGTAATAAAATCTTCTCTTGAATTGATTAATACTAACCTAATTAGCTTAGCAAAACTTGATAAATAGCTAGCCGCCTTAATTGAATTATTTTTAAAAATATAACTTTGTATTGATAATAAGGAATTAAAAATAAAATGAGGATTCATTTGTGAACGAAAAAGTTTTTGCTCAATATTTGCATTTTTTTGATTATTTTTAAGTTGTGACTGTTTTATAAAATAGCAATATAATTAGTCGCTCCTTAAAATAGGATTATTTTGCTGATTAGTAATAAATTATTGTGTAAATCATTTGTTTATAAATGCAGTATTTTGTACCTTTGTGGAACAAAAGCCTGCAAATTATGATAGGGAAATTACCGAAAAAAGGACAGCGAGATTTATTTCGACCACTCTTGGAAGACTTTATTGATATGAACCACGAATTGGTTCTTTTGGCAAACAAGATTGACTGGTCATATTTTGAGAAAGAGTTTTCGTCGTATTACTCAAAAAACGGAGCACCGTCAGTACCCATTCGTTTAATGATAGGATGTCTGCTGTTGAAGTATTTGTATAATATTGGTGATGAACGTATTCCTGAGGTTTGGGTTCGGGATGTTTACTTTCAATACTTCTGTGGGGGAATATTTTTTTCACATAAGTTTCCTTTCGACCCAAGTGATTTTGTCCATTTCCGCAATCGGGTTGGCGAAGCAGGCATTGAAAAAATATTTGCCTACAGCGTGAAGATGCATGGAAAAGAGGTGGAGAAAAAGTCTAAATTTGTTTTGTCTGACACGACGGTACAACAGAACAATACGACATTTCCGACCGATGCCAAGATGTGTAAAAAGGTAATTGACAAATGCAATAAAATAGCGGATCAAGAAGGGATTAAGCAGAAGACAGCGCTACACCCGAGAGAGCAAGCAATTGGTTAGAGGACACCTATAACGGCAAACATCCCAAACGAGCCAAACAGGCACGAAAAGCAAAGAAACGACTAAAAACGATAGCCAATACACAACTACGAGAGTTGAATAACAAAATGAACGAGGAGCAGAAAAAACGACATCAATCAGAGATGGAACTTTTCCAGAACGTAGTAAATCAGCAGAGATATGACAAAAATAAGTTTTACAGTCTTCATAAACCTTTTACAAAATGTATCGCCAAAGGTAAGCCGCATAAGCAATATGAGTTTGGTAACAAGGTTGGCTTGATCACTACAGGGGAAAAAGGAAAGAAAATCATAACGGCGATAAAAGCCTTTTTGGAAAATCCTTTCGATGGACACACGATAGAGCCCTTGCTTAATCAAATGGAAACAAACAATTTGAAACTGCCCAAAGAATTGGTTTACGATAGAGGAGGAAAGGGAAGATCAGAAATAAAAGGAGTAAAAATTACAATACCGGGTAAAGCCAAAGCAAACGAGACAAGATACAGAAAACAACAGAAACGTAAAAAATGTAGGGCAAGAGCAGGTATCGAACCGCTAATCGGGCATCTAAAAACAGATTTCCGAATGGATCAAAATTATCTATCGGGAGCAAAAGGAATACAAATCAATGCTTTGATGTCTGCGACAGCATGGAACATGAAGAAAATGATGGAAAAACTCAAGCAAGAGTTTTTGTATTTTATTTTTCGACCCTTCCTACAACAAAATTTTTATTATATCGCCGCGTGAATAGTGGCTTTTTAAGGAACGACTAATTACAGAAGTCAATATAAAGAAAATAGCTACAGAAGAATAAAAATATTGGCGCCTTTTATGAATAAGATTTTGTATTTCTTTTTCTTTAACTATTTTACTCATCAATTGATCTTTTTTTTCGATCTCATATTTTGCTTGTATTTCTGTAATTTTTCTATCCTTTTCCTCACGATTAATTTCATTATTTGACGACATTAATAATATATGATATTCCAATGCTTTTATATATTTTTTTTGTTTTATAAATAATTCATAGAGCTTTTTATAATTATATTGTATATAATCTTTTCTTTCTAAACTTTTGGCTATTAATAAGCCCATCTGAAAGTATTTAAGTGCGTTTTTATAATCATTCATCAAAAAATATGAGCTTCCAATATTAGTATAGGAACTTCCTGCCAGTAAATCGTATCTTGCCAATTTGCGTATTTTTAATGCTTTAATATTATATTGCAGCGAAAGATTATATTTTTTTGCAATTGATATATATGTGATATTCTTGTATATATAATACTTTCATCATATTTATCATTTGTACTTTTAGAAAACATTAATGCTTGTTGATAAAGATCTATAGCTTTTATATAATCTCCAATGTTTAAAAAATAATCTCCATAATGAGTATATAAATTAATCTTTACTCTCATATTCTTACTTTTATCAATAATTTTTGAAGCTTTATATAGATAATAATGCATTTTAACAAAATCGTTTCGTTTTTGAAAAAAATAAGCTAAACCTAAATAAGATTCAATTATACGCCTAATAGATTTTGATGCAATTGCATTTTTTAATGATTTTTCAAAAATTGTCTTTGCTTTTTCATCATCATTTAAAATTATATATAAAAAACCAATATTATTCGAAATATATGATTGTGAATTGTGATCATTTTCCCTTTCCGAAATTTGTAATCCTTTAATATAACAAGAGTAAGCTTTTGAAAAATCCGCTTTTTTTACAAATATTTCGCCAAGACAATAATATGCATTACAAATATTACTATATTTACCGATTTTATTATTTTGCGAAATAGATTTCATATAATAATCTTCGCCCTTGGAATAATCCCCCATATAATCATATATTCTTCCAATATTCATGTATGATTTTGCAATACCATTGCTATATTTATATTTCTTTGATCCCATCAAGGCTTGTTGAGCATAATCAAGAGCTTTTGGCAAATTAGCATATATATAATATTCCGCCAAGCTATTTAGCAGATCAATTTTTTCATATCCATACGCTTTTCTAAGTTTATTACTAAGCGAATCAATATGTGTATTTTGTGAAAAGGAATAATTAATGGAACTTAAAAAGAAAAGTATTAAAAAAAATACTTTATTATTTATCAACCTATTAATCTTAAAACAATGCAATTTAATACTCAAGACAATGTTTGTTTATTATAATGTATATTATTAACACCCTATTTTGTAAAATTTAAAAATTCAAATATAGAAAATTTAAATGGCTAAAACCTCCTTTTTTAATTATTTTGATAGATTATTTCACAACTATCCCCTTAAATTAAACTGTGTGAACAATTACAAAAAATCTCATCAAATCTTTGCGCCTATACTCATCTTTTTTATCTTTGCACTATGATTGAAACAATAATTATAATAGATTTTGGATCACAATACACCCAACTGATCGCAAGAAGAGTCCGCGAATTAAATGTATACTGCGAAATATATTCATATCATTTAATGCCTGCTATAAGTCAGAATATAAAAGGATTAATTCTTTCAGGAAGTCCTTTTTCGGTTAAAGATGAAAATGCGCCTAAATTTGATTTTTCTCCGGTTGAGGGCAAAATTCCAATATTAGCTATTTGCTATGGAGCACAATTGCTTGCACAAATGAGAGATGGCGAAGTAATGCCTTCTAAAATAAGAGAATATGGAAGAGCAAATCTTTCATTTGTTAAAAATAGCAATAACTTGCTTAAGGGTATCTCTTTAAATAGTCAGGTTTGGATGTCGCATGGAGATACAATATTAAAAACTCCTGATGATTTTGAAATCATTGCTTCTACTTCCAATGTAAAAATTGCCGGATATAAAGTTGCAAACGAAGATACCTACGGAATTCAATTTCATCCCGAAGTATATCACACCGTGGAGGGAAATACCTTGTTAAATAATTTTATAGTTAATATTTGTCATTGCAAACAATCATGGACTCCAGAATCGTTTGTTGAAACTACAATTAAAGATTTACAAAAAAAAATAAAGAATGAAAAAGTAGTACTTGGGTTATCTGGAGGTGTTGATTCAACGGTTGCTGCAGTACTTTTACAAAAGGCTATTGACAATCAACTTTATTGTATTTTTATTGATAATGGCTTATTGCGTAAAAATGAGTTTGTAAACGTACTTCAAGCATATAAATCAATGGGATTGAATGTAAAAGGCGTTGACGCAAAAAAAACATTTTTATCTGCTTTAAAAGGAATTACTGAGCCTGAAAAAAAACGAAAAGCAATCGGAAAAGCGTTTATTGAAATTTTTGAACATGAAGCTTTACAAATAGAAGATGTTAATTGGCTTGCTCAAGGTACTATTTATCCCGATATCATTGAATCTGCTTCTGTAAATGGACCATCTTCAACTATTAAATCACATCATAATGTTGGGGGATTGCCAGATATTATGAAACTAAGGATTATCGAACCACTAAATAGTTTGTTTAAAGATGAAGTAAGAAAGGTTGGAAAAACAATCGGTATTCCTTCCCAAATATTAAACCGACATCCATTTCCTGGACCTGGTTTAGGAATCAGAATATTAGGAGAAGTTACACCAGATAAGATTCGTATTTTACAAGAGGCTGATGATATTTACATACAAGAATTAATTCAACATGATTTATATGACAAAGTATGGCAGGCAGCAGTAATTCTTTTACCTGTTCAATCCGTAGGTGTTATGGGAGACGAACGCACATATGAGAATGTTGTTGCCCTGCGTGCAGTTAACTCTACAGATGGAATGACTGCCGATTGGTCTCAATTACCATATGAGTTTCTTTCAATGGTTTCCAATAAAATTATTAATAATGTTAAAGGAATTAACCGGGTTGTATACGACATAAGCTCTAAACCGCCCGCTACTATTGAATGGGAATAAGAAATTAAGAATATATTATATAATAACCCAAATTTATCATATTAAATATTATTAAATGAAAAAAAATTTCCTTTTTGGAATTTTATTGGTTTTGTCATCCCTAATTTGTTTTGCACAAGAAAAAAAAATAGCTGTAAAACATTCTGAAATTATTGAAAAAATTGACGGGAAAGATTATTATATTCATTTCGCAAAAGAAGGTCAAACCATTAAAAGTATAGCTAAAGCTTATGGTATTACGCCTGAAAATCTTATTCTGGCTAATCCAGAAATAAAAACAGAAATACATACCAACCAAATTATAAAAATACCAGTTGAAAATTCAATTTTACCTAATCAACAATCAAATGTAAAACAGGTTGAAACCAATGATAATAACTTTGAACTTGATCAAAAAACTGATGATTATATATTTCATGTTGTAAAAGAAAAAGAAACTATATTTAGTATTGAAAAAAAATACAATATTTCAGAGGATGACTTGATTAAATCAAATCCAGAATTAAAAGATGGGCTAAAGTTTCAATCCACTATAAAAATCCCTCTGCATCAAACAAAAACAACAGAAAAAACATTGCAAGTTAAGCAATCCAATTCTACTCCAAAAAATTGGAAGTACAAGAAGCACAAAAAAATAACCAAAATTTAATAGAATACCATGTGGCATCCAAAGAAACACTATATGGAATTTCTAAAAAATTTGGAATTCCAATATCCGAGTTGATACGTATTAATCCAGAATTAAAAGATGGGCTAAAAAAAGATCAAATTATTAAAATCCCTGATAACTCGGGGAAAAATCTTGATACAATAGAGCATAAAAAGGAAATTAAGCATGCTGTTTAGATACTTTTCCTGAAAAAAATATCGTAAAAGAAAAAAAAAACAACTAATAATGCCAACGTCATAGTTACTGAAGATTTCCCAACCCTCAGATTGTTCGACTGCACCTAAAAGCAATATTTATCGGGTAGCACTACTTTTGCCTTTGTATTTAAAGGAATCAGATAGCATTATAACAGATGATATTACCAAAATAAAGCCTGCTACAGCCTATAAATCAATGAGATTTCTTCAATTTTATGAGGGAGCACTTATTGCCTGTGGATTCACTAAAAAAATGGGATTAAATATAAATTTTTATGTTTATGATGTTGATGAAGATACTTTAAAAACAGGTCTGTTATTGCGAAAACAAGAAATGCAAAAAATGAATTTAATCATTGGACCATTTTATAGTCGCAATTTTAAAAAGGTATCCATTTTTGCAAAAAAATATAACATTCCTATTGTCAATCCACTTTCTACAAGAGAAGAAATACTTGAGAATAATCCTCATGTATTTAAATTTCAGCCATCAAATAAGGCCGGCTTTAATGAAACTGTTAATTTCCTTAAAAAAAATTATATAAAGCGTAATATCTTAGTAATTCGTTATCCACGTACAAACGAAACCTCGTCTTACTTTAATGCGCTTAAGTCAGAAATGATTAGTCAGGAAACAGGTAAAAGTTTGAATTTTAAAGAAGTAAATAATATTGACGAGATTATTAAAAACCTTCAATCAGAACCTGAAAATATTATTTTGGCATTATCTGAAAATAAAGCATTCGTTTTGAATTTATTAACTAAATTAAATAAAAAAAGAAACGATTGTAAAATTACCATTTTCGGTATGCCAGCCTGGAATGAATTAGATATGGATCCTTTATATACACAAAATCTCAATTCTGCACTTATTTATGCCTTCATTCGTTGATTATCATAACAATAATACGAAAAAATTCATTAAAACCTTCCGTGAATTATATAAAACAGAACCGGAAGAGAAGTAAATATGCGTTTATTGGATTTGATGTTACTTATTATTTTTTAAATGCGTTGCTACAATATGGCAATGAATTTATGTATTGTTTACAAAACACAAAAATGGATCCATTATCTTCTAAATTACAGTTTAAAAAGACTTTAAACGGTGGCTATGAAAATCAATCGGTTTTTATCGTCCGTTACAAAGATTTTAAAATGGAAAATGTTACAGATAAAATTGATGATAAATAGTAGTACTATTGAATTGCTTTTCGGATTTTATTTCTGGAAGTAATTATCTTTAGCACCTTTGCTATGATAAAAATGACTGAAAAACAAAATATTATGGATGCCCCCGATGGTATATTATATAAATAAGAAAAAATCAAGCCTGTAAAAGAACCTACAAATCCTATGATTACGGAAAAAAACATAATAGTTTTAAAACGCTTTGAAAATAGATTGGCTGTAGTTTGAGGAATTGTTAAAAATGACAACACTAATATTATCCCAACAACCCTAATATTCAATACTATACATAATGAAACAAGAATCAATAGCATATAGTTTATTGATTTAACAGGTGCATTATGGGTCATCGCATACTCTTCATCAAATGATATAAAAAGAATTAGCTTAAATAAAATCGAAAAGAACAAAACAATAAATAAAGATAAGATCATCATCAATAAATCTCGAAACGAGTTACAGTCAAGATATTTCCAAACAAGAAAGACATTAAATTGGGAGCATAACCGGGAGTAATAAAAATAAAAATAATTCCAATAGCCATACCAAATGACCAAATAATTCCAACGGCAGAATCTTCTCTCACATCCCTGCTTTTGAAATGAATTCTATACCTAAAGCCGATAAAATTCCAAATATTACAGCACCAATTATTGGATTTAATCCTAAATAATAGCCTATTCCAATTCCTCCAAATGAAGCGTGAGTAATGCCATCACTAATAAAAACTTTTCGTTTGGAAACAATATATGTACCCACAATTCCACATGAAATGCTGGCAAATAGTGCTGCCAAAATTCGCATTTATAAAAAACTCATAACGAAACTGCATTAATATATTCATTCTTCTTGGTGATTATGCGTTTTTAATACAGTATGTGGTACATCACCATGAGTAATTATTTGAATGGGGCAATTATACGCTGCAAGTTGTTGCTCCGTAATAATGTTTGAATTATGATAATGTAGAAATGTATTTCACACAGGCAATTGTTTTTACATAGTAAGATATAGTACCAACATCATGAGTTATTAAAAGTATTGCCATTTTCTTATTTAATTCAAGCCAAAGTCTCGTACAAATCGTTTCAAATTTATTATCAACAAATGTATTTGGCTCATCTAAAATCAGAAGTCTTGGTGAAGAAATAAGTGACCGGCAAAGTAAAACTCTTTGCATTTGCCCACCCGAAAGCTCGCCAATTGGCTTTTTACGCAAACTGTATACGCCCATCTTTTCAAGGAGATCGTCCACTATTAATTTATATGTACTTGGAAAATGATATCGTTTTATTCCCGCTGACATTAAACCCGAAATAACAACTTCAGAAACTGAAATTGGGAACTTTTTATCAATTTGATTTATTTGAGGTAAATAGCCTATTAAAGTTTTGCCGGGTTCATTAGGAGCATATTCAATACTTCCTTCATGGGTTTAAGTATCCCAAGAATAATTTTTACTAAAGTAGTTTTTCCACCTCCATTTGGTCCAATAACACCAATAAAATCATTCTCATTTATCGTCAGATTTACATTTCTTAAAATGATTTCATCATTATAACCAGCAGAGATAGAATTAAGAATAACCAAATGGCTCATATACTAAGTACTCTAATAAAATATTAATTAAAACTTTTAATTAATGATTTGGTAATAGCATCCATATTTTTAAACCAATCGGGAGACAGCGCATTATTTCAACAATTTTTGCATTAATCTCTTCGGCAAAAGATTTTGCCATGTTTATGTCAAATTCTTTTTGAATAAAAATAGTATGAATATTTTCTTTTTTAGCAATATCAACTAATTTAGTTAAATTTTGAGTTGTGGGTTCTTTGCCTTCGACTTCCATAGATACCTGGGACTAATCCAGTAATCGCGTGCAAAATAAGCTAAAGCAGGATGATAAATTATGAATTTTTTATTTTTATACGGCAATAACGAATTCTGAATACTTGCATCTATGCTGTCAATATTAACGATTAATCTTTGGTAATTTTTATTAAAAGTAGATACATACTGAGGATACGTCAAAGAAACACCATCCAAAACATTCTTAGCTATTAATTTGGCCATTTTGGGAGAAAGCCAAATATGTGGATCAACGCCATTGCTATCAAATTTTCCATCATGTAAGTGGTCTTTACTTACTAATTAATGGCATTCCCTTAGAAATATCAATCATTTTAATTTCAGTATTTTGTGCCAATAATTTATCAGTCAATGTTTTTTCAAATCCGAAATTGCCAGTTGTTATATACATACTAGATTTACTAATATCCACCAAATCGCGAGGAGTTGGATCAAAATTTTCGGCACTTGAACCTGGAGGAACCAATACTGAAATATGAAAATTATTTCCTGCAATTTTCTCAGCAAAGAATTTTAATGGCAAAATACTAACAGTTATCTGATTAGTATTTTCCTGTCGTTTTGAGTTATGACATCCGAATAGACAAGGTATAAGAAAAATAAGAAAAAATATTCTAATGATTAATTTTTTCATGTGTTATTATTTTTTAATTTCACTGGTCATTTGGAATATCCATAAAATATCATTCTCGGTTGGTATAAGCATAGCCCTTCTGGATATTTCATCTATTCATAATTTGTTTTTTAATTGTCAGATGAAACTCGTCCTGAAAATCAGGATAGTTTCATTTACCTTTTCTTTTATACGTTAAAAACGAATATGATAAATGACCTATTTAAATCTATTAATTCCTTCCTCTTTTTCTATCAATTGCCAATCAGTGTCAGAAATCTCAGGGAAAAAAGTATCGGCTTCAAACGATGCTTGTATTTTTGTAATATATAATTTGTCGGCATAAGGGAAAAATTGCCTATAAACAGACCCTCCGCCCATAATAAAAGTTTCCTCATCATTATTAATTTTTGCCAAAGCATCTTCAATAGAATATGCCATAAAACACCCATCAAAAATTTCGTTGGGGTTATCTGTAATTACAATATTTTTCCGATTTGGTAAGGGTTTTTTTAGGCAATGAAAAATACGTATTTTTTCCCATTAACACTGTATGTCCAGATGTTATTTTTTTAAAATGCTGTAAATCATTACTAATATGCCAAAGGAGTTGATTGTCTTTACCTATTGCATAGTTTTCAGCAATCGCCACTATAATAGAAATCATATTTTTATGTAATTATTTATTTTGAAATTTTTCCTTTAATATGGGGATGAAACTGATAGTTTTCTAATAAGAAATCTTCGTACCTAAAATCAAAAATAGAAGTAAGCCATCCGGATTGACTTTCATTACCGGAGATGGAAAAGGTGTCCTGGTAAGTTGCAATTTTACCTGTTCTGTATGATTCAAATATATATGAGCATCTCCAAGTGTATGAACAAATTCGCCCGGCTGTAAACCGGTAACCTGTGCTATCATCATGGTAAGCAAGGCATAAGATGCAATATTAAAGGGAACCCCTAAAAATATATCACAACTTCTCTGGTAAAGCTGGCAGGATAGCTTTCCGTTGGCGACATAAAACTGAAACATCACATGGCAAGGGGGTAATGCCATTTTCTCTAAATCGCCAACATTCCAGGCGCTTACAATATGCCTTCTGGAATCTGGATTATCTTTTATTGATTTCACCACCTTCGAAATCTGATCAATTACTTTTCCATCTGCCGAATGCCACGATCGCCACTGATATCCATAAATTGGCCCAAGTTCCCCATCCGGTGCCGCCCATTCATCCCAAATACTAACCTTATTATCATGCAGATATTTAATATTAGTCTCACCTTTTAAAAACCAAAGTAATTCGTAGATAATGGATCGCAAATGCAGTTTTTTAGTAGTAAGCAAAGGAAATCCCTGTTGCAGGTTAAATCGCATCTGATAGCCAAAAACACTAATGGTACCCGTGCCGGTGCGATCATTTTTATGCACACCATTTTCCATCACATAACTTAATAAGTCGAGGTATTGTTTCATTTTTTCAAAGTAAGCCGTACCCGTTTAAAAATTTTAAGCAAAAAATTATTCTTAACTGTCTGATATTAAATATACTATCTTATCAGATTAGTGTTCAGCCCGTTCCATCGTTTTGGGATCGTGCTTATGCTTGAAGAAGACAGCAAACAGCAACGCAACCACTAAAGAATATACGGCAAAAGTAAGCCATATACCGTGCCACTGCAAGCCCTCTGCAGTTTTAAAATATTTATCTATCACAATTCCACTGATCCGACTGCCCAAAAAAGCACCAAAACCATTGGTCATCATCATAAATAATCCTTGTGAACTGGCTCGAATGCTAGGGGCGCTTTGTGTTTCCACAAACATTGATCCTGAGATATTGAAAAAATCGAATGCCATTCCATAAATTATACAAGATAATACAATCATCCAGAGTCCTTCAGCAGGATTTCCGTAAGCAAAC
>Ga0268356_10232_pt1 | contig 20861 bp, 19 predicted proteins | sample BioMet10_FD_194415 | JGI IMG/M metagenome (GOLD analysis project Ga0268356, IMG submission 194415) | Sewage microbial communities from Oakland, California, United States - Biofuel 10 (PacBio Assembly) | ecosystem: Engineered > Wastewater > Sewage > Unclassified | place: USA: California | collected...
AGGAAGGCAGGGCGACAACTTCCATCTCCACCCCCGCCTTGGCCATCAGCTTCAGGACAAAGGCCACGTCGGGAACGGCCTCGATTATCTTTTTGTTACTTACCAGCATTAGATTTTTCATTGGGATCTCCTTCATCTGTAAGTCTGACTTGCTTTTAGATCGGACTTGTTATCGGATATAACGCGGATCCGGCTCTACCCGGATCAACAGGGGCAGCTTGATCTGGGCCCGGGGGGCCCCGCTTTTTTCCTTGGCCTCAAACAGGGATTCCTGCCAGCCGGGCTTCATGGTGATGACCGCCGGCGGCTGCAGGGCATCCCTTCCCCGGTACAGGGCGTAGGATTCCAGGGACTGGCGCAGCCGTGCGTCCAGCTCCGGCAGCCAGTCCGCCTGCCAGCTCTCCCCGTCCATCCATTCCACGTACAGCCGGTAGCGGTTTTCGGGCAGGTCCTCGTAAATCTGGACCTGACGGGAGGCCGTTCCCTTTTCCTCGAGGAAAGCCTCCAGGACTGTGAGCAGGGAGGCCGCCGGAACCTTTTCCATGGCGATATTGAGGATTTCCCCGGTCTTGCTCACAAAGGCCAGATTCGGGGTATCCCCTGTAAAGCCGCACACCCGGACGATATCGTGGATCCGGTAGCGGTACAGCCCTGACCAGTTGGTCAGGACCAGCTCGTATTCCTCCCCGTCTGTGAGCTCCCAGGGGAACCGGGGATGATCCTCATCCCCCAGGGGCAGGAATTCGTAAAAGGCCGAGGACGTCCCCAATGGACCGTAGGCTGCCTCCGGTTCGTCGGGAATGGTGATCTTGGCCTCACTGGCGCCGTAGCCCAGATCGAAGGTCACCATGTCCTCGGGCATGACGTCCGCCAGCTTCCGGGCATTGGCCCCCACCGAGCCCCCCAGCCAGAATTTGGCCATGAGGATGTCCGGCCAGTAATTCTTGGGGATGAAGGCGTCCTTCCCCCGGGCCAGAAGCCCCTCCAGGAAATCCGCCTGCTCCGGTTCGGGCTTCATCACCGCCTCCAGGGCGGCCCGTTCCTCAGCTGAAAGCCGGATGCGCTTGGAAATGGTCCCCGCCCGCAGGTCATCGATGAGCTCCCGGGCGTGTTCCTGGACATATCTCACCCGGATCTGGAAGCGCCCGGCGTTGTTGGTGTCCACCAGGATGATGTCCCGGTAGCGCAGGGAGAACAGCATGCTCGTATAATCCGCCGCCTCCCCGTCGGCCAGCCCGGCGATCATGGGAGGATAGGACATCCTGGCGGCCACCCCCGAGCTGTCCAGGCTCTTCCCCGAGGCGTAGCCCACGGGGATCCCCGCCTCCGTCTTCTGGTCCGGGATGATGGAGATGATGGGCGTAATAATGGGTGGTGCCCACCAGCTTGACGCTGAAGGCCGGATCCTTGGGCGACAGGCCCTTCCTGGCCAGAAAGGCCCCGAACCGCGGGGACCGGGCCAGCCGGGCCAGGGTGCCCTTCATCTCCACCAGCTCCCTGAGATTGGAGACGGCTTTCTTGGCTGCCGCCCCCGCCGCGCTTTCGGGGATCCGTTTGGAATACCCCGTGGAGCCGGCGGTGAGCACAAACATCTCCGGCAAACCGGGGAACAGCACATCCGCCGCCCCCGCCGCCATGCGCTCCACGGCGCCGGCGTAATCCGAAAAATCCGTCAGGGGCAGGCGGCTGCGGAAATCCTCCGCCGAGGCGATGCCCTCAAAATCGTATTTCCGGCCGATTTCCGTACCGGCCGACGCCGCCAGGATTTCCTTCAGGACCCGCTCCTGGGTCCCCTGGCAGTCCCCGGTCAAAGCGGCCCATTGCTTCAGGGCCTCTGCCGGTGACGCCTTTAAAAAGCTTTCGTATAATGCCATGGTATCTTCCTCTCGAAATAATCAGGCTGCCCCATGCAGCACAGGGGACAGGGACTGCAAGCCTGCCCGGATGCGGCAGCCCCTCCCCACAATCCAACCGGGGCCCCTAAGCCAGGCTCGCGTACATCTGGGCGTACATGCCGCCCCGGGCCATGAGCTCGTCGTGGGAGCCCACCTCCTTGATGTCCCCCTCGGCCATGAAGATGATCTGGTCCGCCCCCTGGATGGTGAACAGCCGGTGGGCGATGACGAAGCAGGTCCGTCCGGTCATCATCTTTTCCATGGCGGCGGTGATCAGGGTTTCGGTGCGGGTATCCACCTGGGAGGTCGCTTCATCCAGGATGAGCACCGCCGGATCGGCCAGCACCGTCCTGGCGATGACCAGGAGCTGCTTTTCCCCCGAGGACAGGGCCGAATTTTCCTCGGATATCATCGTGTCATAGCCCCTGGGCAGCTTGTCGATGAAGGTATCGCACTGGACCTTCCTGGCCGCGGCGATGACCTCCTCCCGGGTGGCCCCGGGCTTGCCGTAGGCGATGTTGTCGGCGATGGTCCCGGAAAAGATCCATGAATCCTGAAGGACCATGCCGAAGGCCGACCGCAGGTTTTCCCGGGAAATATTCTTGGTGTCCTGGCCGTCCACCAGGATCCGGCCCCCCTGGATGTCGTAAAAAACGCAGCAGCAGGTTGACCAGGGTGGTCTTGCCGGCCCCAGAGGGACCGACCACGGCCATGGTCATCCCCGGCCTGGCTTCCAGGGACACATCGTGCATGAGGATCTTGTCCGGCACGTAGCCGAAGCGCACGTGGTCGAAGACCACGCTGCCCCTGACCGCTTCCCCGTCCAGGGTCACGCTGGGCGTTTCCACCGGTTCCTCCTCTTCGTCCAGGAATTCATAGACCCGGGCCACGGCCGCCAGTCCTTCCTGGGTGTTGTTGATGGCCGTGGCGATGGAGGACAGGGGCGTGCCGACCATGTTGCCGTAGAGCAGGAAGGTCTGGAACCCCCCGAGGCTCAGGCTCCCCCGCATCATCATCACCCCGCCGACGATGCACAGGCAGATGTAGGAGATGGATGTGGTCAGCACGCTGGTGGGGATGATGAACCCCGACAGGAACCGGGACATGGTGTAGGCCTTGGCGTACCGGGCGCTGCACTCGTCAAAATGCTTCTGCCGCTCGTCCTCGCAGCCGTAGGCCTTGGTGAGCAGGTGGTTGGCGTACACATCGGTCACCGTACCCCCCAGCTCGCCCAGCACCCGCTGCTGTTCCCGGTAGCGCTTGCGCGTCCCCGCGCTGATCCGGGAGGCGATGAAAAAGCCGATGGGCACCACCACCACGTAGATCAGGGTCAGGATGGGATTGGTGATGAGCATCATGATGGTGGCCGTGACCAGCATCACCGACTGCCCCAAAAGGGTGGGCAGGGTGGATTCCAAATCGTTGGTGAAGGTCACCACGTCGTTGGTGGCCCGGGACAGGATGTCCCCCGAGGGATGGCTGTCCATGTAATTCAGTGGCAGGTGGTTGAGCTTCTTCTGGATGGCGTTGCGCAGCTTCAGGGCGAGCTGTTCCCCCACCAGCACCATGTTCTTGTTCACGAAGCCGTCGGACAGGTTCCCGTAAAAATACAGCACGGCCAGGGCGATGGCCAGGGGCAGGAAATTGCCCACGGAATAGTTTTGGCTGAGAACCTCCTTCTGGAGGATATCGGTGATCCGTCCGGCCACCCGGGGGGCCACCGCCAGGCAGAGGCGCCCCGTGATCACCAGGATGATGGAGAAGGTCAGGTACTTCCGGTAGACCCCCGTATCGACGAACATCCGGCGCATCAGTCCCCGGTTCTTTTTCCTGGAGGATTTTTTGCCTTTTTTCCCGCTCATGCCACACCTCCTTCCTTGACCGCGGCGTACCGCTGGGTCCGTTCGATATCCTGGTACACCGCGCAGGTTTCAAGCAGCTCCCCGTGGGTCCCCTGACCCACGATCCGGCCTTTGTCCAGCACCACGATGTGGTCGGCGTCCCGGATGGTGGAAATCTTCTGGGCCACCATGAGGATGGTCCGGCCCGCCAGCTTTTCCTTCACGTTCTGCCGGACCGCAGTCTCCGTCCGGGCGTCCAGGGCGGAAAAGGTATCGTCAAAAATATAAATGGGCGCCTCCCGGGCAATGGTCCGGGCCAGGGAAAGCCGCTGGCGCTGGCCGCCGGAAAGATTCATGCCGTTCTGGGCCATGGGTGAGTCCAGGCCGTCGGGCAGGTCCCTTAGCACCTCGGTGAAGCAGGCGGCATCACAGGCCGCCATCAGCCGGTCCTCGGTCATGGCGTCGTCGTAGGCGCTGATGTTGGCCCGCACCGAATCCTGATACACCATGGCCCGCTGGGTGCCGTAAGCCATCCGGCTGCGCAGGTAGGCGGGATCCATGTCCCGGATGCTGGTGCCGTCGATGGTGATGTCCCCGAAGGTCAGGCTGTAAAGCCGGGTCAGCAGGTTCATGATGGTGGTCTTGCCGCTGCCCGTGGTCCCGATGATGGCCGTGGTCTTCCCCGCCCGGGCGGTAAAGGTCACGTCGGCGATGACCTCCCGGGCGCCGGAGTAGCCGAAGATGACGTGGTCAAATCGAATTTCCCCCGCCGTGATCCTTTCTGCCGGGGATTCGTTGGGGAGTGGATCCGCCGAAGGCGGATTTTTCCGGACCAAGCCTGGCGTTTGGTTTTCAAGGGATACTTGCCCCTGATCGCGTCCTGCCTGTTCCTCGTAATTTAAACAGCTCGTTCAGCCGTTCACAGGACACCGACACCTTGGGCATGAAATTGACCATGATGGGCACGATGAACAGGCTGGCGATGAAATAGGACACGTACTGGAAGATCAGGAGCAGGCTGCTCATGGACACCATGTTCATCTGGAGCTGGGTGTTGCCGGCAAAATAAATGCCCACCATCACCCAGTTCATCACCAGCAGGGAGGCCGGTCCCAGGAAGTTGATGGGACGGTTGGCCACGATGCCCGCCTCGCAGGTTTCCTCGTTGGCGATGCCGCTCTTTTCCTCCTCCAGCTCCTGGTTGCCGAAGGCGCGGATCGTCCGCACCCCGGTAATCTTTTCCCGGACCATGCGGTTGAGTCCGTCGATCTTCTCCTGAAGGATCCGGAAGGCCCCCCTGGCCCTGGCCCCGAAAAACACGAGGATGGCGATGGTCAAAAGGAAGGACACCAGCAAGATGGTGAAGAGCATCCGGTTCATCAGGTAGATCATGATCAGCATGGCCACGATGAGGATGGGCACGGACAGGGCCGAGCGCAGCAGGTTGATGGTGAAATTCTGGAGCTGGTTGGTATCCGCCAGGGTCCGGGTGGTCAGGGTGCCGCCGCCGAAGACCAGGTAATCCTGCTCCGACATGGCCAGCACCTTCTTGAAGCAGTCCCGGCGCAGGGACTGGGTGAAGCCCGTGGTGGCCCTGGCGCTGAACCAGGAGGTCCCCACGGTGCACAACCCCTGCCCCAGGGTGAAGCACAGCATCATCACCCCCGAATGGATGATGTAAGCCATGTCCTTGCGGCCCACGCCGTTTCTGGATGATGAGCTTCATCTCCGACATCAGTTTGATCTGGAACACGATCTGGACGATGACGAAGACCAGGGTCAGGATGATGAACTTCCAGTATCCTTTTAAGTATTTACGGTATAGGGAAATCATATCAGGACCCACTCACGAAAACGGGCAGCTTGGTCTGGTTGACGGACTTGCCGTTTTTCAGATGATAGCCGTACAGGGAATCCTGGTACCCCGCCGCCTTCCAGTCGATCTGGCCCAGGGCGATGCCCCGTCTTTCAGGCCCCCGGCCATGGCCCGGGCAAAGGCCTCCCGGTCCATGGCCGGATCCACCGGCTCCACGATCAGGTCCAAAGAACCGCCGGCCGCCTTGGCCTGGAAGAACCGGACCAGGTCCCCGGTGCGGTCCTCGTAGTCCCCGACCACATCCATCAGGTCGCCGCTGTACAGGGTCGCGCCCCCCACCGTGACTTTTTCACTGGCCTTGCACACGAAGTCCATGGTCGGCAGGCCCAGGGCGTCCCGGTCCACGCGGACGATATCGTGCATGTTGTAGCGGTACAGCCCGGAATAGGAGGTGACGATGAGCTCGTAGCGCTGGCCGGGAACCGTCTGGGTCAGGGGGATGGGATCCCCGCCGTCCAGGGGGATGAACTCGAAGTAGTACCCGAACACCGCCGGGTACCCCCGGGACACGCCCGGCTCCCCGGGAATGGTGAACTTGCCCTCGCTGGCGCCGTAGCCCCATTCCATGTAGAGGATGTCTTCACTGAACAGGGAGCGCAGCTCCTTGACGCACCGGCCCACCCCCGAGGACAGCCAGCAGCTCACGGCGCCCAGCTCCGGCCACACCGCCGGAATACCCAGGCTGCCCCTTTCCTTCAGGATGGCGGACAGCTCCTCCGCCCGTTCCGGCCGGGCCGTCCAGGTGGCTCCAAGGGACGCCTTTTCAGCTGCCGTCAGGGCGTCGGGCAGACGGCCCTCCCGAATCATGGCGATGTAGCACTGGGGATCGGCGTCCAGCTTCTTCTTGAGCTTGGCAAAGTGGGTCAGGTTGTTGCAGACGACCCCGACGACCCGCTTTTCCGCCAGGCCGTACAAAATGAACAGGTCATCCACCGCGCCGCCATCGGCACCGGAGAGGCCCAGCACCGCCGGAGGCGGCAGCATCCGTTCCGTCATGGAGCCCTCCGTCGCCGCCTGGCCCGAGGCCGAGCCAATGGGGATGCCCCCCTCGGTCCGGCCGTACACGTCGCCGTTGGCGATGGCCAAGAACCGGGTCCCCGGTGCCATGATGGCCGGCAGCATGCGCACGATCTCCACGGTGCGCAGATTGCTCACCAGGGCCTTGACCCCGGCTCCCGCCGCTGAATCCGGGATGTACTTGGCCACCCCGGTGGTGCCGCTGGTCATCATGAACACGCTGGCCCTGCCGGGGAACAGGATGTCCCCTTCCCCCAGCTTCAGCCGCTCCACCGCTTCCCGGTAATCGCCGTAATCCGTCACCGGTACTTTTTCCACAAATTCCGCCGCGCTGCCGATCCGGGCAAAGCCCAGCCGGCGTCCGATCTCCGTATCTGCCGACCGGGCCAGGATGTCCATCAACGTCGCCTCCTGGACCGTCCCGGCCTGGCCGGCCATCTTCCGCAAAGCCACCGGCATCTTTTCCATCGGCGTCTTCATCAGCTCCGCCAATGCGGGATTTCCCTTCAATTGACTCATATCCGTCCCTTTCTGGATCAAATCCTATGGCGTCCGGCATCCGGGGACACTGGACCCGAAAAATTTTACGATTCTTCTTTTTCAATCAGCCCGAAGAAGAACTTCTCCTTCATCGGCGTGTCGATGACCCGCACGGGCTTGAGCTGGTTGGGGGAGATGCCCTTCATCACCATGAGATCCCGGTACAGGGCGTAGGTTTCAAGCTGCTCGAAATACAGCTGGGTGGGGCCCAGCACCCCCTTGGCCACCTTGTCCCCGAAGGACGGGTTGGCGAAGCCCAGCTTTTCCTCCACGATCCGGGTGTATTCCGCCATCCGCTCCATGGCCAGGGGGCGGTCCGGCTCCACGAGCACCACGTACCGCCCCGGCACCGCGTCGGTGTCGGCGTAGACGCTGTAATCCGCCACGATGCACCCCGTCTCCCTGGCAAATTCCGACACCGACCAGGCCAGGCTTTCGGCGTTGGTCTTTTCCCCGGCGATGTTGACCATCTGGTTCTTCCGGTAGACGAAGCGCAGCCGGGGGGACTGGCCCTCATAGCCCACCACCCGGATCACGTCGCCGATGCGGTAGCGGTAAAAGCCCGACAGATTGGTCAGGACGATTTCGTAGTCCCTGCCGGGAAGCAGCTCATCCAAGAGCAGGGTTTTTGAATCGTCGTCCCCCGTCATGGGGATGAATTCATAAAAGCCGCTGTCAGGGATCAGCACGAAGGCATCGTCCTCCGCCTTGTTGGCCACGGCCATCAGGGATTCCGACGCGCCGTAGACCGTGAAATCCATGGGGATGTCCGGCCCGGCGTAGTCCCGCATCTTGTCTGTGTAGGATTTGAAATCCCCGGTGCCGATGGCGGCGATCCAGCTCATGTGCTTCCACAACCTCGGGACGATGGGCGTGTCAAAGCCCTCTTCAAAAACGGCCTGAAGGGCATCAGCCCGGACCGGGTCCGGCTTCATCCGGCCCTCCAAGAGCTCCCGGGTTTCCGGAGGCATGACCACGTCCGGGTTGATCTTCCCCTCCCGGATATCCGCCACCAGCATGGGCCAGTGGCCCTTCATGTAATCCATCAGGTCGACGATGGCTGTCATGAAGGCCCCGGCCATGAAGGTCAGCTCCGGTTCCGCCAGAGCGTAACGGATCTTCAGGTACTTCATGTCCATGTTGCCCTTGGGGCTGATCACCTCCCAGGGAGAAGAAAAGATGTAGGGGATGAACTTCTTCACCGGCTTGATGGTGGTCGCGGAGATCGGCCCTTTGGGGAGGCCGTTGTCCATGTACATCTCCCGGGCTTCCAGGGCGTACAGGCCCTTGCCCGCGGGGAAGCTTCTTCCTGTCTTCTGCCGGTACCATTCGTCCATCACCGCGAAGTCGATGTTGCAGCCGTAGGCGCTGTACAGATCCAGGGTCCGCTGGGAAACGGGAATGTGCTTGGGCACCCCCACCGTGCCGGAGCTGACGGCGTAGTGCCGGATGGGATAGGTGGTGATCAGATCCTTCTCCCCGCTGTCCACCATGCGCTCGATGTACGGCGCGTAGTCATCGTAGGTTGAAAAAGGAACCTTCCTGCGGTACTCCGCCGCGCTTTTGATTGAGGCGAAGCCGTGTTCCTTTCCGTATTCAGTTTCCGCGTTATCCCGGAGGATGGTCAGGAGCAGATTCTGACTGACCTGGCCGGCAGACGCGCAGTTCTTTGCCAGCTCCTTTTTCGCCTTCTGGCCATTGGCAATGACCTTTTTGATGATCATTCGGTTGATCCATTTATCCATCATTGATTTTGCTCTCCATTATTTTTATGATCTGTAACGATTAAGCAGCCCGTGAGGGCGATTCCGCCTCTTTCCCCGGCAGACCTTACTGGATGGTCAGGATATCCGTGAACCCCGTCATCTCAAAGACATTCATAATGGTGTCGCTGACGTTGGACACCACCATGGACCCCTGATGGTTCATCTGTTTCTGGGTGGCAAGGATCACCCTCAGCCCCGCGCTGGACACATAAGCCACGCCTGCAAAATCCAGAATCAGCTCCTTGACCCCGGCCAGGGATTCGCTGATCTCCTCTTGGGCGCCGGGTGCCGTGTTGGTGTCCAAGCGGCCGGATAAGGCCAGGGTCAACTTGTCGCCTTCTTGTTTTTTTTCGATGTTCATCGCAATGCCTCCCTATTGGAATTATATAATTAAAGGTGATATATTATACCATATTGCATCTGAATTTTTTCAGAAAATGAAATCGAAAACTCAATTTGAAAAAAGGAAAATAAGCAGCGCAAAAGCGCCAAATCAAGTCCTTTTCATTTTCCATTTGACAGAATGGCCTTCAAGTTTTAAACTATAATTATATAATCAATATAAGTTAAAGTTTATTTAAACACAATATTGTCTGTTTTGTTAACAATCTACGAGCTTTTCAACCACACCCCAATGGCCAAAGTCCACCCGTGCCAATGTGGCTGCCGGCAACATTCCACAATCAACGGATGGGCGATTGTATTATGAGGAGAGGTGTTCCATGTTTAAAGCAGCTGTTGGGCAAAGTGTCGATCCTTCGGAAAGCGATGCTGTCCGTGAGGTGGTGAAAAAAATCCAGGCCGAATTGGGTCAGGCAGAGCCCCAGGCCGGTATCCTTTTCTGTCCCGAGGCCTATGACCACCGTCTGACCCTTTCGGCCATCGGCCGCGCGTTTCCAGACATGGATCTGATCGGCTGTACCACCGACGGCATCCTTTCGTCTGAAAGCGGGTTTGAGTCCGATGCCCTTGTTTTGATGGTCTTTGCCTCCGATGTCGCCGAAATCCGCGCAGGCAGGGGAAGGGGCACCAGCCTCGTCAGCCGGCGGACCGGCCGGGAGGCGGCTGAGGGCGCCGCGGCCAAATTGGAGCGGTACGGGGATGAAAAGCGCTTCGCCATCATCCTGACGGATCCCCTGAACGCCGGCGTGTCCGAGGTGGACAGCGGCATCGAGTCCGTGCTGGGCTCCTGCTTTCCCCTCTTCGGCGCCGCGTCCTCTGCCCATTCCAAAAAAAGACAGACCTTCCAATTTTACAACGATGAGATCCTGACCGACAGCGTGGTGCTCCTGCTCTTTGCCGGTGATCTCCGCTTTTCCGCCGGCATCCAGGGCGGCCATTCCCCCATGAGTAAAAAGGTCCGGGTGACCTCGGCGGAAAAAAACGTCCTCTACACCATCGAGGACGAACCCGCTCTGGCTTATTTCCAGCGTTACATCGGCACGGACCACTCCCTGTTCATGAATTACTGCCTGGCCGTTTTTGAAGAGGGCCGGGAGGGCTATTACGTCCGCAGCGCCCCCTTCTGCGATCCATCCCAGGGCAGCGTCACCCTCAACGGCATCGTCCCGGAAAAGGCTTTGATCCAAATCGGCACGGCGGACAAGGGCACCTGCCTCCGTTCCTGCCAGGCTTCCCTCCAGCGGGCATTAATGGACTACGGCCTGGGCTGGCCCGAAGCCGCGCTGTTCTTTTCCTGCGCCGGACGGAAGATGATGATGGGGACCCGGGTCGTGCAGGAGGCGGAGATCGTCAAAAGCCATCTCAAGGGCATCCCCTACGCCGGCTTTTACGCCTACGGGGAACTCGCCCCCATGCGCCCCGGGACGCGGTCCCTGTTCCACGGGACCACCTTCGTCACGCTGCTCATCGGAACGTCTGATTGAATCTGGAGGAAGAAGAGGTAAGGACCCATGGATGAACGAATCCCTGAAAATAAAAAGACCCAAACCGACGATAAGGACCTCATTGCCTCGCTGGAAAGGGAAATACGCATATTAAAAAAACAGCTCAGCCGTTCCTACGAGGAGCGGAAGAACCTGGAAGAAATCATCGAAACCCATTTGAACACCCTGATGACCCGCAATTCGGAGCTGGAGCAGTCCCAGGCCCAGCTCAAGGCCTCGGAGGAACGCTTCCGGTTCCTGTCCCAGCACGACTCCCTGACCGGGCTGCCCAACCGCTTTTTCTTTACCGAGGCGGTGGAGGGCGCCCTCTGGCGGATCCGTCAGAACGAGGGGCGGATCGCCGTCCTCTTCATCGATCTGGACCGTTTCAAGGCGGTCAATGACAATTACGGCCACGACGCCGGGGATCTGGTGCTCAAGGCCGCATCCCGCCGCATCACCGGCTGTCTGGAAGGCAACGAGTTCCTGGCCCGCCTGGGCGGTGATGAATTCGCGGTCCTCATCGAAGACCTGACCTCCATGGAGCCGGTGACGGTTCTCAAGGAGCGGATCCAGGCCGCCCTGACCAACCCCATCGCCCTTCCCAACGGAAAGACCTGCTCCGTCGGCGCCAGCGTGGGGGTGGCCCTGTATCCCGAGGATGCCTCCGATATGCGGGAGCTGCTGCAAAAGGCGGATATCGCCATGTACATGGCCAAAAATAGAATATAAGCAAAAGGGGCAGCAGCCAGTAACCGGTGGCGCTGTCCCTTTTTTTCGCTGGGGCGCTCAGCAGAAAATCACCCCGATGACCACCGCCGCCAGCAGGATCAGATTGGCGGAAACCTTCCGGGACAGGGCCAGCACGGCGCTGGCAATGGCGATGGCCACGGTCAGGGGTTCGATGCCGTTTTCCACGAAGATCTGAAAGACCACCAGCACGCTGAAGGTGGAGATGACCAGCACCACCCCGTCCAGGAAGCCCTGGGTGGCGGGCCGGTCGGCGTACCGGCCGTAAAACCGCACCACCACCAGGATGAGCAGGGGCGGCAGGACCAAGGCCACGCAGCCCAGGACAGCCCCGGGGATGCCCGCTGTCAGGTAGCACAGGCAGAGCACCCACAGGCCGTTGGGCCCCGGCGTGATCTGGCCGATGGCCAGGGATTCGGTGAAGGTCTGCTCCGTGGCCCAGCCCCTGGCCAGGAAATCCGTATGGAGGCTGGGCAGGGGGCCGTATCCCCCGGAGGAAAACAGCACGGATTTGAGCAGGGTGAAAAAGTAAAGGACCAGGCTCATTTTTCATCCTCCTTCTTCCTGAAAACCAAGTAATAGGCCAGGGCCATGGTCAGGCCCCCCGCCAGGTACATGAGGATGACCGACAGATTGAACACCAGATACAGCGCCGCGCTCCCGGCGATGACCCCCAGCATGAGGACGAAGATCCCCTTGTGGGAGCGGATGTTCCGGTTGACCGATGGCCGCACATTGCTCCAGTTGGTGGCGATGGCGATGCCGAAAATGGCCGGGAAGGCCGTGTGCAGGGCGGCGTTCACCCGGCCGTTGCCGTGGATGAAGGTGTACAGGGCGGTGATGAGCACCGTCACCGCCGCGCTGGGCACGATGAGCCCCGCCAGGGATACCGCGACGCCCCGCCACCCGGCCATCCGCCTGCCGATCAGGATGGTGATGGAAAAGATGTTGATCCCCGGGGCGATCTGGCTCACCCCCACGATGGTGGCATACTCATCCACCGTCAGCCACCCCTTGCGGTAGATGAATTCCTCCTGGATCAGGTACATGGTGGTGGCCCCACCCCCAAAGGAGGTCAGGCCGATGCGCAGCCACCCTAAAAAAGGGCCAGGATGGAGAAAGGGGTCTTCACCCCGGCCGCCCCTTGTAATTTATCTGTGTCTCTCATTTTTTCCTCGCTTTCATTCCCTTAATGATACCACAATCCCTTCCCTTTCCGCTTTTCCGACATAAAAAAACACCCTTTCGGGCGTAAATTCCTTCACCATTTCCACAAAGGCCCTCCTCATCGGGGTGATACACCGCCACCCGGTCCCGGCCATTTTTGGGGCCGGATACTAAAAAAACCAGGGAGGGGGCCCTGGTTTTCATTCAGTCTTCATTCTATTATGGGTATTAGGGGTTATCCGATCTGTTAATTAACCAACCAATTTGTATACATCCGCCTTGGGAATGGCGCCGACGCTGCGCTGCACCGCCTGGCCATTTTTAAAGACGATCAGGGTGGGGATGCTCATGACCTGGAACTGCATGGCCAGATCCCGCTGTTCATCCACGTTGACCTTGCCGACCTTGAAAGCGTCGGTTTCTTCGGCCACTTCATCCACGATGGGTGAAAGCATCTTGCAGGGACCGCACCAGCTGGCCCAAAAATCAACCAATACGGGTTTATCAGATTGTAATACTTCCTTTTCGAAATTGTCCTTTGTTATTGTAATCACGCTCATCGCGGTTACCTCCTTCATTTGATGGCTTTATTATAGCACCTTCTGCCAGAGCCGTCTGTGACTTGGTCACCATTATTTTTCAATTAATGGTAATCTTAAGAATTACAGAAAGGTTTTGAGCTCCGCCCGCCGGGTGTAATGGGCCTCCAGCATGGCCACGTGGGAGAGGAAGGCCGGATCGTCAAAGTACTTGGCTCCCGTGGGACAGCCCCGCACGCAGGCCTGGCACTTGATGCAGATGCCTTCCACCGCCGTCACATCCTCCGCACTGATGGACCCCACGGGGCAAAGCGCTGCGCACAGGCCGCAGTGGGTGCATTTATCCAAGTCGGTTTTGGGCTTGGCCTTGAGGAACTTGGCCGGCTTGCCGTCGGTGCCCAGGGGCGTGTAGTAAGGCCCCACCGGGTCGTTGCCCGCCACGGCCACCGGTCCTCCTTCGTCCTTGCGGAACTTGATGATGACCTCGATGGCGTCCGCGAAGGCCGCCAGCTGCTGCAGGTCGCTTGCGTCCGGGCGGTCTGCCGCCAGGGCGTCGGTAAAGGCGTGGCGGGCCGGCACCGCCGCCGCCCCCACGGTGTGGAAGCCGTCGGCCTCCAGTACATTCCTCAGCTCCACGAGCCCGTCGTCAAAGCTCCGGTTGCCGAAGGTCACCACCGCCACCGCCGAGGCCCCGCCGCCGGTGAGGATGCCCTGCAGGTCCGGCAGCAGCTTGTTGGGCACCCGCCCGGCGTACACCGGCGTCCCGACGATCACCAGATCCTCTTCCCCGAAGGCGTAGGTCCGCTTCCGGGCCTCCGGCGGGGTGAGGTCCACCTCCTCCATGGGCAGGTCCAGATTGTTCTTCAGATCCTCCGCGATGGCCTCCACCACCTTCTTCGTATTGCCCGTCGGGCTGAAGGTCACCGCTGTGATTTTTTTGATTTTCATTGTAATATTCCCCCCAACTAAAAAGTTACTTCGCGTCCGGTCCCTCAGCGCCTGATCTGCCGGACCCCTTCCTTCTGCGCCGCCGTCACCCGGCGGGACTCCCGTATCTTCTGGATGGCCTTGTTGTGGGTCCAGTCGTCCTGGCGGTCGGCCTTCAGGTAGGCCGTGGTTTCCTCCGGGCAGGCGATGTAGGCGTCGGACACCGCCCAGGCCAGGGCCATGCGCACGTAGTAATGGTCCCACTTCTCCCCGATGCCGTCGTAAATGGCGAAGAGCGCCGGCAGGTGGTCCTCATCGGTGTAATAATCCATGAGCATCACCAGGGCGAAGCGCACCTCCCAGGGGTTTTCCGACTGGGTGCAGAGCATCAGGAATTCCCACACCCGCTCCCGGTGCCGCCGGGTGATCTTCAGGCCCGCCGCGAAGGTGTCGCACACCGCCCAGTTGTCGATTTTCGGGATGAACCGGGCCACCCGGTCCAGGATCACCTCGATGTCCCCCTTCATGAGGCCGATGACCATGCCCTGGAGCATGACCTCCTCGTAGGAATCGTCCCGGGCTTGGGCCAGGTAGTAGGCCGGATCCCCCTGACGCACGATCTCCCTGGCCACCCCCCGCAGGACCGGGTTGCGTACCCCCAGGATATTGCCCTTTCCCGGCACCAGCCGGGAGTGGAAGTCCCGGTAATCCGGTTCCGCCAGCTCCTCCAGCCGCCTGCGGATGACGTCATTCTCCATAATGCTCCCCCTTGTTTCTTGTTTCATAATTCGTACATTATTTTGTTACCAGTATACCACATTTCTCTGGACTATGGTATAATGCGTTCATTGAACTCAATTTAAATAAATTTTCAGAAAGGAATTTTATGGAAAGAGAAAAGTTTTCGTCCCGGCTGGGGTTCATCCTGATTTCTGCGGGCTGCGCCATCGGTCTGGGCAATGTCTGGCGCTTCCCCTACATCACCGGGAAATACGGCGGCGGCGTCTTCGTGCTGCTGTACCTGATCTTCCTGGTCATCCTCGGCCTTCCCATCATGATCGCCGAGCTGGCCGTGGGCCGGGGAAGCCAGAAAAGCGTGGCCCTGTCCTTCGAGGTCCTTGAACCCAAGGGCAGCAAGTGGCATTGGTTCAAATGGGTGGCCATGGGGGGCAATTACCTGCTGATGATGTTTTACACCACCATCACCGGCTGGATGCTCCTCTACTTCATCAAGATGATCCGGGGGGATTTCACCGGCATGGACAGCACCGCGGTGGCGGGGGCCTTTTCCGCTGTGACGGGCAACCCCCTCCTGACCGTGTCCTTCGTCATCATCACCATCGTCGGCTGCTTCGCCATCTGCGGCGGCGGGCTTCAGGGCGGGGTGGAGCGCATCGTCAAGGTGATGATGCTCCTGCTCTTCGCCCTCATGGCCGTGCTGGCCGTCAACTCCCTGTTCCTGCCCGGCGCGGGGGCGGGTTTGAGCTTCTACCTGAAGCCGGACTTCGGCAAGATGGTGGAAAACGGCGTGGCGGAATGCATCTTCGCCGCCATGGGCCAGGCCTTCTTCACCCTGAGCATCGGCATGGGCAGCATCGCCATCTTCGGCTCCTACATCGACAAAAGCAAGCGCCTCCCCGGCGAGGCCCTGAGCATCGCGGTGCTGGATACCTTCGTGGCCATCATGGCCGGCGTGGTCATCTTCCCCGCCTGCTTTTCCTACGGCATCGCCCCTGAATCGGGACCGCCGCTGATCTTCATCACCCTGCCCAATGTGTTCAACGCCATGCCCTTCGGACGGGTGTGGGGATCCTTCTTCTTCCTGTTCATGTCCTTTGCCGCGATTTCCACGGTCATCGCCGTGTTCCAGAACATCGTGTCCTTTGCCACGGACCTGACGGGCTGCAGCGTGAAGAAGGCCTGCGTCATCAACGCGCTGGTGGTCATCGTCCTGGCCCTGCCCGCGGCCCTGGGCTTCAACGTGCTTTCGGCCGTCCAGCCACTGGGCGCCGGCTCCACCATCCTGGACCTGGAGGACTTCATCATCAGCAACAACATCCTGCCTTTGGGCAGCCTGGTGTACCTGTTCTTCTGCGTGTCCCGCTACGGCTGGGGCTTCGACCGCTTCATCGACGAGGTCAACGCCGGGAAAGGCATCAGCCTGTCCCCCAAGCTGCGGTTTTACATGACCTTCATCCTGCCGGTCATCGTATTGGCGGTGTTTTTAGGCGGGTACTTCCTGAAATAAACGGCCATTTAAAAAGAGGGCTGTCACACTAGAAAAAGCAGCGTGTCGCTGTCCGGCACATAAATCACATTTAAGGTCGACTCGACACGAACAGCGAAGCTGTCCGCGGAGCGGAGACTAAAATGTCTTTATGTGCCGAACAGCGACAGAACGCTTGCCCTGCGTGTGACAGCCCTTTTTTCGTTTTATTCAAACCACCCGTTGGCCTCGCAGATTTTGTAAATCCCGTCGTCCACATTCCGGGGGGCTACCTGGTCCGCCTTGTCCTTGAGGGCCTGGCAGGCGTTGCCCATGGCGACGCGGTGGAAGGCCTCGTCCTCAAACATGACCAGGTCGTTGTAGTCGTCGCCGAAGACCACCACATCCTTCCGCTGGCCTCCCACATGGTCCAGCATGCGGTAGATGCCGCCGATCTTGTCGTCGGGCTGGATGACCAGATAGCTGGCCTCCAGGCGGAGGTGGCCGATGTGAGCCAGGGCCTCCAGCTCATCCTCATCCTCCGGCGGCACAGCCACGTACAATTTGTAAATGGCCTCCCGGTCCGCCGGGTCGTAATGCTCGTCGATGATGTAGGTGGTCGGCTCCATCCGGGGCCCCACCTGGTCGTAGAACGAGAAATCCCGGGCGTACACCTTTTGGGAATCGTCCTCCGCCACCAGGATGCCGTAGTTCTTTTCCAGGCACTCGTCGTACAGGGCCTTGGCCAGGGTGTAGTCCAGGGGCCGGTACTCCACCAGCTTCCTGTCGATGACCAGGCCGTTGCCGCCGTAGCACACCATGTTGTCAAAGCCCGCCTGCTCAAAGACCGGCCGGGCCTTGTAATACGCCCGTCCCGTGGCCACCGCCACAAAATGCCCGGCCTCCCGCAGTTTTTTCAGCGCCGCCAGCGCCGAGGGCACAATGATCCCCGTGGCCAGATCCGTCAGCGTCCCGTCGATATCAAAGAAAAAGTATTTTTTATCCATCTTTTCTCCTTTTGTCGTATTTCATTCCCCTTAATCCTACGTCAAATAGCTCCTTTTGGCAAGAGTGAAAAAATCCAAAACCCATAACTATGAATCAGGACAGATCCGCGGTGATGACGGTATGGATTGTATTAGCACCACGGACAGCGGCTCAGTGCATGACGCGTCTGTCCGACTTTAGTGCTGACGATCGGGCCGTATCAGAACCCGGGGACAGCAGACCAACAAACTTCTATGAAATCGGCACGCCTTTTTTCTTTTTGATTGCTTTTCCCTCCCGCACCCATTATACTTAACGGGTAAGAAAAAAAACGCCAATAACACTGTCGCAAATGCATTGCGAAATAGGAGATTTATGAAAAACAACTTTTTTATCCGCATGGCCAGACCTGAGGACGCCGGCGGCCTGCTCGCCATTTACGCGCCCTACGTGGAAAACACCGGGGTCACCTTTGAGACCACGGTCCCCAGCCTGCCGGAATTTGAAAACCGGGTGACCGGCACCCTGGCCACCTACCCCTGGCTGGTGGCGGAACAAAACGGCATGCCCATCGGCTACGCCTACGCCGGTCCCATGCGCACCCGGGCCGCTTACAGCTGGTCCGTGGAAACCACGGCCTACGTATCCCTGGGGAACCGGAGCCACGGCGTCGGCGGCGCCCTGTACGGAGAGCTCCTCTCCCTGCTGGCCTCCCAGCATTTCACCAAGGCCTACGCCTGCATCACCAGCTCCAACGAGCACAGCATCGCCTTCCACGAAGCCTTCGGCTACACCGTGGCCGGCCGCTTCAGCCACTGCGGCTTCAAAAACGGCGTCTGGCAGGACATCATCTGGATGGAAAAGACCCTGGCGGAGCCGGCCATCCCCCCGGCACCCATCGTCCCCCTGAGGGACTTCATCAGCGCTTAGAATCGAGTAGGAGGTAGGTGATTACTTCACCTACCGACCTCTCACACCACCGTACGTACCGTTCGGTATACGGCGGTTCAACCGCATAAGTGCATTTTGCGAAGTCGCTCGTATTGGGCAGGTAAATCATAATATCCTGCCTGTGCGAGCTTTTCGTTTGTGATGGAACGCTTCAGGACCGCGCTCCCGGCGATTCGCCAGTATCCCAGTCTTGTGTTTCCCCATTGATAGGCCTGCCATTCTGGTATTCCCAGCTTTTGCAGGTTCTTTATCTTTGTTCGGGGCTTCTTCCATTGTTTCCAGATATAGGCACGTAGTCTCCGCCTTAGCCAGCCGTTCCAGTCCCTCAGGATTTGTTTGATGCTGGCGATATAATAATATCCCAGCCATCCGCGTATGAAGGTCTCTATTTCCTTCATCACCTTCCGGACATTCCGGCCCCGGTTGCGCTTTGTCAGCTCCTTCAGCTTCCTCTTTGCTTTCGCCAGTGATTTCTTATGGGCGCGGATATGAATCCCACCCTTATTCTTTCCCATGGCGTAGCCAAGAAATTTGAACTGCCTCGAATAAATACTGATGGCTCTGCTCTTCTCTGTGTTCATCTGGAGCTTCAGCCGGCCTTCCAGTATCTTCTGACAGGATGTGAGCAGTCTTCCGGACGCCCGCTTGCTTTTCGACAGCACGATGATATCATCAGCGTATCGGATGACGGGTACTCCGCGTCTTCCCATTTCCTGGTCGAATTCATTCAGATAGATGTTGGCGAGCAGGGGCGATAAAGGTCCGCCTTGCGGGGACCCTTCCTTTGTTTCCCTTACCACGCCGTTTTCCATAACGCCGCTTTTCAGATACTTTTTGATAAGTGCCGTCACGCGTCCATCGTGGACCAGTTTCCGGACGAGGTTCATGAGCTGTTCATGGCCGATGGTGTCAAAGTATTTGGACAGGTCTACGACGGTTGCGTGTGTGTATCCCTGTTCCGCATATTCCCTGGCCTTCATCATGGCCTGTTGGGCGCTCCGTTTCGGACGGTAGCCGTAGCTGCCGTCTGAAAACAATGGTTCCCAGATGGGTGTTAGTTTCTGCGCGATGGCCTGCTGGATGATGCGGTCGATGACCGTCGGTATCCCCAGCTTCCTTACGCCTTTCCCATCGGGTTTGGGGATTTCCGCCCGCCGCACCGGCTGGGGTTTGTATTTCCCATCCCGGATGCTTCCGAGCAGTTCTCCCTTGTGTTCCTTCAGCCATGGCAGCGCTTCTTCCACGGTCATTCCCGTCGATTCCTGGCGCTCCATGGTTCCTCTTGACCTGCTTGTAGGCCTGGTTCAGATTATTTCTGTCCAGTATGGCTTCCAGCAGGTCGGCACCGTCTCTTTCTCCGGCTTCCCGAGGTCCGGCGCTCCGCGCTCCCGCATATCCTTCACGTTCCACGCTATCCTTTTGCGGGCAGCCCTTCCGGTATTCTGCTTTCTTCACGCCGTCCTCCTTCCTCCGTCTACTAAAGACTTACGATTGTTCAGCCCTTCCCGAAAAAAAACTTCCGGTACTATGGCTTCGGCTGAGAGTCTGCCCCAGCCATCCATTGTCAGCGAAGAATGAGCTGCAACAATGGATAGGCGAGGGTACTTCTCACAGCAAGCTTTACTCCGCCTTCGGATTTCCTACTGGCGTCTGTGAGATCTCCCCGGGTAAGGTCGATGACTTTCCTTCCATGTGGCCGCCTCATTTACCGTATGGGATTCGGACAGCATTGGATTTCGTCTTGTAGAGCAGACTCGTCCATCCCAATTCGGCCTTTTATGAGATTTCTGTTCGTCGGCCCGGAATTTTGCCCATTGGAGCGTTTCTCAGCTCCGCAATCCGGCTTCCTTCGGATTCCTTGTCGCCAAGGACACCCTTGCCTTCGGCTAACGCTTCCTGCTGTCGAGCGCGTAGTGGACTTTCACCACCTAGTCATCGCCCATGCCGGGCGCACTATCGAAAAAAACGCCGTCCAGGATGGACGGCGCATTTATTTTATTCCCACATTATTTTCCCTGATAGGCTCCCAGCAGCATGGCCATGGCGATGCTGTTGGCCTTGGCTTCGGCTGAGTCCGAGCGGGAGGTCAGGACGGCAGGTTTGGCCGCGCCCATGACCACGGCGGCATTCCGGGAGTTGGCCAGGTAGGTCATGGTCTTCCAGAAGATGTTGCCCGCCTGGAGGTTGGGCATGATCAGGATATCCGCCTTGCCCGCCACCGGGCTGTCGATGCCCTTGTTCTTGACCGAGCGTTCGGAAATGGACAAATCCATGGACAGGGGGCCGTCGATGATGCAGCCGCCGATCTGTCCCCGTTCGTTCATCTTGCACAGCACCGCGGCGTCGTAGCCGTCGGGCATGTTGGCGTTGACGGTTTCCACCGCCGACAGGCAAGAGACCCGGGGCATTTCACATCCCATGGCGTGGGCCAGGGTGGTGGTGTTGCCGATCATCTGGATCTTGTCTTCCAGGGTGGGCTGGACGATCATGCCGCAGTCGCTGGCCAGGACCAT
>Ga0268356_10474_pt1 | contig 20741 bp, 26 predicted proteins | sample BioMet10_FD_194415 | JGI IMG/M metagenome (GOLD analysis project Ga0268356, IMG submission 194415) | Sewage microbial communities from Oakland, California, United States - Biofuel 10 (PacBio Assembly) | ecosystem: Engineered > Wastewater > Sewage > Unclassified | place: USA: California | collected...
GAAAAAGTTGCCCCTTCTGAAATTTGGAAAATCCATTTATCTAAAAGGGAGCTCAAAATCTACTAAAATAGATTTTGAGTTCTCTTCTTTTTTAAAGTAATATTTATGGGCTACACAGGTTAATTTGGCTTGCAGTCTGGTTATATATCTTCCAATAACATGGAAAAGAACTTTCTTACATTAATTTGAGTATTCTTTTTATATTAGCAGCAAAGATTGTCATAGCCCCCTGCATTTCCATGCATGACAATCCATATGATAATGCCCTGTCATATCCATAGGAATGTTTAAGTTCTGAGTTTTTGGCTTCTATTTTGTAGCGTTCTCTTGCTTTCTTTTTAAATTCTTCAGTCTGTTGAAATCAAGTTGTTCTTTCTGCTCGTCTGTTTTTATCGAAAGTGAATAGTTTTTGACTTTGCTCCATCTTTATAACACCTTTCCGCCCTTGAGCACACCCTGCATTTCTCTACATCAAAATAAAGGTTGTGGTTTGATTCCATGCTCCATTCTTTTTGCCTTGAACCGCTTTACGGACTGCCATATGTCCTGCTGGGCAGACAAACATTCCGGCATCCTTGTTAAAATCAAACTTGTCTTCATCCTTTCTGAGCCCGTTTAGGGAAGGATTCAATTTAGATATCAGTTCAAATCCTGTATTCTTTTCTTTAGAGCGCTTAAGTTGTCTTTACCAGAATAGGCGGTATCACCAATTACCGTATCAACTGCCATACCATTTTTACGGCTTTGTTCCACTAGATTCACCAACTGCGCCCCATCCCCCTTCTCTCCAGAAGTTACAAACCGCAGCTGTAATAATGCGTTCATCACTCATCGCAATGTGCGTCTTATATCCGAAGAAGGAACTATCTTCCGTCTTGTGACCGATACGCGCATCCTCGTCTTTTGAAGTCGTATAATGGTCCTCTATGTCTTCTTCAGTCTCTTTTAACATGTTGAGACGTTCCTTTATTTTAGGTATATTGATCAGAATCTCTTCTTTTTCAATCCGGTCAATAAGTTGAACTGTATATTCCAGCTCATGTTTTAAATCGTCATCTTCATTTTTATCCGGAAGAGTACCTTTCAGACTGTCATCTACTTCATAGAGAACCTTGCGCAACTGTCTGGAACGCATTTTAAGTATCTCTATCGGTTTATAAGGGTTGGAACGAGAAGCTGAGTGAGTGGCATCTACAATAATAGTCTTTGATTGTATGATCCCCTTTTCAATGGCAATAGAAACAGTCTTGCCCACAAGCAAATCTAGTAGAGCCATATCCTTCAGACGTAGTTTACGGAACTTGCATAAAGAACTAGGATTAATAACATCGTCTTCAGGGACCATCCCTAAAAAATACTTAAATGACATATCGTATCTGGAACGTTCCACAACGTCAACATCAGAAATGTCATAGATAGTCTTCAAAAGCAGATACTTGAACATGCGAATAGGGCTTTCCGCAGTACGACCATTGTCATGGCTATACTTATCTACAAGTTCTTTATGAATAAAACTAAAATCTATGAGGTCGTTAATTCTCCGAAGAAGGTTGTTTTCGGGAATAATCAGATTATACAAATCTGAATAACTGCTGAGCGGGATAGTCTCTTGTTGGGGTAGCATAATTACTTCTATTATGCCATGAAGTTATAGAAAAATCTGCACATATCCAAAATAATTGTAGGATATATGCAGATTTTAATACTTAAAAAAAGGAGCTTAAAGGCACTTTTTCAGTGCCCTCCAATTTAATATTCCTTTTTCAGACTATGATTCTAAAAATGCAGAAGCGATTGAATGTACAAAGAATAAAATAAAAACATCTTTTGATAAGATTGTTCTAATTAAGGATTTATTGCAAGTATTCAATAGTTTATTTTCAACTTCATACAGTCTTCCAGAAAAGATGTATGCATATATAACAAAATTTTATTTTGCTTTATATATTGGAGACTTAAACTTGGTAAATGAAACGTTGAAAGAAATAATAAATGTGAGTTCGGATTGGGGTCCTAATATTTTTAAATTCAGATATGGAACTCGAGAACAATTTATTGAAAAACTGCAAAATGATATCATTAATCGTGAATCTTTTTTGAATCTGATAAAATTGAATCAAGGTAGTAATAAGTTTAAAAACTAAAGATCAGTGATTTGGAGGATTAAAATTATGAAAAAGAAACTATGGTTTATAGGAATACTATTAATGTCTATTTTTATTTCATCATCAAAATGTAGCGGTGATGATGAAGGACACAAGTATATTACTTTTGTAAATAATTCAACTAATGACATTAGAGTTCAGGAAAGATGGCAAATACAAATAGAATTGTCGGATACAATACTAGATAGTAAAGTTATTCCTCCATTGCTTATTGCAAATAAATCTTCTCATGATTTCAAGTCTTTAAATTCTTCTTGGGAAATTGATTTTAATGCAATTCCTTTCGTACAGTATTTTATTATTGATGAAAATGTTTATACTAGTACCCCTTGGGATAGTATTTGTAAATACAATAAGGTAATGAAGCGTTATCAATTCACTAAAGAAGAATTGGAAAAGATGAATTGGACGGTGACATATCCTTAATTTGGTGCAAGAATATTTCGCGTTATATTTTAAATATTTTGATTAAAATGGAAATCAAACCAAATGAAACTATTATCGAAAGTGATCTGGATATTCTTGGATCAAAAGAAGAGGCTTGGAAAGCATCAATGAGGATTCACTATCTTACTAATAACCATTTGATAAAGAAAGCTACAACAAATGGAGGATGGGATATATTATATCAAGATCCAACCGACCTGCGTTATTGGGAATTAACATCCCCAAAAGGGGAGTATCACGGAGGTGGTCCGCTAAGATTAAGCTATGTGTCTAATCAAGATGCTATTTTAAAATACAATTTAGATAAATTATAAGTGGTTCTGTAATAATACCTTGGTTGAATCAATTAATTTCCGGTCCAATATTTAAGTTGCACTGGAAATTTATATGGCATCAAATGTTTTGTTAGCTGACGCCTTGGTTTACTTTTAACTAGCCATCCTTTTATATCATTAGTCAAACTCTAACGAAAAAACAAAATTCTATCTGCCACCTTCCACTAAATAAGGTTTAATGTGTTGTAATCTAATAGATTAATCTGGTGGAAGATAAACATTATATACAAATCATCTGCCACTAAAATCTGCCATCTACCACTAGTTTGTGGCTGTAAGGACTAATCTCTTTTAACTATTTTTGTTCAGAAATTCTTTTCTGTTCCATACAAACTGGTACTTTATTGCATCTTTCTTACAAGCAACAGAAGCAGCTTCCGCACATCACGCACTCAGAGTCTGCAATGAGCCCTTTGTTTTCATTGATATACTTCAGGAGGTGCACCCCCGTTCTGCAATCAGCCTCGCACAATCCGCAGTTAACACATTTCTCTGTATCAACAACAGGTACAAGCCTTGAATATTTTGCGAGATATGAGGCTGGTAATCCGAATATACATATATTACGGCATCCCCATCGCTTGTTTGTAAAAAGTGCTGTCAGACTTGCCATTCCAACATCCACGCACCATACCAAACAGTAATGTCTGTTAAAACTAGCTTCTAATCTGAATGTATTGAAATGGAATCCGTTAATTATTCCCCGCTGTATATTCAGGTAAAAGAATGCAAAAGCAGAGGTGAAGAATATAGTCAGCATAAGCACACGAAGCCATGTTATTGTCTTACGGTATTCTGCTTTTGGCTTTCTTGTATGGCGAACGCAGTCGTATGCTGTTCCCATAAAGCAAAACCATCCGCACCCAATGCGCCCGAATATAGGTGTCAGCAGCAGGAATGTTACCCATATAATCATAACCAATGTCACCGCTCCCCAGTAAATGGAATGCCAAATGAATCCGAGGGCAAAGTACTGAAAAAATACAGGAGTTAACATTAAAAAGAAGAACCGCGAAAGAAAGCTCAAAGAACTAATTCGATTTTTTTTCATCTTATATCACTTTTATGAAATATTATTCGCTATTATTTGCCTTTCTCTTAGTCTTACAGGCTTTTTATGGCTTTGATGAGGTCTTAATTCTTCTGTTTTTGGTTGTTTTTTTTCTATATTGAGCAACAAAGTAATATTAATAAAATGGAATAAAAAAATCGAACTAAAATTATTTTTTATTTTAGAGTCTGTTTTATCTTTGAAAGATAAAAGTAAAAAGGTCTTTTCTCTTTCTGTTATAATGATTATTTTTAGTTACCACATTTTAAATATACAGCATTTTTACCCTTTTAGAGTTAGTTTCCTCTTTTAAATTATACATTACTGTTATTGCCTCTTAGTTAATAAGTTATCTATTTTCCCCATTTTAATTTAGTAAGCCCGCAGCCATGAACCCATAAGCCCTTGAATGAGGGCCCACCAGTCTGCATCCGAGAACCCATGGGTCTTCATTTGAGGGCTTACTTATATCTTTTTGCAAAATGGATTAGTTTATAAGGCGAATCTTATTATGTATAAGCTACGCGAAGGTAAAAAATACAACGATTGGTAAGGCTTGCAGGAGGAGTTTAAGCTATTTTTTTCGTGCACAATCTTAAGAAGCTGGATATTTCTCACCGGAGGATTTGCGACAACATCTATCATGATGCTGTGGAGAGTACTATTCTGTAGCAGATGATCAGGATTTAGTAGCAGATGATTAGTTATATATTTTTATCTGCTACCACCTGAAAGCCCTTTTGCAAAGTAGTTTTAGACGTTTTAGTGGTAGATGGTGTAGATGATTCTGCGTAATGCACTATTAGTTTTAAATGTAGTGTAGTTTACATAAGTCTGATATTTAGCATCGAATTGCCGGTTAGCATTTATCCAACTCCCGCATTTGGCAGGTTTATATTCCGTAGTTTGGCCTATATTTATTCCCTGATATGGCTACAAAATTTTCCCTGTTTTGGCTAAAATCTGTGTCTTTATGAATATATTCTTTATTTTTCTGTGCAACATTTGCAATCCATTGCCTCAATTTATACCTTTGTGGAGTGATTCATCTTCAACTAAATAGATACTGATGTGGATTACTAAATGTTAATTTAATTTTTTTGATGAAGAAGTCTTTTTGTGCACTAATAGTTTTTTGTAGTGTTTTCTGCTGCATATTGTTTTCAGACGAATAATGATCTTTCAGTATCTGAGGTGAATGGCGAACTGAAGGAATCCAAAGCTAAGCAAAAGGCCGATGATAAAGCTCTGCAAGAGAAACTTTGTGATAAGCCTTGCCCTGAATTTACATTAACTGATACCAAGGGTAAACTCTGGACGGATCAGAATATAAAGGGGAAAGTTACAATGATAAATATCTGGCATGTATATTGTGAACCTTGCATAAAAGAGATTCCGCAGCTAAACGAGCTGACCAAAAAATATGCTGGCGTTAATTTCCTTTCAATGACTTTTAATAATTCAGATCAAATAGAAAAGATAGTAGCTAAGAATCATCCCTTGTTTCACCAAATACCGGATGCTATTAATTTTATAAGTAAAACTGGGATTTCTTTTACTCCAACGAGTATATTAATTGATAAGTCGGGTGTTATAAGATGTGTTGTTCGTGGTGGAGATGAAAAGCAATTCAAACTTTTGAATAAAAGATTGAAAGAACTCTCGAAAGAGAATTAGTAAGATAAGGAATATATAAAATAAAAACAGCACACAGAAAGTTTGCTATATAAGCAACATCTGTGTGCTGTTTTTTATTATAATATATGATTAGTGACATCCGCAACCGCTACCGCAGCTACCTTCATGTCCTTCTTCATCACATCCGCAATCGTCACCGCAGCTGTCGCATCCACAACCACAACCACCTTCACCGCTCATCACGTTGATCATTCCCTGAATTTCTTCATTCGTTGCAGTACGTGATTCAAGAACTTCTCCTACGAAAGTTAAATCTTCGCCAGCTAATGGGTGGTTCATATCAACCTTTACATTGCTGTTGCCTACTTCAACTACAGTAGCATTCATTCTGTTTCCGTCAGCGTCCATTAAAGGAACAACGTTTCCTGCAAAAATGCGTTCTGCGTCGAATCTTCCGTCAATTTCAAATATATTTTTAGGGAGATCAATTACATGTTCTTCGTTGTAATCTCCATATGCTTCAGTGCTAGAAATAGTAAATTCAAACTTATCGCCTACAGCTAACCGTAAGTTGGCTCTCGAAGGCATCTAATGTAGTGCCTAGACCAGAGATAAACTGGAAAGGTTGTTCTGGGGTTGCTTTTTCTACTAAATCTCTTTCTCCATCTTCAGTTACATACAGTTCGTAAGAAACTACTATGAGTTTGTTTGGTGCTGTTTCCATCTATACTTTTGTTATTAATAAATTCTGTATTATTTAAATAAGGTGCAAATATACGAAATATTTATTCGATACCTGCGTGCCGCAATTTATTTTCAGATTATTAAGTCCTTTTTGTAAATTATGACTTATATTTAAAATGCTGTATTCTCTTTTCTTTTTAATCCTGAAGCTATAACAACAGAATCGTAATATATAATCGAAATTACTATTTCATATTATATATGTATCTTAATCTTTCTCTTTTCAATCTAAAAAGTGGTTGAAAGTTATAAAATAGGATAATTATGAGCTAATTTCTTACGATTGCAAATATTTAAGCGTTTTTTTATTCAATTTGTTTGGCGGTTTAAAAAAAGAGCGTACCTTTGCATCGTCTTTAAAAAGAAATAAAAAGCAGTATGAATATTATTACATCAATTAATTTGTCTCTAGTGCATATTATTCGCCTCGTGGTGGTCCAATCAAGAGCGTGAGAAAGGTGTATAGTTAATCGTACTATAAAAATATTATTTAGAGCCTTTCTCAGTCATGAGAAAGGCTTTTTTAATTTAAGAAACAATGGAGAAACAATTACGTAGTTCGTTCAGTACGCAAGGTCGTAGAATGGCAGGAGCGAGAGCTCTTTGGATGGCAAATGGCATGAAGAGAGAACAATTGGGTAAACCTATTATAGCAATCGTTAATTTCATTTACTCAGTTTGTGCCAGGGCATGTTCATTTACATGAAATTGGGTCAGCTGGTAAAGGCAGAGATTGAAAAAGCTTGGCTGCTTTGCCGCTGAATTTAATACTATTGCCATTGACGATGGAATTGCAATGGGACATGATGGTATGCTTTATTCTTTGCCTTCACGTGATATTATTGCTGACAGCGTAGAATATATGGTGAATGCTCACAAGGCAGATGCTATGGTTTGCATCAGTAACTGCGATAAGATTACTCCGGGAATGTTGATGGCATCTATGCGACTTAATATTCCTACAATATTTGTTTCAGGAGGTCCTATGGAAGCAGGAGAACTTAATGGTCAGCATCTTGATTTGATTGATGCAATGATTAAGTCGGCCGATGAAAACGTAAGCGATGAAGATGTAGCTCAGATTGAAAAATCAGCTTGTCCTACATGTGGTAGCTGCTCGGGTATGTTTACCTGCCAATTCAATGAACTGTTTGAATGAAGCAATAGGTATGGCTTTGCCAGGAAACGGAACTATCGTTGCCAACACACGAGAATCGTAAGAACCTCTTTAAGGATGCCGCAAAAAAGATCGTTGAGAATACATATAAATATTATCAGGATGGTGATGACAGCGTTCTTCCCAGAAGTATTGCTACTCATTCAGCTTTCTTGAATGCAATGACTTTGGATATTGCAATGGGTGGTTCTACCAATACTATCCTTCACCTTTTGGCTATAGCTCATGAAGCAGAGGTAATTTTACAATGGACGACATTGATGCTCTTTCTCGTAAAATACCTTGTCTTTGTAAAGTTGCTCCGAATACACAGAAATATCACATACAAGATGTGAACCGTGCAGGAGGAATCATCTCTATTCTTGCAGAATTGAAAGCAGCAGGCTTAATTGATGCAAACGTGAAACGTGTAGATGGAATGACACTCGCTGAGGCTATTGATAAATATTGCATAACCAGCCCTAACGTTTGTGATGAAGCAATAAATAAATATAAAAAGTGCTCCGGCAGGTAAATTTAATCTGATTTTAGGTTCACAAAGTTGTTATTATAAAGAGCTGGATGCTGATAGAAAAGATGGCTGTATTCGTTCTTATGAATACGCTTATACAAAAGATGGCGGTCTTGCTGTATTGAAAGGAAATATTGCTCAGGACGGATGTGTGGTAAAAACAGCCGGTGTAGACTGAAAGTATCTGGAAATTCTCTGGTCCTGCTAAAAGTTTTCGATTCTCAGGATGCTGCCTGTGACGGAATTCTGAAAGGTAAAGTCGTCTCCGGAGATGTGGTCGTCATTAACTTACGAAGGCCCAAAAGGTGGTCCGGGTATGCAGGAAATGCTTATATCCTACATCTTATATCAAATCAAAGCATTTAGGAAAAGAATGTGCATTGATTACCGACGGACGCTTTAGTGGCGGTACATCATGGATTGAGTATCGGACACGTATCTCCTGAAGCTGCAGCCGGAGGAAATATTGGATTAATAAAAGATGGTGATATTATTGAAATAAATATCCCTGAAAGAACTATAAATGTTGAAGTTGAGTGATAAGAACTTGATCTTCGCCGTCTCTGGAAATGGAGAGAGGAAAGAAAGCATTTACTCGCTCCTTTGCGATGATCGCAATGTCCCTAAAAAGTTTGAAAGCTTATGCAAGCTATGGTAAGCTCTGCAGATAAAGGGTGCGGTTAGATTAATAGATTAATAAAAACGAAACAACGAGCTATATTATATATGGATAAACAACTATTACCGGTTCGGAAGCATTGAATCCGTTCTCTGATAAAAGGAGGGAGTAGATACTATATTCGGCTATCCCGGTTGGAGCGAATTATGCCTGTTTATGATTGCTTATATGATCATAAACAAGAATTAAATCATGTTCTGACTCGTCATGAACAAGGTGCAACTCATGCAGCGACAGGGATACGCACGAGTCTCCGGAAAGTTGGGGTATGCGTTGTTTACCAGCGGACCAGGATGCAAACCAATGCCATTACAGGAATTGGAGATGCCTATGCTCGATAGTACACCATTGGTTGTTATCGCAGGTCAGGTAGGTTCAGCTTTGTTAGGCTCCGGATGCTTTTCAGGAAATTGATTTGGTGAGTTTAACTCAGCCTATCACAAAGGTGGAGTTATCAGATTCGACGCCCGGAAGATATTGCCTGGGCAGTAGCTCGTGCTTTTTATATAGCTAAGAGCGGAAGACCGGGACCTGTAGTTCTGGACTTTACAAAGAATGCTCAGTTGGCAAATTTGAATATGTACCTCATACAGTAGATTTTATTCGCAGTTATCAACCAGTACTCGACATTGACGAAGAGGCGGTTTGTGCAGCTGCTCAACTTATAAATTTCGCAAAGAAACCATTGGCATTGATAGGTCAGGGTGTGGAACTTGGCGGTGCTCAGAAAGAGCTTTTAGAGTTCCTTGAAAAAGCTGATATCCCTGCCGGGAAACATTGTTGGGACTTTCAGCATTACCAACCGCTCATCCTTTGAATAAAGGAATGCTTGGTATGCATGGCAATCTGGGACCGAATGTAAAAACCAATGAATGTGATGTTCTTATTGCAATTGGCATGCGTTTTGACGACCGCGTTACAGGTGACTTACATACTTATGCTAAGCAGGCAAAAGTTATTCATTTTGATATTGACCCTGCAGAGATAAATAAGAACGTTAAAACAACCGTGGCTGTAGTAGGAGACTGTAAAACTACGCTGGCTGCAGTAACAGAACAACTGAAAACTAACGAGCACAAGGAATGGATTGACAGCTTTAAAGAAAGCGAAGAGACAGAATACAATTCTGTTATCAAAGGAGAGTTGAATCCTGCTGAAGGTCCTATTACTATGGGTGAAGTTGTTGATAAAGTATCGAAAGCAACCAATCACGAAGCTGTATTGGTTACAGATGTAGGTCAGAATCAAATGATTGCCGCAAGATATTTCCAGTTTACAAAGAGTAGAAGTGTTGTAACATTCCGGCGGATTGGGAACGATGGGCTTTGGGCTTCCGGCTGCTATTGGTGCTGCATTTGGTGCACCCGACAGAACTATTTGTCTGTTCTGCTGGTGACGGAGGATTGCAAATGACTATTCAGGAGCTTGGGAACTATTATGGAAACTGGTGCTCCTGTGAAGATTATTCTGCTGAATAATAACTTCCTGGGTATGGTACGTCAGTGGCAGGAACTGTTCTTCCACGAACGTTATTCTTCCACTCCTATGAGAAACCCCTGATTATATGAAGATAGCTTCTGCTTATGGAATAAAGGGCAGATCAGTCTATTTGCGCGATCAGTTAGATGGAGCAATTAAGGAAATGTTACAGACGGAGGGTCCTTACCTTCTTGAAGTAGGAGTGATAGAAAAAGGAATGGTTTATCCGATGACACCTGCCGGTGCAACGGTTACTAACATGTTGTTGGGATACTAATACTGATATTATGAATAAGAAATTATATACAATCAACGTTTATTCAGAAAATATGGCCGGTTTGTTGAATCAGGTAACAACTATTTTTACACGCCGACAGCTGAATATTGAAACATTAAGCGTATCAGCCTCTTCTATTGAAGGTATTCATAAATATACTATTACTGTTCATACGGATGCCAGTACAATAGAAAAGGTTACCAAGCAGATTGAGAAACGTATTGATGTGATGCAAGCGCATTATTATACTGACGATCAGATTATTTTTCAGGAAGTGGCGCTTTACAAAGTTCCTGCATTGTCCTTGTTGGGCAGCAATCAGGTAGAGAAACTTGTTCGTAAACATAACGCACGTATTCTTGAAGTAAACCAAACCTATGCTGTTATTGAACTAACCGGTCATCCGGAGGAAACACAAGCTTTGTATGATGAACTTATGCCTATGGGATTGTGGCAGTTTGTACGTTCGGGACGTATTGCCATAACTAAAAGTCCAGTAGAGCGTCTAAGTAATTTCTTAGCTTTGGTTGAAAGTAGAAAAGGTAAAAATGGAGCAGAATAAAGTAGGTCATTATAATTTTGTAGCAGAACCCTTCCATGTAGATTTTTCCGGACATCTTACAATGGGCGTATTGGGTAATCATTTACTGAATTGTGCAGGATTTCATTCCACAGACAGGGGATTTGGTATTGCTAATCTTAATGAAGCTCATTACACATGGGTACTTTCCCGACTGGCTGTTGAATTGGACGAAATGCCTTATCAATATAAGAAGTTCAGCATTAGTACATGGGTAGAAAATGTATATCGTCTTTTTACAGATCGTAATTTTGAGATTCCTGGACGAAGACGGACGCACCATCGGTTATGCTCGCTTCTGTATGGGCTATGATTAGTCAACAGACACGAAAACCTGCCGACTTGCTTACTCTTCACGGTGGAAGCATTGTTGATTATGTTTGCGACAAGGAATGTCCCATCGAGAAACCTAGTCGGATTAAAGTAGACGATTGTGAGCCCGATACAACTTACGAGGCAAAGTATAGTGATATTGATATTAACGGGCATGTAAACAGTATCAAGTATATTGAGCGTGTTCTCGATCTTTTTCCGCTTGACATGTATAAGGAGAAGCGAATTAAACGTTTTGAAGTTGCATACATTGCGGAAAGTTATTACGGAGATACTCTTTCGTTCTATAAACAGAAGATAAACGAAAACGAGTATAACGTTGAAATAAAAAAGAATGGCGGCGAGGTAGTTTGCCGTAGTAAAATGATATTTATTAATTAGTTTTTTAAATAAAAAAGAAGCAAAATGGCACAAATGAATTTTGGCGGTGTTGTTGAAAATGTAGTAACCCGCGATGAATTTCCTTTAGAAAAAGCACGTGAAGTATTGAAAAATGAAACTATTGCAGTGATTGGTTATGGTGTTCAGGGACCTGGACAATCATTGAATCTTAGAGACAATGGTTTCAATGTAATCGTTGGCCAACGTAAAGGTGGAAAAACATGGGAAAAAGCCATTGCTGATGGTTGGGTTCCAGGAGAAACTTTATTCGAAATTGATGAAGCTTGCCAACGTGGTACAATTATTCAGTATCTTCTTTCGGATGCTGCTCAGATTGAAGTATGGCCTACAGTTAAGAAGAACCTTACTCCAGGTAAAGCTCTTTATTTCTCTCACGGTTTTGCTATTACTTACAAAGAAAGAACAGGTATTGTTCCTCCAGCAGATGTAGACGTAATTCTTGTAGCTCCTAAAGGATCTGGTACATCACTTCGTACAATGTTCCTTGAAGGCCGTGGCTTGAACTCTTCTTATGCTATCTTCCAGGATGCAACAGGTAACGCATTCGATCGTGTTGTTGCTCTTGGTATCGGTGTTGGTTCAGGTTACTTGTTTGAAACTACATTCAAACGTGAAGTTTACTCTGACTTAACTGGCGAACGTGGTACTTTGATGGGTGCTATTCAAGGTTTACTTCTTGCTCAATATGAAGTATTGCGTGAAAACGGACATACTCCATCTGAAGCTTTCAATGAAACTGTAGAAGAATTAACTCAATCATTGATGCCTTTGTTTGCTAAGAATGGTATGGACTGGATGTACGCAAACTGTTCAACTACTGCTCAACGTGGTGCTCTCGACTGGATGGGCCCATTCCACGATGCTACAAAACCTGTATTTGAGAAATTGTATTCAGAAGTTAAGTGTGGTAACGAAGCTCAACGTTCTATTGATACAAACTCTAAACCAGACTACCGCGAAGGTTTGGATGCTGAATTGAAAGCTCTTCGTGAAAGCGAAATGTGGCAAGCTGGTGCTGTTGTTCGTAAATTACGTCCTGAAAACAACTAATAAGAAGCTCTGCTTATAGCTTTTTAAGAGGAGTGTTTTTCTCCTCCTTACATAATACAATCCCATCTCGAAAGGTTTCTTCTTTATAAACCGGTTTTGAGATGGGATTCTTTTTTATCTCAAATTTATTGGTGAATGATTGAAATCCTTTCGCCTATAAATAAAAAGCATTCACCAATAAATAAAAACCAGTTGGCGAATAAATTCTTCATCGTAATCATCAGTTTTTTCCAGTTCGAAATAGTAAGGCCTAAAATATGAATGAAATTATAGCGTTAAATTATTCATTTAAACTAAATTCTAACTATTTTTGTTTTCCATTAGACAATAAATAATTGACTAAATAGATATAACTATGAAAAAATTAAAAACATTTCCTGCAATTTTTGTTCTTGTGCTGTTTATTACTGCATGTAGTACTGTAGCGTTAACAGGACGTAAACAACTTCTTTTAGTATCGGACTCAGAAGTGTTGAGTTTAAGTAGTACCAGCTTTAAGGAATATATGGCAACGGCCAAAGTTTCCACCAATAAAACAAATACAGCCATGGTAGAGCGAGTTGGGAAAAAAATATCTGCAGCTGTTGAGGCTTATCTGAATGCTAACGGTCTGAGTGCTGAGGTGAAGAATTTTGCATGGGAGTTTCATTTGGTAAAAGACACAACAGCAAATGCATTTTGTATGCCCGGCGGTAAAATTGTTGTGAACGAGGGAATTTTGCCAATTACAAAGACCGAAGCGGCATTGGCTATTGTTGTAGGTCATGAAGTTGCTCATGCTGTAGCAAAACACTCTGCAGAACGTATGAGTCAGCAACTTTTAGTTTCTTATGGGGGACAAGCATTAGGCGCTTTGTTATCTAAAAAATCGGCAGCAACACAAACGTTGGCTGGACAAGTGTTCGGATTAGGTGCCAATTATGCTGTGATGCTCCCTTATTCTCGTAGCAATGAAAATGAAGCAGACAGAATGGGATTAATCTTTGCTGCAATGGCAGGCTATGATCCTCAGGTAGCAGTTGAGTTCTGGCAACGAATGAGTCAGGGTGGAACATCTATCCCTGCGTTTTTTAGTACTCACCCTTCCGATGCTGCTCGTATTGCCAATATAAAGAAAGTAATGCCCGAAGCTTTGAAGTATTATAAAAAGTGATTTCAGCAAATAAGTAATTGAGAAATAATAAAGTAATAGCCTGTCTGGATAGATCTTCCGGCAGGCTATTATTCTTTTATTTATTTATTATAGGGTCATATTTAATGGTTCTGTTCATTACAATTATCCAGTCCCAGTCATTAGGGTTTCCGGCTCCAACACTAGGAGTGTAGAGAAATATATCTATCTTTTTCTTACTATCTAAACAATTAGATACGATATTAAGGCTATTTATCGAATTACATATTGATGAATAATCAGTGGGTGGTGTGCCAAAAATGCATTTGAATGGTAAGTGTTTTGGTTTTGTTGTTGGATCTTCTATAAGAGAGTAATTGCCTGCAGGTATAAATGTCTTTGGATAGTTAATAGTACCTGTGCCATTCCAAATTATAGAACCATCGAATAACAAATCATTGGTAGGCTTATAATACAAGGATATATTTCCAAAATCACCAGGTGCTTTATATTTTATCGTAATAGGAATAGTATCAGCATCTGTAATCTCACTGTTTATCTGTTGTTCATATCCACCTTCGAACTTGTTTGTCATATAATCTACTTTCAATATTACAATCGAATTGTAATCTTCAGTTATATTATCTTTATCACCCTTGGAACAGGAAGATAAAATAAAGATGGATAAGAGTAATAAGAACGTTTTTTTCATATCTATATATTTTAATTTTTTATTTCTTAGTATTTTTGTTCTTCAAAGTTATCAATTTTTCTAGTGCGTAAAAACTTCTATATTCTTTGCTAGGTTTTGGATCTTAAAATTCTACTATGCTTTTTCCAACGCTATCATTTTATTATAAATTTCTATTGCGATACTCTATACCAATTACAATCAAGTTGTTTAACGCTTGCACCAAAGGTATAGAATCCTTTCAGTTCATTAGAATCATTAGTGTAAACAAATGCAGAAAAATGATCAATAAAACCTTGATCAATATAAAAAATAATTGTTAGTTCTCCTTTTTCTCCTTTTGAAATATCTATCTCTTTTCTTCCATTGGAAATAGGTGGAAAATTCCATTTCTCTATATTATAAGAATTTAAAGTCTTTCTATTTTGTATTTCATGCTTGATGTTTGTAACGATTGTGTCTCTGGTTTTACGTCTCATTACCCAATCTAGTTTTTCTACGATACTTGAACCAAATAATAAAGAAATAAGACCTAAAGTGATGGCGGTAGTAAGTCCAAACTTATGGAACTTAGTTTTTAATTGGTCAGTCTTTTTGTAGAAAGGCAATAATAAGTATATGGATAGTCCAACTCCAATTGATAAATATGGTATCACTTGAAAAATGGCTAACATTCCTGACGTATAGTAATAAAATAATGGTGCTTGGATAATAGCCATTATCAATATTATTAAAGTTAGAGTGTTATAATAGTATTTTTTCTGTGCTTTATTTCCTAAGAAAAGCAGAATCCCTATTAATAGAAATATCCCGATTAATATCATTTTATGTTTTGAGATTAATTATCAATATCTTTTTGGGTGATTAATTTAATAAACCGCATTTTTTGTATTAAAACCGATAGATTAACTTATACTGTGTGTTAGATATTTAATTATTATCCATTTATCTTTTTTCTTTTTCATCAAAACTGTAGCTCCATATCCGCATAAATTTCCGCAAGAAATAAAATACTCTGCTATCGCAAATTTTTTATTTTTTGATAATAAGAGCTTATTGAAATAGCAAACGGCACTTTTGTGGTAGTGTTTTTTTATTGCGTAAAGAAATGGTTCAAAAATTAATGTATCATTCGCCTCTTTATAATTTTGATAACTATCTATTGAGTCGGGATTAATGGCATTGAAACTGCTATTGTTTTTAATTATAAAGACATCATCAATAGCTGATTTCCTGAATTGCTCTCTGTTGAACCCATATTTCTGAATTAATTCAGGAATATCAGCATGGATGAACTAATATGTTTTTCGATCAGAGGATAAACTATAAAAGATGTATCTTTCAGAGTAGAAACAATATCTCTGTATAATTTAAATTCAGGAATCACTGATAGCTTTATATATTTGATCCTGCCCAAATAAAGAATTATTTGATAGAATAATATAAGAGAGGATTAAAAGCATCTTCTTCATTTGTTATTATTAAATTACTTCCAAAAATATGGATATAATCTAATACTAGCAAGTGTTTTTTCTTTTTATTTACTTTTTTATTGTTAGAAAAAATTTCTTTCAATAGTTCTGTTTCACAAATGCAGAGAGCTCTTCAAAACTATCAGTTTGAGTTTTCTGGAACATGTTTAAGGCTATTGCCGCACAAGCTTCTGCATCGGCCAGCGCATGGTGATGCTGTTTTAAATCGTATCCGCAATGTTCAGATACTGTATGTAATTGGTGGTTTACCAATCCTTTGTGCATTTTGCGAGATAAACGGCAAGGTGCAATAAATTTATAATCAGGATAGGAGAGCCCATACAGATTGAATACGGCTTTTAAACAACCTTCATCAAAAGGACTATTGTGAGCAACCAATGGTAATCCGCTAACTTCTGGACCTATTTGACTCCATACGTCCGGAAAATCCGGCGCATTTTTGGTATCGTCAAATGCCATTCCGTGAACTTGCGTAGTCCAGTAAGTATAAAAATTGGGGCGTGGACGAATCAGGCTATGAAAACGGTTGGTTATTTCACCGTTCTCTACAATGATAACTCCTACACTACATACACTTGTGCGTTGCCCGTTGGCTGTTTCAAAATCTATTGCTGCAAATTTTTCCATAGTTCTTTAATTCTCCGTTTTCCTCATTATCTTTTTGTTGCGTGTCTACCTCCTGATATACTAGTTCAGCATCTAGTTGTGCTTTAGATTTACTTTGAGTTACAATGAATACTCCTGTGAAAACAAATGCAATTGCTACAGTTTTTGGCCATCCAAAAGAATCCATTCCTATACTTACGGCAACAAATGATGCGACAATAGGCTGAACATAATTGTACATACTAACAATAGTAGGACGTAATGTCTTTTGTCCGGTCATCACAAAAAGGTAGGCAAGAAAAGTTGCTGCAAAAACAACAAATGAAATCTCTCCGAATACCTTTAAGGGCACAGCTGCAAAATTAATGGAAGCTATATTATCATAAGAGAAAGGAATGAAACACATAGAAGCATATATAAACATCCATTTCATTATGGTAACCGACGAGTATTTTTCAATTAAGCCTTTAAAAACAGTTAGGTAAATAGCAAAACTAAGTTGGGCGGTAAGACAAAGTAAATCACCGGCTATACTTCCGGATTTGCCTCCTGAAGCTGCCTGGCTGGTTAGTATTAGTATTAATGCTCCAATGGCACCGACGAATACTCCCAGAACTTTTTTTCCTGTAATTGGTTCTTTAAGTACAATAGCTGCAACAATCATAGTAACAATAGGAGCCATGGTAGTAACTATAGAAGCATCGATAGGAGAGGTCAATGAAAGACCGAAAATAAATGTTCCCTGATTAAGCACAATGCCAAAGAGAGCTGCAAAGAAAAGCATTAGTAAATCTTCATTTTTAACTCGTTCTTTTTTTGTAAAGAGCGATATAAACCAGAATGCAATGGCTGCTCCAAAGAAACGAAATGTGGTGAGAGCCAGAGGCGGAATGCCGAAATCTAAAGCAGCTTTTCCAATAGGTGCGTTAAGTCCCCAGATTATACTCGCAGCCAACATGGAAAGATGGCCTTTATAATTCTTATCATTATTCATATTTATCAAATTAATATTCGGGCAAAGTTAATTCTTATAATTTGCAATGGCAATATTGTATTATTGAATTGTTTTTAAAAAAAATAATCTTTAACTTTGCAATTGTAACATAAAACGGCTTTTTTGCGAATAAAATTGAAATAATATACGGTTTTTAAAACAAAAAGAAAGATTCTATGTTTAGTTTTTAACATACAAAAAAAGAACCTTATGGTACATGACATTGAAATGCTAAAGAGATTTACTCCTCTTTTGTAGATAGGGTTGCTACTTCTCGCAGTAATATTGGTCACCCTATGACTTTAGCTGAAAAAATTCTCTATGCCCATTTATATGATGTAAATCAAACAACAACTTTTCAGCGTGGTGAAGATTATGTAAACTTCCGTCCATGATCGTGTTGCTATGCAAGATGCCACTGCTCAGATGGCTTTGCTGCAGTTTATGAATGCAGGAAAAACTAAATCGGCAGTACCTGCGACATGTGCATTGCGACCATTTAATCCAGGCCTATAAAGGTGCAGGGAGTAGATATTGAAACTGCAACCTCAACAAATAAAGAAGTATATGATTTCCTTAGGGATGTTTCTTCTAAATTTGGTATTGGCTTCTGGAAACCGGGTGCCGGAATTATTCCATCAGGTAGTATTGGAAAACTATGCTTTCCCAGGTGGAATGATGGTTGGTACGGATTCTCATACTCCTAATGCCGGTGGCTTGGGTATGATTGCTATTGGTGTAGGCGGAGCAGATGCTGTTGATGTAATGACAGGAATGGAATGGGAACTTAAGATGCCTAAACTGATTGGTGTGAAGCTAACCGGAAAAATGAATGGATGGGCTTCTCCTAAAGATGTTATTTTAAAGTTGGCTGGTATCCTCACTGTAAAAGGTGGAACCAATGCAATTATTGAATATTTTGGAGAAGGTGCTGCATCTCTTTCTGCTACAGGTAAAGCTACTATATGTAATATGGGTGCTGAAGTTGGTGCCACTACTTCAGTATTTGCTTATGATGCTCAAATCTCTGAATATCTTCGTGCAACTGAACGTGCCGAAGTTGCTGATATGGACAGATGCAATTGCTGCTGATTTGCAGGCTGACCCGGAAGTATATGCTGCTCCCGAAAATATTATGATCGTATCATTGAAATAGATTTATCTACGCTTGAACCTATATTAATGGTCCGTTTACTCCGGATGCTGCGTGTCCGATATCGGAATTTGCTGCAAAAGTAATTGCGAATGATTATCCACGTAAGATGGAAGTTGGCTTGATTGGTTCTTGTACAAACTCATCTTATCAGGATATCAGCCGTGCAGCTTCAGTAGCTCGTCAGGCAATAGACCAAAATTAAATGTATCTTCTCCGCTGATTGTAAATCCGGGTTCGGAAAGAGTTATCAGACAGCTTTACGCGATGGAATGATTGATACTTTCGAATCTATTGGCGGAACAATAATGGCTATGCATGCGGACCATGTATTGGTCAGTGGAAGAGAATTACGGATGATCCAACTACGTAAGAATGCAATTGTTACATCTTTCAACCGTAACTTTGCTAAGCGTGCGGATGGTAACCCTAAATACATTTGCGTTTGTTGCTTCTCCCGAATTAACCTGTAGCTTTAGACCATTGCCGGTGATCTCTGCTTTATATCCGCTGAAAGATACGCTGACTAATGCCGATGGTGAACAAGTAAAACTTGCAGAACCTCAGGGAAGTAATCTTCCTGCAAAAGGTTTTGTTCAGGGTGATAACGGATATATAGCTCCTACGGGTGCTTCAACTGAAATTAATATAGATCCATTCTTCCAGCCGCTTGCAGGTTCTTCAACCTTTTCAGGCTTGGGATGGAAACGAATTATTGAATATGCCTTTACTTATTCAGGCTCAGGGCAAATGTACAACAGATCATATTTCAATGGCGGTCCATGGCTTCGTTTCCGCGGACATCTGGAAAATATTTCAGATAACATGCTGATGGGAGCGGTGAACGCTTCAATGGAAAAACATATTCTGTTTATAACCGCGAGACTGGTGAGTATGATGCCGTTTCTGCTGTTGCAAAACAATACAAGTCATTAGATATTGCTTCGATTGTTGTTGCAGAAGAAAATTATGGAGAAGGGTCTTCTCGTGAACATGCAGCTATGGAACCACGTTTCTTAAATGTTCGTGTAATTCTGGCAAAGAGTTTTGCCCGCATTCATGAAACTAATCTTAAGAAACAAGGAATGCTTGCTCTTACTTTTGCATACAAAGATGATTACAACCGCATTCAGGAACATGATAAGAATTTCAATTGTAGGATTAGGATCCTTTGCGCCAGGCAGATCATTAATGGCTATCTTGCAGCACGAAGATGGAACTCAGGAAAGTTTCGAGGTATTGCATACTTATAATGAACAACAGATTGGCTGGTTCCGTGCCGGATCTGCATTGAATAGTAAATAAATTACAGGTAATTAGATAAATAGGTAGATAAGTATGAAAATAACGAAAGAAAATGGTTGCCTTGTTATACCCGATTGTGTAACAGTTCCCTTTATTATGGGAGACGGGGTGGGAGCTGAAATTACTCCTGCAACTCAGGCTATTGTTAATGCAGCTGTAAAGGTAGCATATCCAGGGAAAGAAAGAGATTGAATGGATGGAAATTCTGGCTGGAGAAAAAGCTTTCAATGCTACAGGCTCATGGTTGCCAGATGAAACAATGCAGGCTTTTAAAGATTATCTAGTTGGAATTAAAGGTCCATTGACAACTCCAATTGGTGGAGGGTATCCGTTCTTTGAACGTGGCTTTAAGACAAGGACTCGATTTATTTGTTTGTCTTCGTCCGGTTCGTTGGTTCCGTGGAGTTGTTTCTCCGATAAAAGAGCCACAGAAAGTAAATATGCATATTTTCCGTGAAAACACAGAAGATATTATGCCGGTATTGAATGGGAACAAGGTAACTCCTGAGCTGAAAATTTT
>Ga0268356_11251_pt1 | contig 20577 bp, 16 predicted proteins | sample BioMet10_FD_194415 | JGI IMG/M metagenome (GOLD analysis project Ga0268356, IMG submission 194415) | Sewage microbial communities from Oakland, California, United States - Biofuel 10 (PacBio Assembly) | ecosystem: Engineered > Wastewater > Sewage > Unclassified | place: USA: California | collected...
CTTTTTTGGGAAAGTGATACCATAGATACGAGTAAGCATTTTCTGATCTTCTCTTCCTCTCCAGTAAGCACCTGCTACAGATGTTAGCTTGATAGCTTTAATCTTTTCAGTATTCATTAAGTGAGGACCACGACAAAGATCTGTAAAAGCACCCTGAGTATATGTAGTGATGGTTCCATCTTCTAGTTCTGAGATTAACTCGCACTTGTAAGTTTCACCTCTTTCACCAAACATTTTCAAAGCATCAGCTTTATTAATTTCTTTTCTTACAACAGCTTCTTTTTTTGCTGCCAATTCTGCCATCTTTGCTTCAATAGCAGCTAGATCACTTTCTTTGATAACTGCTTCTCCCGGATCTACATCATAATAGAAACCGTTTTCAATTGCAGGACCAATTCCGAACTGTATGCCTGGATATAATTCCTGTAAGGCTTCAGCCAGCAAGTGTGCACTAGTGTGCCAAAATGCATGCTTTCCTTCAGCATCATCCCACTTATATAGAACAACCGATGCGTCTGAATTTATAGGACGAGCTAAATCATATGTTTCACCGTTTACACCACAAGCTACAACATCCTGTGCCAATCGGCTACTAATACTTTCTGCAATCTGCAGACCATTGACTCCTTCATTATATTCACGAACAGAGCCATCTGGAAATGTAATCTTTATCATAATGGTTTAATTATTTTTCATTTAGGCTTACAAAAGTAGCTATTTCTTTAAATTACACTTATTTTCAAATAAAAATGTTAGTGTTTTTGTTCTGTAAAGCGCTTAATGACATTATAGGCAGATACAATACCTAATTCACCAGCTTTACTTAGGTCTGAAATACCTTTTTTATTATTTCCGGAGAAGATTAATGTTAATCCTCTATTAAAATATGCTTCTGCAAAATTTGGATCAAGCGATATGGCTTTATCATAATCGGCTATTGCCGAACGATAATCTTTCAACATACAAAGTACATTTCCACGATTATAATATGCATAGACGAAATCGGGTGCTAGCTGAATAACTTTATCCAAATCTGATTTAACTATATTATATTCCGGAGTCCGTACATCAACTTTCTTCAACCCAGTTTGTACTTCTGCTGTCTCAGAATTCTGATCTTCTGATTTTTCAAATTCTAACTGTTTCCAACGTATCAATGAACGGTTAAAATATGCCGGAAAGAATGAATTATCGCAAATAGTAGCCTGAGTTAAATCTTCAATAGCATTTGTAAAATCCTGAACCAAATAAAAATCAATTGAACGAGCAAAACGTTTTGCTGCATTTTTAGGATGTTTCACAATATCCATTGTCCGCTCATCAATAGAAGCAAAATGAGTTTTAATTTGTTTCTCGGTAAGAGGAGTCTCCATATTGGTAATCAAAAGTCGTTTAGGGACAGCTCCTGAATTACTTAAGTCATCAATAAACTTGTTATATTTTAAATTTCGTGTTATCTCACTTACTTTTTCATAGTAAGTCAAAGCAAACATTGGTTCCAGCTTTATTTCAACATTCTTATCCTGAACCTTACCACGATACTCGCTCTTATATTTCTGTTCAGTTTCAGAATCATCAGCAACAACGATCTTTCCGTAATTTTCCATGTCCTTATCGGATTTCTTACGTGTTTTATCAGATTTCGCCGCTTTCTTTCCTTTATCAAGGCCATATCTTTTATCAAGTTGGGCTTTCATAACTTTGAACTCATCCAAATCCGCTCCTTTATAGTCACCTATTTTCCTTTTGGCTTCAGCCCGATTATAATAACCGGCTAAGAAATTAGGATATTCTTTAATAACAGCTGAATAATCTCTGATAGCTCCACGATAATCTCCTGTCTGAGCACGAAGAATACCTCGGTTAAAGATAGCCATCATATTATCGGGTTCCATCTTTATCACAAAATCAAAATCTTCTATTGCTCTGTTATCATCTCCTACCCGAGCTCGCAAGAGTCCGCGATTATAGTGTCCTATAAAATTATTTGGATCTATATCTAATGCTATATCATAATCTTCCATCGCCCCTTGTAGCTTATTCTGATGGAATCGAGCTAATGCCCTATTTATATAATTTCCAGAATTTTTAGTATTTAAATATGTTGCCTGATCATAATCAGCTTCTGCATCTTTATATTTTCCTTGCTGAAGCTTTATTGCTGCACGCGATGACCAAACATCAGCATCATATTTATCAATAGACAAAGCCAAGTCATAATCACTCATTGCTTTAATTGTATCTTTTTGCTTTAAAGATACTTCGGCACGCATTAAATAAGCTTTAGTATACTGAGGAGAAAGAGCTATTAACTTTGACAGATCAGCTTCTGCTCCTTTAAAATCGTCTTTAGATATTTTGCAAAGAGCAAGATTATGCCAAAGACCTACGTTCTCGGGATCATAGCTCAAAGCTTTGGTATAATCCTCTATTGCACCATCATATTTTTGTTGCTTTATGCGGGATAAGCCTCTGATTTGATATGCATTAACCACAAACGGATTTCGTTCTATAGCAGATGAGCAATCAGTTTCCGCTCCTTGAAAATCATCCAGATTTATTTTTGCAAGAGCACGAAAAAAGTACGGCTCATACAAATATGGTTTTGCACTTACTACCTGATTAAAGTATTGAATAGAAAGAACATAGTCTTCAAAATATAATGCATTGCGGCCAATTGCCATTACACGTTCCGTGTTTATTTGGGCAGAAACTACAGCAGGAAATAATAGTAGGTATATTAAAATTCTCTTTATCATTTATTTTTCATCTAAGGGCGAAACAAAATTAATGATTTCGATTGAAGTAACAACGTTTAGCATTTTTTTTTCAAGCTAGAAAGGCTTTTTTCACTTATTAAAACAGAAAATAATTATAACATTCATGATTTAAAAGTAATAAAGGACTTTTTATCAATCTAAAAAACGATTTAAAAGATAAAAAGACGCATCTTTATAAATTAAAAGATGCGTCTTTTTAAGAATATTATTTTAAAGTTAAAATAGCTATTTGATAGTTTTAACCTTATATGAACATCTGGCTTTACCATTAATCATAGCATTCAATTTACCTTTAATCATTTGTTTACGCAAAGGAGATAAATTATCAATAAATAAGCCCCCTTCCAAATGTTCAAATTCATGCTGCATTACGCGTGCCAGATAGCCTTCTACATATTCATCATGTTCCACAAAGTTCTCATCCATATATTTCACATGAATTTTATTTGCTCTATTCACAGTCTCATGAATTCCAGGCAAACTGAGACATCCTTCTTCCATAGACACCATTTCGCCTTCAGTCTCAAGAATATGGGCATTAATATAAGCCTTATTAAAATCTTTATATTCAGGATATTCATCAGAAAGGACATCAAGACTGATCACCACAACACGGATAGAGAGTCCAATCTGCGGAGCAGCAAGACCAACACCATCAGCCCTATGCATTGTATCAAACATATTTCCTATCAGTTCTTTTAAGTTCGGATAATCAGGAGTTATATCCTCTGCAACTTTCTTAAAACTGGTTGGCCATATACGTAAATAGGTAAAATCATTATTATTCTGTATTATATTAACAAATTGTTTCTCTTGTGTTATCTTCTACTTTCAAGATACGACTGCAAAATAATCGTTGCACTCACTTCGTCAACAAGCTCTTTACTTTGTCTATCTTTCTTTTTCAATCCAGCTTCAAGCATTGTACGATGTGCCAAAACTGAAGTAAAACGTTCATCAACAAATTCTATAGGTATATTAGGAAGAATTTTCTTTAAACGTTGAACAAACGGTTTAATATAATTCATACTTTCAGAAAAATCATTATTAAGCTGCTTTGGAAGTCCTATCAATATTAAATCAACCGGTTCTTTAGCTGTATATTGTACTAAAAAATCGGGCAACGTATGGCTAGGCACTGTTGTCATACCATTTGCAATAATTTGCAAAATGTCAGTTACAGCGATACCTGTTCGCTTTCTTCCATAATCAAGTGCTAATATTCTTCCCATAATTTTATAAATGCAAAAATACAACAAATTATTTATATAAGCATCTGCAGAACAAAAAAGTACAATATTATGTCCTAAACTTAATTAAAATTACGGCTTAGTTATATTACATCACACATTCTTTCACAGACCTCATTATTTTATCATTATCGATTCTGAAGTAGAATCCAAGCTAGGAGGTTGATTATATCCTATACAACACTTAACCAATAAATCATCCTCAGTAAAGGAGGAAAAATGATAAGGCGTTTCATCAGATTTTAGATAAATCCAAAGTTAATTGTTCTCTTTTTATCTTCAGACAACATCTGAAGCCAAACATGAATAAGCTTTAGAGATTTTTTCTCAAACAACTAGTAAGAGTGTAGATTGCTAAAGCACAGTATTCAGGATAATTAGAAAAGCTCACGTAATCAAAGGAGGTGAAATAGATGTAAGAGACGTGTATATACAACAAAAAAAGAGTCCCATTCATTCTTCATGAACAGGACTCTTTGATAAAACGGCAGCTACCTACTCTCCCACTGTTACGCAGTACCATCGGCGTGATCAGGCTTAACTTCTCTGTTCGGAATGGGAAGAGGTGGAACCCTGATGCTATAGCTACCTTAATATTTTTAATTTCTTTTTACTGATTTTATTCTGTTTCTTTCGTTTCCTTATTTCAGTATATTAAGATAAACACAATGTAAAAGCAATAAAACAAGCTCTTTTATTTGATTTTCAAGAGCCAAACTATCTAGCCAACCATATATGGAAAGAAGAAAGTGTACGGGCAATTAGTACTGCTCGGCTTTGACATTACTGTCTTTACACCTGCAGCCTATCAACGTTGTCGTCTTCAACGACCCTAAGAAATCTAATCTTGTGGCTGGCTTCGTACTTAGATGCTTTCAGCACTTATCCAATCCCGACTTAGATACCCGGCAATGCACCTGGCGGCACAACCGGTAAACCAGCGGTCAGTCCAACACGGTCCTCTCGTACTAGTGTCAGAGCCACGCAAATTTCATACGCCCACGATAGATAGAGACCGAACTGTCTCACGACGTTCTGAACCCAGCTCGCGTGCCACTTTAATGGGCGAACAGCCCAACCCTTGGGACCTTCTCCAGCCCCAGGATGTGACGAGCCGACATCGAGGTGCCAAACCGCTCCGTCGATATGAGCTCTTGGGAGCGATCAGCCTGTTATCCCCGGAGTACCTTTTATCCTTTGAGCGATGTCCCTTCCATACGGAAACACCGGATCACTATGCTCTAGTTTCCTACCTGATCGACTTGTCGGTCTCCCAGTCAAGCACCCTTATGCCATTACACTCTGCGGACGGTTACCAATCGTCCTGAGGGTACCTTTAGAAGCCTCCGTTACACTTTTGGAGGCGACCACCCCAGTCAAACTACCCACCAAACAGTGTCCTCACATTCGCGAGTTAGAACTCAAATAATCAAAGGGCCGTATTTCAACAGCGGCTCCACAAATACTGGCGTACCTGCTTCAAAGCCTCCGGCCTATCCTACACATCAATTACCCAAATTCAATGTTAAGCTATAGTAAAGGTTCACGGGGTCTTTTCGTCCCATCGCGGGTAATCGGCATCTTCACCGATACTACAATTTCACTGAGCTCACGGTTGAGACAGTGTCCAGATCATTACACCATTCGTGCAGGTCGGAACTTACCCGACAAGGAATTTCGCTACCTTAGGACCGTTATAGTTACGGCCGCCGTTTACTGGGGCTTCAATTCAATGCTTCTCTTGCGATGACATCTCCTCTTAACCTTCCAGCACCGGGCAGGTGTCAGGCTATATACTTGATCTTTCAATTTTGCATAGCCCTGTGTTTTTGTTAAACAGTTGCCTGGACCTATTCTCTGCGCCCCCATCACTGAGGGACCCTTTATTCCGAAGTTACAGGGTCAATTTGCCTAGTTCCTTAACCGTGATTCACTCAAGCGCCTTAGTATATTCAACCCGACTACGTGTGTCCGTTTACGGTACGGGTACCTTAAAGATTAAGTTTAGCGGATTTTCTTGGGAGTATGCTTACATACACTATCCAATCACCACAAGGGCTCTCGGTACTATCAGGTTCGACTAGTCTTCCGGATTTGCCTGGAAAACTAATATCTACACCCTTCAACCGGCTATTCCGTCAGCCGGCGGTATTGTCACTGCTCCGTCTCCACATCACTCTTTAAGGTAGTAAGGGAATATTAACCCTTTCTGCCATCGGCCTCGCCGTTCGGCTGAGCCTTAGGACCCGACTAACCCTGATCCGATTAGCGTTGATCAGGAAACCTTAGTCTTTCGGCGAGGGGGTTTCTCACCCCCTTTATCGTTACTTATACCTACATTTGCTTTTCCACACGCTCCAGCAGAGCTCACGCTCCACATTCAACGCTGAGTGGAATGCTCCCCTACCAACCATTACTGGTTCCATAGCTTCGGTAAATTGCTTATGCCCGATTATTATCCACGCCAAACTCCTCGACTAGTGAGCTGTTACGCACTCTTTAAATGAATGGCTGCTTCCAAGCCAACATCCTAGCTGTCTTAGCAATCTGACTTCGTTAGTTCAACTTAGCAATTATTTCGGGACCTTAGCTGATGGTCTGGATTCTTCTCCTCTCGGGCACGGACCTTAGCACCCATGCCCTCACTCCTGATATCAAACTAATGCGCATTCGGAGTTTATCAAGACTTGATAGGCGGTGAAGCCCTCGCATCTTATCAGTCGCTCTACCTCACATTAGTAATTATCAAGGCTGCACCTAAATGCATTTCGGGGAGTACGAGCTATCTCCAAGTTTGATTAGCCTTTCACCCCCACCCACAGTTCATCCGGAAGCTTTTCAACGCTTATCGGTTCGGTCCTCCAGTTAGTGTTACCTAACCTTCAACCTGACCATGGGTAGATCACTTGGTTTCGCGTCTACTACCACTGACTAAATCGCCCTGTTCAGACTCGCTTTCGCTTCGGCTGCAAAACTTAATTTCTTAACCTTGCCAGTGACAGTAACTCGTAGGTTCATTATGCAAAAGGCACGCCGTCACAGCACGAAGCTGCTCCGACCGCTTGTAAGCGCATGGTTTCAGGGACTATTTCACTCTTCTATTCGAAGTTCTTTTCACCTTTCCTTCACAGTACTGGTTCACTATCGGTCTCTCGGGAGTATTTAGCCTTACCGGATGGTCCCGGCAGATTCATGCAGAATTCCTCGTGCTCCGCACTACTCAGGATACCAAGAAGGTATATACTGGATTCATGTACGCAACTATCATGCTCTATGGTGACACTTTCCAGAGTCTTCCATTCTCCAATATAAGTCCTATGTTATGGTCCTACAACCCCAGTCATGCCGTAACATGAATGGTTTGGGCTAATCCGCGTTCGCTCGCCACTACTTACGGAATCATTCAATTATTTTCTTCTCCTACAGGTACTAAGATGTTTCAGTTCCCTGCGTTCGCCTCCATCGAAGATGGATAATATCCCTTCAGGATATTGGGTTGTCCCATTCGGAAATCTTCGGATCAAAGGTCATTTGCACCTACCCGAAGCTTATCGCAGCTTATCACGTCCTTCATCGCCTCCGAGAGCCAAGGCATCCGCCATGCGCCCTTGCTTACTTTCTTCAAACACTGTAAACTATTCGTAATTATACGTTTTCGTTTACCATATGGTTCGATATATACTTTAGCTCTTTTTATCTCTAAAAATTACTTACTTTATTGCTTTTGTACATCATGTCAAAGATCGTTTCAAGCGTTAGCTTGATCGTGGAGAATAACGGATTCGAACCGTTGACCCCCTGCGTGCAAGGCAGGTGCTCTAGCCAGCTGAGCTAATCCCCCGTGAAATTATAAGAAGCAATGCTTCTTTTTTTCGCGTAGTCCCAGGCAGAGTTGAACTGCCGACCTCTACATTATCAGTGTAGCGCTCTAACCAACTGAGCTATAGGACTGTCGTTCAAAACCTCTTACCTTTCGGCTCGGCTTCTTTCTAATCTCTTATTTCATATATAGAATAAACAAAAACCAGTAGTACAATAAAAAGCGAACCAGATAAATGGAATCACTCCAGAAAGGAGGTGTTCCAGCCGCACCTTCCGGTACGGCTACCTTGTTACGACTTAGCCCCAGTCACCAGTTTTACCCTAGGACGCTCCTTGCGGTTACGTACTTCAGGTACCCCCGGCTCCCATGGCTTGACGGGCGGTGTGTACAAGGCCCGGGAACGTATTCACCGCGCCGTGGCTGATGCGCGATTACTAGCGAATCCAGCTTCATGGAGTCGGGTTGCAGACTCCAATCCGAACTGAGAGAGGCTTTTGGGATTAGCATCCTGTTGCCAGGTAGCGACCTTCTGTACCCCCCATTGTAACACGTGTGTAGCCCCAGACGTAAGGGCCGTGCTGATTTGACGTCATCCCCACCTTCCTCGCATCTTACGACGGCAGTCTCGATAGAGTCCTCAGCTTAACCTGTTAGTAACTATCAATAAGGGTTGCGCTCGTTATGGCACTTAAGCCGACACCTCACGGCACGAGCTGACGACAACCATGCAGCACCTTCACAGATGCCCGAAGGCTATAATGTTTCCACTATATTCATCTGCAATTTAAGCCTGGGTAAGGTTCCTCGCGTATCATCGAATTAAACCACATGTTCCTCCGCTTGTGCGGGCCCCCGTCAATTCCTTTGAGTTTCACCGTTGCCGGCGTACTCCCCAGGTGGAATACTTAATGCTTTCGCTTGGCCGCTTGCGGTATATCGCAAACAGCGAGTATTCATCGTTTACTGTGTGGACTACCAGGGTATCTAATCCTGTTTGATACCCACACTTTCGTGCCTCAGCGTCAGTTGTACCCCGGTAAGCTGCCTTCGCAATTGGAGTTCTTCGTGATATCTAAGCATTTCACCGCTACACCACGAATTCCGCCTACCTTATGTACACTCAAGAATAACAGTATCAACTGCAATTTTACGGTTGAGCCGCAAACTTTCACAACTGACTTATTATTCCGCCTACGCACCCTTTAAACCCAATAAATCCGGATAACGCTCGGATCCTCCGTATTACCGCGGCTGCTGGCACGGAGTTAGCCGATCCTTATTCATAGTATACATACAAAAACCCACACGTGGGTCACTTTATTCTACTATAAAAGAAGTTTACAATCCATAGGACCTTCATCCTTCACGCTACTTGGCTGGTTCAGGCTCTCGCCCATTGACCAATATTCCTCACTGCTGCCTCCCGTAGGAGTTTGGTCCGTGTCTCAGTACCAATGTGGGGGACCTTCCTCTCAGAACCCCTATCCATCGAAGACTTGGTGAGCCGTTACCTCACCAACTATCTAATGGAACGCATCCCCATCCATAACCAATAAATCTTTAACTTATTCAAGATGCCTTGAATAAAGTACCATCCGGTATTAATCTTTCTTTCGAAAGGCTATCCCAGAGTTATGGGAAGGTTGGATACGTGTTACTCACCCGTGCGCCGGTCGTCAGCGGTATTGCTACCCTGCTACCCCTCGACTTGCATGTGTTAAGCCTGTAGCTAGCGTTCATCCTGAGCCAGGATCAAACTCTTCATTGTAAAAGTTTCATTTAAATTCTGTCAGGATTCCGTTTATCTTAATTGACGGTTCGCATTTTTATTTACCAAGTACATGTATCAATACACGCACTTAATGCTCTTGTACTACTTGTTTCGTTTATTTATAATCTCTTCAAAGAACGATTTCTTTTTGTTACGCTATTTTCGTAAGCGGATGCAAAGGTAGAACTTTTAATTTTAACCTCCAAATGTTTTCGAGAATATTTTTTAAATTCTTTTTCTCTAAAACCTCGATGAATGCACCGGTTATCTTACATTATGTCAACTGCGTAAGCTCTGTCTCTCTTGCAAAGCGGGTGCAAAAGTAGAACTTTACTCCTACCAATCCAAATATATCTCACTCTTTTTTCTTACTTTTTTTGCAATTAATAGATAACTCACTGAATTACAAACGTGTTACAGAACATATTTTTTGAATTTCGCAAAGGGCCATGGAAAAGCTTATCCCTACTTAATACATTATATATTTACGTGCGCGCGTAAAGAGCAGCCGAATAATTTTATGATTTACATTACGCTGGAAAAGCTTTAAAGTTACTTTTAGTTAGATTCTCACGAAAAAAAAGAAAATGCATGCTTTGATCTGCCCCATCTGCTACCAAGTAGGTATTATTTCATTATATATCAGCTATTTAGATTGGTGGCAGATAAAATACTATTCTACAAATTATCTGCTACCAAATGGTTGTATCTGCTACCAGGGTAGTTACTCCATTTGTTTGAAAAAGCAGGCCGGGTATTTATCCGAATCCCACGGGAGATTTTATTTCTTCCGAATAGAAATTATTTATTATTGTACAAAACATTATTTTCTTCTGTACAAAAGAATGATTTGTTCTGTACAAAAGATTACATTCTTTTGTACAAGAATGCACAAATATGTCTAGGAGGATTAAAAAAAAGACGGTGAGTGTTTGCAAAAAGATCGGACAGGTTGGAAAGAAACAAAACCGGCAATGAAAGATTAACCTATAAAAAAGAATAAGAGTCTACATTTAGAAGAGAATAAACTAAAAATTATGAAGGGTATGCTTCTAAAACCACACAATTGTATCCATATAAAGAAATTAAATCAAAGCTATAAAATGAAAAATATATCAATTCAGCAATTCTATCGTACATAATATGATGAAGTTAAACCGGCAGTAGCAGATAAACGCTTTTAGTGGGAGATAAAATGTATCACATTTTTATCTCCCACTAAAATAAACTATTAATAATCAAGACAATGAATACATTTTTGTAGCAAGTAGCAGATGATGCTGCACTTTTTTATTATTTTTCATGAGAAAAGTAAACTTTAACTGGTATAAGCCGATTTATGCCTATAGAGATAGAAAGGGGAAAGAGTATAAAATATATAAACTACTTTATCCTTGTATACTTTTCAATGGTATAATTACTTTTATCTATTTGACCATTTTTATCAACAGGCCAAGTTTGAATAAGAGTATCCCCTCTTATACCTAATAACATTTTTATAGTTTTACCTACATATTGTTTATTGACATGATATAGAATAGTTTTCCTCATATTGATCGCCATTCAATTTATAAGTGCCAGCCGCATAGTTATCTTTGTAAACACTATCTTCTTGAATCTGCCTACAGAAATAAAGTTTTTACCTGACCAAACTTTCACATCAGTTCCTGTAACATAACCTACAATTTCAAATGCTACTGTATCTGAAGCAATTCTTTTAAAATATTGCAGTTGCCATGCTCCTACTTCAGGATGCTTAACTTCTTTACTGCCACAACTACTAATGATTAATAAAATCATTAAGTAAAAAATATGATTTATTTTCATAGCTATATGTTTAAGAAGTAAATAGATAACAATTCATTATTTTATCCTTACATATTTTTCAATATAATAATTAGCTCTGATAATTTTGCCATTTTGATCAACGGGCCATGTTTGGGTAAGAGTATCATGTTTGATTTCTAATATCATATTAAAGATTTGATGTTCAGCCAGTTTATTAAAATGATATAATACAGTTTCCTGATATTTATTATCTACTAATTTATAAGTACCTCCTCCATAAGTATCTTCAGTGACCGTATCAGGGAGAACTTTTCTACTACCTGCAAAAAAGAAGTTCTTTTCTGACCAAATTTTAATCTGGGCACCCTGAATATTGCCTGGGAATTCTGTTATAACAGAATCGGCTGCCATATGTTTAGCATAAACCAATTGCCAGGCTCCTATAGGCAAATTTCTTTTAAATGGTTTACAACTACCTATCATCAATAAAATCATTAAATAAAAAATAACTTTTATTGCTTTCATAATTTAATATTTTGTAGGTTAATAGATTATTATACATAAGAACGATCGTAGAATTACATTTAAAAACAAACTAATTCTATCTTTTAGATTTTCTTATTTAATGCTAGTATAATCAGCTATTTATTTTTTAAACAAATGCTTCTTATCCATTGTTTATAACAATAAATAAGCTAATATAGGTTCATAAGAAATAACTCTTGAAATAACAAAAGCCGATTTAGTAATTGAGTAGTAACAAAGACGATTATTTAATTTACGCAAAAAAATGAATAATCTAGAGTTTGTGTGGACTATTCAATAAAGAAATAACAGCCACGATAAACATTTTTTCAGTCCGCATAAGCATCCAATTCATTAAATATACGGATTTTACAAAAAACAGTTTTTTATTCTCGAAATATATAAATATATTTGACTTAAATAAAGTTAATTACAATTAGCTAAAAACTAAACACCATGAAAGATATAGATGAATACAGACCTGGTAACCTTGTTATATTTGAAAACGAATCTACAAAAGCTAAAATTGTAAGAGTAACACAAATTGAATATGTTAATAATACAATTTATTCTTTGCAAATTAACAACTGTAATTGGATTTCCAGAAAGGAAATAAAACCTGTTCAATTATTTATTGATTCATTAGTTGATTTAAAATTCTATATAAATAGTGATTACCAAAAGGACAACTTAGGTAATATTAGTTAAAGTGGATTACATAGAAGATATATATCATTACTCTAAAGGTAGTTTAGAGCTCAAAATACATAAATCAGATGATACTATCTGGTATAAAAAAAAGCAAATTCATTATATACATCAACTGCAAAATTTATGTGCTGATATAAACAGGAGAACCTTTTACTATATCAGAACTTTACGAAAGTCACTTTACTAAAATCCTTTTTGAATACTCCAGTTTTTAATTTCCCCCAAATTAATGATGCTGTATACTCTAGTAAACTCACTTAATTTACATTTAAAGGACTGTTGAAGTAGTCAGTAAAGCTTATATTATAAGCAAAATATAAAATATTAGATATTTAAAAATAGCAACAGTTGTATCTGCAATATTAATGGGATTTTTACAAATATTATAAGTTTAAATACCTCTGTCAGTTAACAACTAGTTCCTAATGAAACATTTTTAAGAAACCGGAAAAAATAAATGAACGTTAATCTATTAGAATCAACTATTTTTATTAACTTTATTTTTCGCAGCTAAATGAGACACACTATGAAAACAGCGATCGTTATTGGTGGAACTGGACTGGTGGGAGCTCAACTGGTTGATTTACTATTAAACGACCAGGATTTTGAAAAGATCAAGGTGTTTGGACGTAGATCTTTAAACATCTCTAATTCAAAACTCGAAGAGCATTTAATAAACTTCTCGAAACCGGAAGACTGGAGTGATCTGGTTAAAGGGGATGTGCTGTTTTCATGCATTGGAACTACAGCCTCAAAAGCAGAAAGCAAAGAAAAACAATTTGAGGTAGATTTTACGTATCAATATAATTTCGCAGAGATTGCTTCAATGAACAGAGTTGGAGAATATGTTCTCATTTCATCTATCGGAGCCAATAGTAAATCTATCTTTTTCTATCTAAGAATGAAAGGTGAATTGGAAGATGCAATAAAAAAACTTTCTTTCAAGAAAATCATCATTGTAAGGCCAGCTCAACTTTATGGAAACAGGCATGAAAAACGTGTGGGTGAAATAATGGGACTTGCAATAAGCAAAGCATTATGCAAAATAGGGTTATTCCATGAACATCGGCCTATTCATGCCAGAAGAGTTGCAGAAGCTATGATCGAATCTACTAGATATTATAATTCTACAGTAACCATATCTTCATCGGAATTATTTGGTTTGTCTAAATTTTACAACAGAAATAAAGATATTTATTATACAAAAAACAGTTCCAGTAAATTGCTTTTCTTATTAAGCATATAAGCTTTCAAACATTTACGAGAAGGAACAATCTTAAAGAAGCTACAGCATCACAACAATTAAATACAGAAAAATATTAAGATATAATATAACAAACAATTAGGGCTGTCCAAAAAATACTAATACTTTATAATATGAATATTTTTTCTGAACAGCCTTTCATTTCTTATCGATTTCAACTAATCATTTTGATGTTGAGGACGAAGTAAATCATTCACAGTTTTCACTGGGTTAAAAGTAGAAAGAGGCACTTCTACAAAAACAGTACTCCAATCGCTCATTGCCCCATTCCATAGTCCTGGTAATTCTAAAGCTTTCAGATCTTTTCCATTTTTAGATTTGTTAGAAATAAATCCTGTAGCAGGATCTACAAATTTTGTAAGATCGAATTTATGTCCTTTATAATCACGAACTGAACAAACTAAATCTACAGGATTGAAATGAGTACCTTTCTCAAACATATCTTTTGATTTAGAATCACTCATATCAATCTGAGAACTTTCTAGTATTTGCAAAGAAACAGTTCCATCAGAGTTATATGCAAGGAAAGGACCGCCTCCTGGTTCTCCCACGTTTTTAACCATACCACAAACTCTCATCGGACGGTTTAGCTTATTTTTAAGATAAAGAACTAGATCCGCATCTTCCAAAACTTTTGTCTCCGGATTTTTGCAGAACAATTTTTTCTGTACAAACTGTATTATTTCTCTAATTTGTTCAGCTGTGTATTTACCACTATCCAAAAGTTCAAGATACTTAAACGCTTGAGATTGCAACGCAACCAAAACGCCCTGCAATAAGTTTTTTGTAAAGTATAGTATCTTCTTTCAGTTTATCCGGAACAACATTATCAATGTTCTTAATAAACACAATGTCAGCATCTAAATCATTCAAATTTTCAATTAGTGCACCATGACCTCCCGGACGAAACAACAGACTTCCATCTTCATTACGGAAAGGTTTATTATCCTTGTCTGCAGCTACAGTATCTGTACTTGGTTTCTGTTCAGAAAACGAAACACAATATTCCACATTGAAATTCTTCGAATATTTCTCTTTTTTCTCCTCAACTAATGCTTCAAAAAGCTTACGATGTTCTGTTGAAACAGTAAAGTGTACATTTACCTTGCCCGATTTGCCAGAAGCATACATTGCACCTTCTGCCAAATGCTCTTCCATAGGTGTTCTTGCACCATCTATGTATTTATGAAATTTCAATAAGCCTTTTGGAAGAGAACCGTAGTTTAATCCGTTTTCGTTAAGGAGATTTGCTACTACAGCTTTATAATTTCCAGAATTAATTAATGATGTAATATCTTGCTTTTCATTTTTCAAGCAGACTGCATTTAAATCTTCATAAAAAGCAAAATTAGCAACATGAGCAAAAAAATCTTTCTCAAATGTTGTAACTGGCTCATTATAATCAGCTTCCAAAAACTCAAAAAGATTCTTAAACATCCTGCTTGCTGCTCCTGATGCCGGAACAAATTTCACAATAGTTTTATCCCCTTTTATATACTCTTCCCATGCTGAAAGATATTCTTTTTGAGTTTCAGCATCTAATTCCAGAATTCCTTTCCCTATAGATGCTGCTGAATCTAGCTTTAAATAAGGAAATCCTTTTGCGAAGCATAAAAGTTGACTTTCTATCTGAATTTCAAAAATACCTTTTTTAGCGAGTAGCTCTTTGTCTTGATTTGTAATCATAAGTATCAAAGTATTAATTTCACTTCCAAAAGTACAAAAAGTTATTTATCATAACCCATAAAAGAAAGAAAAAAACTACTTTTACGACAGAAATTGAAAAGTTATGGAAGATACCTCATTTTTCACAGATAAAGAGTTAGCAAATCTACGCTCTTTATATAGAAAATTACTGTATACGGCAGGAGATACCATAAGCCGGGAAGATATACAGACGTTAAAGAAGCACCTTTTCGAAGCTATTCAAGCCAATTGTATGCAACGAAACAGTTTTGACATGAACCCTATAATAAGGGATATGCAAACTGCAATAATTGTTTCGGAAGAAATTGGGATGAAAGGATCATGCCTTATAGGGATTATGCTCCATGAAATGGTAAAAAGTAATTTTTGCACTATTGAATCTATACGTGAAATGTATGGAGAAGATGTGGCAGTTATTATAAAAGGCTTAGTTAAAACCAGTGAGCTTTATGCTAAAAGCCCAGCTATTGAATCGGAAAATTTTCGTAATCTTCTGATTTCATTTGCAGAAGACATGCGGGTTATACTAATTATGATAGCCGACAGGGTGAATATTATGCGTCAGATAAAAAACTCGCCTAATGCTGAAGACCGCCTTAAAGTAGCTAATGAAGCTGCATATCTATATGCTCCACTTGCTCATAAATTAGGACTTTACAAATTAAAATCAGAATTAGAAGATCTTTCACTGAAATATACCCGTAAAGAGACTTATTATCAAATTAAAGACAAGCTTAATGAAACCAAAGCTTCTCGTGATAAATATATCCAGACTTTTATTGAGCCTATAAAAAAGAAACTAGAAGATGCCGGACTAACCTTTGATATTAAGGGACGAACAAAGTCTATTCATTCCATCTGGAATAAGATGATGAAACAAAAAACTCCTTTTGAAGGAATTTATGATTTGTTTGCTATCCGTATTATTCTTGAATCGGATTTTGATCGTGAAAAAGTAGATTGCTGGCAAGCGTATTCCATCATTACGGATATGTATCAACCTAATCCAAAACGTTTGCGCGACTGGTTATCTATACCTAAAAGTAACGGATATGAATCACTTCATATAACAGTTATGGGGCCTGAAGGCAAATGGGTTGAAGTGGCAGATAAGAACTCGCCGTATGGACGATATAGCAGAACGAGGACTAGCTGCACACTGGAAATATAAAGGCGTTAAAGGTGAAAGTGGACTAGACGAATGGCTTTCTTCTGTACGCGAGGCTTTAGAAAATGCCGATGACGATTCTATGAAAGTAATGGATCGGTTTAAACTTGACCTTTACGAAGACGAAGTCTTTGTCTTTACCCCAAAAGGAGATTTGTTTAAACTTCCTAAAGGAGCAACTGTGCTTGATTTTGCATTTCACATCCATAGTAAACTAGGCTGCAAATGTATTGGCGCAAGAGTTAATGGGAAAAATGTTCAATTGAGACAAACTCTTAGCAGTGGAGATCAAGTTGAAATAACAACATCTAATACACAATTTCCAAAGCAAGACTGGCTGAATATTGTAACAACTTCGAAGGCACGTAACAAAATTCGTCAGGAATTGAAGGAGATAGCAGGCAAACAAACTGAATTTGCAAAAGAGACTCTTCAAAGAAAGTTCAAGAATCGTAAGCTGAATATGATGAAGCTGTAATGATGCGATTAATAAAAAAGTCTGGATTCAAAACCGTTACAGACTTTTATCTTAAGATAGCCGACGAAACTCTAGACATCAACGACGTTCTCGAAAGATATAACGAGATGTTGAAGAAGGAAACAGAAAGTCATGAAGATGTTCCTTACAGAAGCGCAGAAACATATAATCTTCAAACTGTTGTTGATGAGAAAGCTGCAAAAGATGATGTATTAGTTATTGATCAAAATCTGAAAGGACTGGATTTTAAACTTGCTAAATGTTGTAATCCAATCTATGGTGATGATGTATTTGGATTTGTAACTGTATCCGGAGGTATTAAAATACACCGTGCAGATTGTCCGAATGCTCCTCAGATGATGGAACGTTTCGGTTATCGTATAGTTAAAGCTCGCTGGGCCGGAAAAGCAGTAGGTAAACAATATCCTATTACTCTTAGAGTTATTGGACACGATGATATTGGAATCGTAACTAATATTTCTTCTATAATTTCAAAAGAGAAGGATATTAATCTGAGATCCATAAATGTTAGTTCACACGATGGACTTTTCTCGGGAACACTTTCCGTTACTATTGACGATACTTCCCGTCTGGATGCCCTAATTAAAAAACTTCAGGGTATTAAGGGTGTTAAGCAAATAAGTCGTAATTAGTGTTATGGAGAATTTCAGCATAAAGAAAAGATTAAAAGTTTCACCTATGCCTGGAAAGGCATAGGTAGCTTTCTTTTTAAAGAACATAATGCATGGATACATTCTTCTATAACCTTTGCTGTAATAATTTGCGGCATTATTTTTCAAATCAACACTTTTGAATGGATAAGTATTGTACTTTGTATAGGTATTGTCTTTGCAGCAGAGGCATTTAATACTTCCATTGAGCGATTGGTAAATTTAGTCTCTCCACAAAAAAACAAGATAGCAGGCGACGTAAAAGATATCGCCGCGGGTGCAGTTTTAATATGTGCTATTGCTGCTGCCATAGTTGGACTTATATTTTTATGCCCCATTTTATTACTTGTTTTTAGTAATATTTAGAGTTCCAGATATTCTTGCTGGTATTCTAAAAACTCTGATCGTTTAGCAGTGCTAAATACTAACAAATACAACAATCAACCTAAACTAACAACTTATTATGAAAAAAGGATTCTCGAAATTTTTGATTTTCTTTTTAGCCTTATTTTCTACCACAAGCATTCCTGTTAATGCAAAGAAAGGTGGAGAGATTGCTGATCCTAACCTTCGACTTCATTATAATAGTCCAGCTAAATTATGGGAAGAAACACTGCCACTTGGCAACGGACGATTAGGCATGATGCCGGACGGAGGTATAGAAAAGGAACTTATTGTTCTCAATGATATTACGATGTGGTCGGGTTCTGAGGCTAATTATAACAATCCGGAAGCCGCAACCTATTTACCTCAATCAGAGCCCTATTGTTGCAAGGGAAAAATGACGAAGCTCAAGACGTTATGTATAAGCACTTTGTTCCTGTAAAACCTGAAAAAGGAGGCACCTATGGTAGTTATCAAATCCTGGGAAACCTTGTAATTGATTATACTTATAAAAAAGAAGCAAAAAGAACTCGCCAGATTACAATAGGCCAGATTCTTACGAACGGGAACTAGATTTGAATAACGCTGTTTCCAAAACACCATTTTTATAAAGATGGAATTGAATATATTCGTGAATATTTTGTGTCCAGAACTAAAGATGTAATGGTTATCAGAATCAGTGCCCCCCAATGTAATTGGTGCCGTTTCGTTCAAAGCTATGCTGAACCGCCCGGAAAGAGCAAAAATAAGTGCAGAAAAGAATCAATTAGCAATGGAAGGAGTATTAGATAGTGGTGTAGATGGAAAAGATGGAGTATCTTTTACTGCTAACTCCGGGCAAAAACACACGGAGGTTCTGTTTCTGTAAAAGATGACGGACTGGAAATTAAGAATGCTAACAGTGTTGAATTATACATCTCTGCAGGTACTGATTTTAAAATTGGAGGACAACAATATAAAACATCAGTAGATTCATTAATGAATAAAGCATTTGCTATTTCATACAATAAAATTAAAAACGATCATATAGCTGATTATGCATCATATTTCAATCGTGTAAAAGTAAACATTGGTAATGTTAACTCTATGACGGCAAATTACCAACATAAATTACAATTAACAACCGACGAACGTATTCGTTTATTCCAATTAGATGATGATCCTGCACTGGCAGCACTCTACATGCAATACGGACGTTACCTGTTTATCAGTAGTACGCGTCCCGGTACTCTCCCACCCAACTTGCAGGGATTATGGGCTAATACTATCAGTACTCCGTGGAATGGTGATTATCATCTGAACATCAATATACAGATGAATTATTGGTTAATGGAACCAGGGAAATTTATCCTGATTTATACCAATCCATCTTCTGAGCCTGACAAAGCAATCTGACAGATTCTGGCGAGAAATCAGCTAAAGCTTTTTATGGAGATAAAGCAGAAGGATGGGTTGCACACATGATGACTAACGTATGGAACTATACTGCTCCTGGCGAACATCCCATCATGGGGAGCAACCAACACTGGCGGCTGCATGGCTTTGTGCTCATTTGTGGGACCATTATGAGTTTTTGGGAGATAATAAAACGGAAGATGGACAATCTTATTTGAAACAGATATATCCAATATTAAAAGGTGCATCAGAATTTTTTCTCTCTACCATGATTGAAGAACCAACTCATGGCTGGCTAGTTACAGCTCCCAGTTCATCACCGGAAAATAGTTTTTATACAAAGGAAGGCTCAGAACCGGTCAGTATTTGTATGGGACCTACCATGGATAACGAACTAGTTAGGGAACTTTTCTCAAATGTAATAAAAGCATCTCAAATTCTAGGATGCGATGAAGAATATCGCAAGCAGCTTAGTGCTGCTTCACTTAAACTACCTCCTTTCCAGATCAGTAAAGATGGTTATCTGATGGAATGGCTTGAAGATTATAAGAAACAGATGTTCACCACCGTCATGTGTCACACCTTTATGGTTTACATCCTGGGAATCAAATAACACTTAGCAAAACTCCGGAATTGGCAGAGGCATGTAAAGTTACACTTAACCGAAGAGGTGACGAAGCAACAGGATGGTCGCGTGCATGGAAAATGAATTTCTGGTCGAGACTAGGTGACGGTAATCGTGCTTACAAATTATTTAAAAGCCTGCTTACTCCAAGTTATCAGCCTGAAACACCCAGCAAAAGAGGCGGAGGGACATTCCCTAACTTATTCTGCGCACATCCTCCTTTCCAGATTGACGGGA
>Ga0268356_10092_pt1 | contig 20251 bp, 15 predicted proteins | sample BioMet10_FD_194415 | JGI IMG/M metagenome (GOLD analysis project Ga0268356, IMG submission 194415) | Sewage microbial communities from Oakland, California, United States - Biofuel 10 (PacBio Assembly) | ecosystem: Engineered > Wastewater > Sewage > Unclassified | place: USA: California | collected...
CTAAATTAGGTTGGGAATTCTCTAAAACATGAACTATGGATTAGATTTCGCTTTTCTTGGTAATCGCCTGACTGGTACAATTGAGTACTATGTACAAAATACAGATAATGTTCTGTTAAGTGTTTCTCTACCTCCTACAGCTGGAGTTGGTAGTTACATGGCCAATATTGGAAAAACTCAGAATAAAGGTTTCGAATTATCTCTTAATGGTGTAATTCTTGACAATTTGAACGGTTGGACATGGGAAGCTGGTGTTAACTTGTATTCTAATAAGAATAAGTTAGTTGAACTTGCTTCTGGTGCAGATAGAGACGAAAGTAACTGGTGGTTTGTTAATCATTCTATTAATTGTATTTATGACTATCAGAAAATAGGACTTTGGCAAGATGGCGATGCTAATCTGCAAAAGTATGTGCCTGGTGGAAATGTTGGTATGATTAAGGTAAAATACACTGGTGATTATAATGCTGATGGAACTCCTACAAGACAAATTGGACCTGCCGATCGTCAGATTATTGAAGTAGATCCAGATTTTCAAGGTGGTTTCAATACCCGCGTTGCTTATAAAGATTTTGATTTGAGTGTTGTTGGTGCTTTCAAAAGCGGTGGTGTACTTATTAGTACTCTTTATGGATCGTCAGGCTACCTCAATATGTTGACAGGTCGTAGAGGTAATGTTAAGGTAGATTATTGGACACCAGAGAATACAAATGCCAAGTATCCAAAACCAGGTGGTTCTATGGATGGTGATAATCCTAAATTTGGTAGTACACTAGGTTATTTTGATGCATCGTATCTGAAGGTTCGTACAATTACACTTGGATATAACTTTAAGCAAAGATGGGTGAAAAATGCAGGTATCGACAAATTACGTCTTTATTGCACTATACAAAACCCATTTGTACTGTTCTCTCCTTACAACAAAGAATCTGGCATGGATCCAGAAACCAACTCATACGGTAACGAAAATGCAGCAGTAACTAGTTACAATAAACGACTGCTTACTATAGGTACAAACACACCTTCTACTCGTAATTACTTGATCGGTCTTAATTTGACATTTTAAAATTATACAACAATGAAACGAATAAATATAAAAGCATATATAGGAACAGCTCTGCTTACATTGTCCTTGCTGGGATGTTCTGATATTCTGGATGAACAACCTCGTAGTATTTTTACTCCTGATTACTTTAAATCAGAACAAGGTGTTATGGGAGGATTAACCTCTATGTATGCCCATTTGCGCTACATATATGGACAAGCTTACTATTACAATTCTTGTTTGACAGGTACCGATGAAGTAACTTATGCTCAAAGTGCTGATGCAAACTTTAAGGATATGGACCTTTCAGGTGTGGGATCAATTACTCCATCAAGTAGCCGTTCAGATGCTCTTTGGGGAACTGCATTTACTAATATAAATACAGCTAGTGGTATAATTGAAAATGCAACAACTGTAGGAACTATTTCTAATGCACTGGTTGCTGAAGCTAGATTTTTCCGTGCGTTCGACTACTTTTTACTAGTGCAGACATTTGGTGGTGTACCTTTAGATTTAGGCGCAGGTGAACTAAAGTTTAACACTTCAGCTAGTCGTACTTCTGTTCGTAATACGGTGCCAGAGGTGTATACAAAAGCTATTTTTCCAGATCTTTTGACTGCAATTAATGATTTGCCAGCCGTAGGACGTGTAACAGGAAGTGCAACAAAAACTGTTGCTCGCCTATATTTAGCAAAAGCTTACCTTACATATGGATGGTGGTTGGAAAATCCAAACAAGATTCCTACTTATCCAACTTGTGATAGAACAGATCCTGATGGACACGATGCCAAATGGTATTACCAACAGGCATATAATGTAGCAACTGCTGCTATTGCTGATCCAGGAAATTTTGGTTTATTGACAAACTTTTATGATGTAAACCTTGGCTCAAACGACCGTAACAAGGAAATTCTTTTGTATGCTGATCACACAGAAACTAGTGAATTATATAATGGAGGTAGTCTTACTTATGGTAGTGGCGGTGCTCCAGATAACTTTGCTTGTTGGATGATGACATGGAACTATACAAACATCAGAAGTGCAGCTAAAACAGATTGGAGTTCTGTAGTAAGTTCTGTTCAACGTGAAGCAACACAACCATTAGGACGTCCATGGACACGTATGTGCCCAACTATCAATGTAATTAAAAACACTTTTGCTGATAAGACTAATGATTCCAGATATGATGGTACCTTTACCACTGTATATAGAGGAAACTGGAATAGAGGAGGTGCAACTAATGCATCTTTGTATAATGCAAACAATATGCCTGTTGTACAGGGTGATGCAATTCTAACGTTCCTTGATGACGAACCTGCAACAGCAATTGATTACTCTAATTCAACATACAAGAGTAATATTGGTGCAGGTGTATTGCCAGGAAGAGCAGATTTTGTGATATCACCAAATGGAATAAGCAGAATTGTATATCCAGGACTTTGGAAAATTGGACCTTATCGTACTGACAACGGAACAACATTAGGACAACCAAATGCTGCTAGTACTCGTCCTTTCAATATTGCTAAATTCTCTGAATTATATTTCATCGCTGCTGAAGCGGCAGTAAAAGGTGCTACTACTACTGCTGGTCAAAGTGCAAGAGACTTGATTAATGTTATTCGCGCTCGTGCTGGTAAATGGCGTTGGAACAACAATGGTAATGCTGCTAAAGTGGAAGATCATAGCGCTGCTATGGTAGCTGCTACTCCTGCAACAATTGATATTAACTATATTTTAGCAGAACGTTCTCGCGAATATTATGGAGAAGGTTACCGTTGGTTCGACTTGGTACGTACTCAGAAATGGGCTGAACTTGCAGGTTCATACCAAATTTGTGGAAGCAATTATGGTGATCATACTCCTACAACAGTAACTCGTACTATCACTAGCAATTACTATTTGCGCCCAATTCCACAAGGTCAGATTGATGGTATGGAAATGAGTGCTGAAGAAAAGGCTGCTTATCAAAATCCTGGATACTAATAGTTTTTAAGGATTCACCGAGAATAAATAACCTTACTTGGTTATAATCTCATAAAATGGCTGATTGGAAATTGAACTACAGTCTGATTTCTGATCAGCCATATTTTTAATAATTAAGGTAATTCTACAATGCTATACATTCGTACTCTATTTACAACATTGGCTTTATTGCTAGTAACTTCTTTTGTAAATGCAGATAATACTAAAGCTCCTTATCTGGCAAAGAAAGATGCTGCTTCTCAGCTTATTGTAAATGATAAGCCTTTTTTAATTTTAGGTGGAGAACTAGGAAATTCATCAGCGTCTTCCATTGACGATTTAAAATGGATATTTCCAAAACTTCAGAAGATGGGACTCAATACAGTTTTGGTTCCAGCTTATTGGGAACTTATAGAGAAAGAAGAAGGTAAGTATGATTACACACTGACAGATGAAACTATTAATCTGGCTCGCAAACACAATTTGAAAATTATTTTTCTTTGGTTTGGCTCATGGAAAAACTCTATGTCTTGCTATGCTCCTTTATGGATAAAAGAAAACTCAAGAAAATATCCTCGTGCAGTAACTAAATCGGGCAAACCACTCGAAATGATGAGTGCTTTCTCGGAATCTAATTTGAATGTTGATAAACGTGCTTTTTCTCATTTTCTGAATCATTTGGCAGAATATGATAAAGAGGACCAAACTGTAATCATGATTCAGGTTGAGAATGAAATTGGAATGCTTGAAGATGCCCGTGAGTACGGAAAAGTAGCCGATCAGAAATTTGCTTCTGATGTTCCGGCTAAGTTTATTGATTATCTGAAAAAGAACAAGAATACCCTTCAGCCTTCATTACTCAAAAAATGGAAGGATAATGGGTTCAAAAATAAAGGTTCGTGGACCGAAATTCTTGGCGAGGGGCTTGAAACGGATGAACTGTTTATGGCTTATGCTTATGCCGAATATGTTCAGCAAGTTGCTAAGGCCGGAAAAGAGAAATATAATATTCCCATGTACCTGAATGCGGCTTTGAACTCAAGAGGCAGAAAGCCGGGTGCCTATCCAAGTGCCGGTCCGCTGGCACATTTACTTGATATCTGGAGATTTGCAGCTCCTGCAATTGATATACTTGCCCCAGATATTTACGATCCGGGATTTCCTGATTGGATCAAACAATATCATTCTAACGGCAATCCTTTGTTTATTCCCGAAATCAGACTCGAAGAAGCTGATGCAGTCAGGGCTTTTTATGCTTTTGGAGAACACGATGCTATAGGATTCAGTCCGTTTTCTATAGAAGACGTTCCCAATCCGGAGAGTTATCCGCTGACGAAGAGTTATTCTATTCTTCATCAGCTTAATTCATTACTGATTGAAAAACAAGGGTTGGGCAAAACCAATGGAGTTATTTTCGATAATGTGAATAAAGAAAGGATTATTGAACGAAATAATTACAGGTTTATTTTCAGACATGATTTTACATTAGGCTGGAGTCCGCAGGCAAAAGATGGTAGTATCTGGCCTGAAACAGGTGCATTAATTATAGAACTTTCTCCCACAGAATATATTGTTGCCGGTACGGGTGTTGTACTTAGCTTCGAAAGCATTGCCGGAAATAAAAAGGCTGGTATTGGTTATATTGACCAGATTAAAATTACTAATGGTAAAATTGTTCCTGTTAAAAGATTGAATGGAGATCAAAGTCACCAGGGAAGGCACCTTCGTATCCCCGTAGGAGAATGGGATATTCAATATGTAAAACTATACGAGTATTAAATAACCGATGATAATATGAGAATAATTAAAGCACAAAAGTACTGCAAATATCTACTCCTTGCGTGTGGGTTGATAAGTCTTGGAACATCTAGTGCCAAGATACCTCCTTACAAGAACACTTCTCTGAGTTTTGAGAAACGTACTGAAGACTTGGTATCCAGAATGACGTTGGCAGAGAAAGTTGAGATCGTACGGTATGATTCGCCCGCGATTCCCAGACTAGGTATTCCGGCTCATAACTTCTGGAATGAATGCTTGCATGGAGTTGCCCGTTCGGGCAGAGCCACCGTTTTTCCTCAAGCTATTGGCATGGCATCTATGTGGGACAGCAATGAAATGTTTACCATTGCCAATGCAATTTCGGATGAGGCTCGTGCTAAGCACCATGAATATGCTTCACGCGGGAAAAGAGGCATCTATCAGGGTTTGACTTACTGGACTCCTAACATTAACATCTTCCGTGATCCACGTTGGGGGAGGGGAATGGAAACGTATGGTGAAGATCCTTATCTGACAGGTGAATTGGCTGTTCCTTTTATAAAAGGCTTGCAGGGTGATGATCCTAAATACTATAAGCTGATTGCAACAGCCTAAACACTTTGCAGTGCACAGCGGACCGGAATCTACCCGTCATTCATTCGATGTCTGGCCTAATGATTATGATATGGCTGAGACATATACTCCGCATTTTAAGAAAACAGTAACAGATGCTAAAGTTTACTCCGTGATGTGTGCTTATCAGAGTTTTCGTGGTGCACCTTGTTGTGGTAACAAGTTTCTTGAAGGAATGCTTCGTAATCAGTGGGGATTTAAGGGATACATTGTTTCCGACTGCTGGCTATCCGTGATTTTTATGAGAAAAAAGGGCATCATATAGTGGCTACCCCCAGGAAGCTGCAGCTATGGCTATCAAATCGGGTACCGACCTCAATTGCGGTGATACTTATATCCATTTGGCAGAAGCTGTAAAACAAGGATTGGTTACAGAAAAGGGAATTGGATGTTTCTGTTAAGCGTATTATCCTTGCACGTATGAAGCTGGGACAGTTCGATCCACAGGAAATGGTGAAGTACTCTAAAATTCCATACTAGTGTGGTTGATAGTAAAGAACATCAGACTTTGGCTGATGATGCAGCGCGTAAGTCTATTGTGCTGCTGAAGAATGATAATAATCTGCTTCCTTAAGCAAAAATGTGAAAAAGGTTGCAGTGATTGGTCCTAATGCTGATGATCTTGAAGTTTTGCTAGGGAAATTATAATGGTTATCCAACCCATCCTAAAACTCCGCTGACCGGACTTCGTGAAAAGCTTCCTAATGCAGAAAGTAACATTTGCACAAGGTTGTCAGTTGGCCGAAAAACTTCCATACTTCACCGCTGTTCCTACAGATTATCTTTATACTGATGCAACTATGCAACAGAAAGGATTGAAGGCCGATTACTATAACAACAGCAATTGGAAAGGTGCACCGGTACATTCACGCATTGATAAGAATGTAGACTTTTATCTGGCGTACAACACCTCCATTTGAAGATCTGAAATATGATCACTTCTCTGTAAAATGGAGCGGGGTACTTGTTCCTCCCGTAACCGGTGAATATGCATTGGGAGGTGAAGGCTTCTCCGGATTTAATCTTTATGTGAATGATAAGCTGGTAACCCAATGGAATGATATTCATCATCCAAGAAAATTGTATGAACTGATGACTTTAGAGGCTGGCAAAGCTTATAACATCCGTCTGGAATATACTCAGAATAATACAGAGTATTCTATTATGCGATTCTTGTGGGATACTCCTAAACCAAACTTGAAGCAGGAAGCTATTGAACTTGCTAAATCATCGGATGTGGTTATTCTTTGCATGGGACTTAGTCCGCTGCTAGAGGGTGAGGAAATGCCGGTGAAAGTTGAAGGATTTTCAGGGGGCGATCGTCTGGATATTAAATTACCAAATACTCAGACCGATCTTATCCGTGAGATTCAGAAACTGGGAAAACCTACCGTGTTGGTTTTGCTCAATGGTAGTGCACTTGCCTTTAATTGGGAGAACGAAAATATTCCGGCTATTGTTGAGGCCTGGTACCCCGGACAAGGTGGTGGGAAAAGCTATTGCCGATGTTCTCTTTGGTGATTACAACCCTGCCGGACGTTTACCGCTTACTTTCTATAAATCAATTGATCAGATTCCTGCTTTTACCGAGTATGATATGACAGGTAAGACTTACCGTTACTTTAAGGGTGAACCTCTTTATGAGTTGGTTACGGATTGAGCTACTCTACTTTTGAATATGCACTGAAGAATGTTCCTTCGACTATTAAAGCTGGAGAAAATATAAAAGTAACAGCAGAAGTAAAAAATACCGGAAAGCTAGATGGCGATGAAGTGGTAGAGCTTTATGTATCTCTTACTGACAGCAAACTAAAAACAGCTATCCGTTCTTTGCAAGGATTCAAACGTATTCATCTGAAAGCCGGTGAGGTTAAAGAGGTTGAATTTGAACTGAAACCAATCCAGATGTCAGCTCGTAATAATGATAACTTTGCGGTGGTAGAAGCTGGACCAGTACAAATATCTGTTGGTGGAAAACAACCCGATGCTAAATCGATTGCTTCCAGACAGGTCGTTCAACAGAATATTCTGGTAACAGGTAATACTTATTATATTCAGGAATGATATAACTATAAATACTCCACAGACTTTAGTCTGATGAATAGAGAGGAGAGAGGGTGACTCATTTTGAAACATCCTCTTTCCTGTTGAATTGAAAAATTATCTCTTTTACGATGTGAATAAAACTCTTGTAACAAAGATTTGTTATATGAAATATGTATATCTTTGTTTCACTTTAAATATGAACGAATGAAAAACTTTCTGTATAGTTTATTCTTATTTCTGATTCCAACTCTAATATATGCTGAGGACGGATCTAAGTTGTGGCTTCGTTATCAGCCTCTTTCCGCTAAACAAGTAAAAAGCCTTTCAATGGGAATTTCTTCTATTGTGAGTGAAGAACCAGGGAGATTGTACTGCAATTACCGAATTGCAAGATGCCTGGAAGCAACTCACAGGAAAAGAGTTACCGGTTGTTGCTTCCTTGAAGGACTATTCACTGGTAATTGGTACAGAAAAAAGCAAACTAATTCAGACTTTAGGATTACAGAAGGAATTGCAGACACTGGGAAATGATGGCTTTATTATTCGCACAATGAAGTCGAAAGGCAATAAAATAACCGTGATTGCTTCAAAGGGAGAAAACGGATTGCTATATGCCGTTTTTAATCTGTTAAGGAATATTCAACTTTATGTTCCTTCTTCTAATATTTTAAGAACAATACAGCTAAGTTCTTCTCCTTTTACCTTTGATATAAAGGAGGTTCCTTCTTATAAAATAAGGATATTGAACCATTGGGACAATCTGGATGGAACAATAGAACGAGGGTATGCAGGACATTCTCTTTGGAAATGGGATGAACTTCCGGGTAAATTATCTCCCCGATACAAGAATATGCTCGTGCCAATGCTTCAATAGGAATTAATGGTACGGTTCTCAATAATGTAAATGCGAGTCCCGAGATTTTAAGTAATGCTTATTGCAAAAGGTTAAAGCTTTGGCTGAGGTATTTCGCCCTTATGGTATCCGCGTTTATCTTTCTGTGAACTTCTCTTCACCCACAGCTTTGGGTGGTTTGCCTACTTCCGATCCTTTGAACGAAAGTGTGCAGCAATGGTGGAAAGATAAAGCTAAGGAAATCTACGGATTGATTCCCGATTTTGGAGGCTTCCTGGTGAAAGCTAATTCAGAAGGACTCCCCGGACCGCAGGACTTTGGACGTACTCATGCTGATGGAGCCAATATGTTGGCTGATGCATTGAAACCTTATAATGGAATTGTGATGTGGCGTGCCTTTGTCTACAAATCGAGTATGGACGACAGAGCCGGACAGGCATATAATGAATTTACTCCGTTGGATGGGAAATTCCGTTCCAATGTTATTCTTCAGGTGAAGAATGGCCCGATTGACTTTCAGCCACGCGAGCCATTTAGCCCTCTTTTTGGTGCCATGACACGAACAGCACTTATGCCCGAGTTTCAAATTACACAGGAATATCTGGGAGCTTCTAATCACCTGGTTTATCTAGCTCCTCTATATAAGGAATGTCTGGAAAGCGATACTTATTGCTCGGGCGAAGGCTCTACGGTTGCCTGGGTAACAGACGGGAAACTATTCCCGCATCCACTCACTGCCATTGCTGGAGTAGCTAATATTGGTGAAGATGCAAACTGGTGTGGACATCAGTTTGCTCAGGCTAACTGGTATGCTTTGGTCGCCTGGCGTGGAATAATGAACTTACTCCTGAGGTGATTGCCGATGAATGGATAAAACAGACATTTAATCAGCAGAAAGATTTTGTGGAACCGGTAAAGGAGATGATGCTTGCTTCCAGAGAGGCTGCGGTAAACTATATGATGCCTTTGGGACTTCACCACCTGTTTGCATGGGGACATCATTATGGCCCAGAACCTTGGTGTTCTGTTCCCGGAGCACGTCCCGACTGGCTTCCTTCATATTATCATAAAGCCGATACTTTAGGCATTGGTTTCGATCGTACATTAGATACAGGCAGTAAAGCAGTGGGGCAATATTTCGTTCCATTGCGGAATGATTATAACAGCTAAAAACCTGTCCGGAACAATACCTTCTCTGGTTCCATCATGTGCCCTGGAAACATAAAATGAAAAGCGGACAGACTTTATGGAATGAACTTTGTTATACCTATGACAAAGGAGTACAGCAAGTAAGGGGATTTCAGAAAATATGGGATAGAATGGAATCGTTTGTTGATGCACAGAGATTCCATGAAGTGCAATCCCGCCTGAAAATTCAAAGTAAGGATGCGGTTTGGTGGAAAGATGCTTGTCTGCTATACTTCCAGACTTTCTCGCGTCAGCCCATTCCTTACGACATTGAACGTCCGGTGAATGAACTCGACGATTTGAAAAAGATAAAACTGAATTTGTTACATCATAATTAGAATAATAAAAATGGAAAAAACCTGGAGATGGTTCGGCAAAAACGATAAGATTACGCTGGCCATGCTTAGACAAATTGGTGTGGAAGGCATAGTAACCGCCTTGCACAATATTCCGAATGGTGAAATTTGGACACTCGAAGCGATCAATGAACTTAAAAATTATATTGAAGCAGCAGGCCTTCGCTGGTCGGTTGTGGAGAGTCTGCCGGTAAGCGAAAGCATTAAATATGCCGGAGCAGACAGAGATCAGCTTATTGCCAACTACAAAGTGAGTCTGGCTAATCTGGGAAAAGCAGGGGTAAAGACTGTATGCTACAACTTTATGCCGGTAATAGACTGGATTCGTACCGATCTAGAGCATCCATGGGCCGACGGAACCAAGCTCTCTCTATTTCGATAAAATTCGCTTTGCGTACTTTGACTGCAATATTCTGAAACGTGAAGGTGCAGAAAATGATTATACAGCGGAAGAATTGGCAAAGGTGAATGAACTGGATAAAACAATTACCGAAGCAGAGAAAGACGATTTGATTAACACCATCATTGTAAAGACTCAGGGTTTTGTAAATGGAAACATTAAAGAGGGCGATCAGAATCCGGTTGCTATCTTCAAACGATTACTGGCTTTGTATGATGGCATAGACAAAGACATGCTTCGTGCCAATATGGTATATTTCCTGGAACAGATTATGCCGGTGTGCGATGAATATGGAATAAACATGTGTGTGCACCCAGATGATCCTCCTTTCCAGATGCTTGGCCTGCCACGTATTGTTACAGGAGAAGCAGATATAGAATGGTTCCTTAATGCAGTGAACAATCCTCATAACGGACTTACTTTCTGTGCCGGATCCTTAAGTGCCGGACTTCATAACGATGTACCAGCACTGGCAAGGAAATTTGCTTCCCGCACTCACTTTGTACACTTGCGAAGCACAGAAGCAACTCCTGAAGGCAACTTCATGGAATCGTCTCACCTTACGGGACGCGGACACGTTATCGAATTGGTTCGTATCTTTGAAAAAGAAAATCCGGGCTTACCAATGCGTGTAGACCACGGACGCTTGATGCTTGACGATGGCGACAAAGGCTACAATCCGGGATACTCTTTCCACGGACGAATGTTTGCGCTTGCTCAGGTAGATGGAATAATGGCAACGGTGAGAGATGAATTAATGAATAAGTATTAGAATATAAAAAATATTAGTCAGTATGAACGAATTATTTGATATAGCTGGAAAAGTAGCTATCGTAACCGGAGGTTCAGGTGTATTGGGCAGTAATATATCACGCAGCTTATTGGAAGCAGGCGTAAAAGTGTTTATTATTGGTGGCCACCAGGAAAATGTAGATAAAGTTCTGGAAGAGTTTTCTTCATTAGGAGAAGTAAAAGGTGCTGCCTGCAATGTACTCGATATAGAGCAGGTTAAAAAGGTAAAAGATGAAGTGCTTAACCTTTGGGGTAAAATTGATATTCTGGTAAATGCAGCCGGAGGAAATATTCCGGGTGGAACAATCAGTGACGACAAGAGCATATTCGACATGAAAGTTGAAGATATGAACAAGGTGGTAGATCTAAATCTCAATGGTTCTATTTATCCTTGTCTGGTTTTCGGTGAAGTGATGGCTAAGCAAGGATACGGAAGCATTATCAACGTATCTTCAATGGCTACATTTGCTGCATTAACCCGTGTTCCTGGATATTCTATTGCTAAGAGCGGTATTGAGATCTTTACCAAATGGCTGGCAATGGAAATGGCTACAAAATTCAGCGAAAAGATCAGAGTAAATGCTATTGCTCCGGGCTTCTTTATCGGGAACCAGAACAGAGCAGTTCTTATCAATCCTGATGGCTCATTGACCGAACGTAGCAAGAAAGTACTTGCAAAAACTCCAATGAAACGCTTTGGAGATATCAAGGAACTCAACGGAGCTGTTCAGTTCCTTTGCAGTGATGCTGCCAGCTTTATAACAGGTGTGGTTCTTCCTATTGATGGTGGATTCAGCTCTTTTAGCGGAGTATAATAGTATACACATTCTTATAAAAGGAAATCTCAGTAAGACTATTCTTGCTGAGATTTTCTTTTTATAAATAGTTTATTCTGTATTTTCTTTTTATAAAATCTGGTCTATTGATTGCAATATCTAATCTAAAAGATGGCATGTTACTTATTTTTCCGATATTTGTGATATTGAAAAACTAAATACCATGAGGAAACATTTTCTTTTTATATTTCTTTCTATTTTCTCTGTGGCTCTTTATGGTCAGAGCCTGCTCAATATAAAGCATTACTCTGTACAGGATGGATTGTCTCAAAAGAATATTCAGAACTTCATACAAGATGATAATGGTTATATCTGGATGGCTACATGGAATGGACTGGATCGTTTTGACGGGTATATGTTTCGTAATTTTAAAACTTATCCCAACAGCTCAGTTCGTATAACTAACCAACGTTTTATAAGAATTATAAAGACTTCATTAAATAATATCTGGTGTCTTACCTACGATAATAGGTTATATCTGTTTAATACTCACCAAAATAAATTTGAGGATATCACTTCTTATTCCAAAAATCTCATCAACTCTATTTCAAAAGTATATGCTTTAAAAAACGGAATATCCTGGGTAGTAGGGATGCAAAATGAATTATATCGTATTGACGAAAAGAAATTCCCTTCCTCTGAAGCTGTTCAAATATATACAAATCGAGGTAATCTGGGAAATGTTATCTACAATATATTGCAGGATAAAGATGGAGACGAATGGATATTGACCAATAGTGGAACAATGATTGTTGGAAGCAAAAAGATTGCAAACCAGATGCCTTTTCAATTTATGGTAGAAACATCTGATGGTATATATCTGGCAACCTCAAATGGATTTTTTGCAAAGTACGACAAAAAAAGTAAGAATGTGCTGCCTTGTGCGCCACAAAAGCCAGTAGCAGCAATTCGTGGTATGGAGAGACTTAATGATAATAGAATTGCTATTTTTCAGGAATTTGGAATCATCATCTATGATTTGAGGAAAAAGGACTTTAAGTCATTTGATCTGCCAATAGCCATTAGATCTAATCTCTTTCAGGATATATCTGGTAAAATATGGTTGCTAAGTACTGTTGGTAAAGTTATTCGTCTGGATTGCCTGAAAGGCAAAATTGATTTACTGGATTATCCTAAGTATAAAGAGCTGCCAGGCTATTCTCAGCGCCCTTTTATGCATGAAGATGAATTTGGCACCTTATGGATAAAGCCTTCTGATGGTGAACTGTGTTTTTATAATAAAGAAACACAACGTTTGGAGCAGGCTTCTGTTAATGATATGGGAGTAAAGTTCCCTGTTTCAATTCAGGTATCAAACTATTTAGTAGACAGGCATAAGAATATATGGTATGCAAATGGAGATGGCTTTGATAATATATCGTTTCGCCAAAAGAGTTTTGAATATATTATCAACGAATACAGCAAGAGTGTGGGTCGTGCTATTATGGAAGACCACAGAAAACGTCTTTGGATTGGGTTGGAAACGTAATAACAAGGGACAGGATGGCATTGTTTCTTTGTATGACTCAAATAGTAACTGGGTAGGAAACTTATCTAAAGAAGGAAATATATTGCCCGATCATTCAACCCGATTTTTTAAAACAGACGTGTATTGTATCTATGAAGACAGAATGCACAATGTATGGATAGGTACAAGAGAAGAGGGACTTTTCCTGCTTCGCCTCAAAGGGGATAAAAGCTACCAGATAAGTCGCTTCTTGCCTGATAAGAATGATAAATTTAGTATTTCTTCCAATGCAATATATTCAATTATTCAGGATTACAGAGGCCGAATATGGATTGGTACTTACGGTGGAGGTATTAATTTGATTAATAATGTTCAGGGTAACGGAAAATTGCGTTTTATTCATTCAGGTAATGTTCTCAATAATTATCCTATTCATTTGTGTGACAGAGTGCGCTGCTTTTACGAAACAAAAGATAAAGTGCTCTTGATTGGTACTACAGGTGGATTACTATCTTTCTCGTTTAAATTTCTCACGACCGGAAACTATAAGGTTTTACCACAATGTATGCAGTGAACGTTATTCAAGTCTGAGCAATAACGATGTTATGAACATCTCTCAGACCCGAAATGGAAAATTATATTTCACAACATTAAGTGGAGGAGTCAGCTTATTGGAAAGTAAGAACCTTCTGTCTGAGAATTTAGAGTTTAAACACTACAATGCAACAAATGGACAAGTCCCCGATTTGTCGCTTTCAACTATAGAAGATTTGAAAGGAAACATTGGGTTGTTTCAGAGAATAAGCTGTTAAAGTTCAATCCCCGGATGAACTTACTAGAAGAATACAGTGACCAGATATTGATGTCCGAAACCAAACCGTTTGCTCTGTTCGTCTGGAAAACTGGCTTTTGGTTCAATGTGTGGCGTGCTGTGTATATCTCCTCAAGGTGCTCATAAAAGTAGTTATGTTCCTCCCATTGTGTTTTCACATTTGGATATTTATCTCAATAATGCTTCACGCCGACAGGATATTTGCAGCAACGAAGCACAAACTTCTGGGAGCCAAAGAGCGCAACTTTACAATAACTTTCGCAGCGTTAGATTATGTAGATTCACACGCCATAAAGTATGCTTATCGCATTAAGGGGCTGAATGATCATTGGATTGTATTGGGAAACAACCGCTCGGCAAGTTTGGTAAACGTTCCTGCCGGTGATTATGTTTTTCAGGTAAAATCAACAAATGCAGATGGAGTATGGGTTGAGAACGTAACTTCTTTGCCTATCCATATTAAACCGACTTTTGGAGAAACTGTTTGGGCTATTATATTGTATATTATATTAGCCATTGCAGTATTGTTGATAGTTGGCTATTTTGTTATGCGAATGACTAACTTGAAACGCCGGGTAGATTTTGAGCAACAGCTCACTAACCTGAAACTGCGTTTCTTTACCGACATTTCTCACGAACTTCGCACTCCTTTAACGCTTATTGCCAGTCCGATTGAAGAAGTTATCAGCAACGAAAACTCTCAGAGGAAGGAATGGAAAATATGCAGGTTGCCAAACGAAATACGGAAAGGATGCTTAGGCTGATTAATCAAATACTCGATTTTCGCAAAATTCAGAATGAAAAATGAAAGTTTATGTGGAACAGGTAGATGTTGTTCCGCTGATTAAAAAGATTTTTGAGAACTTTCAGCCCATGGCTCATACACGAAACATTGATTTCAAACTAAGTTGCGACATTAATTCTATTGTAATTTATACTGATGTTGATAAGTTGGAGAAGATTCTCTTTAACCTGTTGTCTAATGCATTTAAATATACTTCCAATGAGAAAAGCATAACGCTTTCTGTTTCCGGTGAAAAGAATGTATTATATTTCAGTGTAAAAGATGAAGGACGCGGTATAAATACTCAGAAGATTAATCAGCTGTTTGCTCGTTTTGAGACTTTAGACGATTCCGACCCAAGTATTTCAACTGGTATAGGACTTTCTCTGGTTAAAGAACTTCTGAACTTATTGCATGGATCCATCAAGGTTGAAAGTAAACTTGGTGAAGGAAGTCTTTTTTCTGTGAAACTTCCCGGAAGTTATGAGGCTTTTAAAGATGATGCGAATGCAGAATTTATTTTGAGCGACAGTGGAAAGGGCGAAATACAAAAGGAAGAAGAGATTATTACTGACACAGTTCCCGAAGAAAAAGAAATCCGGATTCTGATTATTGAAGATAATGATGAGTTGCGCCATTTTATTTCTAATGTTCTAAGTAAGGACTATGTAGTGCTTGAAGCTGTGAACGGCAAAGAAGGATTGGATATTACTCTTGCTGAGATTCCGGATATAGTAGTAAGCGATATTATGATGCCTGAGATGGATGGAATTGAATATCTGAAGGCTGTGAAGAATGATAGTAATATCTGTCATATTCCTATTATTTTATTATCTGCCAAGTCGTCTTTGAATGATCAGATTCATGGATTGGAATATGGTGCCGACGATTATATGACGAAACCTTTCAGTGCAACTTATCTGAAAGCAAAAATAGATTCACTGTTGAAACAGCGACAGTTGCTTTACGATTTTTATACATCTAATAAAACAAAATCCGAAAAAGAACCAGTTACACTTGATAAGATAACTCCTTCAACGCCTCAGGTAACTCATTTTGATGATGATTTTATTAAGAATATAGTTCAGAGCGTAGAGGATAATATCCAGAATCCAGACTTCAGAATAGACGATTTAGCTGATGCTATGAGAATGAGCAGAACGGTGTTTTATCGTAAAGTGAAATCTCTCATGGGTGTTTCTCCGGTAGATTTTGTTAAGAATATGCGTTTAAAGAGGGCTATTCAGTTATTAGAGCAAGAGACATATAATGTTTCTGAAGTTGCATACATGAGTGGCTTTACAACTCCTCAATATTTTAGCAGAGTGTTTAAAGAGGCTATGAATTGTACTCCCAAGGAATATATGGCCCGTAAAAAGTAAAAAAGGTTATTTTGTGAATTAAAAAATTGGCACAGTTGCTATGTAAGGTCAGAAAAGATAATTAATAGCACCAATATTACAACTTGTTTTTATTGCAGAAGCATATTTTTGTGCAACTAAAAAAAATGCTATGCAAATAAAAACAACAAAGAGATTATTTACAGCTTTATTATTTTCTGTGAGTTTTGGAATGCTTCATGCTCAGCATGCTCCTTATAAGATCTGGTATAATCGTCCGGCTCAGTATTGGGAAGAAGCATTGCCTGTTGGTAATGGACGAATTGCCGGTATGGTCTATGGTGATCCGCAAAAAGAGACTATACAGATTAATGAAGAAACAGTTTCGGCAGGTTCTCCTTATAATAATTATAATAAGAATTCCAAGGGTGCTTTACCTGAAATCCGTAGGATGATATTCTCCGGCTTATACGATAAGGCTCAGGACCTGGCTGGTGAAAAGGTTATTTCAAAAGTAGGAAACGAAATGCCTTACCAGACTGTAGGTAACCTGAATATCAATTATACGGATCATGCTAAGGTTACGGATTTCTATCGTGAACTCGATATTGATAATGCCATATCTACGACTCGCTATAAAGTAAGCGGAGTGGAATACAAACAAGAGGTGTTTGCTTCTTTTGTAGATCAGTTGCTCATAGTAAGAATTTCAGCTTCCAAGCCGGGAGCTATCAGTTGCGACTTATCTTTGAATACTCCAATGAAGAATCCAAAACGCTCAGCTTTGGATAGTCGTAAGCTTCGTTTGGAAGGAATTACCGACGGATCAAACTTCTTTCCGGGTAAGGTGCATTACTGTGCCGATTTGCTGTTGAAGAATAAAGGTGGACAAGTAAACACAAGCGATTCTGTTATTCAGGTCAGAAAAGCGAATATGCTTACTCTTTATGTTTCTATGGCAACCAACTTCGTAAACTACAAAGATGTTTCGGGTAATCCATACCAACGTAATTCTGTTTATCTGAAAAATGCCTCTAAAGATTATGAGAAGGCAAAGGCTGCTCATATAGCTGCTTATAAAAAACAATTCAACCGTGTTGAACTGTCTCTTGGAGAAACAGAACAGATGAACAAACCGATGGATGTTCGTGTTAAAGAGTTTGCCACTTCATACGATCCTCATTTAATATCGCTTTATTTCCAGTTCGGACGTTACTTACTGATCTCATGTTCTCAACCGGGATGCCAGCCTGCCAACCTGCAGGGTAAATGGAACGGAAAGGTGAAACCGGCTTGGGGATGTAATTATACTACCAATATTAACACTGAAATGAACTACTGGCCGGCAGAGCTGACCAATCTGAAAGAAACCCACGAACCGCTTTTGCAGATGGTTAAGGAATTATCTGAAAATGGTCGTGAGGCTGCCCGTGAAATGTATGGTTGCAGGGTCTGGGTGTTACATCACAATACAGACCTTTGGCGCATGAATGGTGCTGTGGATTATGCTTACTGTGGTCTGTGGCCGGTTGGTGCTGCATGGATGTGCCAGCATTTATGGGATCGCTATCTTTACTCTGGCGATAAGGAATACTTAAAGAAGGTATATCCTATAATGAAGAGCGCTTCTGAGTTCTTTGTAGATTTCCTTGTTAAAGATCCTAATACCGGTTATTTAGTGGTTACTCCTTCAAACTCACCGGAGAACGGACCTAAAATTAAAGATTCAAAAGGTCATCTTTTTGCCGGAATAACAATGGATAATCAGTTGGTAACCGACTTATTCTCTAACACAGCTGAGGCTGCACAAATATTAAGCACGGATAAATCATTCTGTGACACAATCACTACTATGCGTCGCAAATTGCCTCCAATGCAGGTGGGACAACACGGACAATTACAGGAATGGTTCCAGGACTGGGATAATCCGGAAGATCATCACCGTCATATCTCTCATCTTTGGGGATTATATCCGGGATATCAGATTTCTGCATACAGAACTCCGGTATTGTTCGAAGCTGCAAAGAATACCTTGATTCAACGTGGCGACCCGTCAACCGGTTGGTCTATGGGATGGAAAGTTTGTTTCTGGGCTCGTATGCTGGATGGCGATCATGCTTATAAGTTAATTAAAAACCAGCTAACTTATGTAAGTCCCGAATTTCAGAAAGGTCAGGGGGGAGGAACCTATCCAAACTTGTTCGATGCTCATCCACCTTTCCAGATCGACGGAAACTTTGGATGTACTGCCGGTATAGCGGAAATGCTTGTACAAAGTCATGATGGTGCGGTTCAATTGCTTCCATCGTTACCAAGTGAATGGAAGAAAGGAACTATCCGTGGACTGAGAACTCGTGGAGGATTTGAAATCGTTGAAATGAAATGGGCAGACGGAAAACTTGTTTCTGCTAAAGTAAAATCGACTATCGGAGGAAATCTTCGCATACGCTCTTATGTGCATTTAGCTGGATTGAAAGAAGCTAAAGGCGAAAATACTAATCCTTTGTTTAAAACACAGGAAGTGCTTCGTCCGATGATTAGCGAACGTGCTCCTTTAAAAGGTACACAACTTACTACTTCTTACGAGTATGATGTTCAGACACAACCGGAACAGATTGTAGAATTAACAGCAGAATAAGGTATCAAGTATGAAGAGGTTTTTAAATTGTTTTATGCTGGTTATCTTTATAACAGCATTTTGTGAAGCTAAAGTTAATCAGTGGGATAAAATGAAAGAGGTATACGAAAATATACCTCTTCCAACTTTTCCTGATAAAACTTATCTTATTACCGATTATTATAACGGAACAGATTCTTTATATACAAGTGCCATTAACAAGGCAATATTGGTTTGTTCTGCTCAGGGGGGAGGGGTTGTAGTTATTCCGGATGGTGTGTATAAAACGGCTCCAATCAGAATGAAGTCGAACGTGAATCTGCATCTCTCGGATAAAACACTTCTGATGTTTACCACCGATTATAATCTTTTTGATACGGTACTAACACGTATTGAAGGTATCGACTGTTATAACATATCTCCGTTGATTTATGCTTATGGTGAAACCAATATGGCCATTACCGGTAATGGTGTAATGGACGGTATGGCTTCTGAAGCAAACTGGTTTAGTAAAGAACGAATTGATGGGGTTACTCTTAAGAATGGAAAGAAAGTAGCCGAAAAGACTGTGCTTTATGATATGAAAGAAGATTCTGTTCCCTTTGAGAAACGTGTATTCAAAGGAAAAACCGGAATGCGCCCTCAGTTTATTAATCTCTATAAGTGTAAGAATGTTCTTTTAGAAGGATTTACGTTGAATCGTTCTCCGTTCTGGTTGATTCATCCATTACTTTCAGAGAATATCACCGTAAGAAAGGTGAAAATGCAAAGTCACGGTCATAACAACGATGGCTGCGATCCTGAATCGTGCAAAAATATTCTGATAGAAGATTGCGATTTTGATACGGGAGACGACTGTATAGCTATCAAATCGGGACGTGATGAAGACGGACGTTACTGGAATATTCCCCAGCGAAAACATTATTGTGCGTAACTGCAGAATGAAGGATGGACATGCCGGAGTAGCCATGGGTAGTGAAATTACCGGAGGATGCTATAATGTGTGGGTGGAAAATTGCCTGATGGATAGTCCTAATCTGAGCCGCATTATTCGTATCAAATCAAATGCCATACGTGGGGGCGAGGTGAAGAATGTGTATGTAAGAAACATCACCGTTGGTCAGTGCGACGAATCCATTTTAGGTATGGAAATGAAATACTGGCATGTGGATGATGGTCCGTATCCTCCTTATTTTCATAACATCTATTTAGAGAATATAAAGAGCAACAAGAGTCGCTATTTATTGCATCTGGATGGATTTGCAAATAAGATTCAAGCTCGCGATATCTTTATTAAGAACTGCGACTTTAAGGGGATTACTGCTTCAGAATCAATGCTGT
>Ga0268356_10099_pt1 | contig 20059 bp, 25 predicted proteins | sample BioMet10_FD_194415 | JGI IMG/M metagenome (GOLD analysis project Ga0268356, IMG submission 194415) | Sewage microbial communities from Oakland, California, United States - Biofuel 10 (PacBio Assembly) | ecosystem: Engineered > Wastewater > Sewage > Unclassified | place: USA: California | collected...
ATTTAGTAATAATTTATTGTTTACCGGGAAGTGAAGAATACATCTATACCAATTTACAAACTTATCTTTTACCCGTTTTTAAAATCGTCCTGATAAATTTATTAATTCGTCCTGATCTTTTTATTAATTCGTCCTGATCTTTTTAAAACTCATCAGTGATCAAAAAAAAACTTATCAGTGATGAGTTTAAAAATTATCACTGATGAGTTGGCATTTAAATACGGCTGAATTCAAGATTGTTCATTGCATTCTGAAATTCAGCACCAGGACGGAAGCGAATAATTGTCTTGTTGATGTGTTTAGCATACAATTTAGATTCATCTTCTACCCCTTCACTCTTAATACCCAGACTGAACGATCCGAAATCGCCCCAACCGTACAATTTTTTCCATCGGCCAATGCCGAAGGTACCACCTCTAATAGTCCTTCGAGCACTGCCATAGTATCTGCAGATTTAACTGTTGATCGTTCCGTAATCATTTTTGCTAATTGCCGCAGGCTGATTGACCCGCTATTTACTGCCAGAGCAAAATATTTAGACGGTTCGGTTTGCTTTGCAGGGTTCTTTTTTGCCACTGCTTTAAATGTTACTGCCATAGTTTTTTTGTTTTAATGTTTCTAATTTAATGAATAGGATTTATATATTGAGTTAGTAGTTGGCCATTAATTCTTAATCTTTTTTACCAATCACTTTTTTAAGTATCCCAAAATCTTTTCAATAATTAAAAATGATAAATCACGCTGTCAATCAAAACATTTTATGATAAGGATCGCAGGCATATTGTTCGCCGGATTCAATAGTAATTTCCGGGCTTAATCTGTCGATATTCTTATAAAAGGCAGGCATTGTCATTCCATAAAAAGCCAGCCTAATGTTACTTTCTGTATGCCTGGAAATTTCAGTCGTTAAAATTATAAAAAAACAGTAAAAATTAAAATTTCACTGTTTTTTTTAAAAAATATTACTATGGCATTCTATGGAAATCAATGGTTAATACAACAACTATTCTTCCTTACCGGATAAAATTGGTAAACTCTTTCTTTTCTCTGGGAGAAGGCTCAATTGTCGAAGTTTCTTTCATCCTGAGCAGCCATGCCATATTTTTCCCCAGCACACGCATAATTTGCCGGCCTTCGCCATCCCGAATCACTTCGCCGGGAGCTGCACCATGAATAACGTTCCAGTAATTGGAAGTAGCGATGATCATTTCCGAATAGTTGAGGTAATGGTTCAGTCCGTCGAGGGTGGACGAACCGCCCGTTCTCCGGACTGCTACAACGGCAGCCCCCACTTTATGGCGCAACAGACTACCGTTGGATCCGGCAACAAAAAACAAGCGGTCGAGGAAACTCTTCATCGTGCCCGGTATGCCCGAATAATATACCGGAGAACCGATGATTATGCCATCGGCCACTTTTATCTGCTGAATCCACTGGTTAAGGTCATCAGTTTGGATGATGCATTTTTCATCTTTGTTTACACTGCATTTTCCACAGGCTATACAACCATGAATCAGTTTATGGCCGATATGAAGAATCTCGAAATCGATACCGGCGGCTTTAAGTTCGTCGCCAACCATGCTCAACGCATGAAAAGTGTTCCCTTCTTTATTTGGACTTCCGTTAATTGCTATTACTTTCATTTCATTTAATTTTTGTTTTTAATTATCCAACCTAAAGTTTCATAATCACGCCCTTGCTTTTTTTACCGTCTATCATAATTTTCATGGGTTTGAGAAAACGGATATGACGCAGGACATCATCTTCAAAAACGGGTGTAAACTTCGCAAGGTATTCCAGGTCGTAAAAGCCGTCGTTGATAAATGGATTGATGGTAAAATATCCTACGCGGAAGGAAGTCAGGTTCTGAAAAAAGTGAGTTCCCTGGCTGGGATCGATGCGATAGTGGCTGAGTCCCGACTCAACGATGATGCGGGCAGCCGAAATCTGCGGCCATTTTACAGGTATACCAAGCCAGGGATCGTTGGAGCCCCAGCGTCCGGGACCGACAAGCACATAATTTCTCTTCCATTTCAGGAATTCATCGTTGAGGCGGCCTACCCGCTGAGCCGTTTCGTGATTCTTCGCCGGATTAAACGCTTCAGGTTTCACATAAACAAAATCAGTAATATCATTCATTATTCCGTTACCAAGAGCGGTATTGGCATAGATTATAGTATCTTTCCATGGAATATTTTCGAGTGGCACATCAATTGTTTCAAAGTTTTCGACTATCGGGCGTATCTGCAAAAGATTAAATATTTTAGGTTTTCCTTTAGGACGGTGAAGGTTAACTGCAAATTCAATTTCCACAGGTTTGCCCATTTCACGTTGTCCCACCTCAAGCACTTCTTTCAGTATTTCGGCTAAAGGAAATACATTATGATTTAAAATATTGGAAAAGGTAATGATAGGACGGCCGTTATCCTGAAAGCCTTCGCGGAGACAATGGTTTTCGTAATCGAAAGTGGAAGCAATATGCTTAAGCGAATTATCGTTTACCGCTTCATTAATACTTAAGTTCAGAATGTTCACTCCATCATCCACTGATGGATAGAAACTATTTCTGCGAAGATCGAGCACATCAAAATATTTCTGTGTTTCGCGCAAAGCCATCTCAGGAGAAGCAAGTTGTAGTATCTTTTTAGGATACTTTGGTGAAAAACGAAGCGAAACGCCTCCATCAACGATATATTTACCCAGGCCAAGGGCAATGCTTACGATGCCATCTTCGGGTTTTTCCTGTTCAATAGGATAAAATTGATGGAACGGGCAACTCCCGAAAAGGAAGGATAGAACCGGTGATCGTACTTGTTACCGCAAACCTCCTGAAGTACGATGGCCATTTTTTCCTCGTCTATCACATTGGAAGTCGCTGCCATATAAGCTTTGCTGTCCTTAAAAAAAGCCGAAGCATATACACTCTTGATGGCAATGCCCAGTTGTTCGTTCATCATACGTTCATCTTCCTCATTATAAGCTACCATGTATGTCGAATATATTCCGGCAAACGGTTGGTAATGCGAATCCTCGAGCAGGCTCGACGAACGGACGGCAATGGGATAATTGGTTACCGAAATCAGGGTGGCCAGGTCTTCGTGTACACGGAAAGGCAAACGGGCGTTGATGAAATGATTCAATATTTCCTCATTGGAAATGTCGGACAAAGCAATTTTGTACAAGTCGTTATCAAGCATAAACTCATCAAAGATATCGGTACACAGCACTACGGTACGCGGAATGGTGATGATAACGTCGTTGTATTTATCAAACAGGCGTTTTTGCTTGATAAGCGTATCCAGAAAAGCCAGACCACGAGCTTTGCCTCCGATGGAACCATCACCAATACGGGTAAAACTGAAGTATTCGTCGAAGCTTTCGCGGTTAAACTCGGCGATGATGCCCCGCGATTTATTCAGCCGGTAGTTGGCAATAGAATCGAAAAGAAAACGGCGGATTTCATCCAGATCGGTAAAATCATCGGGACGGAAATCCCTGAAAAGTTCGGCTAACGGAAACAAGGCTCGGGCACGCAACCATTTGGAGATATGATTACGTTCAATATGGTAAGTCAGCGATTCATCAGGGATATCGAAAATAATTTGCTGCAGGGATTTCAGATCGGGAACCGAAGCAATGGTTTCGCCGGTAGCCGGATCAATAAATACAAAATTACCAAAAGCAAAATATTCCATGATATATTCGCGAAGCTCAAGAGACAATGCTTTGGAATTTTTATTAATGAAGCCTACCTTTAACTCTTTGGCTACGGCTTCGTTTTCGGCATCGGACGATTGCAGAAGAATGGGTGTGAATTCATCATCCTGGCGAATCATTTCCACTAATTTTCGTCCGGCTTGTTTATCTTCTATCCCGTTACGGGTGTACGACATATCCGAAATGATGCCTAAAAGGTTGTTTTTGTATTTCTGATATAAATTAATGGCTTCCTCGTAGTTCCGTGCGAGGAGAATTTTAGGCCTGCCGCGCATACGAAGCATTTGTTGGTGCTCATTCAATCCTTCGGTCATGAATTCCCGCGACTGGTTAAAAATAAGTTTATAGATATTGGGTAGATAACTGGAATAAAACCGTATGGAATCTTCCACCAAAATAATGGTCTGAACGCCCACCTGCATTACATCATGCTCAACATTCATTTTATCTTCTATCAGTTTGATGATAGCAAGCAAAAGATCGGTATTCCCCAACCAGCAAAAGACATAATCTACATTTTTCAACTTATCTTCGGTCATCTTAATGGCCGCTTCTCTCGAAAAAGGAGTAAGCACAACTACCGGTTTGTTGGGATATTTGGCTTTTATTTTCTCAATCAGTTTAAAAGTAGATGATTCGCCCACATTTTGCATGGTTATGATAAGGTCAATGGTTGTGTCCTCAAGGGCTTCAAAAGCTTTTTCTTCGGTAGACGCTTTAATAAACTGGGGCGGATAGCGCAGGCTCAGGGAGACATACTCGTTAAAAATCTGCTCGTCAATTCGCCCATCCCCTTCCAGTACAAAAGTATCGTAAGCACTCGAAATCAGCAGTACATGATAAATTCTTTTTTCATCAGGTTGACAAAAGGGGTATCGGTAAAATAAAACTTGCGCGTAAAAAGAAAATTCTTACTGTCCATATTCTGAATATTAACCTTAAAAAATAACTCGTAGAATTGTACAAATTTAAGATTTTATTATAAATTTGAAACCGGATAATCTTAAAAAAATAATCGCATGCCTCGTCAAAGACTGCTATTGCTGCTTATTCTTCTGACTACCTCTTGTTTGCCCGAAAAGCACAAGGAAATAGTAATTGAAAAATACCCCGGAGGCAAGGTAAAATTGGTTAATGTTTATGGTATCAGCCGTCAGAATATAACCATGACCAAGGAAATCGGCTATTGGGAAAATTGCCGGCTGAAATACACAGGCTTTCGCAGTAACGGCAAGATGGATAGCCTCTGGACACTATGGTATAAAGACGGCAACCGGATATGGGAACAGCATCAGTTTGCTCAGGATAAACGCCTGGGCTGGACACAACGCTGGTATTTCAACGGACAGAAGCGCAGCCGACAGCTATTTTTTTATGATTTGCGCTGGGGGTTGCACACCGAATGGTACGAAAATGGTCAAAAGAAGTTTGAAGGACAATGGCGGATGAATAAGATGATCGGTTTGTGGCGTTACTGGTATGAAAACGGCCAAAAGCAAATGGAAGGCAATTATTGCGGCGGGAAATGGGAAGAGCTATCCATGTTCAGTGGAAAATATCCCGATTTTATTCCCGAAAAAGACGGAAAATGGCTTTATTGGGATGCCTACGGAAATCAGATGAAAACAGAAATTTGGAAGAAAGGAAAGATGTTAGATTTTCAAAATTAATGAAATTATTACCGCAACGGCGATGGGCATGGTTCTAATGTATACTTTTGCACTTCCATTTTAATACTGAATATTGAGATCGCTGATACCATCGAACGATGCCTTCGCTGTAATGAGGATAAAAGACTTTCGTGGTTTTTTGTTAGCTCGTTTTCTGCTTAATTTTTCCATACAAATGCAGTCGGTTATTGTTGGCTGGCAGGTTTATCAGATTACAGGCGATGTTTTACAGTTAGGTTTTATCGGGTTGGCCGAAGCCATTCCGTTTTTGGGATTCGCTATTATTTCGGGTTATGTAGCTGACCGGTTTAACCGTCGCACAATCATTATTATTACTAATGGCATATATTTGCTCTGTGCCATTTTATTGCTGATATTTGCCTGGCATTTTAAAATATTATATCCCCTTTTCGGTATCTTTCCCATTTATGTCATCATTTTTTTTACGGGTGTAGCCAGGTCATTTTTTTATCCGGCACAAATGGCATTTATGGCTCAGTTGGTTCCCAAAAAACTGTATCCCAACTCTTCTACATGGAACAGCGCCGTTTGGCAAATATCGGCAGTAACCGGTCCGGCGGTAGGAGGATTGATCTATGGTTTTGTTTCGGTACATGCCGCCTATTTAACGGTAGTGATAGGAGTAGCCGTGGCTTTGTTATTTTATACCCGTGTACGTAGCCGGCCTATGCCTCCGGTCAAAAAGGACGAATCGTTAGTGCAAAGTCTTTCGGTAGGCGTACGTTTGTTTTTTCCAACCAGGTAATTCTGGGAGCTATGGCTCTGGATATGTTTGCTGTATTGTTTGGCGGGGCAGTAGCCGTGTTACCGGCATTTGCCTCCGAAGTATTGCATATCGGTCCCGAGGGATTGGGTTTTCTGCGGGCAGCACCTGCCATAGGTGCCATCATCATGTCAATAATACTGGCGTACAAACCTCCGTTGCGCCATGCAGGAAGTAATTTACTGATGGGTGCTGCCGGTTTTGGGGTGTGTATTATTTTATTTGCCTTATCGCGAAATTTTACCTTTCCTTCGTTTTACTCGCTTTCAGCGGATTATTTGATAATATTAGTGTTGTAATTCGTTCCACCATCATGCAAATGCTTACTCCCGATGCCATGCGGGGCAGAGTGGCTGCCGTAAACAGCATATTTGTTGGCTCGTCCAACGAAATTGGATCTTTTGAATCGGGTCTGGCTGCCCGGCTAATGGGTTTGATTACCTCTGTGGTCTTTGGCGGAACGATGACTTTGCTTATCGTTGCTTCCACGGCAAAATTAGCGCCAAAACTTCGTAATTTAAATCTTAAACTGTATTAAGATGATTGAAGTGTACGCTTTCAAAATGCTGGATACAAATTGTTTTCTGAAACACAAAGAGCAATTGCTTGCCGGATTGCCCGACGAAAGCAGAAAGAAAATTTTGAGTTATACCCATCCGAATGCCGCACAGCAAACACTCATCGGCGAACAGCTTGTCAGAAAAATTCTGTCGACCCGAACCGGAATTTATCCACAAGATCTTGTTATTCAAAATAACAATCATGGTAAGCCCGAATTAAGCCATCCCGAAGGTTATTTTTTTAATATTTCTCATTCCGGCGAATGGGTGGTAGCGGCTTTTTCGGGCAAACCAGTAGGAATTGATGTTCAGAAAATACGAAATACCAAAATGGACGTTGCCACACGTTTTTTCTCACCAGCCGAAATCAACGATTTGATAAGCAAACCAACATCGGACCAACAGGATTATTTCTATACCCTCTGGGCATTAAAAGAAAGTTATCTAAAAGCCATAGGCACCGGACTCACTCAGCCGCTGAATTCTTTTACCGTTATCCCGAATACCCGGGACAAAACGATGGTTTTGCCTTGTTCCAGGCTTCCAAAAAAATTGAAATGTTTATCAACCTTCTTCCGTTCAGCGACAATTATAAATTGGCTGTTTGCTCAGCCGATCCTTTTCTCCAAAAGGAAATTATCTATATAGAAAGCAATCAATGGATTACCAAAAACTAATGTTTCCTTGGAATTTAACCTTAACTTTATCTACCGGCCTTTCAGAAGAATGTAATTTTTAAATTCGCCCAATTCACTACAACCCGGAATGATTTTTTTCAGGATAGTAAACAGGCGGTATTTCAATTGCTCATGACGATGAGGCTCACGATGCTCTGGCGGTTTTCCAAATGGTTGCAACTGATCATTCCAGTTAAATTGGGCAATCCATTCTTTCATGACTAAAGGATGAGTATCAGAAATACCGGCAGAAGACTCATCGGGCCGTAATCAAAGGCAAATTTGTTTTTCTTATCCATTTCTTCTACCATGGCTTTTCCTTTATGAATGGTAGAAAGAGATTTGATTTTAGTTTTCATCAGATAAGGTGGTCGCACCCATCCGTAATGATAGATATAAGCATCTAATTCAATAACTTTGAGCTTGTAAGTATTTTTTTGCTGGCGGTAGCTCAGTCCGTCAAGTTGGGAATGCGGCGGAAACTTTGTGCCGATTCCCAGGAATGAGTGTCGGGCAAATTGCGTACAATACGTATTTCATGTTTATACCAGCCATGAACTTTCTGGTAATGCCGATAATCGCCCCAGAAATGTTTATACTTAAATATCATGCCTTCCACTTCTTTGTCGTCGAGATATTTCTCGCATTTCGACTGAATTTCAGGCAAGTATTTTTCATGAATCACCTCATCGGCTTGCAGATAAATCAACCAGTCGCCCGAACAATGGCTTTTGGCAATATCGGTCTGATGGGCATTTTCCATACCCCGTGGATATTTTTCAATATCCCACACGGTATCAACGATTTTTACCTTATCACTATCAATGCTTTCGATTAATTGCCGGGTATGATCGTCGGGATCGCAGTCGCCGAGTGCAATTATAAATTCGTCAACAATCGGCAGAACCGACATTATGGCTTGTTTGATGGGATAATAAAGTTTATCCGCATTTTTCACCATCGAAAATCCACTAATCTTCATGTTAAATTTTATTATCAGGCAAACATCTGCATGCTGTGCAACTTTTTATAAACGCCATTCATCCGGATTAAATCTTCATGTTTTCCCCTTTCAACAATTTCGCCATCATGAAGTACGCATATTTCATCGGCATCCCTTACCGTTGAAAGCCGGTGAGCAATTACGATGGAAGTTCTGTTTTGCATTACCTGCGAAAGGGCATCCTGGACTAATTTTTCCGATTCGGTATCTAAGGCGGAGGTTGCTTCATCAAGAATAAGTATAGGCGGATTTTTCAGAACGGCTCTGGCAATGGATATACGTTGCCGTTGTCCACCCGAAAGTTTGGTGCCACGGTCGCCGATATTGGTTTCGTAACCATGCTCGGTATTCCGGATGAACTCGTCGGCATTGGCAATTTTAGCCGCTTCCACCACTTGTTCCATGGTAGCTTCGGGATATCCAAAAGCAATATTATTGAAAATAGTATCGTTGAATAAAATCGGTTCCTGATTTACATTTCCCATCAATCCGCGAAGGTCGGCAATCTTATAATCTTCTACAGAAATGCCATCAATTAAAATATCACCTTCCGAAACATCATAATATCGCGGAAGCAAATCAACAAGTGTGGATTTTCCCGAACCCGACTGACCAACCAAGGCTATGGTTTTTCCTTTTTCAATTTTTATATTGACATCTTTCAATACAAAATCCTTTTCGTATTTAAATGATACGTTGCGGTATTCAATCGTATCTTTAAAATTAGTGATAGGCTTTGCATCGGGTTTTTCAACGATGTTTGTTTCTGCCATAAGAATTTCATCAACCCTTTCGGAAGATGCCAATCCCTTTTTAATATTATAACGTGCTGTGGAAAAGGCTTTTGCCGGAGAAATGATTTGAGCAAAGATCAACAGATAGCTAATAAGCACTTCGGGACTGATAAAACCCACATCATTTAAAACCAGGGTACTACCATACCACATGGTAACAATAACGATTGCCGTACCTAAAAACTCGGTCAAGGGAGTGGCTAAATAAGTCCGGCGATACATTTTGTTCATCAATCCGGTGTAAACCGTGTTAACACCCATAAATTTTTCGTTAGAACGTTCTTCAGCATTGAAAGCCTTAATAATACGAATGCCCGTTAAAGTTTCTTCAATAATGGTAAGCAGTTCGCTGACTTTTTCCTGGCCGGCTTGAGAAGTTTTGCGCAAATTTTTTCCCAACCTGCCAATAACAAGGCTGGTAATTGGCAAAATGACAAATACAAAGGCTGATAAGGCCGGGCTGAGAATGACAAGAGTGATAAGAAACATAAGAATGGTAACGGGATCGCGGAATAATACTTCGAGCGAACTGAGGATAGACCATTCTATTTCCTTCACATCGTTAGTCATACGCGACATGATATCGCCTTTTTTCTCTTCCGAATAATAGGACAATGGCAAGTTGAGTACCTTCTGGTAAATCTGGTTGCGTAGGTCTCTGACAATGCCATTACGGATGGGCGCTAAATTATACATGGATATGTATTTGAACCATGTTTTAAAAAACGTCATTACAATCACAGCAATACAAACCAGCCCCAAAGCCTGAGTTTTTCCATTATGCTGGATAATTGTGCTCAGATAATAGTAAAAATTATGCGTAATGACTGATGTCCGCCAGCTAAAAGGTTCAAGAGTAGTTACTAAAGGCGACCGATTAAAGAGTATTTGCAAGAAAGGGATAGCCATGGTAACCGTAAAAAGCGAAAAAAGGACGGACAGCATATTAAATAGTATGCTTACGGATGCATGATCCCAATATCCGTTCAGATAACGCAATATCTTTTTTATTTCTTTCATTTAACGAAATGGTTAAGTAAGTTGAGTATTGGTCAATTAACGCAAGTGTTTGAATATTATTTCATCCGTAAATAATTTGTTTTTTTAAGGTCGGATAGCCTGCCCCGATTTCTCGGGGGAACCCACTGTGAATTTTTATCTGTGTTTACGTTTAGCAAACATGCTCGTTTCAAAATAGAAAAATGCAGGATCAGAAAAATTTCACTCCCGTATAATTTAATGGTGTAATGGCTTTTAATTCATCTTTAACTTGTTTACTAACCTGAAGGGAATCAATAAAAGCTACAATATCTTCCCTCGTAATTTTTTGGTTTACTCGTGTCAGATTTTTAAGCGTTTCGTAAGGATGAGGATAATTTTCGCGTCGTAAAATGGTTTGTAGAGCTTCCGCAACGACGGCAGGATTATTTCCAGATCAGCACGTATGGCCTCGGTATTTACGGTAAGTTTGCTCAATCCTGCGGACAACGATTTGACGGCAATAATGGTGTGAGCTATCGGCACTCCGATATTCCGCAAAACGGTAGAATCGGTCAGATCGCGTTGCAGGCGTGAAACAGGAAGTTTGCGTGAAAGGAATTCAAAAAAGGCATTGGCTATGCCGAGATTTCCTTCAGAATTTTCAAAATCAATAGGATTTATTTTATGGGGCATAGCCGAAGAGCCGACTTCGCCAGGTTTGATTTCCTGTTTGAAATAACCCATCGAGATGTATAACCACATGTCGCGGTTTAAATCAATCAATATGGTGTTGACACGTTTCAGACAATCGAAAAAAGCGGCAAGATTATCGTAATGTTCTATCTGGGTAGTAACTTTAAGCCGTTCCAATCCAAGATGGCTTTTCACAAAATTATCTGCAAAACCTACCCAGTCGATATCTGGATAGGCTACCAGATGTGCATTGAAATTACCTGTCGCACCTCCCAACTTAGCCGAAAAAGGGATTTGTTTCAGCATTTTATTCTGCTGTTTAAGTCGCTCTACAAAAACCAGAATTTCCTTACCCAACCAGGTAGGCGATGCCGGCTGCCCATGTGTGCGGGCAAGCATCGGAATATTTTTCCATTCTTTGGATTTTATGGTAAGTCTGTTTAATAATTCATCGCACAAAGGATGCAACACATCGTCGCAGGCTAATTTAAGTGCATACGGTACAGCCGTGTTATTGATATCCTGCGAAGTAAGTCCGAAATGAATAAACTCCTTGTATTTGGAAAATCCCAGCTGGTCGAATTTCTTTTTCAGGTAATATTCCACAGCTTTTACATCATGATTCGTAACTTTTTCAATTTCTTTTACATCCTCGGCATCGCGGAAGGTAAAATTACGCGAGACGGTACGCAGGATTTCATAATTTTTTTTCTCAAAGTTGAGAAGTTGAGGAAGAGGTATTTCGCATAAAGCGATAAAATATTCAATTTCAACAAATACCCTGTAATTGATAAAAGCGGCCTCCGAAAAGTAATAGGATAAGCCTTCTACGTTTTTGCGATAACGTCCGTCAACGGGCGAAATAGCATTAATGGGTGTTAGTTCCATATCTGTTAATTTAGGCTTCAAACTTACTAAATTTTTTGAATTAATATTATCCAAATAAAAAAAGACATCCAATATTTTTCAAGAAGATGTCTTTTTTAAAAATATTATTATTTCTACAGCATTTATAGCCTGAGCATTCTCGATTTATACCTGGTGGAGTATGCAGCAAAAAATCCGATGCCACCGTTGTTGATATTGCCTTTCACATTAGCTGGTGGACCGCTGAATAGCGGAAGCTGAAAACCAGTTTCGGTTTGAACATCCATAATAAAATGGTAATATTCTTTTGTGATTCCCGCTATCATTACTTTAACGGTATCGCCGTGTGCAAGCTGATAGTCTGTCCGGTCCTGACTAAGCCAACAACTCCAAATCCGTTAACAAAATTTCCATTAAACAATCTGTCGTCGGAAATGGTAAATTTATTGATGGTATCGGTGAGCAGACGGTTGTTATTATATGTTTTGAACATGTAATAATTCTCGTCTGGCGGGTCGGAAGCAAATACTTTTACTTCCCAGAAATCAATGTTGGCAAAATATTTTTTATGAAATTCAAAACCAATGGAATCAAGCGGAACAACTGGTGGAAGATAGGATGACGCAGAATATTCTGTATTTCCATTGATGGGCTCAGGCAGTTTAATGGTTAAAACATAGGTATGTCCTGCAACTCCAAAATAATCAGGACGGGTTGATAAACGCCCGGGCTGGTTTCTTTTAACGTATCGGTGATGTTGCCATCGGTAACAGTTACCATTGCTCCGGCTACCGCTGGCGGTATTTGATTGACAAAATAATCGGCTGTTTTGGTAAGTATAACAGTATGAGCCATGGTATCGGTGGTAATACTTCCTTCAACTACCAGGCGGGTATAAGTTTTATCAAGTTTTACATCAATTTTTTCGGTGCATGCCGTTGCCATTCCAAGGATTGCGGCAAAGTATAGAATTATTCGTTTCATAATCAGTACTATTTATATATTTTTAAAATGAAAGTTGTAGGTAACGGATGGAATGATAGAGAAAAGGTAAATCTTTTCGGCATAGGTTTCGTTAGGATTATCTTCATCCTGCACAAAATTGATTGCCCAGGCATTTTTACGTCCATACGCATTATAAATTGAGAAATTCCATTCGCCAAACCATTTTTTGTTAGGTTTGTCTTTGCCTTTCAATGTATAGGAAATATCGAGGCGATGATAATCAGGCATACGGTAAGCATTGCGGTCGGAATAAATGGGGACAATCTTGCCTCCGATGACAGCTCTGCCCACAGGAAAGTAACCGGAGCGCCGTGGTAGCATAAACCCAGTTGGCCGAAATTTGCGAACGTTTGTTCAGTTCATAATTCAGAACGACGGAAATATTGTGAGGTTTATCGTAAGGTGCCGCAAATTCTTTACCCTTATTGATTTCTTTGATTTTACGCATGGTTCTGGAATAGGTATAGCTTATCCAGCCATTAAGCTTGCCTTCATTTTTCCTGACAAGCAGCTCTAATCCATACGACCAAGCCTTTCCAAACCGGAGTTCTCCTTCCATCTTGCGATTAAGCAGCAAATCTGCATGATCTTTAAAGTCGATGGCATGATCCATTTTTTTATAATACGTTTCAGCAGAAAATTCATACATATTGTCTTTAAAATTACGGAAATATCCTATGGCTACCTGATCGGCTACCTGCGGTTTGACGTTGGGCGACGAAGGAAACCAGATATCGAGCGGAGTACCTGCCGTGGAATTCTGCGCCAGGTGAATATATTGATTAGTACGCGAATAACTTGCTTTTATTGAGGAAACCTCATTGAGCGTATAGGTTATGCCAAGGCGTGGTTCCAATCCCGAAAAAGTTTTATAAACCTTACCTCCAGGCTGATTAACCGTGTCGGTAACAAGATATTCTTCCGGGTTACTCTTGTCGTAAAGATAATATTCGGCTTTGCCAATGTTTTGGAAAAGGGAATACCGTAACCCATATTTCAACGTAAAACGGGAAGCAATGGTTTGTTCGTTGCTGACATACAATCCGTATTCAAGTGCATAATTCCGGGGAAGAACATAATCAACGATAGAACTTTCCGAACCTTTTCCGGACACTTTACCCTGGTCGAAGGTGTGATGCGTACCGGTGATACCGAACTTGAGCGTATTATTGGTGTTGATATAATAATTGAAATCGGCTTTCAGGCTATAATCCTGCAGGTTCGATTTCCAGATAAACGCATCGCCTCCGTCTTTAGGCGTTTCCATATCGTATTCATAATTGCTGTAAAGCAGGGTAAAATTTGCAAACATTTTTTTTGAAAACAGGTGATTCCAGCGTAAGGTAGAGGTGGCGTTTCCATTCGACATCTCGATCATCTGATTCTTAAAATGTCGCGCCCAAAATACCCGGAGACGAAAATACGGTTATTGTCGTCGAGACGGTAATTGAGTTTGGCATTTAAATCATATAGAAATAGAGTTTGTTGTTTCGCAAATCTTTGTCGCTTGCCAATGGAAGGAAAATGTCGGCATAGGTACGCCGTCCGGCAAGGATAAACGAACATTGATCGGTTTTTATAGGCCCCTCCAGGGTTAACCGGCTGGAAATAGTTCCTATACCACCTGTAGCCGAAAACTTCTTGGAGTTTCCATCCTTCATTCGCACATCGAGCAACGAAGCAAGCCTTCCACCCGAAGAAGCCGGAATATCACCTTATAAATCTGAACATCCTTGATGGCATCATTGTTGAATACCGAGAAAAAGCCCATCAGATGGGAAGCATTATAAACGGTAGCTTCGTCCAGTTGAATCAGATTCTGGTCGGCGCTTCCCCCACGGACACTGAATCCTGAAGTGCCCTCGCTGGTGGATTGCACACCAGGCAAAAACTGTATCGCTTTAATAATGTCCACTTCGCCCATGAGTGCCGGTATTTTGTTGATGGTTTTTACGTCCATCTTCACCACACTCATTTCCGTTTTGGTAACATTCTCATTCTTTTTTACGGCAGTAATCACCGTTTCTTTCAGCGTTTCATTTTTCGATTCCAGTTCTACATTTACCGTTGTATTTTCCGAAAGCCGGATGTTTTTTTGTACCGGCACATAACCCATATAGGAATACGTTACGACATAAGTCCCTGGCTCAAGGCTCAGGGAATAAAATCCGTATAAATTGGAAGTAGCCCCGACATGTTGTTCCTTGACATAACGGTTGCTCCCAGCAGTTCTTCACCGGTGCTTTTATCCCTGATGTTACCGCTGATAGTATAGCGTTTGGTTCCTCTACCGGGCTCTTCACCTGCCCTGGCCTTGTTCACAAATCCTGTGGTTAGAATCCAAAGGAAAAGAATCGCATAAATTGTTCTCATGAATAATATTTTGGGGTTAATGTCAGCTTTGTTAACAATATTTATGCCAAAGAGTATTAAATAATTGACATATTCGTTATTAAATCAATCTGATCATTAATCAAATGAATTTTACTGTTCATTTTCAATTGTTGGCTGTACAAATATGAACACCTTAATTCTATTAAAAATTAAATTAATGTTAACATTCGTAAAAAAATGAAGCCTTTTGCTCAGGATACGTAAAACTGACAAATCTCTTTCTGATAGTTGAAGGAACAAATGTAAGATAATTTTCTACTTCTTCGAAGGGTTACCATTTTTCCCTTCTGCATTACCATACAGCATAAAGGAAAATGCTGAAAAATGCATGGTAAAGATATTTTAAATGAATACTGCCTTTTTTAAAACAATGGTAAAGATATTTTAAATGGATACCGTCTTTTTTAAAACGATGGTAAAGATATTTTAAATGAATACTGCCTTTTTTAAAACGATGGTAAAGATATTTTAAATGAATACTGCCTTTTTTAAAATAATGGTAAAGATATTTTAAATGGATACCGTCTTTTTTAAAACGATGGTAAAGATATTTTAAAAGCATTCAATCATAAATCAATTCTCCAATGGTCTTTTTTTAATCATTCCTCCTTTGGCATCCTTTATGGAGCTCATAATTATAAATGCATCTTTATCTATTTTTTCTATTTCTGCTTTTAATTTTGTCATTTCTAATCTTGTAATCACAGTATATACAATATCAACATTCTTTAACTCTTCTCCCCTTTTTGCATAACCTTTCTGGCCAAGATAAATGGTACAGCCTCTTCCTAATTTTTCTATGATTGTCAGTCGTATTTCATTACTATAACCCGAAATGATCGTTACGCCTATGTATTCTTCAATCCCATCTATTATAAAATCAACGGTCTTTGATGCTACAAAATAGGTCAGTATTGCATAAAGCGCTACTTCAATGGATAAAACATACGCTGCAAATGAAAAAATAATAATATTAAAAATTAAGATGATATCACCGATTGTCAGGCTTGACTTCCTGGTTAAAAAAACGGCTAAAATTTCTGTTCCATCCAATACGGCCCCGCCTCTTATCGATAATCCTACTCCTAAGCCAATAAAAAAACCGCCAAACACAGCCACTAATAATTTATCCTGCGTGATTGCCGGATAAGGCACAATAAAAATTAAGAATGAAAGGAGTAAAACCGCTATAAGGCTTTTAAACGTAAAAACCTTATTAATTGCCGAGAATCCAAGCAGTAAAAAGGGAATATTGAAAATAATAAGTAATACTGATAAGGAAACGCCACTAATTTCACTTATTAATAAAGAAATTCCTGTTACACCACCGTCAATATACGAGTTGGGTAATAAAAAACCCTTTAATCCAAAGCTTGCCGAGATCGTTCCAATACCAATTAAAAAGGAACTCTTCAAAAAAGATTTAATTTCTATTTTTAGCTCTTTCAGCTCTTTATACAATTTCATTGATGAAGGTTGCTCCTTTGCTCTACGGGTTGCAACATCTATCATGATGTTTTGAAAAATTGGATTCATGGTGTTTTTATTTCGTTAATTACCTTACCGTAATTTTATTTACTAACGCAATGATAATTCTTCAGACATACGTTGTAAAAAACTGCCAGACAGTTGTGCCTGGCAGTTTAAATCGCACGATTAATTAATAATCCACATGATTAATTTTGCAATAGCAACAAGAGCAACAATAAATCCAATAAATAGCAGAAAAAAATGAGTTAAGCCGCCTTCTTTTTCATTAGTTTTTTTATTGTTTATATCTTGTTGAATACTTTGATTTGTTTCCATAATAAAATTGATTTTTAAACTACATAAAATTTAAACACAAACTGTATAGTAATAAAGTATAAGCTTAGCTTTCAGATACCATCTGACAAGTCGGGCCTAACAATAATTAAAAACAGAAATAAATATAGTGGTTTAAAAAAATCAAATCCGAAGATTGCAAATAAAGTATAGGCGTAAGGATAAAGAGGCACTTGTACCATTAACAAAAGCTCTGTAAAATGTTTTAGCGTTAACCCCGCTTAATAAATTACTGAGGTTTATTTTATCCATGAATACATTTTTTATCACCATCGGGTAAACCGAAAGGTTATCCATTTGATGAGAAAAACAATGAGCCGGAATAATTTCAAGATTAACTGTATAGATTAAATCTATGGGTATCTTTACTCCCATGCCATTAACAAAGGAACGTTGTTTTGCATACATCAAAAAAAGTGATGCAAGAAAAAGGACAGAAATTATTTTATATTTTCTTACTATTTTCAATGGTTGTTGATTTTATCCCGGTCAAAGATAAATAAAAATCCGGAAATCGCAAGAAATAACCGGAATTATTTTTAATGCCTGCCCTTAAATTTTTATGCGGATGCTGATAGCTGTTTGACCTAAACCGGCGTTTTACTTCCCGTTTTTTCTGAGAATTTCAGCTATTTTAATTCTTTTGCTTGATCATCAATGGCGACTCCCTGAGCCGTATCGACAGAACAAGACTGAATAGCATTAAAACAATAAGCACTATCAGTGGCATGGTCATCGAACCTGTTAAGGGCGTTTTAAAAACTATCCAGAGCAAAGATAAAAGCGATTCCGGATATCTGTCCCATAAGCAAAAGCAACCCATTGGAAGTACCTTCCGAAGCGGGAAAGGTTATCTCGGCACCGTACTGAAAACCAATGGGACCGGCGCTCAGCAGGAAAAAACCCTAAGATTATTCCAGAAAAAGAAGCAGCCAGTAACTGGTAGCAAAGGTTATACCTGTAAGACCGATGATAGCGCCTATGAGGGCGACAATGATAAATCGTTTCCTTTTTTTAAAATAGTCCGAAAGCATGGGCATAACGAGCGCACCAAAAATTCCACCCAAAATCATAAGACCGCCCGTAATTCCGGCTTGTGTAGCCGAAAAGCCTCTTGGCCTGAGAATATCCTCTATCCACGTTGTTACACTGTTGAACACTCCCAATCCAATAAAAAAGATAAGCATCAGCAGGTAGAAACCTTTGTTGTGCAGTGTATCTTTCAGCCCGTCCAAACAAGAGACCGTTCTTCCTGGTCGGGACGACACGGAGCCGTGCGAGGATGTTCTTTTACCAGTATCAGAAAAATCAACGCAGCGATAATTGAAATAACTCCATAGATGAATAACATTCCGTTGATGCCATGACCCTTGGTAAGAAAAGGCGTCAGTAAAATCCCGATTAAAATACCGATGTACATCGCCAGGGTCCCGAGGCCCGAAGCCGTGGCTCTTTCTTCGATGGGAAACCACCGGGCGGAAATTTTGGTGATGGCATTCAAAAGAAATGGCTGACCGATGGCAATGCCGATTTGCGACAGCAGCAACAGGTTGTAATCGTTGGCTACCCATCCGCGCAACAACCCGAATACTCCGGTAAGTACCGCACCTATTCCTACGCCTATACGGATACCATAAGTATCAATTATCCATGAGGCAGGAATGGATGCGACAATGTATACTATCATAAAGCACATGGAAAGAATGCCAATCTGAAGGTCAGTAACATTATAATACCTCGTGGCATCGGCAGTGATGGGCGCAAATGTGATCCATAAAAGTTGGTTTACAGCCACAATAAACATATACGCACAAAGCACAATCCAACGATAGTTATACACCTTAAATTTTTCCGTTTCCATACAACGATTCTTTAATGATACTGATTAAAAAGCCAATAATAAATTATCCAGATTCAGTGTCATTACAGATTATCCTGCACATATCCTGAGCTTCCAACCCTGTGTTTACAAACGATTACGTAAATCTGAACCAGCAAATGTAGTATAATAATTATTGAAACCAACGGTTTCGGGCGATACACCGTGCACAACCGCGAAATTGTGTCTGCATCTTATCTGGGTTTCTCTTTATATCTGTCAACCTGATTAAAAAAAGTTACATCTGCATAGCCCGCATAAATTTTACCCGAATGCCTAACGCCTTTGGGTATAAAATAGCTGTTCCCTTTGACGAATGTGTGTTTTACTCCGTCAATAATCAGATCAATCCTGCCTTCAAGCACTACCTACGCCCCACTGACTTTCATGGGAATGTTCCGGCAGGTCGGCGTCCTCGGAAAACTCCATAAACACAATCTGATGTTTCGATCCCTGCGAAAGAAATGCCCTGATTCCCCTGATGGGTATATCCGCTTCGGGCAAATCGACGATGGGCTTTGGAAATAGCTGCAACATAGTTGTTGTTTCCTTTAAAATCTATAAATAATCCTGTCTGGGTGGGGTAAATACATCTATTGCTTCGCCCGCTTCTATGACATCCCACGAATGTGGAATATTTTCAGGTATCGAATAGCTGTCGCCCGCTGTAAGAATTTCGTCAATTCCCTGATACTTTATCCTGTATTTTCCTGAGATGACATAGCCACTCTGTTCATTCGGATGGGAATGCAAGGGAACAATATCACCCATTTTGTAATTCATTTTTGTAACCATCGACTTTTCTCCAACGGCTAATACATCAAAAGAGACATTTTTAAACACTCTTTTCTTTGCATTTTCTTTTTTCGTTATCATAATGACTGGTTTTTTATTAAATGACTGCTAAGCGTTCTCATCGTCCTTGTTTGTTTTCATCGGTAAGCGTTTCCCTTTATGTTAAAAACAACCCGGTTTCCCTTAAGGATACTATTGCTTTATCTTATTTTTATCCAATCAATAATGTAACTATTGTGATAATCACCTTTAGCAATAGTAATCACAAAATCAAATTTCTCATTCTGAGAGGCTGAAATATCAAAACCATAATCGAGTAATAGCAACCTCATTAATACATAACCTAACCGTTTATTTCCGTCAATAAATGGATGGTTGATCAAAATACTCTCTATCAAGGCTGCTGCTTTTTCTAT
>Ga0268356_11011_pt1 | contig 20033 bp, 20 predicted proteins | sample BioMet10_FD_194415 | JGI IMG/M metagenome (GOLD analysis project Ga0268356, IMG submission 194415) | Sewage microbial communities from Oakland, California, United States - Biofuel 10 (PacBio Assembly) | ecosystem: Engineered > Wastewater > Sewage > Unclassified | place: USA: California | collected...
CGCTGTCCAACGATAACTCCGCGATCCAAGTCCTGAATAGCACCGGCCACAATTTCGGATGCTGAAGCACTTCCCTGATTGACTAATACTATTAAAGGAATATCTTTATCTAATGGCGGTATCATTGTTCGATAAGTTTTATTTTTATCTTCTAATTTACCTTTCGTGCTTACTACGACTTCACCCTTTTCAACAAACAGATTAACTATATTTATAGCTTCATTCATTAAACCCGCCCCCATTTCCACGTAAGTCTAAAATAATGCCTTTTAACTGATTAGATTCCTTAAGCTTTAAAAACGCATTTTTTACTTCTTTGCTTGCATCCTGAGTAAATCCGGATAAACGAATATAGCCAACTTTATCGTTAAGCATGCCAAAATAAGGAATATTATCTATCGTTATTTTTTGACGTATAACTGTTTTTTCAATAGATTGTTTTTGTCCAAATCGTTCAATTTTTAACGTACAAGTTGTTCCGGGTTGCCCTTTTAAAATATCGCTTACATCATTTACAGATTTTCCCTTAGCTGATTTTCCATTGATTTCTAAAATTTTATCACCAGGAATTAAACCTGCTTTGGCTGCCGGAAAATTTTCGTATGGCTCGGAAATCACAACATAATCTCCATTTTTATGAATAAGCGCACCAATACCTCCATACTGTCCAGTGGTCATAAATTCATAATCTTCAATTTCTGATTCTGGAATATAGTTTGTATAAGGATCGAGAGATTCCAACATGTTATCAATTCCATCCTGAATCAATTCTGCAGGTTTAATTTCATCTACGTAATTAACATTCAGCTCTTTAAAAAGTGTAGAAAAAATCTCTAAGTTTTTGGCAGCCTCAAAATTAGTATTACCAGAATTTTGACACAGTCCAGCAAACGATATGTTTATAAAAATAAAGGTCAAAAAGACCAACAATTTCATCGGAAAATATCTAAATTTTATATTTTTCATTCGTTAATGTTTTTTTTGAAGGTTTTATAGGATTCACTATCTAAAAACTTGACTTTATGTATGTAATCCTCATTTTTTATTTTATAAATAATAAGACAATTAATTTAATTTATTAAGGTACGGGATCATATCCGCTTCCGCCCCAAGGATTGCATGAAAGAATTCTTTTTATGGTAAGCCATCCTCCTTTAAAAGGACCATATTTTTTAATAGCAGTAATGCCATAAACAGAACAACTTGGAGAATAACGACATGACGGCATCAGATAGGGGGATATTACTAATTGATAAAATCGAATAATAAGGATTAGTATTTTACCCAGCAATTTTTTCATGTTCTTGGATTAAACGCTGTAAAATTAGTAAAATTGTAGCTTCTACCTGATTATATGGAATTAATATTTTACTCGTAAATACCAGCGCAAACACACATTTTCGATTTTTACTAATCAAATAATCATACCATTCCGATTTATTTTTTCGGTATGATTCTCTAATAATACGCTTCAGATAGTTTCTATCGACAGCATTATGCACATTATGTTTGGGAATGCTAATCAGAAGTTTTGCAGGATCTGCCGATTGAAAATCAGTGGCAAGCCAAATAATTTTAAAGGGTGAAATATAAAAATAAGAACCGTTAGTAAACAGATTATCAATAAGCTTCTTATTATACAAACGTTCATTTTTTTGAAGGTTTGCATAGGCATATATAATTATATGTTTATAAAATGCAAGATAACAAAATTTATTTTTTGGTAATCTTTTGTAAATACTCCTCTATTGCCATCGAGATAGATGGAGCTGTAGTCGTGGGAGCTGAAATATTAAGAGTTAAACCAGAATCTTTTACAGCTTTTGAGGTTGTTGGCCCCATAGCTGCAATGGCAATATTACCTTGCTTAAAATCGGGGAAATTAATAATAAAGAATCAATACCGGCAGGGCTAAAGAACACAAGCATGTCATATTGATATATATTAACAGTAGATAAATTACTCGGAACAGTTCTATACATTATAGCTTTTGTATATTTTATTTCAGATTCGTCCAAGAGCTGAGGTAATTTATCGTTATGGATATCGGAACATGGAAACAAAAAATTCTCCTCGCGATGTTTTTTAATAATTTCAATTAATTGATTTACATCCTCTTTCCCATGAAATATTTTACGTTTTCGAAATTGAACATATTTTTGAAGATAGTACGCCGTCGATTCCGATATGCAAAAATATTTCATAGCATCCGGAATTTCAATACGCATTTCCTTACAAAGTCTAAAAAAATGGTCCACAGCATTTTTGCTATTAAAAATAACAGCAGTATAATCTAATATTGTAATTTTATTATCCTTCCGGAAATCGCTAGATGTAATACCCTCTATTTTAATGAATTTATTAAACTCAAAATTAACATTGTATTTTTTAGCAATCTCACTAAATGGTGATTTCTCAAAATCAACAGGTTGCGGTTGGGAAACAAGGATGTTTTTAATTTTTAGCTTCTGCTCTTTCTTTTCCATAAAATTTAATCTTTTAGTCTTAATGATTTGGAAATATTCCCCTTACTAATACTTCATAGCCAATTTTATTAAAACTAACAGCGGCAAAATTTCGACGGTGCAAAAGTACAAAAATAAATAGAAAAGAGAAAATTTTGAGTGTGTAATACCAATAAACAAATCTCTCAATAATTTATAAATATACCACAAAAACATGATGGATGTGGCTATATACAAAAGGTTTATTATATGCAAATAGCTGTAAAATAAAATAATAGGAAGTAAAACCACACCAAGCACTTGGAAAAAAATTAAATCATTAATTTGATATTCAAAAGATTTTATTTTGTTATTAAAAACGTTTCCGATAATATTTACCAGAAACATCTTAAATGCTATAAAAGCAAAAATTAATAGAAAAATTTGACCATAAATAATTAATCCCTGAGTCGGTTTAAATTCAGTACTTGTTGTCAATTGATAAATGCAATACACAAACATGGAAATTGTCGAAAAAAAGATGAACGATAAGGCCAAGGAAATCCGCTCGTTAAACAAAGTACCATCTCTTAAAAGAAGATTTGTTGTTCGTTGTGAAATAAATGTTTTAAAAATTAAATTGAGTCTTTTTTTGTAAAATATTCTTATCCATGATAATAAAATAAAACAAAGAAGAAAAATTCCAAAGATCCAATCCCCTCCCGAAGAATTTATTTCATGAACTTGCATGCTTTTGGGAAACAACAGATGTGGCGAAAAGATAGACTTTGTATAGGATTTAATTATCGGTTTTTCCTCTTTAACAAGATAATGAGATGGGTATGGAAAAATGGAGGTAACAGTATCTTTAGCAGATATATTTATTAAGGAATCAATTTCTTTTAATGATAATTGAGATTTATACGGGATTACTTTGATAGTCAAAGAATCATTATTTTGAAGAAATGAATTGGAAAACAAAGTGGTATCCTGTAAATTATCAGTTTGCATCAAAATAATATGTCTTTTTGTTGTAATTAATTCTGCAAAATTACCGAAACAAACGTACGTATTATTTTTTAGTGAAGCTAAACTGTAAAAATTTATTTTTTTTCACCCCGACTCAAAAATTAGTAATAATTTTGCGTTTTATTTTAATAACATATTATCAATATTTAAAGCACAATATACCATGGGTTTAATGGAAAATATCCGTTCTAATACAAAGAAAAATTTGAAGAGAATTGTTTTAGCGGAAGGAATGGAAGAACGTACTCTGATGGCTACTGACCACATATTACAGGAGGGGTTGGCGAAAATTATTTTATTAGGTAACAATGAAGAAATTTTAAAAAAAGCTAAGGACTGGAATTTAATTAACATACCTAAAGCCACCATCATCGATCCTGTAAATCATGAAAAGAAAGATTATTATGCTGATTTATTGTTTGATCTCCGAAAAAGCAAGGCTTAACGAAAGAAGAAGCATATAAATTGGTTGAAAATCCGTTGTATTTAGCCACTTTGCTTATTAAGAATGGAGATGCTGATGGTGAAGTAGCAGGAGCTATGAATTCTACGGGAAATGTACTGCGTCCGGCCTTTCAGATTGTTAAAACACAACCCGGGATAAGTGTTGTTTCTGGAGCATTTATTATGATTTTTAAGAACAACCCATATGTTGAAAACGACATTCTTGTTTTTGCCGATTGTGCTGTACATCCAGACCCAACTGACAGAGAACTTGCAGAGATAGCCATAATTACCGCAAAAACTGCAAAAAACATAGCTGGAATTAACCCCAGAGTTGCAATGTTGAGTTTTTCAACAAAGGGAAGTGCCAAACATGCTATGTGCGATAAGGTTATTCGTGCAACTGAAATTGTGCATGAATTAGATCCCACTTTAGTAGTTGACGGTGAACTCCAGGTAGATGCCGCTATTGTAGAATCAGTAGGTTTAAGTAAAGCTCCGGGTAGTAGCGTTGCAGGTAAAGCTAATGTGCTCATTTTCCCCACTCTTGAAACAGGTAATATTGCCTATAAATTAGTACAACGTTTTGGCTGGTGCCGAAGCTATCGGACCCATTTTACAAGGGATGGCTGCTCCAATAAATGATTTGTCAAGAGGTTGCTCAATCAGTGATATTATTAATATGGTTGCCATCACAGCCAGTCAGGCAGCAAATATACATTAAAGCTTATCAAAACAATACAAGAAATAAAAAATAAATCACTAAAATTCAACATAATACAAAAACATGAAAATATTAGTCTTAAATTGTGGCAGTTCATCCATTAAGTATCAGTTACTTGACATGGAAAAAGACGCTAATTTATTAGCAAAAGGTTTGATTGAACGCATTGGAATAAACGATGGCATCTTAACACATAAACCTCAGGGTAAAGCAGAATATAGAATAGTTAGAGATATAGCCAATCATACCATTGGTATAAGTTTAATATTAGAAGCTTTGGTTCATCAACAACATGGTGTAATAAAAGATGTTAATGAAATCAAAGCCGTTGGGCACCGGGTTGCTCATGGTGGCGAAAATTTTAAGACGAGTGTACTTATTACCGAAACCGTTAAAAAAGATATAGAAAAATGTATCGAATTAGCTCCTTTGCATAATCCAGCAAATCTTAAAGGTATTACTTCGATGGAAACAATACTCCCCGGAATAAAACAAGTTGCAATCTTTGACACTTCGTTTCATCAAACCATGCCAGCTTATGCTTATCTCTATGGATTACCGTATGAATATTATGAAAAATATAGAATCCGCAAGTTTGGTTTTCACGGTACCAGTCATAAATATGTTGCCCAAAAGCATGTAAAATTTTAGGAATTGATTGGGAAAAGATTAATATAATCACTTGCCATTTAGGTAATGGCGCTTCAGTAGCAGCGATTCAAAAGGTAAATCGATAGATACTTCTATGGGATTTACACCGGTAGAAGGTTTGTATATGGGAACACGCGCCGGCGATCTTGATTTGGGAGTTCTATTGTTCCTTATGGATAAGGAAAAATTATCTATAAGTGCTGTTAACGATTTAATCAATAAAAAAGTGGAATGTTAGGGATTTCGGGAGTTTCTTCCGACATGCGGGATATAGAATCTGCTGCTGATAATGGGAACGAAAGAGCTATAATTGCCAGGAAAATGTATTGTTACCAGATTAAAAAATATATCGGAGCATATACAGCTGCTATGGGTGGTGTTGATTTAATTATATTTACCGGTGGAGTAGGCGAAAATGATTGGCATGTACGTTCGGGGGTATGCGAAAATATGGAATATTTGGGAGTCGAATTTGATAATGAAAAAAATTCAGCTTTAAGAGAAAGCGACTCTATTCTTTCAAAACCCAATTCAAAAGTTAAAGTAATGTCAATTAGCACAAACGAAGAATTGGTTATTGCACAGGATACCTATAACATTGTAACCGGAAAATGCTAAATAAAGAAGCATCAAACAAAAAAAGGAGAGGTTAAACATCTCTCCTTTTTTATTTTAAACTACAAACGATTACTGATTTAGGGCATCCATTAATTCATCAGTAATTTCCATGTTATGATAAACATTTTGAACATCATCGTCTTCTTCAAAGAAATCGATGAGTTTTATTACTTTTTTTGAAGCTTCTAAATCTAATTTTGTTGTTTCTTTTGGTATTCGCTGTAAAGAAGCGCTTTCGGGTTCAATTTTCAGTTCTTCCAGTTTTCGCATCATTGAACCAAAATCTTCCATGGCCGTAGTAACTGTAAATGTATCATCTTCGAGAGAAATATCTTCCGCTCCGGCGTCTATTATCTCCATTTCAAATTCATCTGGGTCAATAGTTCCTTTAGGAATAATAAAAACTCCCTTACGATCGAATAAAAAACTGAGTGAACCATTGGTTCCAAGATTCCCTCCATATTTATTGAAATAGGAACGGATATTACTTACGGTTCGCTGAAGATTGTCGGTAGTACATTCAATAAAAATTGCAATTCCATTAGGGGCATATCCTTCATAAGTGGTTTCCTGAAAAGATGCAGCATCTTTATCGGCGCCTTTACTAATAGCACGCTGGATGTTGTCCTTAGGCATACTTACTCTCCTTTGGCATTTGCAATCGCTAAACGTAAACGTGGATTTCCATCGGGATCGGGACCACCTTTCTTTTACAGCGATAGTAATATCCTTAATTAATTTTGAAAACATCTTTGACCTTTTGGCGTCAATGGCACCTTTTTTACGCTTGATTGTTGACCATTTATTATGTCCTGACATAGAAATTTATTTTTAAGTTCGGGGTTGCTAAATTAAATAATTTTTAGGATACCGAAATAAAAAAACCACTCAAAATTGTGAGTGGTTTTTTTCGGAAGATCCAAAATGACCTACCAGTTATCAATATCGAACGAAATTCCAATGCTATATGGATATAATTCAGGTCCTTTATCATTTTTAAACAAGGTGGTAAGTGAATAATTTCCATAAAGATTCAACACTCCCCAACCAATACGTGCTGTGGCATCAACTTTAAAAGGATTTAAATAAAAATCATCCCGATTTTTAGTCTTTTATCACCATCATACATATTTTTGGTATGAGAACCTATACGAACGCCACCAATAACGCCGGCAGTAAAATGGAAACTATTGATGTTTGAGTTATTGTTTGTCTGATATTCAAGAAGCAGTGGAAGAGTTAAATAAGTTACCAATAACTTACTTTTTTTATAACTTTCTTTTGAATTATCATAATATCCAAAAATCTTAGAGCTATCAGGAACTAAAACAACATTATTATCGAACCGGTAATTATTGAATGTTAATCCAAGTCCGGTTACCAGACCCAAATGCCTCTTTATAAGATTGATATTCTGTTCAAAAAATTAATATCAACATTCACTGATTTTTCGTAATGTAAGTCGAGATACTTGTATTCTGCCGGCATATCTAATTTACCGTCACTGGTAAGATAGCCATTGATTCCAAGGCCTAAACCAGCCCAGTGGCCATTAAATTTACCATGATTATGATGTAATTCTATATTTCTGTCATGGATGCGAACCCTATTATTATGGTTTATATAAACTTCCGAAGAGTTATCATTATCAGAATCTCCTTCATCCGCTTCATCCGCATCTTCGTCAATTATTTTAACGGTAACTTTAGTGGAATCGTCGGAATAATCCTTTATTACTTTAGCATGCTCCAAATCTTTTAATTCTTCCAAATGTTTCAAATCTTCGAGGTCTTTCAGATTTTCAAGACCTTTTAGATCTTCTTTCATTTTTTGCATTTGGATTTCAATAGTGCCGTTTTTATCAATTTTTTTAACTGTAGGCTCACCCACCGAAGATAAATTTCCAGCACCTGTTACTTCGGCTATCAATTCATCTTTGGCATTGACTTTAGCATTAGCCGCCCCACTAACTTCTATATTTGTTTTAGATGTTTCTAAATCTGCAGTTCGCAGATTAGCGGCTCCACTGACTTCAGAAGAATGATTGATAGCTTTACCTTCAAGTTTTACAGTAGCTGCTCCCGAAATGTCAGTTTGTAAATCACTTGTATTTAAGACAAGTTTTATATCGGCAGCTCCACTGGCCTCAATCGAAAGTTGAGTCGCATTAATTGTTTTTTCTCCAATTACTTTACTGGCACCACTGGCTTCGATACGGTTAATGTTTATGCAGTTAACATAAATTGTAAGCTTTGAAGAATTGCGAATGTTACGAGAATGAATTTCAAGGACATTACCATTAACTTCTGTAATTACCTTATCTATATTTTCTTCATCGGTTTCCACAACTACCGATGTTCACCCCCTTGCGAAAGGATAACCGTAAAAGCACCTCCAACTTCAATAGAATTAAACGACGGCAAATCGCGGGATTGCTTAATTATATTTTCCTGAGCATATAAATTGCAGGATAGCGGCCGACAGCATTATCACTGCCAGCATAATTTTGATTGATTTTTTAACTAATGAGTTCATGGGTATCTGTTTTTAAAAATTATTATATTTCTCTTTTTCTCTACGACGGTGTTTTGTTGGTTTTTGTTACAAAATAAAAGTTTTTTTATTGCAAATAATTTTGATACACAAATCACCATTTCAAAAGCCTAAGCGAGAAAATGCAAAAGAAAAAATAATTATTAATCAGAATCTTTAATCAAGGTTTGATCCCTATCAGGGCCTACCGAAACAATCGAAACGGGACGTTTTACTTCGTTTTCGATAAATTTAATATAATTTAGCAATTCGATGGGTAACTGGTTGAAAGAACTTATTTCCATAAGATCACAATTCCATCCTTTAAGAACCGTATATACGGGTTCGATGGCAGCGGCCGTATCAAAAGGAACTTGCTGTGTTAATTTACCATCAATTTTATAAGCCGTACAAATTTTATTTCGTCGAACGAGTTGAGTACGTCTGCTTTGGTAAGTATAAGATTGGTAACACCATTAATCATAAGCGAATATTTCAGGGCTACTAAATCGAGCCAGCCGCAGCGTCGGGGACGTCCGGTGGTGGAACCGAATTCTTTTCCATAGTCTCTTAATTGTTCTCCGGATTTATCATTAAGTTCCGTAGGAAAAGGCCCGCTACCAACGCGCGTGCAATAAGCTTTTACTATTCCGAACGTATTCCCGACTTTACGGGGGGAAATTCCCAATCCCGAGCATACGCCAGCAGAAATAGTACTGCTTGAGGTAACAAACGGATAGGAGCCAAAATCAACATCGAGCATGGTCCCTTGGGCACCTTCAGCTAAAATGGTTTTGCCTGATGCCAACTGCTCATTTATATAATATTCGCTGTCAATTATTTTTAGCAATTTCATTTTTTCAACAGCACCAAACCATTTATCTTCGTATTCATTAAAAGTCATTTGATCGAGCAGATAATCTGAGCAATCGAATTTTAAAAAATCCTTGATCAAATGGAGATGGGTTTCTTTTAGCTGGAAGTACTTGTTTTTGAAATCGGACTGTAAAATGTTGCCAACACGAAGTCCATTCCGGGCTGTTTTATCAGTATATGTCGGTCCTATACCCTTGAGGGTGGATCCTATTTTAGCTAAACCTTTTGATGCTTCATAGGCAGCATCCAATAACCGGTGAGTTGGTAAAATAAGGTGGGCTTTATTTGAAATTAACAGATTAATCGTTGCATCAATATTTTAGTTTTAAGGCCTTCAATTTCATTTATCAGCAGAACAGGATCAATAATAACACCATTACCGATAAGGTTAGGAGTATTTTTATGAAAAATACCCGATGGAATCGTATGGAGAACATGTTTATTTCCATCTATTTCAAGTGTATGCCCAGCATTGGGGCCTCCCTGAAAGCGTGCAATAATATTATAATTTGGAGTTAAAACGTCAACAGCTTTGCCTTTGCCTTCGTCGCCCCATTGTAATCCGAGTAAAATGTCAATTTTCATCCGTTTATGATTTATTTTTTATTTGTCAGATAGTTTGCCCCGGTATCCCGGGGAAACTCGTCCCTAAAATCGGGACTCGTTTCATTTATAGATAATTTTATTGTTTTTTCAAACCAAGTCCACTCATCTGAGAATTATAGTCATACCTTTTTTACAACTACAATCCATGTGAGCATCATCAATTTTGTTATTTCTTATTTGTTGTCTTTGCATCTTCCATAAAACGTTAGCGAATGATGCGTTATTTCCATGTTGTAAATTTTAGCAATTGATTCCTGAATCTCATGTATTCTTGGATCACAAAACTCCAGGAGTTCTCCGGTATCAAGGCATAAAACATGATCGTGCTGACTGTATTTGTAGGAACGTTCAAACTGTGAACTGTTATTGCCAAACTGGTGTTTGATTATTAGTTTGCTTTTAAGCAGTAATTCAATGGTATTATATATCGTAGCGCGGCTTACCATGTATTTTTTATCCGTTAATTTGGTATGAAGTTTTTCGACATCAAAATGTCCATTTGTGGAATAAATTTCTTTTAAAATAGCAAATCGTTCGGGAGTTTTTCGATGACCATTTTTAAATAAATACTCGGTGAAAATCTTTTTAACGGTTTCGTAAGTAATTTATCTATGGTTTTCATGATTAATCGGATTTCGGAAATAAAAAATATCTGTTTATCAGGATTGACAATTTTAATTTACCCTCACAACTTTTGAAATTCCATTGATTTTCTTTATGGAAAGAATTACATCATTCAGTTCTTTCGTATTATTAACATAAAGCATCACCACGCCTTCGGTAACACCATCGTGGCTGTCGAAATGGATTGACCTCATATTCAATTTTAGATTTTCTGTGATTACTTTAGTGATGTCGTTGATAAAACCAAGTTTATCAATTCCGGTTATTTTTATACCCGTAAGAAAAGAAATGGATTGTTGTTGTGTCCATTTTGCTTTAACAATGCGGTTGCCGTATCTTGCCATGAGTTGTATGGCTTGCTGGCAGTTAGTGCGATGGATGTTGATGAAATGATTGGTTTCCACTATACCTATCACATCGTCACCCGGAATAGGATTACAGCAAGTGGCTATTTTATACTCCAGTTTATCCAGATTTCCTTTCAGAAGCAAGTCTTCGGGTTTCCCGGCAATTTTTGCAGGAAGTATCCCTGATGTATCTTGGTCGGCGGGTTTTGATTTGGAAAAAGGAAGACGGATATAGCTTAACCAGCCACTCCGGTCATGTTCGTGGCAACAGCTTTTCAGTTCTTTGATTCCGATTTCAGACATGGCAACTTTATAGTATAAATCGGAAATGGTGGATAAATGATTATATTCCTGAAAGCGGGTTATATTCGACTTGATAAATTCAAGGTGAAGTTCATTAAAAATTCGCTCTAATATTTCCTTTCCTGCCGAAATCTGTAATTTTTTCTCTTCGCGAAGGGCTTCTTTAATTTTACTTTTTGCTCTTGCCGTGGCTACATAATCGATCCAGTTTTCTTTGGGTTTCTGATTTTTAGAAGTAATAATCTCCACCTGGTCGCCGCTGTGGAGCAAATAACTCAGCGGTACCAGCTTATGATTTACCTTGGCGCCGATACATTTATTGCCAATTTGCGAATGGATGCTGTAAGCAAAATCCAAAGCCGTGGAATTGGAAGGTAAGGTTCGTAAATCTCCTTTGGGTGTAAAAATAAAGATTCTTCCGAAAAAAGATTTAACTTAAAATCATCCAAAAAATCGAGTGCATTCGATTCGGAAGATTGTAGAAGCTCGCGTATACGGTTCAGCCATTTATCCAGTCCGCTATCAGGTACTACCGGCTTCTTTATATTTCCAGTGAGCTGCCCAGCCTTTTTCGGCAATTTCGTCCATGCGTCGTGTGCGAATCTGAACTTCGACCCAACGTCCCGTATGGCTCATCACGGTAGTATGCAACGATTCATAACCATTAGCTTTAGGGGTGGAAATCCAGTCGCGGAGGCGGTTATGTTTGGGGCTATAAAATTTAGTTACAATGGTATAAATTTGCCAGCAGGCGTCTTTTTCCTGATCTTTCGAATAACTGAAAGGGGTATCAAGCACTATGCGGATAGCAAAATATCATAAACTTCTTCAAAAGGAATTTCTTTGGTTTGCATCTTTTTCCAGATAGAAAAAATGGATTTTTCCCTTGAAATAATTTCTGCATTAATACCTTTATCTGCAAGTTCTTTTTTTATAGGATAGATAAATTTGGAATAAACGATGCCTCTCGAGTTCACTACTTTTCAGTTTCTCCGACAACGTATTGTAAATTTCCGGTTCAGTATATTTTAAGGCAAGATCCTCCACTCACTTTTAATGGCGTATAATCCCAGGCGATGTGCAAGCGGAGCATATAAAAAAGAAGTTTCGGAGGCTATTTTTAATTGTTTTTCGGGAGGCATGGAGTCGAGCGTACGCATATTATGCAAACGGTCGGCAAGTTTTATAAGAATAACGCGGACATCAATGGAAAGGGTAAGAAGTATTTTTTTAAAATTTTCGGCTTGTCGCGAAGGTGAGGGATCGTCGGTGATTCCTTTTATTTTGGTAAGTCCATCCGTTATTTGAGCAATCTTATCATTGAACATGGTTCGGATATCATCCAGCGTATATTCCGTATCTTCAACCACATCGTGCAGTAAAGCGCAAATAATGGATGTTTCGCCCAAACCCAAATCACCTGCAACGATGCGGGCAACTTCTATGGGATGGTAAATATAGGCTCGCCACTTTTTCGCCGCATATCCTTATGAGCTTCTAAGGCTAAGTTAAAAGCTTTTCGGATTATCCGCTCGTCCTTAACATTAATATTTGATTTCCATGCCCTTATTAAATTACGGTAGCGCCGGATAATTTCTTTTCTTTCCGCTTCGGGATTTACTTCATACATTGCTATAGCTTTCCAGAATTTACTTTTTTTCCCTCAACAAAATTACTCATAATATTATTTGCTTTGGAGCATGAAGAAAAGAAAAGTGATTATTGAATAATACTTGCCCTGTGGAGGCAACCTCCTTCCACCGTCTTGGACAGTCCCACATGCTCATCCATTTCTATAAGGCGCTAACTTATTCCGACAACATGCGCAGACATTTCGACAAAGGCGCTAACCCATTTCGACGACATGCGCAAGCATTTCGACAAGGCGCTAACCTATTTCGATAAGGCGCTAATCCATTTCGACAAGGCGCTAACCCATTTCGACAACATGCGCAAGCATTTCGACAAGGCGCTAAGTTACAACCTAAGGATGCCCGAAATGTTTCGGAAATTATTTTACCAGTTCTTCAATAATCTTTTCCACCCCTGATGCCATCGGCTTCGGCTTTGTAGTTGCGAACAATACGGTGGCGAAGGACAGAAAACGGCTACTGCCTTAACATCTTCGATATCCGGCGAATATTTTCCGTTGATCACGGCATTACATTTGGCTCCGATAATCAGATATTGCGATGCACGCGGACCGGCTCCCCAGGTAAGATAATCGTTGGCAAAACGATGAGCATCTTTGGTTCCCGGACGGGTTTTGGAGGTCAGTTTTACAGCATATTGAAATACATTATCGGCTACCGGTATCTTCTGAATAAGGTTCTGGTAATATAATATCTCCTCCGAGGTAAGAATGATATTAAGATTATTTTCCTGATGGGCGGTGGTAAGTTTCACGATATTTATTTCCTCGTCAAACGAAGGATAATCAAGCCAGATGTTGAACATAAACCGGTCGAGCTGGGCTTCAGGCAACGGATAGGTTCCCTCCTGCTCTATCGGGTTTTGGGTAGCAAGCACAAAAAAAGGTTCCGACAAGGGATATGTATTTCCTGCCACGGTAACCGCTTTTTCCTGCATGGCTTCCAGCAGTGCCGATTGGGTTTTGGGCGGCGTACGGTTGATTTCATCGGCAAGTATAATGTTGGCAAAGATGGGTCCTTTGATGAAACGGAATTTACGGGTTTCGTCCAGAATCTCTGTTCCCACAATATCGCTTGGCATCAGGTCGGGAGTAAACTGGATGCGATTGTAGCTTAATCCCAGCACCCTGGAAATGGTATTTACCATTAGCGTCTTGGCAAGCCCCGGTACACCAACCAACAGCCCATGTCCCTTACTGAAAATACATATCAAAAGGTTTTTTATTACCTCATCCTGCCCGATAATAACTTTATTTACTTCTTTTTTTAACAGTTTATATTTTTCTACAAATGCGTCAATGGCTTCTACGTCGGAGGAATAATTCATAGTATTAGATTTCAGATTTCCGGTTCAAGATTTTAAAGGGCAATGTTCATCCTAATGCCTTTATACCTTAATTGGTTGTCCATTTATGTTGAAAATTGCAATTTTTAAACTCATCAATAATACTGATGTAGGTTTTATCGGTTTTGGATTTAATCCAATCATCAATAGCTTTACCTTTTTTTTCTTCTAAAGCCCAGTTTTGAATTTTATTATAATCATCTTTCAGGTTGGCTTTATGAGGATCCGTTCTAACCTTTAAGTAAAGCAGTTGGAAAGCTTGCTTACCTTCTTCCGTTGTCATGGGAACAGCTTTGGAAATTTCCCCGACTTTCATTTTATCAACGACAAAAAACACTTTAGGATCGAGTTGTTTTGCTTCAAAGCGGGAAGTATTGGTTTGAGGGTTAATCATCAAGGCGCCGTTAATTTTACCCGGATCATCCGAATATTTCAGGGCTGCCTTTTCGAAAGGTATAGAATCGCGTTTGATAACACCGGCTACACTATCGAGGTATGCCGAGGCTTTTGCCAAATCGAAAGGAGAAACTTTGGGTTGGATAAGAATATGGCGAACATTCACATAATCGCCCTTACGTTCAATAAGCTGAAGAATATGCAAACCGGCTTTTGTTTTAATAATATCTGAAACCTGGTTGGGTTTTAAACCAAAGGCAACGGCTTCAAATTCGGGATACATTTCCCCGCGGCTAAACATGCCCAACTCTCCGCCTTTTTTTGGCCGAGCCGGGATCTTCGGAATAGAGTATGGCAAGAGTAGAAAAACTTTCGCCTTTAATAATCCTCTGACGTAGGTTTGTTAATTTTTCTTTGGCTTCGCTTAACGCTTCGGCGCTAACCGGTGGTTGTTTAACAATTTGCCCGATTTCGTATTCGGTATCAATAAAGGAATGCTGTCGTCGGGCATTCTGTTATAAAAAGCTTTTATTTCCGATGGCGTGATTTTGATATTTTCCGTGATTTTTCGATTGAACCTGCTCGGCCATTAATTGATCTTTTACCAGCGACCGGATCTCTTCTTTGATTTCCAGAATGGGCTTTTGATAAAACTCTTCCAATTTTTGCTGCGATCCGAACTGGCTGATATAATATCTGAAACGCTGGTTCATTGAGGATTCTACCTGATTGTCGGTAACCTGAACGCTATCAAGTTCGGCCTGAGTCAGCAATAATTTCTCAATAAAATACTTTCCAGAAACTGGCATTTCATTGCGGAAGCATTCCCAATATTGCCCTGCATTTTATATTGAGCATATTGCCCTTCAATATCCGATTTTAATATTATTTTACTTCCCACCACAGCTACAACCTCATCCACCACCTGCTCCTGAGCTTTTACCAGAGTTACAGAGGACAATGCTATTGAAAATACAACAAGAATGATTTTTTTCATTAGTAGATAATTTGTTTTTAAAATTTGAAGTCTTACTGCCCTAAGAAAGAAAACTCCCTGATAAACATATTAATAAATTTCGAAGTCGTTTTGTTTTGATGCTTTTTCAAAGACTTCATTTTGCATTTTCTCTATTAATTGTAAACGGCGTTTGTTTAAAATAATTTCATGGATATTTTTTTCTTCAAAACTTAAAGGCGAAACATTTTCCTTGGTTTTAAAATCCCTGAACTTCACATAATAAATGGCTAACGAATCTTTTAGTTCCAAAATGTTATTTTTCTTTACCAACGCTTCCTGATCGGTGGTTTTTAATGGGTATCATTTTAGCCAGTTCGTCAAAAGTTATCCACGTTTCGTTATCCAACGAAAAATCAGAGGCATTTTCCTGACAAAATTCTTCTAATTTATTCTGGTCGTTGTCGCGATTGGAGTTTAAGAGTTTTTTCAGTTTAGCATCTCCTTTGAAACCTGGTTTTAACTTTACCCAATTTGCCTGTACTATATTCTGTCGAAGTATAAAATTTACCTGATTATCCTTATAATATTTTTCAATTTCCTGTTTCGAAACAATAGTATCCAATTTCTGCTTAATCAACTCGGTTTCGTACTGAAAAACAACCAACGAGTTGCGGTAATTTTCAAGCTGTTCGGTAAAGTTTTTCTGATCTTCCGAAAGATTATTTTCTGCCTGATGAATAAGTATCTGCTGGCGGATCCAGTTATCGATAAAGTTTTTAGTTATGGTCAGGCTGTCCCTCTTATTGGTTCCGGGAGGCACTATACCTTTAAGATCAGAAATGTAAAGATATTTATCATAAGCTTTAGCCACCGCATCTCCTTTTTTTGACTTATGGAGATAACTGCATGAGCTAAATAAAACCAGCAATATGATAGCTATCCTTTTCAAACGGCATTATTGTTTTATCAGCGTTTCAAATACTTCTTTATTAACAGTTACAGGATATTTCCCCCGTAAAGTTTTAATCCATTCTTTTTCAAGATAGGTTTGATAATCGGCAGTAATCAGTCCACGAACTTCGTTCAAAAGTTTAGGCTCAGGAGCCACCAGGCCGTGAACGACTACAAAAACGGTGGTATCGCCGTTAACTTTATTTTCGGTTATGGATTTTTCCCATTTAATGTTATCTATTAAAGAATTGTCGCCTTTGCTGAATTTTTTATGATCAATAGACAAAACATTGGTCGAATCAACATTAATTGCTTTAAGGATATCTTCTTCCGAAGTTCCCTTATCAATGAGTTTTACGTACTTTTTTAGTTGTCTTGCCTTTTACATCTTTAATCGTATACACGGATGCGTCAAGACGTTCGCCCCACATATAGTTTGTTTTGGTTTTACCATAAAAATCCTCGAGACCAAGAGTATCTTTAACGGCTTTTGACCAAATTTTCTGGTCGGTAAGGTTAAAAAGCAGGATACCATCGCGGTATTCTTTCATCAGCGAACGAAAATCAGGATATTTATTTTCAAGCTGGCTGTCTTCGTACGACATACATTTTTCGTCTACAAAATTTTTATATCTATTGTCAACCAGCGTCTGAATATCTGACTTGGGCATTTCTCTCTGGTATTTAGCTAAATAATCCGTAAAATCCTGTTGGGTATATGTTTTTTCACCAAGAACAAACAAATTTTTATTCAACAATTTTGCCTTTTCAACGTCCCATTTTCCATGGAAAAAGTTGGTGTCAATCACACTATAAAAATCTGTTTTAGCTTTAGGTATTTCGGTAAAAAAGTATTCCGTTTTTATCTTGTTGATCAGCGATTCTTTGCTCTTAAGACTACGGTCGCTTTTGGCTAAAGCCTGTTTGATTTCCGTTTTTGACTCTTCAAAGCTTGGGATTTCTTTTCTGTCGAGAAGTTTAACAATATGCCATCCATATTGAGTCGAAAAGGGTTTTGTAATATCGCCTTTATTTTTCAGGAGGCTGATCTGGTAAACATATTCGGGAATAATTTTATTGGCAGTAAACCACGGAATAACTCCCCCTTTGGAAGCTGTGCCTTTATCATCAGAAGAAGTTTTAGCAAGTTCGGCAAAATCACTGCCGTGGATAGCTAACTGGTAAATAGAGTCGGCTTTGGCACTAAGTCTGGCCGAATCCTGAGCATTTGCATTTTTAGGAAATATAAGCAGAATATGAGCTACCTGAACTTTTCCCATAGCAGGCTTGCGGTCGGTAATTTTAACTAAATGATATCCAAAATCCGAACGAACCGGCATTGAGATATCACCTTTGGATGTTTTATAAGCTCCGCTTTCAAAAGGATAAACCATATCGAATACGGTAAAATAACCCAAATCGCCACGATTTCCTTTGATGGTACGACCTTCGTAGGTACGGTCTTTAGCCGATATGTCGTCGGAAATCTCGGCAGCTACAGTTCCAAAATCTTCACCGGCGAGAATACGTTTACGTATTTTTAATATTTTCTGATAGGCTTCAAGGGTATCCTTGGGTGAAGCATTACGACCAACTTTAACCAAAATATGGCTTGCACGGATATCTTCCTGTTTTCTTGCGTATGCTTCATCGAGTAATGCTTTATTAACATCTTCATCAATCAGATAGGGCTGGGCTAACTGCTTGCGATACCCATTCAGTTCATCATTAAATGATTTCATCGTATCCAGACCCAATTCCTCTGCCTCTTTTACCTTAAGCCGGAAATTGATATATAAATCAAGATATTCTTCCAGCGATTTGCGATCCATCGCATCGCCTTTAGCATTATTTTTTGATAAACATTCAAAAATTCCGTCTTAGAAACTTTATTGTTTCCAATGGTAATCAATACTTCATCTGAATTGTCCTGGGCATAAACTGATATGGTCGGGCATAAAATCAAAAACAGTAAAACAGAAAACAAGTAAGTTTTTTTGTTTGAGAACATAAAGGATGTCATAATTGGTGTAATTATTTGATTATTAATAAACGTAATTTGTGAAATTATATTTTTAACGGTTAACAATTTATAATTTACTCCGGAATTTACCGGCTGTAGTTAGGAGCTTCGCTGGTGATGGTAATGTCGTGCGGATGGCTTTCGACAACAGCAGCCGAAGAAATTTTGATAAATTTAGCTTGTTGAAGATGGTCAATATCGGGCGAACCGGTATAGCCCATGCCTGCACGTAAACCTCCGACCATCTGATGGATAACCTCCGAAAGAGTACCTTTGTAAGGAACTCTGCCAACAATACCTTCGGGAACTAATTTTTTAACATCGTCTTCTGCATCCTGAAAATAGCGGTCTTTCGAACCTTTTTGCATCGCTTCGATAGACCCCATTCCCCGGTAGGTTTTTAAATTTTCTTCCTTCAAAAATAATAGTTTCGCCTGGCGATTCTTCCACTCCGGCAAAAAGGGAACCGGCCATAATGGTATAAGCGCCGGCTGCGATGGCTTTAACAATATCGCCGGTATAACGGATACCACCATCAGCAATTATAGGAATTCCGCTTCCTTTCAGAGCTTCGGAAACTTCGTAGATAGCAGAAAGTTGTGGTATTCCAATTCCGGCAATGATGCGGGTAGTACAAATAGAACCTGGACCTATCCCGACTTTTACACCATCCACACCAATTTTAGCTAAATCTTCTGCAGCTTTTCCTGTAGCTATGTTTCCAACAATTAATTCAACTCCGGGATATTGCTTTTTGACTTGTTTTGCCATTTCCATCACACCAATGGAATGTCCATGGGCAGTGTCAATGATTATAGCATCCACCTCGTTTTTAACCAAGGCCGAAACTCGCTCCATCGTATCGTGGGTCACACCAACGGCAGCAGCTACCCGTAACCGTCCCCGTGTATCCTTACAAGCATTAGGACGGGCTTTTATTTTAATAATATCTTTATATGTAATCAGTCCGATAAGCTTGTTGTTTTTATCTATTACCGGAAGCTTTTCAATTTTGTATTCCTGAAGGATGTCGGCTGCTTTTTCAAAATCGGTAAATTCATTGGTAGTAATAAGATGCTCTTTCGTCATTACTTCGGCAATGGGCCGGTTAGGATTACGTTCGAAACGTAAATCGCGATTGGTAACAATTCCCACCAATTCTCTCGTCTTTCGAATGACAGGTATGCCACCTATTTTAAATTCCTTCATGATATTCAAGGCATCGGAAACCAAAGCATTTTCGTCGAGCGTAATGGGATCGAGGATCATACCGTTTTCTGCCCGTTTCACCTTGCGCACTTCATTGGCCTGAGCTTCAATACTCATATTTTTATGAAGCACCCCTATTCCACCTTCCTGAGCCATAGCAATAGCCATCGTAGATTCTGTTACGGTGTCCCATGGCGGCGCTGACTATCGGAATATTCAACCTGATATTTTTGGTAAACAAAGTGCTTATATTCACCTCACGCGGAAGGACTTCCGAATATGCCGGGACCAACAACACATC